>RCUF01000155.1_pt1 | contig 32648 bp, 35 predicted proteins | sample 2166311 | NCBI WGS metagenome assembly RCUF01 (sample SAMN09932608, study PRJNA488358) | compost metagenome | feature: garden; material: soil; isolation source: compost soil in 4-hydroxybenzonitrile-enriched culture | place: Germany: Experimental Botanical Garden Goettingen | collected 2016-01-27
AGGCTTTCTCTAAGGATTCTCTTCAAACTAGTCTATTCTGAACCATATTCCTGCAGTTTTGCAGGCTTTTGTTCATCCTTTCATGGCTACTTTAAAAAAACTGTATTTTTGCATCCTTTTCCTGATATCTTGCCTGTCCACTGCTAAACAAGAAGCGTCCCTCAAAGTTATCTTAGATAACTTTTGGGACAGCCTTTTTTATTAATTTTATGATTTATTTAGTTTAAATCCTTATAAACGGTGCCTTTGAAATAAACTCTAAAACCTTCATCTGGAAGTGCTACAGGCACAGGATTATTTGTTCTGTATAGAGTTCCGGCCCATTTGCCTAAAGAGCCGTTGGCCTCCGTATAGTTAATTAATTCGTGAATATCCTCATTTGCAGCAAAGTCTCTTGAAACTGTAATATTTTTTTCCAATTCATTAGGTAAGCTAACAGGCAGTTCGGAATTTTTTAAATCCTCAGAAATGCGAGCATTAGCACTTAAAGGTATTCCTTCACCATTGTTTGAAATTGCTGCATCTTCAGCAAAGGCGGAACCGGTAATTGCAAATAGCATGACAGGTAACAGAAGTGCTGCTTTAAAACGACGGTTCATAGATAATTCTCCTTGGAATATATTATATTAAATATTAATAACAAATTATATTTCCAAATACAAAATAAGTAAAGTGAAAATAAGCACTATCCTGTACCCGATCGTGACCGGTATTGAAAATTATCAGGCATCAATCTGGTTCAAATGATAATTTTGGTGGAAGCGAGTAGTTGTACAAGAAATGGTCCCAAAGCATGTGAGATACGATACAGACGATTAGTCCAGTCATACCGAGTTGTGAATAGCTTCTGTCACCTGTACAACTCTAGTAAAATGTTTGACTTTGCCTGATCTCTCCCCCTATAATGAAAGAAGTGGATATTTGTGAAAATCCGTATATAATGTATGTTTATATATGTGCGGCTTAGTCCTGGGGGAGGGAGAACATGGAAACAAAAATCGAGAAAATCAAACAGCAGTTACAATCCCACGGTTACAAATTGACGCCCCAAAGGGAAGCTACGGTTCGCGTACTGCTCGAGAATGAAGACGATCATCTAAGTGCAGAAGATGTGTTCATGCTTGTTAAGGATAAAGCTCCGGAAATTGGTCTGGCGACCGTGTATCGGACTCTTGAGCTGCTTAGTGAGCTTCATGTTGTAGAGAAGATTAACTTTGGTGACGGAGTTGCCAGATATGACTTGCGAACAGATACAACCAAACATCATCATCATCATTTGATCTGTGTCCAATGCGGAGCGATGGATGAAATCCGTGAGGATTGGCTTGGCCCGCTTGAAGAACGTCTGGAGAAGGAATTTCACTTTACAGTCCTTGACCACAGGTTAGATTTTCAAGGTATCTGTTACCGTTGTCGTGATAAGAAGGGCGATGCCTCCGGTAACGATGATAAGAAATCTTAAGTAGTAAAGCTCATCCAGCCAAGCGCTGTGAGGGGCTTTTTTGCATTTTTGGCATCGATTGTTCACATACCATGATAGCATTACATAGTTTTCATATTCATCCTTGTTCATTTATATACTGATATAAACGAATTGCTGCATTTTCAATTCTATCTGTATATGAAATGAGGGAGAAGCATGGTAATATCGCTGAGAAAATGGTTAGGATCAGCAATATATGCAATCATTTTTATCGTATTAGCTTATGTAATGTATCAGATGCTCGGTTTGTTGGATGAATATGTATTCACTTTGGACAAGTATCGGGTTCCTGAAGGCTCAGCGGTAAAAGCTTTCCAGACCGATAACGAATTTGGCTCCAGACTCGAGGAAATGAGCGATCGCTTAAAGTTGTTCTTGTGGTACGGAGAGTAATTTTGAACATATGTATTTCAGGCAGGGAATAGTCACTAATGTGTAGAATAGTAAAATAAGTGAAAGGAGGCGCGGGAGATGGAGCAATATGCGTCCTCTTTTATTTCATATTTAGCCCGGCAGAGGGGGTTAAGCGAATCAACGCTTGAATCCTATAATCGTGATTTGAGGCAGTTTTTGAGTTACCTGCAGGATCGAAATACGACGGACATTCATGAGGTGACCCGTACAGGGATACTGCTATATTTCTCCACGCTCAAAAATAGTGGAAAAGCCCCTGCAACGATAACTCGTATATCCGTAACCTTACGGGCCTTTTTTCAATACCTGGTAAGGGAACGAATCATCGAACACGATCCATTGGTTATGGTGGAATTACCGAAGGTAGATAAGAAGCTTCCTCGGACGTTATCTGTAGAAGAAACGGAGAAGCTACTGGATATGCCCGATCCCAGCACTCCGCTTGGACTTCGAGATAAGGCGATGCTTGAGCTTTTATATGCTACCGGAATAAGAGTAAGTGAATTGATTTCGCTGAACTTGGGGGATGTGGATAACGATTTGCGTTTTCTTCACTGCTGCAGTGAGTCGGGGAAGGAAAGAATTATTCCTTTCGGTAATGTGACTGCTGAATGGGTAGAACGATACATTAATGAGAGTAGGCCACATTTAATCTCTAAGGAACAGGATGCAGCACTGTTTTCCAACCGCCTTGGAGAGCGCATTAGCCGTCAGGGCTTCTGGAAAGTGCTCAAGAAATACGGAAAGGAAGCCGGAATAGAGCAGGACATTACTCCTCATATGCTCCGCCACTCGTTCGCCGTACATTTACTCGACAGAGGTGCTGATGTAAGGGCTGTACAGGAGATGCTCGGACATGCCGATGTGTCAACGATTCAGGTGTATCTGAATAAAACGAGACCTAATCTTAAGTCCGTATACGATGCATACCATCCCAGGGCAAGGGATAGGAGCAATAGTAAAGAATCCGAATGATATGACTTGTCACTGGGATAAAATAACAGCAAAGAATTAAGGAGTGATAGGAATGGGAACAAGTCAACATTTTAATAAAATTACTGTGATTGTATTGGATAGTGTTGGAATCGGTGAATTGCCGGATGCTGTGAAATTTGGAGATAAAGGCTCGCATACACTAGGTCACATTTTGGAGACTGTACCTGGTACTAAGCTGCCTAATATGCAGAAGCTGGGACTTGGCAACATCGCTCCTTTACCGAATCTGGAGCCTGCTGAAGCTCCTGCTGGTTATTATGGGAAAATGGCGGAAATTTCATCTGGCAAAGATACGATGACGGGTCACTGGGAGCTGATGGGAATTAAGACCGAAACTCCTTTTCAGACTTATCCGAGCGGTTTTCCGCGTGATCTGATTTCACGCTTTGAGCATGAGACAGGACGCAAGGTGATCGGGAATAAAGTAGCTTCAGGTACAGAAATTCTCGTTGAGCTTGGTGAGGAGCATATGAAGACCGGGTCATGGATCGTCTATACTTCTGCTGATAGTGTATTTCAAATTGCGGCTCATGAGGATGTCGTTCCATTATCAGAATTGTATAAGGCTTGTGAAGTGGCGCGACGTCTTACACTAGAGCCGGAGCATTCGGTAGGTCGGGTGATTGCACGCCCATTCGTTGGACAGCCCGGAGAGTTTAAGCGCACTCCGAATCGTCATGATTATGCCGTTACTCCACCAGAACCAACGGTGCTTAATGCATTAAAAAATGCAGGCAAAGAGGTAGTTGCTGTAGGGAAGATCAACGATATTTTTTCAGGTGAAGGGGTTACGGCTTCTTATCCGACAAAAAGTAATGCACATGGCATTGAAGAGACGCTGCGTCTGATTCAGGAGCCTTTTACCGGAATGCTGTTTACGAATTTGGTCGATTTCGATTCCTTGTTTGGACATCGCCGTGATCCTGAGGGATACGCTGGTGCATTGGAGGAATTTGATGCTGCTCTGCCGGATCTAATGGACAAGCTGGGTGAAAATGACCTTCTGGTCATCACGGCTGATCACGGTAACGATCCAACTCATGCGGGTACAGATCATACTCGGGAATATGTTCCAATTCTTGTGTATGGCAAAAATCTCAAAACTCCGGGAAGCTTGGGGGTTAGAGGAACATACGCTGACTTGGCCTCTACGATTGCAGACAATTTTGGAGTGCACGGCAGTGATCATGGCAAGAGCTTTTTACGTGAACTGAAGTAGTTGAAATGAATGATGAACGAATAACACTATGAGACGGGAGAGATTACATTGTCTAATACGTTAACTAAAGCAATGATTCAGGAGGCGGCGGATTACATCCGTTCTCGCGGAGATGTAGCCCCTAAGGTTGGACTCATTCTTGGATCGGGTCTCGGCGTACTGGCTGACTATATTGAGGAAGCTATTGAGATTGACTATAAGGATATTCCGCATTTTCCAACATCCACAGTTGAAGGACATGCTGGTGAACTGCTGATCGGCACGGTAAAAGGAACTCCTGTAGTTCTCATGAAAGGCCGCTTCCATATGTATGAAGGCTATGACCCTGAGCTGACGGCATTTCCGGTAAGAGTAATGAAGGAGCTTGGTGTCACAACATTGCTCGTAACGAATGCGGCAGGCGGAGTTAATACCTCCTACAATCCTGGTGATCTGATGTTAATCTCCGACCATATCAATCTGACGGGTCGAAATCCGTTAATCGGTCATAATGATCCTGAGCTAGGCCCACGTTTTCCAGATATGTCCCAGCCATATAGCCGCTCACTTCGTGAGCTGGCAAAAGAAATTGGCGGCAAACATAATGTTCCTTTACAAGAAGGAGTATACGCGGGTCTATTAGGTCCTTCCTACGAGACTCCGGCTGAGATCAGAATGCTTCGTACGATTGGAGCAGATGCTGTCGGGATGTCCACCGTGTCAGAGGTTATCGTGGCGAGACATGCAGGGCTTGATGTACTTGGTATTTCATGCATTAGCAACATGGCGTCAGGTATCCTGGATCAACCGCTATCTCATGCGGAAGTGATGGAGACGACTGATCGTGTTCGTGAGAAGTTCCTTAATCTTGTGCTAGCTATTATTCCAGAATTGTAATCATAAGAGGTGAATACTGATGAGAGCTGTTGATCTAATCCGAAAAAAGAGGGACGGACTGGAATTGAGCGGTGAGGAGATCGCTTTTCTGATCCGTGGCTATAGTGAGGGAACGATACCGGATTATCAGATGGCCGCATGGGCGATGGCCGTATATTATCAAGGGATGAGTGCACGCGAAACGGCTGATCTTACGCTCAATATGGCCTCCTCCGGAGATACGATTGATTTGAGCTCGATTCATGGTGTAAAAGTCGACAAGCATTCTACTGGTGGAGTCGGCGATAAAACTACCATAGTAATCGGTCCTCTTGTAGCGGCTGCAGGTGTTCCCGTTGCGAAAATGTCAGGACGTGGACTTGGTCATACCGGTGGAACGATAGACAAGCTGGAGGCCATACAGGGCTTCAATGTGGAGCTGGAAAAGGAAGAGTTCTACAGTCAGGTGAATGAGATCGGCCTTGCTGTGGTTGGTCAGAGCGGGAATATGACACCAGCTGACAAAAAGCTGTATAGTTTGCGTGATGTGACGGCAACAGTGGATTCCATTCCACTCATTGCAAGTTCGGTCATGAGCAAGAAAATCGCCGCAGGTGCTGATGCGATTGTTCTTGACGTGAAGACTGGCAGCGGCGCTTTCATGAAAACACTGGATGATTCCATACGATTAGCTAAAGCGATGGTTGATATCGGAACTCAGGTAGGAAGAAATACAGTTGCGGTAATCAGCGATATGGATCAGCCTTTGGGTCATGCGATAGGAAATGCGATGGAGATTAAAGAAGCGGTCGCTACTTTGCAGGGCAAAGGACCTAATGATCTGCAAGAGGTATGTCTAATACTGGCTTCACATATGCTGGTGCTTGGCGGCAAGGCTGCTTCTGAAGAAGAGGCCAGAGAGATATTGCAGCAAAAGATCGATAGCGGTGAGGCTTTAGATAAGCTGAAAAAAATGGTTCTTGCACAAGGCGGCGATGTCACACAAATTGATGACACTTCACTTTTACCGGAGGCTGAGCTTAAGATTGAAGTGAAGTCGGATCGAGACGGATATATTGAATCGATTCAGGCCGAAGAAATCGGAATTGCTGCAATGCTGCTTGGCGCAGGTAGAGAGACGAAGGATTCTGTTATTGATCTTGCTGCGGGAGTAGATTTGCACAAAAAGATCGGTGATCCTGTGCGAGTTGGCGAGGTTTTGGCCGTTCTTCATCTGAATCGCCAGCATGAGAAAGGGCTTGAAGAGGCTAGATCCAAAGTATTAGGAGCCTACGGCATCTCCAACGACAGGATTCCCAAAAGACCTCTAGTGTTCGCTCTAGTAACACCGGAAGGAATTAAGAGATTCTGATTCGTTGTTAATTGTAACTTATAGCAGAGCAGTAGCTTGAGAATTTCGTTTTGAATTCTCAGCTGCTGCTTTTTTGCTGCAAAAATACATTTTTTCTCGAACGACTGTCATGTTGAGGTGAAGTTCCTGCAAATGTGCATCCTTGTTAGCGGAAATCAGCTAAACTTTGAATAAAGGGGTAGATTTCCTGCAGATTTGCAGGCTTTTGCTCGAAGTTAGCAGTTTTGCTTGTAATAAACTGCAGATTTGCAGGCTTTTCGAGGTATCTAGTTTTTTTTGTCCATTACACTTCATAGTGGAATAATATGACATCATTTAGCCCATACTAGGTTAGCAGAATCCAGAGTTTTGTCTAAAGGAGGACTAATCTTGAAGAAAGTGGTGCTTGGGCTGCTAGCTTTAGTGCTGGCAATGCCTTTATGGTCATCGGTGACCTATGCTAATCATGGAGGGCCGCATGATGCTGGGGCGGAGGTATCTAGTGATGAAGCAGTGCTCGCAGAGAATTCCAAGTCTGCAATTCTGATCGATGCAGATACGGGAACAGTAATATTCGAGAAGAAGAGTCATGAGAAATTACCTCCGGCGAGCATTACGAAAATCATGACGATGCTGCTTACGATGGAAGCGATTGACAAAGGAAAGCTGAAGCTGACCGATAAAGTGACGGCGAGTGAGTATGCTTCCTCTATGGGAGGATCGCAAATTTTTCTTGAACCTGGCGAACAGATGACGGTTGATGAGCTGCTCAAAGGTGTAGCTATGGCATCTGGCAATGACGCTTCTGTAGCACTGGCGGAGAAAATTGCAGGCACGGAAAAAAACTTTGTAAAAATGATGAATGATCGCGCCAGGCAGCTTGGGTTGAAGGACACTCATTTTGAGAATTGCAACGGCCTGCCTGTAGAGAATCATTACAGCTCTGCTCATGATATTGCGATGATTAGTCGTGAGCTTCTCAAGTATGAAGGGATTACGAAGTACACTGGCTCCTATCAGGATTATTTGCGTAAAGAGACAGAAAAGCCCTTCTGGTTAGTAAACACCAATAAATTAGTTCGCTTCTATAGCGGAGCTGACGGACTTAAGACAGGGTATACTTCGGAAGCGAGGTTTTGTCTCGCGGCTACAGCGAAAAGAGATGGACTCAGACTGATCGCTGTTGTTCTCGGAGAACCGAATACGAAGACGCGTAACAGTGAAGTGTCGGCGATGTTTGACTATGCCTTTTCTCAATATTCAGTTCAGCCTATTTATAAAACAGGAGAAGTTATCGGTAAAGTGAAGATAAAGAAGGGCAAGACCTCCAATATTGAATTAGCCGCCTCTAAAACGATGAGTGTGTTAATCAAGAAGGGTTCTGAGCCTGGGAGCATTACTCAGAAGCTGGAATTGCCGGATAAGCTGGTGGCTCCAGTTAAAGAAGGACAAGTGATTGGCAAGCTTGTAGTATATCAGGACGGAAAACCGATCACGGAGTTCGAACTGAGAGCATCAACCACAATTGAAAAAGCTGGCTTCTGGACATTGTTTAAGCGGACGACATCACAATTGTTTTTTGTAGATTCTTAGGTTTTTTCTTCTAGTTTTGTCAACGAGCAGGATTAATTCTCATGGCTGTAGAAATGTTGTGTTCATGTCAGGGAGGAGAGTGAACAGACGTGAATCTGCATTTAGAAATGACAAGACATCGTGATACGCTCATCGTTCGTTTGAATGGGGAATTGGATCATCATACGGCTGATGACGTACGACTGCGCATGGATGAAGAGATTGCTCGCGGCGATTGCCGCCATCTCATTCTGAGCCTGGAGTCTCTTCAATTTATGGATAGCTCAGGGCTTGGGGTAATACTCGGCAGATATAAGCTGATTAAGCAAAAGGGCGGCAAGACCGTTGTATGTGGAATGAATCCTTCGGTGTATCGACTATTCGAAATGTCGGGCTTGTTCAAAATTATGTCCACATACGAAAATGAGAGCAGCGCGCTTTCTGAATTGGAGGTTGCTCAATGAACCAAATGGACAGCAATTTTATGTCACTGCAGTTTGCTGCTAAATCGGAGAATGAATCTTTTGCAAGGGTAACAGTCGCTGCTTTTGTATCACAGCTCGATCCTACCATGGATGAAATTACTGATTTGAAGACAGTTGTGTCGGAGGCAGTAACGAACTCCATTATTCATGGTTATGATAGTAATCCTGCGGGGATCGTAACTATTTCCGCATCAATCGAAGGTGATACCGTAACTTTGGTCATTGAAGACAAGGGTTATGGAATTGAAGATGTTGAATTAGCTAAGCAGCCTTTGTATACATCCAAGCCGGAGCTGGAACGCTCGGGGATGGGCTTTACGATTATGGAGAATTTTATGGATGAGTTCGAGGTCGCCAGTGAAGTTGGCGGCGGAACCTCCATTCGTATGAAGAAGAGGATTGTATCTAAGAAAGCTTTATATAATTAGGGGTTGGATCTATGGATGCCGAAGTGAAGCAAACCTCGAGAGAGTATTTGGATGACGGTGAAGTAAAACGGTTGATTGCACTAAGTCAAAACGGGGATTCCGCAGCACGGGATCGCCTCGTAAGTTGTAATATCCGGCTTGTCTGGTCTGTCGTTCAACGGTTTATGAACCGGGGATACGAGCCGGAGGATTTGTTTCAAATCGGCTGTATCGGTCTTCTCAAATCGGTCGACAAGTTTGATCTCAGCTATGATGTGAAGTTCTCAACGTATGCCGTACCGATGATCATCGGAGAAATCCAGCGTTTCCTGCGTGATGACGGAACGCTTAAGGTCAGTCGTTCGCTGAAGGAGATGGCGAATAAAGTACGCAAGAAGAAGGATGAGCTGTCCAAAATTTTGAACAGACTTCCAACCGTGAAGGAAGTGGCTGAGGAACTGGGCGTAACCCCTGAGGACGTCGTTTTCGCTCAAGAGGCGAATAAACCGCCAGCTTCTATTCATGAGACGGTATTCGAAAATGATGGTGATCCGATTACCCTGATGGATCAGATTGCCGATGAATCCCAGGACCGCTGGTTTGATAAGCTAGCGCTTCATGATGCGATTCATGGTTTGAACGAGCGGGAACGATTGATCGTGTATTTGCGATATTATCGTGATCAGACTCAGTCTGAAGTGGCTGCAAGGCTCGGAATATCCCAGGTGCAGGTATCACGTCTTGAGAAAAAAATATTGCGAAGCATTCGCGATCAAATAGCACAATAAGCGGCGCGGTAGGGAATCGACACCATAGAGCCAATCACTACAAAGGGACGGAGCAGATGATGATCTGCTTCGTCCTTTTTGTGTTTTGATTACTTTTCGAGTAAATATACGCCTGTCTTGGCATACTATGGCCATTACGTAAGTAAAGGGGTGACCGGGATGGAGAAAAAGTCCGCCTCTTATGTGTATTTGCGTCTATGTAAACAAGTTGCGATCCCGCTGGGATCACCGATCCGGCTAAAGGATATTGCGCATGTGCTTGCTGAGCCCCAGATTGAACATAAGCTGCTTGACATTGTGATGGATCGGCCAGAGTGCAGTGATGGCAATTTGATTGTGATTGACATGCTTCAGGTGATTGCCAAAATCAAAGAGCTGTTCCCTGATGTTCAGGTGGAAATCATTGGAGAAGCGCATGTGCTGGTAGAGATGATTGCCGAGAAAAAGAAGCCTTCGGTCATTTTGTTCATAGCAGTATGGCTGCTGCTGTTTTTTGGAGCCGCACTAACCATTATGAATTTTCATGCGGATGTCAGTATGCCTGCTGTACAAATTCGTATTGTCGAGATGATTACTGGAGAAAAGGATGAGCATCCTTATTTGTTCCAGGCAGCCTACTCGATAGGGATCGGGCTGGGGATGATTGTTTTTTTTAATCATTTGTTCAAAAAAAAGTGGAACGAGGAGCCTACCCCGTTGGAAGTTGAAATGTACTTGTATCAAGAAAACCTCAATCAATATGTAATTGCCGAGGAATTCAAAAAACAACGTGAAGCAGAACGAAACTCCAAGAGGAACACGTCCTGATGTCGCCAGCAGCATTACTCGTAACTCTTTTTTTAGGCTTGGCGGGGGGGATTGCTGTAGGGGGTGGAGTTATCGCTTTGTATATTGTGCTGGATATGATACCAAGACTGGCACAGGTAACGAGATCATATGATAAGGTCCATTGGTACGAAGGAGCCATGGTAGGAGGTTCTGTTGTGGGGACGGTGGCGGATTTCTGGAACTGGCACTTTCACGGGCCATGGATTGGAAGCGGTGTTGTAGGGCTGTTTGACGGCTTTTTTGTCGGGATGCTCGCAGCAGCATTGACTGAGGTGCTCAATGTGCTGCCTGTTCTCGCCAAGAGACTTCGTATGCAACGTTATTTGTTCGGTTTATTGCTCGCTATGGTGTGCGGAAAGGTAGCAGGTTCATTATTTGAATGGTTTGTGTATAGACATTAATTTTTTGAAGAGGAGGCACTTAAAGAATGATGAATCAAGATCAGGGTGGAACGGGCTTTGAAAATGAACAAGAGCCCCGGCATGTCGTTGAATATGTCCCAGGCACGAATGAGCTGGAACATCATGAGGAGGACAATTCGGTTAATAGAGCGGAACAGATCAAGAAACAATCGGAGATGTCCGACACAGTTGAGGAATCAGTAGCCTATTGGCAAAAGAGTGATGCAATCAGCCGCAGTCTTGAAACAACAAAAAAAACGCTGGATAAAGTGGTCGCACTCGGCGAGAGCTTTGATGTTGTCTTTCGCGAGATGACTTTTGGCGGTGTGAAGACGGGGCTGTTTTTTATTAATGGCTTTGCGAAAGACTATATTATGCAAGAAATTATAAAAAGATTAACATATCTGACACCTGAAAGCCTGGACTCCGGGGCATTGCATTCATTTTTTGATTTGTATATCCCGCATATTCAGGTTGAAAAAACTGAAAAGTTGAGCAAGGTTATTAATGATGTACTGATTGGCATGAGCGCATTGTTCATTGAGGGTGAACGGATTGCGATTATCATGGATACACGTTCCTATCCGGTAAGAAGTCCGGAGGAGCCATCGTTGGAGCGAGTAGTGCGTGGTTCAAGAGACGGATTTACAGAAACGATGCTTACTAACGTATCTCTTGTCCGCAGACGTCTGCGAGATCCCGGGGTAAAGTTTGAAGTTTTGAAGGTTGGCAGGAGAACGCAGACAGATGTCTGCATATCTTATATCGATGATATCGTTGATAAGGCGCAAGTGGATGCGGTTCGCAAAAAGATTGAAAACATCGATATCGATGGCATCCCGTTAGCCGATAAGCAACTGGAAGAAGCGATAGTGAAAAAAGGATGGAATCCTTATCCGTTGGTTCGTTATTCGGAACGTCCCGATGTCGTGGCATCTCATTTGCTTGAAGGCCGAGTGGTTCTTTTTGTAGACACTTCCCCAAGCGTAATCATTCTTCCAACAACCTTCTTCGATCTGTGTCAGCACGCGGAAGAAAACAGGCAAACTCCGTTTATGGGTACCTATTTAAGGTGGGTGAGATTTTTCGGGATCTTTGCATCGCTGTTTTTGCTTCCTATGTGGCTCCTTGTTGTTATTCATCCTGAATTGAAGCCAGTCGCTCTCTCGTTCATCGGACCGCAGCAAACAGCGAAAATACCGCTTATTGCCCAATTTTTGATTGTAGAATTTGGGGTAGATTTGATGCGAATGGCGGCGGTGCATACTCCGACACCACTTGCTTCAGCCATGGGCCTCATTGCAGCGATTTTGATCGGGGATATCGCAGTGAAGACGGGACTTTTTGTAAACGAGGTTGTGCTGTATATGGCGGTGGCTGCAATCGGAATGTTTGCTACACCGAGCTATGAATTAGGTCTCGCGAATCGAGTGGTAAGGCTGTTTCTGTTAGTGGCAGTTGCGATTTTTGGCGCACCGGGATTAATTGTGGGCACAACCGTGTTTATCATTTATCTTACGACGCAGCGCTCCTACAATTCGTCTTACATGTGGCCATTTATTCCATTTAATGCAAAGGCTATGGCAGCGATTCTGTTTCGTGTGCCTGTCATAACTTCAAAACTAAGACCGTCTTTTAACAAAACAAGAGACAATACGCGGATGCCTCAAAAAGAATAGAATCGGTAGACAACGGGCTTGTCAGTAAAAAAACACAAATCATATTTCAAAAAATCCATTTTTCAGGCGGCTGGTTGTTTGCTATACTGGTGTAAAATTGATTGTGGAGGACTGTATAGATGTATTTACACGGTACCAGCAAAATTAATACAAAAGGTCATCTTGAGATCGGCGGCTGCGATACAGTTGAACTGAAAGAAACTTACGGAACGCCGCTGTACATTATGGATGAAGCCCTTGTTCGGCAAAGAAGCCGCGAATATATGGAAGCGTTTAGAGCATCTGGCTTGAATTTTCAAGTTGCGTATGCCAGCAAAGCTTTCTGTGTAATGGCGATGTGCCGATTGGTTGAAGAAGAGGGGTTATCTCTTGACGTAGTCTCTGAAGGTGAATTGTATACAGCCCTTCAAGCAGGTTTCCCTGCAAACCGTATTCATTTTCATGGCAATAACAAAACACCGGAAGAATTGGAAATGGCTATTTCCGCTAACATTGGTTGTTTTGTTGTGGACAATTTCACGGAAATGCATATGCTTCAGGCAATTGCAGCCGAAAAAGGTCTTTCGGTTAACATTTTACTTCGTGTGACACCAGGTGTTGAGGCTCATACTCATGAGTATATTTCAACGGGTCAAACGGATTCTAAATTTGGTTTTGATATCGGTAACGGATCGGCATTCGAAGCAGTGGAATTGGCTTCTAACAGTCTGAATCTTAACCTGCTTGGGTTGCATTCCCATATCGGCTCGCAAATTTTTGAGGTTGAAGGCTTCCAGATGGCCGTGGAGAGAGTAGCGGGCTTCTCCATTCAAGTAAAAGAAAAGCTCGGAGTAGTCTTTAAGGTAATCAATCTTGGTGGTGGATTCGGAATTCGTTATACCGAAGGTGATACTCCGCTCAAAGTTTCTGATTATGTGAAGGCAATTACAGATTCTGTGAAACAATCTTTTGGAGGCGCATATGCTCAGCTTCCTGAGATTTGGGTAGAGCCAGGCCGTAGTATTGTCGGTGATGCTGGAACTACACTTTATACTGTGGGTACAAGTAAAAACATTCCTGGCGTACGTAAATATGTTGCTGTTGATGGCGGTATGACTGACAACCCTCGTCCAGCCTTGTACGAATCCAAGTATGAGGCGATGCTCGCTAATCGCGCTAACGATGCAAATGAAGAGACTGTTTCTATTGCAGGCAAATGCTGCGAAAGTGGAGATATGCTGATTTGGGATTTGGACTTGCCGCAAGTGAACAGTGGCGATTTGTTAGCTGTATCCTGTACAGGTGCATACAATTACGCGATGGCGAGCAACTACAACCGGATTCGTCGTCCGGCAGTCGTGTTCGTTAAGGATGGTCAAAGCGATCTTGTAGTTAAGCGTGAGACGCTGCAGGACATCGTATCAGGCGACGTTATCCCTGAGCGAATTGCTAAACAACCTTCATACAAATAAAACTATTTAGGAATCAGCGCCGAACGAGCAGGCCTTTAATTTGCGGGCTTGATTTCTTTGGCGCTGTTTTTTTTGCTCCTGACGTAATTTCATAGTAAACTGTAAGAAGTCTGTTGATTTATATTGAACAACCTTATAAGAAGAAAAGGAAGTGTTAGTATATGAAAAAGGGTAAAATCGTATTGGAAAAAGGCGGAGAGGTTGAAATTCAATTTCTGCCTGAAGAAGCCCCAGGTACAGTAGCAAACTTTGAAAAATTAGCGAACGAAGGATTTTATAACGGACTTAGTTTTCACCGTGTAATTCCTGGTTTCGTTGCTCAAGGTGGCTGTCCAAATGGAACCGGTACTGGTGGTCCAGGTTACTCCATCAAATGTGAAACTGCAACAAATACTACAAAACACGAACGTGGTGTGCTTTCAATGGCTCATGCAGGTAAAGATACTGGCGGCAGCCAATTCTTTATCGTATACGAGCCACAACCACATTTGAATGGTGTGCATACCGTATTTGGTAAAGTAACCACTGGCATGGAATTGATCGATCAAGTTCGCCCTGGCGACAAAATGAAAGAAGTATCTGTTTGGGACGAAGAATAGAATTTCGTATTTAATATTTGTAAAATGAACCAAATGGCGGTGAAGAGGATACCTCTTACACCGCCGTTTTTTCGTTTGCAAGCTATTGATTAGATTTCGCCTCATCCTTTATTTCTGCACGTTGACCTTCAATACTTCTTAATCGTTTGGCGTTTTTACTTTCGATTTGTTGTTTTTCATCACCTGTAATTTCGTCCGCATGCTCGCTTAAGTAATCTTGAGCTTCACGAAAGTTTTCAATTGTATTTTGTACACTTTCCTGCAGTTTTTCTACATTATCTGAGCGGTCATCTGGTTTTGCCACTTAAATCCCTCCTGGTATGGTGTTTAGGATGTCTCTGTTAAAATTCCAATTTCTTAGCGCATTTATTCTTCATAAGGTTTACTTCTTCACAATTAAAATCGTGGTAAATGAATCCGGGAAAATTGATAATATAAGTGTCCACCTTGATTTTTAGGATTAATAGTGTTAACATTCGGTTTGTAAGCAAAGTAATGAATGGACAACAGCATATTAGTTATCCTTCGGGGTTGGGTGAAATTCCCTACCGACGGTGATGGCGAGCCTGAGCTATGAAGCAATTAAGTAATTATGCAGCTCAAGGCAAGCATAAGTCCGTGACCCGTATGCGGTATATATTAAGCATATGGCTGAGCCGGTGTGATTCCGGGACCGACAGTAAAGTCTGGATGGGAGAAGGAGAGCGCAGAGCACATGACGTTTCTTGTACGAGTGTGCTTCATGATAGAGTATATTTTTCAAGTTCCAAATTTCACATGATGAATTTCTATTGGTTACTTGGGAAGCTAGGCTCACTTTATTTGCGTACGACAACTCTCATAGAGATCAACCCTGCCAAGGAATAAAGGTAGGGTTATTTTTGTTTTATTATTTTAAGCTGTATTGGTTTGCAAAGGGAGAGATTGCGGCATGAACAACATCAATGATGAGTATTACATGGGGCTTGCGCTCGACATGGCGGAGCGCGCACAAGGACAGACCGGAATTAATCCGGTCGTCGGTGCTGTTGTAGTCAAGGATGGTGAGCTTGTAGGCGTAGGGACACATTTGAAGAGGGGAACACCCCATGCAGAGGTTCATGCTCTTAATATGGCAGGATTACGCGCTGAAGGAAGTACGGTATATGTATCGCTGGAGCCGTGCAGCCACTACGGAATTACCCCACCCTGCTCAGAGCGTCTCATCAATGAGAAGGTAGCAAGAGTTGTGGTTGCGTGTGAAGATCCCAATCCTCAGGTTGCTGGGCGAGGAATTGAAATGCTTCGCAATAGCGGTATAGAGGTTGCGGTAGGAGTTCTCAGAGAACGAGCATTGCAGCTTAACAAAAAATTTATTAAGTACATTACGACTGGCCTTCCGTATATCACCATCAAAACCGCAAGCACTCTTGATGGCAAGATTGCCTCAAAAAGTGGAGACAGTAAATGGATTTCGAATGAGTCTGCAAGAGAAATCGTACATTCGATGCGTCATCGGCATCAAGGTATTATGGTTGGCGTCGGCACAATCGTTGCGGATGATCCTCAGCTTACGACAAGACTTGCGGTTCCAGGAATATCACCTGTTCGGATCGTGGTTGATTCCAGCTTGCGAATTCCCGATGATAGCAATGTATTGACCGACGGACTGGCACAAACCATCCTGCTTACGACGACTAAGGCAAATGAATCCAGGGCAGCTGCATTACAAGAGCGTGGAATTGGGATTGTCTTCTGTGGAGACGGTCCTGAAGTTGATTTGCAGCAGGCGATGAAGAAGCTAGGTGAACTCGGCATTTCATCAATTCTGGTGGAAGGCGGCGGCCGCATAAACGGGGCGATCCTTCAGAATGCACTGGCCGATGAAATTGTATTGTTCCTGGCTCCTAAGCTGATCGGAGGGCTGGATGCCCCGGGAAGCTTTATGTTCGAAGGATATGAACTAATGAAGGATGCAATTACGTTACAGAATCTTGTTGTTGAACAGATTGGCGACAACATCTGTGTCTCGGGTAAACCGATCTATTCCGCTTGAGACTAGGAAATTAAGATAAGGATTAGCCTGGCAGACAAGGAGGGAAGTCTATGTTTACCGGACTTGTGGAAGAAATAGGGACAATGAAATCGATTAGCCGTAAGGGAGAAGCGATGGTACTTCATATTTCGGCTAAAGTAGTCACAGACGGAATCAAGCTCGGTGATAGCATCGCAGTAAACGGAGTATGCCTGACGGCTACTTCTTTTGACAATACTTCTTTTGCCGTTGATGTCATGCCGCAAACCTTTCGAAACACTAACTTAAAGGACTTAAAGCCTGGAAGTAAAGTGAATTTGGAGCGAGCGATGCTGGCAGGTGGAAGGTTTGGTGGACATATTGTACAAGGCCATATCGATGGTACAGGCAAAATTATTGGTAAGAAGCAGGACCAGAATGCAGTCGTGTATGAAATTGAGCCTGCAAATTCAGCATTGTTAAAATATATCATTCCAAAGGGCTCCATAACGATTGATGGAATTAGTTTGACGGTAACACAAGTGTCTCAGGGGCGTTTTTCAATATCGATCATTCCACACACATTAGCCGAGACGATTCTGGCTTACAAGCACTCTGGTGATACGGTGAATCTTGAAGGTGATGTTATAGGCAAATATGTCGAGCACCTGTTAAAGTTCGCTGGCGCTTCACCAGTTTCAGACAGTAATGAGCAGGGCAATGCCGAAGGGGAGACCATCGATATTCCTTTTTTGTCACAGCATGGTTTTATGTGATTGGATATTGGAACAGAGATATGATTGATGCAGCTCCGGAATGAGTAGGAGGGTAAAAAAATGAGCGAAATAAAATTGGATCGAGTAGAGGATGCCATTTATGATTTGATGCGAGGCAAGGTTGTCATCGTTGTAGATGATGAAGACCGTGAGAATGAAGGCGACTTCATCGCTCTCGCAGAAAAAGCTACGCCGGAAGTCATTAATTTTATGATTACACACGGAAGAGGATTAGTTTGCTTGCCAATGACGAGGGAGCGTGCGGAAGAGCTTGAATTCCAGCCAATGGTTTCTCACAATACAGATAATCATGGAACAGCATTTACGGTGTCCATTGATTATCATTCGACAACGACCGGGATTTCTGCATCTGAACGTTCCTTAACAATCCGTGGGATTATGGACCCTGCGGCAAAACCAAGTGATTTCCGTCGTCCGGGACATATGTTTCCACTTATTGCCAAGAAGGGCGGGGTTCTGAGACGGGCAGGCCATACAGAGGCTGCAGTTGATCTGGCTCGATTATGTGGTTCTTATCCGGCTGGAGTCATCTGTGAAGTCATCAAGGAAGACGGCACGATGGCAAGACTACCTGATCTTGCGGAAATTGCCAAAATACATGATCTCAAGCTGATTACAATTAAAGATTTAATACATTACCGGAATGAAAAAGAGGAGCTTGTGCATCGTGAGGTAGAGGTGCGAATGCCAACAGATTATGGCGAGTTTCGTGCGATTGCTTACACGAATGATGTAGATTCCAAGGAGCATGTTGCTCTGGTAAAAGGCGACATTAACGGCGATGACCCAGTACTCGTTCGTGTGCACTCGGAATGTTTGACCGGGGATGTGTTCCATTCACATCGTTGTGATTGCGGACCACAATTCGAAGCGGCGCTGCGTCAAATCGAAGAGGCAGGCTCAGGGGTACTGCTGTATATGCGTCAAGAAGGTCGTGGAATCGGCCTGATTAACAAGCTAAAAGCATATAAGCTGCAAGAGCAGGGGTTGGATACAGTGGATGCGAACCTGAAGCTGGGTTTTCCTGCAGATCTACGGGATTATGGGATTGGCGCTCAAATTTTGAAGGATCTTGGAGTGCGCCAAATCCGTCTTATGACCAACAATCCGCGTAAAATCAAAGGCCTGGAAGGATACGGGCTGGAAGTTGTTGAACGCGTACCTATTCAAATGAAGGAAAATGCAGACAACACCAACTATTTGCATACCAAGCAAGCCAAATTAGGGCATTTGCTGAAGTTTGATGATTTAGAGCAGGATGAAATTAAATAAATTCGATAATTGATGAGGAGAGGATCATTATGTTAAATGTATTTGAAGGAAATCTCGTATCGGAAGGTCTGAAATATGGTATCGTAGTTGGAAGATTTAACGAATTTATTACGAGCAAGCTGCTCAGCGGAGCGCTTGATGCACTGAAACGTCATGGCGTTAAAGATGAGGAAGTTAGCGTGGCTTGGGTTCCAGGAGCTTTTGAAATCCCGTTTGCTGCTCAAAAATTGGCAGAGAGCGGCAAATACGATGCAGTAATTACGCTTGGAACTGTTATTCGCGGATCAACCACCCATTACGATTACGTTTGCAACGAGGTTGCCAAAGGTGTAGCGGCAGTCGGTCTAAAAACAGGAGTACCAACGATTTTTGGCGTGGTAACGACTGAAAACATTGAGCAAGCCATTGAACGCGCCGGAACTAAAGCCGGAAACAAAGGCTGGGACTCTGCGATGGCAGCAATTGAAATGGCGAACTTGACGAATCAGCTAAAATAGTGCTTATTTAATGTAGTACTCTTATTTTTAGGGTACTGCATTTTTTTACGTTGTGGGCCAATAGGCCATATGCAATGTATGGGTGGAGGATATTCATTGACGACTGTACTTTATAAGCTGGAGACGTTCGAGGGCCCGCTGGATTTGCTCTTGCACCTGATCGATAAATCCGAGATTGACATTCAGGAGATCTCCATTAGTGAAATAACAGATCAGTATCTGGAATATTTGCATAATATGAAGGAACTGGAGCTGGAAGTGACTAGCGAATTTCTTGTTATGGCAGCTACTTTGTTGTCTATTAAGAGCAAGCAACTGCTTCCTAAACCGCCTGTCATTGAATTTGATGACGATTTCGAATATTTAATGGATGACGAAGAAGATCCAAGAGACGAGCTGATTCGTAAACTGATCGAGTATCGTAAATATAAAGGAATTGCCGAGCATTTGCATGAACGCGAGTGGGAAAGAAGTCTTATTTTTTCTAAAGAGCCTGAGGATTTGACTCCATTTTTGCCAGAGGTAGTGGAAAATCCGGTAAAAGGACTTCACGCTGCAGATTTGATCGCGGTGTTTCAGAAGGCGCTAAGAAAAGCGGTAAAACGCAATGTAGTAGCCCGTATTCACCGGGATGAAATATCGGTCAAGGATCGGATTAGGGAAGTAGTATCCGCGCTTGAGAGAGCAGGAAAAGGTGGAAGATTGCTTTTTTCTAAGCTGTTGCACGAAGAAATGTACCGTCATGAGATTGTAGTTACCTTTTTAGCGATATTGGAGCTCATGAAAATGAAACAAATTGTATGTTATCAGAACAAGCTGTTTGATGACATCGTTATGGAGTGGAGAGGGGAAGGAACGGTCAATGAATTTTCAGGATTTGAAATCGATTATTGAGGGATTATTATTTCTGGCGGGTGAAGAAGGAATCAGTGTAAAACAACTAGTAGAAGTGACGGAACAACGTCAGGATTTGATTCTCGATGCGCTTCAAGATATGAAGAATTCTTTTGAAAGGGAGGGGCGTGGACTTCAAATCGTGCAGATTGCGGGAAATTACCAACTAACTACGCTGCCACAGCATGCTCCTTACTTTGAGAAATTGGCGTATTCACCTACTCGCTCGTCCTTATCTCAAGCCGCATTAGAGACACTTTCTATCGTAGCTTATCGTCAGCCGATTACACGGATTGAAGTGGAAGAAATCCGCGGAGTCAAGTCCGAAAGAGCGATTCATACTCTCGTTAACAAAGATTTGATCGAGGAAGTGGGACGAGCCGAGGCGATTGGGAGGCCGATTTTGTACGGAACAACGAAAGCTTTTCTTGATTATTTTGCTCTCGCCAGTCTTAAGGATCTGCCAGACCTCGCGGATTTTGAAAGCTCGGAGCAGCTTGAAGAGGAGACACAGCTCTTATTTCAAAAGCTCGAGGAGCAGCAATTGACGTTTGATGATGTGGATAGTGAGACAATTGGGTCGAATGTAGATTCTGATCCGGTATTGTTATCAAGTGAAGAATAATTGTGTGCTTTGCTTTAGATAGCATAGGCTTCTAAGTAAGGGGGGTGTCCCATAAGTGGATTTTTATCCGCATGGTGACACCCCTCTTTTATTAGTTATCGATGCCAAAGCTGGAATGTTTTCTGAGCCTATAGACATAATAAAAGAATGTTGTTATATGACAATGGCAATGGAGGGCTTGCCGGTGTGGATATGGATCGGAAGCATCCTGCTCCTGTTGCTGATTATCATCGCCTTGCTCCTGACATCTGTAATTACGGTTCGGCTAAGTGTAACTAAGAAAAATTGGGATGATTCAGTAATTGTTGATGTGAAGATGTTGTATGGGCTTATTACTCTCCATTATGAAGTGCCTGCAATTGTGCTGAAGAGCTTGCAGGAGGGTGTGTGGGTAGAAAAAAGCCAAAGCGATAATATTCTCAAAGGACATACTTCAAATGAGGAGCAGGTTATTGATCAGGAAAAAGTGCATCAATGGACTAAAGAGTTCAAAGAGATACTCTCAGCTACGAAAGGGCTAAAAAAATGGATGCGTAACACGCTGGACCGAGTCACGATTCGCAAACTGGATTGGTCAACGAATATAGCGTTATCTGATGCAGCGCATACAGCCACGTTAACTGGAGTTTTATGGGGCGTCAAATCTGTCCTGGTCGGTTTTTTAAGTTACCATGTTACTCTGCTGCAAAGACCCAAAATTTTTGTTGTTCCCGTCTTCGGCAGCCGGCCGTTATTTACCACGGAGATACACTGTATAGCTCAAATTCGCTGCGGTTATGCTATACATGCTGGACTGGTACTCATAGTTCGCGTGTTAAAAGTGAAAGGAGGAATCCGTAAGTGGCTGAGCATCCTATTCAAGGCCTAATGAAGACGGCAATGGAAAACATTAAGGATATGGTCGATGTCAATACGATAGTGGGGGAAGCGGTTGAAACACCGGATGGAAGCGTCATTCTTCCCATCAGTCGTGTCGGGTTCGGTTTTGCAGCTGGAGGTAGCGATTTTAATGTCGATGACAGACAACACAAAAATTCATCCAGTCAAGGCTCTGACTCCGGTTCTGCTTCCAATAACGGCGGACTTCGTCCGTTCGGCGGAGGCAGCGGGGGTGGCGTGTCGATAAACCCGATCGCTTTTCTTGTCGTCGGTAAGCAGGGGGTTAATATCGTACCGCTTGACAATCAGACACATCTTATGGAAAAAGTGATTGATTCGGTTCCTGGAGTAATCGACAGAATCGAGAACATGATCGCATCTTGCGGTAAAAACAACTGTGGGGAAACTCCGGAACTGTAAAATCGACTTCAACCCACACTTTAACTGCGATGACAATTGATCCTTTCCTGTACATCGGAAGGGGTCTTTTTTTAATGGATAAGCCTGGGCTTGGACATACTTTTGTATGGGTATGCATATAGTTAAACTAGTTCGCGAAAGCGAAGGTCGGAGGGAATCGAAATGAGGAAACCAACTTTGATTCGCAGTTTCTGCCTCATGGCACTTAGTCTGATACTTGCTTCACAAATAGCAATGCAAAAGGTACAAGCTAAAGAAGAAACTATTGTCCCCCCGTCTACGCATGCACGAGCTGCGGCATTGATTGATGTAACATCGGGCCGGATTTTGTTCAGCAGTCATGGAGACGAGGAGCTTCCGATTGCGAGTCTGACCAAAATAATGACAGCAATTGTTGCGATTGAGCACGGAAAAATGAACGAGATCGTCAAGGTAAGCAATCAAGCATATCGAAAAGAAGGATCATCAATCTATCTGCAGCTTGGAGAGGAAATGAGCCTTGAAAATATGCTGTACGGATTAATGCTTCGTTCAGGTAATGATGCGGCTACAGCAATTGCAGAGCATGTCGGGGGCTCAGAAGAAGGTTTTGTGCTTCTGATGAATGAAACAGTAGAATTGCTGGGGTTAAAGCATACTCGCTTTCAAAACCCTCATGGTCTTGATGCCAAGGGACATTACTCCTCTGCTAATGATTTAGCCGCAATGACGGCATATGCGCTGCATAATCCGGTATTTAAAGAAATTGTGCGAACGAAGGCCAAAAAAGCACCCAATCCCAATGATCCTTGGGACTATAAATGGGATAACAAAAACAAAATGCTGCGATTTTACGAGGGGGCTGATGGTGTAAAGACAGGATATACGAAAATTGCAAGGCGTTGTCTTGTCAGCTCCGCTACTCGAAATGGACAGCAGCTTGTTGCCGTAACTATTAACGATGGGGATGACTGGAACGACCATGCAAAGCTTTTGGATTACGGATTCGAGAATTATCCTTTAACTGAGCTAATAGGTGAAGGACAGCGAGTACAGGGCGGTTTAGTGACGAGAAGCGAATTCAACTACGCCTTATCCAAAGGAGAGACGGAACAAATCGAGCGGCGTCTTATTCTGAAGAAAACATCACGACTTGATGATTTCGGATACAAGGGGAAAATAACTATTTCATTGGATGGCAAGGAGATTGGATCGGTTCCTATATATGATCAAAAGGCTACGGAGTCACTGGCTGTGGAGCAGCAGAAAGGCAGCTGGATCGATTCCTTTAGATTGATCATGAGGAAGCTTCTTGTTGAAGTCTAGATAAATTTAATGTGATTATGACGGGGGGGCTGGGAAGCGATGGTGAATAAAATATGGCTTGCACTCATCATAATTGGCTTTGCATTCGCCGCAATTAAAGGAGACATCAATGTTGTCACTCAAGCTGCTTTTGATGGAGCGGCAACAGGGGTTACAGTATGTTTCGGACTAATCAGTGTATTAGTTTTTTGGCTTGGTATTATGCGGCTTGCAGAAGATGCCGGACTTGTCAAAACCATTTCCAGATGGCTCGGTCCTATAGTTAGTTACTTATTTCCTGACGTTCCGAAAAATCATCCGGCAATGGGATATATACTATCAAATATGAGCGCTAATTTGCTAGGACTCGGAAATGCCGCAACACCCATGGGGATCAAGGCTATGCAGGAGCTCCAGGAATTGAATCCGGATAAAGAGACCGCTTCACCTGCTATGTGTACACTGCTTGCACTAAATACCGCCAGTATTACTTTAATCCCAACCACACTCATTGCGATCCGCCTGAATTTTAATTCCGCAAATCCTGCCGAAATCGTTGGATCGACCCTACTCGCCACAGCTGTTGCAACAACCGCTGCCATTGTGGCAGACCGTTGGTATCGTCATCGTGATTTGCGAAAAAAACCACCGGTAGCTGCTCCTCCTCCGACCTTAACACTAAAGAGGTGAGTCTCCTTGCTGGAATGGATTAATATATTGTCCGCCTGGGCAGTGCCTGTCATGATCGCTTTTATACCGTTATATGCTCATTTTAAAAAAGTGCCTGTATACGAATCTTTTGTGGATGGTGCAAAGGATGGATTCTCCACCGCGATCAGTATAATTCCTCATCTGGTCGGTATGATGGTCGCTATCAGCGTGTTTCGTGCATCTGGTGCACTTGAGTTTTTCGTAGGTTGGATGACTCCGTTTCTACAGAGCTTACATATTCCGCCTGAAGTGCTTCCCCTCGGAATTCTCAGGCCACTGACAGGAACAGGGTCATTGGCCTTCACAACAGACCTGATCAAAACCTATGGACCGGATTCGATGATCGGAAGAATAGCCTCAACTGTACAGGGCAGTACAGACACTACATTATATGTGTTAACCGTATATTTTGGAGCGGTAGGCATTAGAAATGGACGATATGCTCTGAAAGTAGGGCTTTTCTCCGATTTAATCGGTTTTGTTGCCGCTATATTCGTGTGTTTGCTCTTATTCGGCTAATATTTATGCAGTCAGGCGAGCTACTTCGTCTGACTATTTTGTTGTGCTGTCGATCGTTGTCACTATTGTGATTTTGTTCTCTTATAGGTATCATGTGTATGAGGTGACTTAATAACAATGGAAAGATTGCAAAAAATAATGGCTGAGGCGGGCGTAGCATCGCGTCGCAAATGCGAAGAATTGATACTAAGCGGCAAAGTCCAAGTAAACGGTGAGACGGTTACCGCCCTTGGAACGAAAGCTGATCCTGCAGTAGATGAAATTACAGTAGACGGTAAGCCTGTTGGCGCCGAGAAGAAGATGTACCTTGTATTTAATAAGCCAAAGGGCGTTATTACGAGCGCGTCTGATCCGCAAGGCAGAAAAATCGTCACCGATTATTTGAAGGGAATAACTGAGCGGCTCTATCCGGTAGGTCGCCTGGATTATGATACTGAAGGTTTGCTTCTGTTAACGAATGATGGACATTTTGCTCATATGCTAACTCATCCGAAGCACCATGTCCCTAAGACATATCACGCCACTGTAAAAGGAGTGCCTCACGGCAGCGAGCTGGACAAGCTGAAGAAGGGGGTCATGCTGGAGGATGGCATGACAGCACCGGCTGAGGTTGAATATCACGATATTAATCCTGAAGGAAAAGAATCAACGATCTCCATTACTATTCATGAAGGACGGAATCGTCAGGTTCGCCGCATGTTTGATGCCATTAATCATCCAGTAAATAAGCTGAAACGAATTTCATTTGGCGATTTATTCCTCGGCAATTTAAAAAGAGGATCTTATCGCCATTTGACGAAGGAAGAAATTGAAGGGCTGTTGAAGCAGGTTCGACTCGCCGGTAAGTATAACAAGGCTGAAGCACCAGTCGAATCAGCCAGTTCTAATACAAGTAGTCCAATTGAATCCCTGCCTAGAAGAACAAGAAAGCCAAAAACAAACAACTGGAGCAAGTCATCTGCCAGGCCGAATAGTCAGAGCCAAGATAAATCAAGCATACGAAACAATAAGCCGAATCGCCCGAATAAATCTGACAATAATTCTAGCAGAAGAACTAACAATCAAGGAAGATCAGGCAAATCGCCGAAAAGATAATTTTTGATACGATAATAATAAATAGTGCGGTGAACAAGCGGAATATTTGAAGCCAACTGAGTAGTTGCCGTAAAAAGGCTCAAATTATTTCGGTTTTCACCGCATTTTTTTATAAGGACACATAATATTCAAATTTTCCCTTGCTGAAACTGTGTCATTTTTCGTTATAATGTTCATAGGATATTCACTATTTGTCCATTGATTATGATTAATGTCATGGTAAGGGAGAGTTGGTAATGGGGAAAGCGAGACGTCCCGTACAGATCATCATACTCATATTTATTGTTATCCTTGGCAGTTATGCAATCGGCTCTGCTGTTCTTGGCAACGGAAGCGAAAAGCCGCAGATAGGAGATAAACCTCCAGCTGTCAAGCTTCTTGGTCTGGATGGCAAAGTACATACGCTGGATGATTACAAGGGCAATGCCATTGTTATCAATTTCTGGGCGACATGGTGCACTTACTGTGTCAAGGAAATGCCTGCTCTTCAGCAGCAATGGGAGAAGTGGCGTGATCAGGGAGTAGTGATTCTTGGCGTTAATACGGGTGAAGACAAGATGACGGTTCAGAATTTTACAGAGCAAATGGGCGTCGATTTTCCTGTTTTATACGATTCCAATAATGAAGCCGTCGTACGATATGGTGTCGTTCCGATGCCTACGACTTTTTTTGTAGATAAGAAAGGTAAAATTGCCTCTATCCATGAAGGGGAGCTTAATTTGACTACTTTAGATGATCAAATTAAGCAACTGGTGAAGCCTTGATGAATATAAGGGGGCCATATTTTGATTAAAAATACAAAATGCGAGTGCGGGCATCAGAACAGAGTAGGGACGGTGCTCTGCGAAGCTTGTGGCAAACCGCTCTATGAAATTTCGAATCCCGATGAATTGCTGGAGATGCGTTATGATGGTGTCGCTAGACGATCTCAACGAAGTAATCCGAATTTTATAGATAAGATTTGGAATTTCTTCTCGTCAGTAAAAGTAGCTATCTATCTCATTATCATCACCTTGATCGGAGCTATTTTCGGGACGATTTTTGAACAGGAGAGCAATTTTGTTAATTTTGACCCTTCAACATTTTATAAAGAAAAGTACGGGGCGATCGGAGATATTTACTACAAGCTAGGGTTATCACATACATACGAATCATGGTGGTTCGTTCTGCTGCTCGTGATGATCGGGGCCTCACTTGTAATCTGCAGCCTGGATCGTGTGTTGCCACTTTACAAAGCGCTTTCAAAACAAAAAATACACAAGCATATGCAGTTTTTAACCCGTCAAAAGATTGTGTATCAAGGGCCGATTCATGGAGATGGGGCTCAGTGGGTATTGCAGGCTGCAGCTGTACTAAAGAAAAAAAGATACCGGGTGCACGTGGAGCATGATGCTTTGCTAGCTGAGAAGCAGAGGTTCAGTCGATGGGGGCCATATGTCATTCATATAGGACTTATTGTCTTTTTGTTAGCGGTATTGTTTCGTGGTCTTCCAGGACTTCATCTTGACAAGCATTACTGGTTTCCAGAAGGTGAAATTACGAAAATCCCGGATACGAAGATGTATATGAAGAACGAGAAGTTCACTGTCGAGTATTACACGGAGGATGAAATGTCTGAGGAGTTTCGGAGCACAGGGAAAATTGTTCCCAAGCTGTTTGAGACTCAAGTTACACTTTATGAGTGTACCGCAGATTGTGACGATCCTTCCAGGGAACCGCAGTTAACCGAGGTTAAGCAGCATGCCATAAGGGTTAATGATCCGCTCAATTATAAGGGCTTGAAGGCTTACCAGTTCGATTTTGATCTAACTCCTAAACTACGCTCTGTTCAACCGATGCTGGTAGATAAAGTAACCGGAGAACAGTATGGCAAATTCAAGCTTGAGATGACGAATCCGGAGCGTAATTTTGATGTAGGACCATATACTTTGGAGCTAAAAAATAAATTCATGGATTTCTCCTTGAATGAACAGGGACAACCGATCTCTAAATCAAAGGACCCTAATGCTCCGGCATTTCTTTTTGTTATCAAAGGTCCCGATTTACCGGAGGAAGGCAGTCAATACATTTATTTTCCTAAACAGATCGATAAAGAAAGATTTCAACAGGATTCCATTAACGAGAAGTTAGGCGGTTTGCAGAATAAGCTCGTTTTAGACGTAATCGGAATGGAAGATGTGGATTTCATACAGTCCTCCAGTTATTTGAACATAAGAATCGATCGTGCGATGCCTTACGTATGGACGGGTCTTGGTATTGTTATGCTCGGCCTGATTATGGGATTTTATTGGCAGCACCGGAGAATTTGGCTTCGGATCGATGGCGGGGTGTTAACACTCGGGGGGCATACGACCAAAAACTGGTTCGGAATGCGCCGCGAAGTGGCCTCGTTACTGAAGGTCATGGGAATTGATGTGGAAGAGAAGTCACTCGATAACGGAGGTAACCGGTCATGAGTTTATTGGAAATTAGCAGGTACGCTTTTGTCACGGCATTTTATTTATATTGTGGAGCATTTATTTTTTATGTAATAGCTGTAACAGGACGTACCTGGAGTAATCGTGACCCGAAGCAGCATGAACGCAAATGGGGTAAAATTTCATTCACGACCTCAACATTGGGGCTCATTGCACATTTGATTTATTGCGGAACACGGTGGGGCTATAGCGGTCACATTCCGGTAAGCAATATGTATGAGTTTATGACGTTCCTGTCGATGATGATCATGACGGCATTTACTATTATTTTTCTGATTTATCGCAAAATATTGCTTGGTATGTTCGCACTTCCAATTGCAATTATTATTATGGCATATGCAGCTGTGTTTCCACAGGATGTTCAGCCGCTTATACCTTCGCTGAGATCGATTTGGCTCTACATCCATGTTACTTTGGCAGCTGTCGGAGAATCGTTTTTTGCGGTCGGTTTTGCCGCCGGATTTATGTATTTGCTAAGAACTGTTGATTTCAATGGAACTGACAAATTAGCTCGTCGACAAAAATGGTGGGTTGAATTTACTATGTTTTCTATTATTATAGTATTGGGCTTTATTATTTCTGTTTTCGCTTTCCGAGCATCTGGTTATGAAGCTGTTTTTACACAAAATACGACAACCATTGACAGCCAAGTGGAGCAAAATAGTACAATAGACAATGAGGTCTATAAATTGCCCCCTATTGTGGCTCCTTATAATAGCCAAATAGAGAGCATTCAACCGTTCCTAGGAATGGATAAACCGTGGTTCGAAGCTCCATCCTGGATGAATGGTGCTCATGCGGGCCGCAAGTTGAATACGGTAATATGGGCAGTATTAACCGGTGTATTGTTATACGTTATTCTCAGACTGGTTAGTCGTCGTCCCCTTGGTAAAGTACTCGCGCCAACTTTAAATGGAATCGATCCAGACGATCTGGATGAGATCAGCTATCGGGCGATTGCGATTGGTTTTCCAATCTTTACGCTTGGAGCGCTTGTGTTTGCAATGATTTGGGCACAGCAGGCGTGGGGCCGTTTCTGGGGTTGGGACCCGAAAGAGGTATGGGCTTTAATTACTTGGCTCTACTATAGTGCGTATCTGCATCTCCGCTTGTCACGCGGCTTTCAGGGGCGTCAGGCATCCTGGCTCGCTGTTATTGGTTTTCTAGTGGTTATGTTTACGCTTGTTGGGGTTAACCTAATTATTGCCGGTTTGCATTCATACGCAGGGACAGATTAATGATATAACCGTATCCATATGTTCTATAATGAATGGGTAAGATGATGAAGGGGTTGTTGTTCATGTCAGATCAAGAGAACCGTATTTTGGTAGTAGATGATGAAGAACGGATTCGCCGTCTATTGAAAATGTATTTGGAAAAAGAAGGATATGAAATTGACGAGGCTGAAGACGGTGAGACTGCTTTGAAAAAGGCAAGCACAAATGATTACGGTCTTATCTTGCTGGATGTTATGCTTCCAGGCATTGATGGAATCGAGGTATGTAACCGTCTGAGACAGATCAAAGCAACGCCTGTACTTATGTTAACGGCAAAAGGTGAAGAAATTAACCGCGTACAAGGGTTTGAAGTTGGGGCCGATGATTACGTTGTCAAACCGTTTAGTCCACGTGAAGTCATATACCGGGTAAAAGCAATTATGCGCCGCGCTTCAGCTACAGCTTATTTGACTAAAGAGACTGGTGCGAGCAACAATATTGTTTTTCCACATCTTATAATTGAGCATGACGCCCATCGGGTGACTGCAAGTGGCCAGGAAGTTAGCTTGACTCCAAAAGAGTATGAACTCCTGCATTACCTGGCTGTATCTCCTGATAAAGTGTTCTCTCGTGAGGAATTGCTGAAGGACGTATGGAATTATGAGTTTTTTGGCGATTTGAGAACGGTAGATACGCATGTGAAGCGTCTGCGCGAGAAGCTTAACAAGGTGTCTCCCGAATCAGCGGCGATGATTACGACTGTATGGGGTGTAGGATACAAATTGGAGGTAGCAAAGTAACGTGAGGTTCTGGAGGACGCTAGTCGGTAAACTCTGGGTTACGATCATATGTCTAGTAGCCTGTGTATTAATGCTGCTAGGTCTGTTCTTGCTGCCATATATCGATACCAATTTTACAAATCCGGGAGCGATCAAGAAGCTGTTTGTGATTGTTTGCATCATTGGTTTCTCCCTTACAACTTTTTTTGCACTATTTTTAATTACCAAAATCACACAGCCGATGCAGCAATTGATCCGGGCAACAGATTCTGTGCGCAAAGGAAAATTCGATACCAGATTGTCGCTTAAAACAAGTGATGAAATTGGACAGCTGGCCAGTACATTTAATCATATGGCTGAGGAGCTTGAAAATACAATTCGCAGTCTCAATCATGAGAAAGAGCATTTGTCGAGCATACTCCGAAGCATGAACGATGCGGTGATTACGCTTGATGGCGATGGTTATGTTATTTTGACGAATCCACCGGGTGATGAATTGCTTCATTTGTGGGGCGATTTGCAGGAAGAGGAGCTCGAGGAGGTCAATATTAATAGTGTACATTCTTCGTTAACTAAAGCTCCTACACCACTCTTATCGATGTATACTCGTGTGCTTGATGAGGAAGAAGACCAGAGCATGAATGTTCACGTCAAAAAGGGAGTATGGTCTGTACATATGGCTCCGCTTACTTCTGATGGAGAGGTACGTGGTGCTGTAGCCGTTCTGCGGGATGTAACCGAGGAAGTGCGACTTGAGAAAATGCGCCGTGATTTTGTTGCAAATGTCTCTCATGAAATTCGGACGCCGCTCTCTATGATGCAAGGCTACAGTGAGGCTCTGCTTGATGGCATGGCGACATCTCCAGAGGAGAGAGAGGAGCTCGTACAGGTCATTCACGATGAATCCTTGCGGATGGGCAGACTTGTACGTGATTTGCTTGATTTAGCACGCATGGAAGCGGGTCATACCGATATGGTAATGAGACCGATGGATTTTCGCGAGCTTGCTGAAAGGGTGTATCGTAAGTTTCTGGTTCGCGCGAAGGAGAATGAAATTAATCTCAAGCTTGAACTTGATGCCGGGACGCTTACTTTACAGGAAGCTAACGAGGATCGCCTTGAGCAGGTGTTAACGAATTTGCTTGATAACGCATTAAGACATACACATGAAGGCGGACAAATCACGATCGCTGCTAAATTGAAGGAAGGTAAACGCGGCTCTGAGATGCATGTTTACATTCAGGATGACGGTGTAGGAATTCCGCCTGATGATCTGCCTTATGTATTTGATCGATTCTACAAAGCCGATAAGGCACGGGTTCGCGGTGAGAATGGCGGAACAGGGCTTGGATTGTCAATTGTGAAAAATATCGTGGATTCTCACCAAGGTTCGATTCAAGCTGAGAGCGAAATTGGCAAAGGAACAGTGTTTCATATCATATTACCTGTCGAAAAGCAAAAATAAACATCACAAAGACAAACATCCTTTGAAAAAAGGGATGTTTTTTTGTTGAATTCAGAAGATTAATCTTGTTCAACGTGAAACAATAACAGGTATTTTAGATCAACAAATCAAGAATAATGGGTAATAGAATAATAAGCTTCGAACAAAATACGAGGGGATGGTTCCTGTGAAAAAGAACGTAATATTGGAAGAAGCGGCAATGAATTTCGTTAAAGATACCTCAGAACCACCATTTTTGTTTCAGTTAGGCCCTGAAAAGGGACGACATGCCGTTAATGAAGTGCAATCAGGCGAGGCTGATAAGCTCCATGTAAATATTGAGGATTTAACAATAGAGGGCGGACCGAAGGGGAGGGTATCCATTCGATTGCTTCGCCCGCAAAATGCGACTGGAAAGCTGCCGATTATCCTATACATTCATGGAGCGGGCTGGGTGTTTGGCAACGAGCATACTCATGATCGCCTAATCCGTGAACTGGCAGTAGGAGCTGAGGCTTGTGTCGTTTTTCCAAATTATAGCCTTTCACCGGAAGTAAAATATCCTACGGCTATTGAAGAAATTTATGAGGTGCTAAAGTGGGTTGAACGTAATAGTGAGGGGCAGGGATTCGACATTAACAATATTTCTGTTGCAGGCGATAGTGTTGGAGGGAACATGACAGCTGCTTTAACCTTGCTTGCTAAGGAACGTAAAGGACCGAAAATTCACAAGCAATTGTTGTTCTATCCTGTTACCGATGCTGCATTTGATACGGATTCTTATCACGAATTTGCAACCGGTTATTATCTGAGACGTGATGCCATGCAGTGGTTCTGGGATCAATACACAGATGACCCAAATGAGAGAAAAGAAATTACAGCGTCTCCGCTTCGTGCGACCAAACAACAGCTTGAAGGATTGCCGCCTGCGCTTATTATTACAGCTGAAGCTGACGTGCTTCGTGATGAGGGAGAAGCGTATGGAAATCATCTTCGTGAAGCAGGAGTACCTGTGATCACAGTCCGGTTTCAGGGGATCATTCATGACTTTGTTATGCTGAATGCTCTGGTCGATACACAAGCAGCGAGGGGTGCACTTATGTTAGCCAAATCATGGCTTAGGGATCGATAATTTCTGTATAAGATTGCTTGGGTTAGTGTCAAAACTAGAAATAGCGGTGCAAGGAAGATGATCCCTGCACCGCTTGATCCTGCCA
>RCUF01000156.1_pt1 | contig 32593 bp, 44 predicted proteins | sample 2166311 | NCBI WGS metagenome assembly RCUF01 (sample SAMN09932608, study PRJNA488358) | compost metagenome | feature: garden; material: soil; isolation source: compost soil in 4-hydroxybenzonitrile-enriched culture | place: Germany: Experimental Botanical Garden Goettingen | collected 2016-01-27
ACGATACTAATCCACAACGCATAGTTCCGCCATCTTTTCTTGTTCATCGTTATTTAGCCTCCTTGCGAGCTAGGATAATGGTATTAAGCCATGTAAGCTCTGAGACGGTCAGAGTGCCTTTCTCAGCCTTTTCAATCCACGATGTGTCCGTTATGACCTTCTGCTCCAGTAGCCCCTTAAGAGCTGCAACCAGCATATTTTTTTGCGATGTAGTCAGCTTCATTTTATCCTCATCCTCTCTACTTTCTGTTTTCACAACATCCAGCACCTTGTCAGTGCCGTAGCCTTTGTAATTAAACTGCAAATGTGGCTTGTCTACGAAAGTTTTCCAGTCGCCGCCCCACTCAAAGCCAAGCCGTTTAGCCTCTGCAATAGCTTGTTTGATCAGCGTTGCTCCATAGCCGTTGTAATCTGTAGCTCCTGAAGCGTTAACCGGAACAAAGTCCAAAGCTTGCCCTACAAGATGGTAACTTTTCAGCGTTTTACTCTTACCATCAGCTAAGTATTTCTTCTGCGTCTCAATCGTCCGGATCGTCTCATAGATCAGAATGTTTGCTCCGATTCTGATGCAGTACTCATACCAGGCATAAGCAGCTTTGCGAGTGTTAGGAGCCAGCTTATCTAAATTGGCTCTGTTACGTGTGTCATATCGCACCTTAACCTCTCCCTTCTGTAACTAATCTGATAACCGCTAATATGATTGCACCAACAACTGTAGTGCCCAGCCAAAAGATAATTTTGTAAATAGTGTCGATGCGTTTATGTGCTGACCTTGCCGATGCCAAAGCTTCGACGGCCGTCTTGTTCACGTTCAACGCCTGATCTAACTTCTCATTCATGCTGATTACATTAGCTTCTGTTCGCGTTATGCGTTGCAACATTTCGACTTGCATTTCATCCATAACATCACCCCAATTCAAAGAGCCCCTGAATTACTCATAGGGCAAAATAAAAACGCCTTATGGCGCTGGCTAAAGTCTATTCTGCTGTTGTAACCTCTTCAAAATTCTCTTCTAAATAATCGAGACCACACACGCCCACCGTGCCAGTATTGGTTTTATAGACAAACTGCCCCGGTATCGCTACGACCGTAGTCGTACCATTTTTCAGCGTAATCGATCTCAATGATCCGGTTGGAGAGACATCCAATGTCATCCCCATACCTGTTAGTTGGATAATAAGCTGGATTGATGCGAAGTCAACAAATTCAACGGCTTGTACATAATCTTTAGATTCAAACATCCTAATAATTGTCAACACCTCTCTAAGATAAAATTGATAACTTTTACTCAATCGCCATATAGTTGCATGTGTATGTTTGGTTGCTATCGTTTCTTAGTCTGAATCCATCGTTAAGCATTGTAAATATACCCGTCCACTGCTCACCTGATCTGCCACTACCACTATATTGCCAGTAAAGATTTACTCCGCCCAAATCTTCCGAATAAAGACCTGTTAGATTAATACCAGATGCAATAACGACAGTCCTTGGTTTAAATGGTATTCCCGATACAGTTATAGTGCCTAATGTCGAATTAAAACTACCAACATGGACTCTCTTCCCTTCCACCAACGATCCCAACACTCCGAAAATATTTATTCCAGAGCGTATATTGGCTGCTATTAAATCGGTGTCTCCAGCAACATACCCACTACCATTATGATAACCTGCTGCAATTGGTTGATTAGCCGTACTAGGCGTTATAATCTTAGCTCCTTGGTTCGGCATCGTCCCCGTAATTGGCCCGTTAATGTTAGAAGCTGTGGCCCCGCTTAACAGTTGTGCTGCTGTCGCATTCCCTGTCGCCTTAATCAGAGCTATTACTTTTCCTATCAGAGATTCCCAAGTCTCACTTGTAGTTGCCGCTATCCCCTTGGCAACAAGCGCGGCAACTAGTTCCGCTTTTCGCTCATCGCCAGCTGTTAAAGATGCATTTGCCGTTTGCTGTGCTGTAGCAGCTGCTTGATTTGCTGCATTTGCAGTGTTTTGGGCTGCTGTGGCCGTATCATATGCCGACTTGACCGCTTTTGGAGTTGCAGCCAAGGTCTCACTGGTACTGTTTGTGGCGTTAGAGAGCTGGACAACACCCTTTTGTGTCGTGCTGGCGTCTCCGATAGTAATTCCAGCAATAGCATCGGCGAGATCCTGTTGGGTTGCATACACCAATGACTCGTCGATATTGGCTGTAATGTTCGCCGCAGCTCCGACAAAGACATTCATGTTTACTGCCTTTTCAATTACCCCATCACCTTTAGGGGCAATATAATCTGCGGTGGTTCCGGCGTTTGAATACATGTACAATATTTCGCCGTCATCAGGATCGGTTGCAAATATCCCGACCTCACGCAAGTAAAATCCAGTGGCAACATCTTGGTTTTTCAATACTGCCCCGATGAGCGCCCTTATCGTTCCTGGCGGACGTTTTAGCCGTGATATCGTAAGATCTTTTACAGGAGTGATCAGTGCTGTCATTGCTTCGAGTGATTGCCCGCTTAATGCGCCGCTGCCAACGGCCATCCTGGTATAAACTAGTTGAGCGCCAGTCTGCGCTTTTGCTTGCAGTTGCCGCCCTTTGTTCGTGAGTGAATAGCTCCATGAACTCATTCGTTTCACCTACCCTATTGTTATAAATTCGCCGATGTGGAGCGTGCCTCCAAAATAAATATCATTGGCCTGTATGGTCTCCTCCAAAATGACCGATTCGAGATGTGCGGATAGTCGCCGCACTGAATCCACCGCTCGGATAAACTCTTGCGCTCTTTCGTTTGTTGCCGATTGGTCTGTTGTTCTCACTCGAAAGTATCCCGGCTCCCCTCCATATTCGAACCACTCCTCCACCTGTCCAGTGCCAAAAAGTATGGCAATCAATTCCTCTACTGCTGCTGGAGTACCCTTTCTGCGGTTAAATCGGAATGCATTTTTAAGCAGCTCCCGCTTTTGCTCTATTGGTAGGTCTGGGTCGTAGAAGTTCAGATGGAATTGCCAAGCTAATTCGTCAGCTTCAACGTCCGTTAAATCACCACGCATAATTTTAATATAGTACCCAATAGACCCTACACGCTTATACAGAGCCGATAAATGGCTGTCCAATGCAAGAGCCGTAGACCGTAAATTAACGTCTCCTTGGGCATTTGGAGGCAGTAAATCAGTGACCGAGATGTCCTTTAACATCACCATGATCTCAGCCCCCCATAGGTTATATTTGTTGTGGTATTTACTGCGAACTGGTTTTGTTCGAGTTCTTGGAACGATGGTGACAGGCCAGATAAATCCACTCGCAAAGCGCCAGCTGCCATAACCTGTCTAATTAACTCCGATGGGTTTATAGCCCGACCAAGTGCAGATCGTTGCCATAATGCATATGCATCCACGGCATTAGAAACAGCTTGTTGGATAATTGCCTCGTCAGCAGCACTAGCTTCGTCAATGTAATACGTTAACTTTATCTCGTAGCTGATCTGAGTTGGAGCAGACACTGTTAAAAAATCCGTAATTGGTCGGACTGTTCTATCATTAAGTGCAGTCTCTACTGCTGCAATAACCTCTGGAGTGGGCATAATACCACCCTCAAGCAGTGGTACCACCGTTACTTTACAGGGAGATGGCGAGAATGCAACCACATCTGCAATAGCTGAGCTAGCAGTTTTTGCCCAGTAGATGTATCCCCCTTCTGGTCCAGCAGTAGAGTAGGTGTCATTCGCGCCCCTAATTCGATAACGATAAGATTCATCGTCTTCGCGATCAGCACCTCCTGCAGTTTCTCGGGTGTTCTCCACGGACTTAACAAATGAAATGGGGTCGATAAGAGTGTTTACCACTCCTGCCCCAAATCCATTGCTCATCATTCCAGGAGTTAATGCTTTTGCTGGAACTGTCCCTGATGTTGTGCCTGCTGGGATATCAAGGTCTTGTGTTGTAACGAAAAAGAATTCACCGTCCGAATCCTCAGGACTTACCCTTGTCCCAATCGGTATGGTTTGAGAGATAACTAAGGGTGTCGAAAGCGTGAATCTTATCTCTGTTGTTGCATAGGAAGCCTCAAGTCGGGGTGTATCTGTACAGTCTCCGAGGTAATCCAGCACCCAGCCAGACGCATACCTAAGTAGAACAGACTTGGCCGTGGCGTCAATACTAACGTTTTGCAACAATAGGATGTGCGCCAAGCTGTTAAAAAATATCATCTCCGGATCTGCTCTGTTTACCTTCCGACCGGACAATTCTTCATAAAATGACACAATGCTATTTTGGATCGAAGAGATATCCTGATCGTTAAAGGCGATCTCCGGAAGATCTACCAATACAGCCACTACACCTCACTCCTTTCCACAAATCTAATTACTGCGACATCTCGTCCAAATTCATCGGGTGTGTCGTGGCTTCGATCAGCAAAAAGAACCTCGGTTACTTGAACCCCGGGTTCTGCGTCTTCGATAGCAGATATAAGAGCGCCTGGCAGAATTAGCCTTACATAATTCTGTGGTCGATCCAATATTTCTGGGTCAATGCCCAAATTACGATCAAGCGTCACCTGCCCTTGGACCATGGTTGCGATGATCCGGATGTTTTGCTTTATTCTTTCAATGCCAGTCAATCCGTAGCGAGTATCCGGCATGACGGCCATAACCTCATGTATCGTACTCACACGTATTCCTCCAGACTCACGTCCAGCGATGCTTGCAGGACATTTCCTTTATTATCTACGTTAGTCCAATTCTGCGTCAGACCAGAAATAGACCATTTCCCCTGCCCCAGCGGCTTACCTCCAATTACTACAGATAAGACTTTTCCGTCACGACTGTATACCAAAAGTTTCTCCATTTCTGGACGGGGATTCATACCAAGATTTGCATCTAAAACGATGGTGAATGACACCGTATCAAGTCCCGGACCCAAGAATTGTTTCCGGGGTTTTTGTAAGATGATTTCAGTGCTTCCCCACCTATCCGCACTTGTACGCACGAAATCTTTAAAAGTGCGGACCTTTTTGCGTTCTGGACCGAAATAAGATATGAATCCAATATCTCCAATAGCCCCCATGCTTGGTAAAGCCATCATGTATCACCTTCTTAAATATTGGATGCTGATACGGTTCCGCTTATGGTTAAATTCCCGTTAATAATCACGTCACCTTTAATAGATGCACTAGCAGCCTCTACATTAACGTTTCCCATAGCCTTTACTACAAGTGACCCTGTTGCAACATCAAAATAAACATAACTTCCATCGCTGAAATAGACACCTTCCTGACCGAAATCGCCCGGAGGATTGTCATCGTCATAGATAGTGCCGAAACATACCCCATCTGACAGACCATTCCCGAGGAAAGCACAGAACACCGTATCGCCTGGTTGCGGTACGCCCCGATAATTACCAAATCCAGCTAGGTTTATAACTGGGAGAGGGCTAGATACTACGTTGTCTTTGTCTGGGAATGTCGCCGTGATTGTCCCGCTATTCTCATCTGACGTGGAACAAATGCCGACCTTAAGCATATTTGAAATAATCGAACGCATATCCGCCATTACCAAGACAACACCCTCCTGACCTCGATGTCGGTCGTATATGCACTTCCAGCGCTAACCTTATGCGAGGACTTGATTATAATGTACTTGCCGTCATATCGCCCGAATCCCTTAACAGTGATCGTTACACCTGCAGCCAGGCCGACCGATCCGGCAAGCGAGAAGCTCGCAAGCCCAGCCTCTTTGTTTTGCTCCCGCAGTTTGTTTTTAGCCAAACGTTGAGCTTGTGCAACCGTCTCGACTTTCTCGTTAATTTTAAGCGTTGGGCCTGTCATGTCTGGTATCGTATACGACCCTGTTATGAGTTTCGTGTTTCCCTTTCCTGTTGTGGTTTTCTCGGATTTCTTACTGGAAGATACAGTTGGCTTGTAACTCACAACGCACGCGGCATAGGCTGTGCTCGTACTAGTCTCGGAAAAAGAATAAGATACCAGTGGTGGTTTTCCATATTCTATGGTCGCCACTGGCTCTTCTTTTTCATAGGCGATTTCGTCAAAAAGAACCAACTGCGATCCGGAAACCTTTATTGCTATTCCCTCATCGGCACATAGTTTGGACAAAAAAGAAAAATCAGACTCGTTGCTCTGATCCTGTCGTTCATAGGTTGGGTTAATGTCTACAGAATAAAACAGTATCAGACGTGCTCTGTTGGCTATTTCCTGCGCTATAGTACGAAGACGCACCTTTTCCCAAGCCTTTGTCCTAGACTCTCTTAAAGCTGGCTGTCCAGCTTGCGGAATGGCGGTAGCTGTTATAGTTACCACATTAGGAGGACCAGACAATTCTATAGACTCAACTTCGAATGATCCGCAGTTTAGTTTAGCCTTATGCCCAGCCTTATCCCAATCAGTAACCCGTATCTCCGCGATGATTCTATCACCTATCTTCGGTTTCCACGTTTTTATCCAACGGCGTTCTCGATCATCCAGTGTCAATGTTATTTGATCCTGCTCTCCAGGTGCATTGTCGTCATAAGAAAAGTCGGACAGATACTTGCTTAACTCTTGGGTTATGTTTTTGCCTTGGTATTTTACCGCAACAAGGCTGCGGCGGGCGTTTTGTACAGAACTCATATCGACTCGCCCCCCTGCAACCAAGGCGGAAGAGTATCAGATTCATTAATCTCAAATGTAGGGACGTTGAGTGTTATTCCGGCTGGGAAAATTACATATTCGGCATAATCCAAATTAGCTTGGATCAACGCTGTCATGTTGGCTTCCGCTCCGGAAAGTTTAAAGGCGATACCGTCCCAAGTATCGCCCGTAATTGTTCTGTATGTTGTCATCCGAGACTCACCCTCATTCTGCGTTGTGCATTTTGTTTCAGCACCTGCTCAACAGCAGCACCCACATTAAATCCAATTTCTCTAGCCTGCTCCGGTGTAGTTGATCCAGGAACAGTTACATTGATGTGGTACGTGTCTCCACCGCCGGAATTAATACCGAGCATGTTGCCTGTCTGCTCATATAGGCGTTTAGATCGTTTGGAACCATCGATCGGTATAACTGCTTCCATTCCCTTTTCGCCCGCAAGTGAAGGACCATCTGTAAAACCACCTTTAGCATACGCTGGGATTTCGGGGATGGTCGGAATGGAAAAGCCGATATGACCCATATCAAACGGAAGGTCAACGGAGATGCTGTTTATTTTGCCAATCGCCTTATTAACCATGCCTATTACTGCATTTATTGGACCGGCAACAAGCACTCTAAGACCTGACCAGATACCACCGAATATTTCGACAACGCCATCCCATGCCTGAGACCAGTTGCCTGTAAACACTCCAGTTATAAAGTCCACTATACCCCCGATAGTCTGCATCAAGGCGTTGAATATGCCTGTGATCTTACCGATTACATCACTAACAATTTGCTGGATATACGGAAAAGCAAAATTGAAGGCTTCAACAATACCATCAATAACTGGCTTCATGCGCTCAAAGATCGCACCGACAGCGGTTACTATTTTATTAAATGTTTTTTGGAATGCTGGAGCCATTGTCTGTATTGCAGATACGACCATAGGCGCAACATCATTTGCTAACCACCCAAACACTTTAGATACGATCGGCCAGATTTTGCTGGCCAAATACGTTACTATTGGGGCCAAAACACGAATAACCGTTGCTGCCATCTTTGCCACGGTGGATGCAACGGTTTTAAATATCGGAATGCCTGCTTTGATGATCTTGCCAATAGAATTTATTGTGTTCATGATGTATGGCCGCATTTCCTTAAATGTATCCACCACCATGTCCCGAAAATACAAAACAGATTCAGTCAGCTCAGTAAAGGCAGCTCCTTCGCCTCCGCCCTCGAAAATCCCGCTAATAAAACCGCCAATCGCCTTGAATGTGCCGCCAACCATCTTGGATAGCTTTCCAGAAGTAAAGAACTCAGCGAATTTGCTAACGTATGGCAAAAGATACTGAGACATCGGTATCACCATATCCATCTGTATTGATCGTCCGATAGCCTGAAACGACTTGGATATGCTGCCGTACTTTACATTTTTAACGTTATTCATCGTTTCGCGGGTGCTGTCGAACTGATTTCGAGCCTCACCCATTGCTTTAATGGCCTCGTATTCCAGGTCCTCGAACTGGGTACCAAACAGACTAACACCGGCGATATTACGCTTCACTGGATCTTCAATTTTTGCAAGCTGCTGAAATATTTGCTGGACAGCCTTTTTCCCTGCCTCACCACCATTAGCAACAGCCTGTTCCATCTGTTTCGCATTCAGCCCAAGCACCTTATAACCTTCATATGTGGTTTTCGACTGATCTTTAGTACGAATGGTAAGCTCTTTTATGCTATCCCCGATTTTATCGAGTTGGAAAACCCCTTCACTTGCTCCTGCCCCAAACATGTTAAACATGTCGTTTGCGTTATACCCGAGTTTTTTAAAGTACACTGAATACTCGGAAACCGAATCAATTAGCTCGTCCGACATGTTCAACCCGTCTTTGTATCCCTGAGCGAGCAGGTTGAACGATTCATGCTGACTTATGCCAAACTGTCGCGTCATCTGATCTGCAGCTCGAATGCTTGCCGTGACATCTTCGCCGAAAACGTCTCGATAAACAATGGCATCGCGAGTCGCTACCTTCAGAGCATCACCAGTTAGGCCCGTTACCTGCCTAACAGTAGCCATAGACCTTGTCAGGTCATCCCAGTTTTCCCCTAAGTTATCACGGTACAGGCTGGATGCCTGCTGTTTGATTCCTTTAAGTTCGTTGTCCGTTACATTGGTTGATGCTTGAAATTGGCGCATCGAATTATCGAGGTCATCCACGAGCCCAATAGTTTTTTTTAATCCTGCAATAACTCCGGCAACGATGGCGGTAAGACCTGTGAATTTTGCCAATGTAGTAACTGTACTCCCGAATTTACCAGCTGTATTATTTGCGCGTCTAAATCCACGTTCAGCATCGTTAGCAGCTCGATCGGGACCTCTCGCATTTTGGAGTTCCCGAATTGTACGCTGCATTTCTTCGAGTTGTCTATTGGCATCTCGAAAGCTGTTCCGAAACTGGGCATTCATTTGGGCCTGTAATCGGAATGCAATTTCATAGTCCCTTGCCATGTTCCACCCCCTACCTCATTACTTTGGGGTATTTTCTTTCCTGATCTTGTCTATTTCAACGACAACCTCTTCCCATTCGCATAATTCTTTAGGGGTTAAACTCATGAAATAGTCAACGCCTGTGTTTAAATTAAGCGCACATATTGCGGCACGGAATTTCAGGGATTCCGTTATACTTTCTCGTTCTCCGATTCCGAACCGAACAAAAAACTCTGCACCCGGAGACCTAAGCGAACCGAATCTTTAAGGCTTAGTTCGCTTATTACCTCAAAAGGAGTGTTGGAAGCTTTGGAAAGAACCAGCATCTGGTAGGTCTCGTCCATTGCTTTTACCATCGTCTGTGCAGCTTGTTCGGACCCCACGATACGAACGAATTGTTTATTAATATCAGCAAGGTGTTTAAAGTTTAGGGATTCGAGGTCATATTCCACCTCAGTTATTACTTTGTCCCCGTCCTTAATTGGGCGAGATAACGTGAATTTTTCCATATTAAACAGCTCCTTTTCTTATTCTAAATCATGCCGAGTGCTTTTTTGATCGCGGCATTCTGATCCACACCATTTATGCGGTAAACATAGTTCATCTTATCGATTTCCAACACTTCTTTGTTGTTCACGAACATCTTAAAATACATAAGTTCGAGCTCAGTATTCGTTCCGGTACTTTCGTTTTTTGTGAGTGTTCCTGCCTCGAAGTTTTTTCCGAGGCCGTGAAAAACAATCTTCACTGGCTCATAAACGATTTTCTGTAATCCAGAGTCGAATGACTGCTGAGCTCCACGAATCTCCAACTTCACACCTTCCGTGCTCATCATCTCGGCGGCATCTGAATTTAGAGTGTTCCATGCAATGCCCAGCGTTTGAGACCCAAACATACCTGGAGTCGGAACTTCCAGCGCCCCATATATTCCAGCTCCAGACGTTTCTGTTACCATAGCCTCAAACGACGGCAAAGTAATATCTCCTGTGCCAAGCATGTTGTTTGTGTTTTGCTTGTAAACAGCATAGTCGACTAGCTTTTGTGGTATTTGTCCCATTGTTTAGCCACTCCTTACGCCGTAGTAAACGCCGCGACCAAGTAAGAAAGGTCGTATTCGAACGTTCCTAAGATATCCTCCATTGGGTTTGGAGGTGTGATACGAAAACGAATTGTAATTTTTCCGTTAAGCAGGCTTTCGACAGGGTTATCAGCTTCTACAAATTCCAACGAACCTCCGAGCAAGTACCCAGCAGCAGTCAGTCCGTTTAGCCACACATTGCCATCATCTACGATAGCTGCCACTTTACGCTGGATCATTCGACTGTCTACTCTGTCCCAATATTGAACGATAAAGTTATTTTGAATCCAGTCGAACGTATCCCGAACAGGAATGAACGAGCGTTGAGGGTCGGTGAATGTTGGGTAAGCCGCTGTTCTGTTACCCCAAGCAGTAAAAGTCCCTGTGAAGTTAAGAGCCGTTATAATGCCATTTGCATTAAGCTGATCTGCCTGTGTTTTAGTGATGACAATCTCGGTTCCGTCATCTCGTACCAAACGATCAACCATGATGGGTTTATTGGAAGGAGAATCTGCAGGTACGCCATCGTTAGCTGCATTGGTCGTTACAGTCGTTCCAGCAATCAGCGTAGACATGTTGTACACCACACCGTTATATTCGGCTTTCGGATAAGCTGCGATCATGCGTTCAGATCCATAGTCGTTGTTGTCCTTCCATTCGATAGCCGCTGAGACAGTTGTTTCTGCTGGAATGTCTACAATAACGCCTGATTTAAGCACACCACTTATATCCTCAGCCTTGGCGACCATAGCAGATGCTATAGTTGGCTGTTTGGAGTACCCGGGGATAATAAACTTGTCCGGAATGAGTTGGTATTTCGGGAGAATTTCTTCGATCAGTTCTATACCCGCACGCTTACCAGTATCCTCGCTGAAACCTCCAACAATATCAGCAGTAGTTACTTTATCAGGGGATAACTTGGTGTACTCCACCGAGATCGTGCTGGTATCGTTAGAAATCGCACCACCATTGCGGGCCACCACGAGGACAACTCCCTTATCAGTGAATGACGCAGTATAGTCATTGTTAACTACATATGTGGTTGTACCATCATCAGACTTTACAACCAGTGTGGATAGGATGACCCCTGCGTCATCGATCGTTGCACTACGCTTCGTGAGTTTCAGAGGTGTCGCCTGAACCTTTTCAGTATGTTTGGTCGGATCTAGAACATTGACCATTACCAGCGGGGAAGATTGCCGATAAAGCTTAAAGTGGGAATGAATGACTTCGGACAACGTGAAAGAAGCAAAGTCATCGGAAAACCCGAGAGCTTCTACAGCTTCACTGTAGGAACGGGCAACTATTACCTCGTTAACAGGAGCATTCTTTCGCGTGCTCATGTTTATCGGAGATGTACCAACGACAAAAACTGTCGTGAAGGCATTGCCTGATGTTGCTAATGGGACAAACTCCTTTTCTTGCGTCCGATTACCGTGATAAAAAGACATCTATTTACACCTCCGATTGTTGGATGAGTTTAAAAATTACGGACTGCTCACTCGTCGGGTCCTTGAGTTCGCGGCGGTACTCCACCGTTTTGTCCAAGGTCACGAAGAGGAACGCCACATCTGCATTCGTCGCAACCAGTTGTTGAAACTGGAACGGAATGCCGTTTGAATAGGTCGCGTTTTGACGCAAAGGATATGTTTTAAGTGTCGGACCTAGATAAACATGGGTTGATTGTTGTTCAACATAAGTTGCTTTTTTAACCGTCTTAGATTTGGACTCTTGTCCCGTGACAACAGGTTTTTCATCATTCATCAGATATCAAACCTCCTTATAATCGTTGGAATAACAAAAACTGTGTCGAAGTCGGACACCCAATAAGGGGCTATCTGATCCTCGTACACAGTAGATTGTAGAGGGAGTTTTAATTCAGCAGCCCCCCCGATATTAATCGCTGATAGAAGAGTCTGGCGAACAACCTGAGTCAGATGCAGGACGTCCCTATATCCGTCCTGATCTACAGCAGATATTCCGCAAATTATCCGAACAGATACTTCCGCATGCCCACCCTGTTCATCTTCGACATCAACGCAATCAAGCACCCTAACAACGATCAAGGGGTAAATCTTCTCTTGATCAAAGGGGTTAGGCAGCTGTATAGGTTGGTCGGGTAGAACTTGAATGTTTGGGGCTGGTTTACCGCTAGATAAGGGAGCGGGTCTCGGCACGCCCTCCGCCTTGGGTCGAGGAGGATATCCGATAAATATTTGCGGAGCCCGCCTCGACTCTCCTTCGCCAAAAGACATATTTTTTGTCGTTTGTTTAAATAATTTTTTCAATTCTTCTAGTAACACTAATGGAGTCATCTAGAATTCACCTCATCAGTCGCGCTAAATGGCGATCCATCTCATGTGTTAATCGCCTTTCGAACGTCTCAGAAAAAGCATGCTCGATTTCTTGACGGACATCTTCCGCATTTAGCATTTCGGGGATTGGAGGTCCGAATAACTCTTTTATGGGAAGTCTTCGGCGTGTAGAGCGCTCAAACACCCCGATGTGGCCGCCGGACCCGACTTTAGCAACAAACGCATGCTTTAATGCCTTGCGCTGCCCCTTGATTACCCCGACTTTTACCCCTCCTCTTGGCTGTCGACCTGGAGGAGCATTCGGCTTAGTCTGAAAGTTTATTAGCGGGAGACTACCCGTCCTAGAACGTAATACAGCCTCCAGCGAGGATGCTGAAGGCTTGGCAATAATCTTGAATACAGCATTTACGTCTTTGGCCTTTATGGTATAGCGCTCTCGAACCTTTCGTGCTCCAGCTGTCCTTGCAGATGCAGCCGAACGATTTAGAGCAGAAGAGGCTGCTTTCGGTCCAACCTTCTCCATTTGCCTTACGATGCGCTGAGCGCTACGCAAATCAGCTCGGATGTCTATAAAATCACTCATGGCGTGTGCGGTCTTTTAAGAGTGATTTTAAGCATGCCGAACGTGTTGTCTACTCCATCTACCACATAAAAATAGTTGTCCAAGAAAATTTGCTGCCCGTAAGTAGGAACATAGCCCAAGGACTGCAAATCAACGTGAACAACTGCATTGTTAGTGGATACGCCCTCCGCGTGAGAAACTGGCTTGCCATCGAGAGTGAACAACTCCACTATCATTTCTATTTGATAGCCGTTTGATCTATTTTCTGCATCAGGATACCACCAGTGTAGCTCTGCAAATTCATTAGCGTTCATAAAGACGTTTTTCACATCCGCCGCGAGTTGATCCTTAAAGTTCATCGGGGTCCAACTCCTTATTCGGCTTCTTCTTTAGCTTTCTTAGCGGCAGCTTCCGTGATTGATTTAGCCTCAGCTTCTGGATCAATGATGGCTTTTGAAGCTACGAGACGTTCGACCGCCTCTTTTTTCATCCCAGTAGTTGGGAAGTCCTCACCGATACCGTATTTTTTGCCATCATGACGAACATTTGTCAAAGTTACATATGCCATAATCAGTTTTCCTCCTTTAATTAAAGAACTTTAGCTACATACCAGCCATCAACATTATCAGGGACACAGATCGGACGGGACAGCAATTGAAGTTTGCGACTTGGGGGCTCAACTTCACTTAACACCTGTGGGTATATTTTAGCTTCAGCAAACACAAAATCACCGTTTTCGTTAGCGACGAGGTTAGCGCCGTAAAGAAATTCGAACGGTTGACCATCAGGCAGCAGCGCAAGCGTTCCTGCTGGGATGTAGTTCACTTCGTTCCCCGCTTCATCCGTATAAGAGTTGGTGTATGACCAAATCTCCAAATTAGCTTGACGCAGGTAACCGTGGTAAATTACCCCTTCTGGCAAAATCCGCTGATTCAGATCACCCATGTCAAGGTTTTCTTTGCCGTTTTTAATCTTATCTAGCACAGTTGGGTGATTTACGATTCTTCTGCCTACCTGTGCTGTTGTCAGTACACGGCGAACAGTGCGGCCGCTTTTTTCCATAACTTCCTGTACCTTTTCAGTCAAGTAGCTAATGACATCAGTAGTGTCATTGGAGAATAAGTCGGTTCCAGAAAGGACTTCAATGTTCGTAAATCCCCAGTCAAGAATCTGGCTGACGCCCTCACCAATCTGCTCGGTTTTACCCGTAAACATAATCTCGGAGAGTTGCTGTACTTTGCGTCGGTCGATTGTATCAGTAATGTCTGAAAGGTCCCTAACAATCAACTCTTGATACCGTTGTTCCGGTGTCTTAGGATTGATCAGCGTCTCGCCAACTTGCTTAACTTTAAGGTCATGTCGAGTAATAATGCGCATCGGTTTCAATAATGCTGGCCGATAGGTTTTGGAAGTGAACCCTGTACGTAAGACAACCTTTCCAGGGAGCAATTCATTCACATAGGGAGCCAGTGGGCGATGTCCCTTCTTGGTTTGGATTTCGACTTCGTCTGTAGTGAAAGTATCACCTTCACGCGCATATGTGTTCGTCAAATAGTAGGAATCTTTCGGGAAAGCTTCGACTACTTGTACCAGCGTTGGAATTTCTAAAATTTCATGGTAAGATGCCATATTTGTTTATCCTCCCTTATTTAACTACTCGTTTAGTGATTAGTCCGATCTTGCGCATAGTTGCTTCGTGAGTGGCCACTTTATCAGTTCCACCAAACTTTAGAGCATATCGGTTAAATTCACCATCGAGGTACGCAGCTGCTCGTACATCAACAGTTGTTGCATCAATTTCGGTATCTGCTAGGATGCAGTATGGCTCCTCTGAACCGTCCGTCTTAGCGGAGTTGACAGGAGCAGTAATCGGCGTTCCGGCATAAAGGTCGGTTTCAGGCAACTGACTGATCATGCCCAACACCGTACCGCGGGTCACAACACCTGACCCCGCCTTGATAATGATTGAAATCATTCTCTCCGGCTGCACTCCCCCTGCAAACAATTCGTCAAACGATGGGCTTGTATACTCTGCCATTATTTGCGGCCTCCTTTAATGTTTTTGGCCATAGCAACCATATTGGCTACTGCGTTGGCCTTCTTCTCTTCTTTGACTGTCTCAGGCGTCTTAGCTTCGATTGTTTCTACATCGTCAACACCGCTTTCCTCAGCATCCTGTTTGCGTTCTGCGGCCACTTGACCAGCCCGCTTCATCGATGCCTCCATAACTTTCACCGCAACATCTTGAACAGTTTCACCGTTGGTTATAGCCTCGTTAATAAACGTGGCTGCACCTGGGGCTGTGGCAAATGCTTGCAGAGCAGATATGCGAGTACGCTCAGCTGTTTGAGCCTCGTTTGTGACCTGCGCGTATAGGTCTGGATGCTTTTCTTTCAATTCGTTCATATCCATTGTCTTTGTTTCCTCCTTGTTTTCATTTCCGGTCTTAGCATCGGTGGCAGCCCCGGGCAACATGTTTTCTTTGATCAGCTTCGACTTGATCTTGTTCATAACCTCGTTCGAAAACAGAGGAGCTGATAAAGAAGCGGCTACCTTCTCCGTTTGGGAAAACATAATTTCATCAGCGAATCCATGTGCAATGGCTTCCTGGGCGTTGAAGAATGTTTCTCCGTCCATTAAGGTGAGTAGCTCGGCACGATCCTTACCTGTCTTGTGTTCGTAAGCGCTGAGCATGCCTTCGTCTATGCTGTTGAGCATTTGCGAAGCTTGGTCAAACACATTCTTATTCCCGGCAGCCACTGTTGCAGATCGGTGGACCATCACCTGGGCTGTCGGTGATACCAAGACCGTTTTTGCCCCACACATCGCAACGGATGCAGCACTTGCAGCAACGCCCACAACCTTAGCTGTTACGTTTCCGGAATATTCACGCAAAGTTGTGTAAATCTCCGATCCTGCCCATACTTCGCCCCCACCGGAATTGATGTACAATTCCACGTCATCACCATTAGCTGCCTCCAGTTGCTCGTTTATCAACCTTGGGCTCACATAGTCCATGTCGAACCACTCATAAAACCAAGCATCGTCATTTGGCACGACTGTACCGTAAAAATTTATTCGTTTCGGCATTAGTTTTCTTCACCTCCTTCCCCGTCATCGTTGTCCTCATCTCCTTCGTCCGAGGGTTCGGACGGTGTGACCGCCGTCGAAGCAACTTGCACAAGTCCTAGCTTCTTCAAGCGGGCCTGTTCATAAGAACGCTGTTGCACGTTGTCCTCCCATGAACCGCCGTTAATCTCGGCTGTTTCGCGTGTACCCGTGGAAAGATTATTGTCCATCCGCATGACGGCTGCTTGCACCTCTTTTGTTGGGTCAAGCAGTCCCTGAGATGGCCCATGCCATTCGGCCTTTGTGTAGGCAGCAAAAATAGCCGGATCATCAAAGATGCCGGGTGCGTCAATCCTTCCTTTGGTCACTGCCTCCACAAACCATTCTTCATAGATGGGCTGGCAGAACGTTTTTGATAGCCAAGCGCGGCGCATGCGGTACATTTTCCATGCTTCCAGCAGGGCACCGCGGGATGCAGAATAGGAACTCGTGAACTGCTTGGTCAAGATTTCGTATGGGAGTTCTAAGGCCGCTGCCATTTGCTTAAGCAGGGCGCGAACGAAAGCTTCGTAGTTTGGATTCGGCCTTGTAGGGTCGGCAAACTTAACATCCTCTCCCGGATCAGTGCGCATGATGGCCCCTTGTCCGAGTTTAATCTCGTTTCCTGTCGATTCCGGTACGTCTTCAACACCCTCCAAATCCTCATCATCCATCCCTACACCATCAAATGGGCTTCCGCCCTCGTTATCAGCTGGTGATGTGATAAAGACCGTGTACATAGATGTAATGACTGCGGCGGCGAGTTCGGCATTAGTGTACTGGCTGAGCTGCTTCAAGGATTCAATGATCGGCGCGATAATCGGGATACCTCGTCGTTGTCCTGGTCTTTCTGCCTCGAACAAGTGAAGTACATTCACCCTTCCGGTGCGCTTGCCATATTTTTCAACGCGGACCCATTCATTTGCACCGCTTAGACTATACCTGCCTGCTCCTGGATGGCGATTGCTAAAGTAATAGGCAACGACCATCCCGTCTGTGTCAACCTCGACACCAGATTGGATTCGTTCTCTATCGAAGTTAACCTTATCAGGTGGAGTAGCGCATCGATCTGCCTCTATCAGGTTCACTTTCAAGTCATACACCGACCATTTTCTCGGTTTGCTCGGTAGTAATGCGAAGACATCTCCACTCATAAGTGTTGCAAGGAATGCCATCCCTTGGAGTTCATAAAAATCATTGAGCCCAGCAGCATCACATTTTGTTGTCTCAGCCCATAACGCCCATTCTCTCTGGATAGAACTTCGCAATGTGTCCTCTTGTTCCTTGGTCAATCCGAGGTAACTGGAGTCAAATGCAGGATTCAACCGCAAACCGGTACCAACAATGTTTGTTCGCAAACCTTTGTGAGCTGCAGCGACGATGTCCGAACCCATATGGAGATCCCTAGCCCTCTCGCGCAGCTTAGGAACGTTCTGATGAATGTCCGTATCTGCGTCTCCGGCAGGTGTTTTCCAGAAGTGCATAGATGATTTAGTAGTGCTTGCCCCATGCCTTCCGTAACCCCTGCCGTTGCTCCCAGGGCTAGCGATCAGGCTGTTAGTGACCTTGCGAACCGCCTGTTGCCTTGCAACCTCTGTGCGAGCTTGCTCACGCTTTGCTGCGATTCCAGGAGCGAATATGTTTAATGTCTTATCGATGATGTTCATCGGTCAACAGGGTAAAACCCCGATGTTCTTGAACGACGTTTGCCACCGTTCTCATACGCATCGATGATCCGGCCATACTTTCGTTTCATCATCTGGATTTCTTCCATGGGAATTCTCGCTAGTGATCTCCCCGCGATGGAATAGGACGCTCCCGTGGAACGTGCATCTTCTGCATCACTCCACATCTTGTATTTCGCTTTTGCTTCTTCATATGGTATCCTTGGCATTTTCCCTTTTCACCTCCTTTCAGCGGTTTAAATGCTACTACTTACATTCTTTTTCTTCGACCTCTTCGGTCGCTTTGTGCCGGCTGATGAGTTTCCGATTTCAGGCAAAGGCATGTCAAAGTTAGGGTTGATCATCTCAATCGCCGCGCGGTTGTAAACCGCTAAATCAAGAGCTTCGTTTCTGTCCCTCATTTGCTTCCAAACAGTATATGGCTTACCCTCCTTGTACCGGGTTACAAGCTGCTCAGATGTAAGTTGCTTGAAATACTCTTCGTCGTAAACAAATGGGTCCCGCTTCTCTTTAACTGGGTCAGGCAAAGGGAAATGGCACGATCCTGGCTCACCAGGGTCGATACTGAGCGACGAGAATACGATTGACTTACCTTCAGAAACCCCAACACGAATAACAGTGGCCCTCGGTATGTTATTATCAGTGATCCCGTTCAGTAGCGGTGTCTCTTGACCGTCGCCTTTGTCCTCCCCTTTGAGGGCGTAAATGTTCCTACCTTGTCGAGGTTTGCAAAACTTGTACACCTTAAGGGTGAAGTGCCCTCCGGAGTCAATGAGTATTCGCCTTGGCCTAAACGTCCGGCCATAGGCATCCTTCCAAGTCCTGGACAGAAACTCATCGAGTTCCTTCCACGGTTGCTCCTGATTGAGGTCTCCAACGATAACATGTCTTTGAATTCGCCAGCTTTCGAATCCTTTTCCCCACCCAACAACGTCAATTTCGAACCGCGTATCCTGTGTATCAACCGCCGCTGTTAGGAATTTGACGCCTGCAGGGACTTTTCCATAGTACATTTCGCGTCGATTATGAAGGATTTCATGATCGAGCTTTTCGCCATCCTCTTCCCAAAGCTCGGCCAGAACTGTATTAAGGAAAACTTTAAGTGCCTGCTTCCCCTTTTTGTTCGCTGTAACCCACTCTTTTACGGCCATTTTCCAAGTGTAATTGATCGTTGCAGCTAGTGCCGAAAGGTGGAATCCGCGAGTTGTGGCATGTTTTTTACCTGCGATCCACTTTGTTCGGTTCGCATAATCTCGCTTCCATTCATGTTCTTCATGCATTGCTCCGCATGCCTCGCAAGTATGCGTCACTTCTGTACACTGGCTTGTCTCTTCATCGTAGGTGTACCTGATTCGGTTCCATTGAAGCGTTTGGAGATGGTCGCAGCTTGGACACATGAAGTGAAGACGTTCTTGCGTGCTGTCTTCGTAGAGCTTTTCAATCTCTGACTCACCTTTGACTGTCGGAGTTGACACAAAGATCATCCGCCGATTATAGAAGGTTGTTGTCCGCTTAATCGCCAAGTCTAGAGGTGAACCCTCGTTTCCTGCTGACTTCGCAAAGCGATCGATCTCGTCAGCCAATAGTATCCGAATGGGCTTGGACGCCAGCGATGCAGGGGCATTTGATCCTGCGATATTGATCCGACCACCTTTGAAGCTCTTGTAATAAATGGTGTTCCGGCTGTCGCGTGTTTTGTTCTTACCGAACAACTTAGCAAGCTGCGGAGAATCCCGGTACATTGGTCCCAGTCGGTCGTTCGAGAAGTCCTTTCCCACCCCAAGGTCTGGCTGTACCATCATGATCGGCGATGGGTCATGCCCCGTGTAGTAACCAATGACGTTCAGTTGGAACGCCGTCTTCCCGAGTTGCGATCCGGCCATCATAACAATGGTGTCCACCTCTGGGTCAGTCGCAGCATCCATGATGGCACGCATGTACGGCACACGATCCGTCCGCCAAGGTCCTTTTTCCGCTGAATCTTCAGCAGACAACACTCGGTGTTCCTCAGACCATTCCGTTACCGTAATTGGCTCAGGTGGCGCGACCAGTCCGACAACCTGTTTAAGGAGGCTGAACGTGCGTCGTTTGCTGGCTTTCACGTCACATCACCACCAGCGGTGTCATTATCACTGGCAAGCGGGTCATATTTAGACAGTCCTATCAAGGCATCAGTAAACCTGGATTCCAGAAGCGTCCTAATCTCTTTGGCGTCCGTCAGATATGACAGCTCACCAGATAGGTTCGGTGCGAGAACCATGATCGCGCCTCGGAAGTTGACCAGCAGTTCTCCCCACGCTTCCAAAACATCCTCGGTCGTGTGGAGATTTTTTCGTTTCTCCTCAAGTTCAAGCAGTGCGATCTCCTTCTTTATCTGCTCATGCTGCGCTTTCTCGTCGTTATAACTGACCTTCCCTTCCTCCGCTACGCCCGTAATGTGCTTGATATAAGCTTGAACAGATTCGGCGAGATTATATTTCCCTCGCGAAACCTGAGTGAGGACGCCGTCACGAGTCAGTTGGCTGATCCATTGCTTGGTTTTGCCTACAATTAAGGCCAATTCACTTGTTCCTACAATACCTTCTGGCTTCTTTTCTCCTTTCCTCATTTTCGCTACCCCACTTTCCATTACTTATCTATATTTTGACGATGTCACTAGACGGACTATAAGGCCGTATTTAGCGGCACATTAATTTGAAGCGATTTTTATACTTACGAAGCAAAAAGAGCCCTCATCGGGGCTCTCATTAATCGAAAGAAGCATATAAAGGGAAAGTGATTTCAAAAATTAAAACCTAGCGGGTTTTCGGGGTCATTCGCACCCGCACCTAAATTTATTTCCCAGAAGGACCCGTGACTTTCTCATTCGCCCGATATCACCCCTCTGATATATTGCTAGTGTATTTTGTTCATCCTTGAATCACAATCGCTATACAGTGCCTTTAAGCTCGTCTGATGACGTGTATCTTTCAATACACCCCAGTCACTGTGCAGTCATGGTACTTATCTCTATCATTCTTCTTAAACCCATGCTTAATACCGTGTATCTTTGCCGGGAAGTAGGCATAGTTAGCAAATGGTATCTTCCAACCATACCCATACCAGATATGATGGACTCGATGTATGCCAGTGATGCGCTGTAATAGTCGTGTGATTGGTTTCTTTGCCATGGTCACTCACCATCCTTCAATACAGGTACGCCCAAATCTAGCAGCAACGATTGAGTCAATGCGTCTACCTCTTCATGTAAATCTATATCTGTTCTTTCAATCACTCCAACCAACGCATTAATAACCTTCAGCTTCATGCTCACCTTCTCGTTAGTCTCGAACAATCCAGACTCTTTTAACTGACCTACATATGACGATACAATACTCGGTTTTTTCATTTCATTCATCCTCTCTTTTTTGTGCATATAAAAAGGCCACTCGTAATTGAGTGACCTGAATTGCTGTATTCTATTTGGTATGCTCCCTATTTAGAGCACTAAAGTTACACAGACGGTGTTTTAAGATCAAAACCTGGGTCATTGAGATGCATGACCCAAAGAAAGAAAAAAGGGGAATGATTCCCCTCTGCCTACCGGCACTCACCCCCGACCTAAAGAAAACCGCTTTAGGCCACGTGTTTTTAAATTCTCTCTTTTTTCAAACATTGAAGTTCAAATGCATGCGATCGCTACGCTCCGCACTTAAATGCCTTGTACTTAGTTACTAGAGAGGAAGAACAAGACCATTATACTGATCTATGGATTTGGCTGTCAAATAATGCAAAGTCCGTTTTCACCGCAAAATACGCACAACACTTGTTATTACGAATCTTCTCTCCGCTTTCTAAAGTTACGCATTAAAAGAAAAAGCACCGGTTAGGGCGCTTAATCCAAGTCAACTTCCTTATAAACCAAAACTTCACCGTCATAATCTTTGGTGATATACCCTTCTTCGACCAGTGACTGCAACGCATTGCTCAGTACTATGTCGTCAAAGTCTTCCCCGTCATTTTCAAGCTGCCGCTCGATCCAGGCGAAAGTGGCCGGTTTATCAGCATTACAAATAAACAGATATGCCGCGCGAGCAAGTTTGTGCATACGTCCACTCCTATCCTAATTAAGTGCCGACTCCAAATCAGCCCAAGCATCATTGATTGCTTCCATTACTTCTTCCTTAGTAGCGCATATTTTCGTAACATGATGAGCAATACCATCTTCCCTAGTTTCAGCCGAAATGATTGATGCCATAAACTGCCCATCTGGTAGCTCTGTAAAGCAAGCTGTATACTCTATACCACCGATAACGCCTTGTCGTACTGATTCCATATGCAACTCCAAAAACATCTCCTCCTAATAGCTTTTTATAAAACATTCGCTATTGGGAGATAATCTCCTGCTATTCCCAGACAACCCTTTCGGATAGCGCGTCCTCATCTCCAGATGCCATGATATCCCAACACGTCTGGCAGAATGACATCCCTAGCGTCGTATGACAATTAGGTTCTGGATCGTTACATATTGTACATTTATCCCTCGTAGGCTTCTTCGACCTTCCTGTCTCCTGATCTACAAACATTGCCCTGACCTCCAGTTATAAATTATGCCGCTTTACTAAGGCAGCGGCAGCCCCCACGATCCAGCCTTTATACGTCACCTACACTTAACGCATCCTCGTGCCTGTGGTCAGCACCAGCCATCGAATGACGACCGAAAGGAGATCGGAACCCAAATAATCGGCAGGCTTGGAGTTATTCGATTTTAAAACTAACGACTGGTCTTGAACCAGCAGCTTGCGGTTGGCGACCGCTTGTGTTTACCCGTTACACCACGTTAGTATTAGGAGCGGAGAAGCGGACTCGAACCGCCTCCATCAGCCCATCCGGGCGACTGTGCTATCCATTTACACCAACCCCGCATAAGTAACAGCATGCCGCCTAACGGCTCGGTGGTCCATTGCCAGCATGCCGCACTATCTGCCAGCCTGACGCGTTCGCGACCGCTTTGTCAGGCTTACAGCAGAGTCAACCTCAACGTTTCCTCACGGTTCCGTTTGTACACAATATGCTGTGAGTTATACATTAGGCTAGGAGAATCGAATCGGAGCTTTGCACCAAATAAAAAGGCCGGCGCATTCGCCCGACCGTTGTTGAGGCATTCATGCCCCGCGGTGTCCTCTCTCAAATTCTCCATGATACAAATATATCAGGTTAAAAGCGATGTGATTCACCATGTTTTCTTAATTTTTTCTCTATTTTTTCTTCGAAATAAAAATTATCTGTACCGCTTAGGGGCAAGAGGGTGACGCTCACCCTCATAGGGATTCGGCCCCTCAATCTCGGTAAATTCACCTTTTTCAAGCAAGTCATAGACAATCCTTAGGCATACCATTGTCTCATGTTGCTTCGCTTCCTCTGCTACCCAATATTCTGTGTTTAGCCATTCCATCAGCTGTGCCTTGTTAACATACCGATGTGTTTTACTAAAGAGACCGTCCAATTCCAATTAAAATCATCCCTTCTAAGGTTTCATATGACCTGATGTAGATTTTTCAATCCTTACACGGTAATCTTCGATCGTTTCACCAAAGATTTTTTTAAAAGCACTTTTTGAGACGTCCAACTGACGCGACCAATAACCCTTATCCGCATCACCGACTTGATAACTAAAAACCTCTTCATACTCTTCAATCAGTCTAACTAAAGCAATTCTAACAGCTGAATCTTCAAGACTATCTAATTCAAATTTCATTACGGATTCATCCTCCTTCACGTAAGGCCGCCGCCAATTCATCTTAATTAAATGTATATGCGCAAAAAAAAGAAGCATCACATGTGTTGTGTGCTTCAAATTATATTACATTCGTTACGTATATTCAAGCACACATTATAATTTCCCTAGTACAGAGTACACTTCCACCTCTCCGGTAATATGAACATCTATCTTCTCGATAAGTTTCAGCAAAGTCATGCGTGTGCGATCTACATCGCTATAATCCTTTATCTCAACTAAAAGGTTCAACGCTTCTTTAACATCTTTTTTTAATTGGGCTTCGTCCCGATGTTCGTTTGCTTTATCTGTCAATCTTTTTAACTTCTTCTCAGTTTCAATAATAACGTTCTCGTATTCAATACGTTCGAACTCATATTGCTCATCCGATAGTTCTTGCAACATTTTTAATTTTCTCACTTCAAACAACAGTCTACGGTGATCGCTAAGTTGTTTTTCTAAAGCTTTGATCTCTTTGTCGAAATCCCTTTTACTGAACTCTACATTTGAAATTGTGGATTCTGACAGATTGTCTAAGTCAACCAACTTGTTTAGCCGCTCGATTACCCCCGCGATAATCTTGTCCCTTGTATCGTAGTAAGGAATCCAAGTAGCATTTATGCAACCAGCCTGCCCCTGTCTCCTCCTCTTACTGCACATCAGATACCTATAAGACTTCCCACTTGGACGCTCATTCCCCATAGTAACCATTGCCGATCCGCATTCCTTACAAAAGATCATTTTCGCAAATACATTCACATATGCCTTACGTCCACCTCTTTTGCCCCCACCTCGGAGTTCTCTTATAGCGCAGGCTTGTTGAAACAATTCTGGAGAAATAATGGCTTCATGCGTTTGGAATTCTGTTCGTTCCCACTTTTCACGGTCTCTTTGTACAAGCTTCTTTCTTCGGTTTTGAAGGTTTTCTATGTCTTCATAAACCTTCTTACTCTCCATCTTACAAAATGTTAGGTATCCTGTGTAATTTTCGTTCTGTAGTATTCTTTGAACGGTGGTAAGCCCCCATTTCCCACCTTTAGGACTGGGCAACTGTTTATCATCATTCAAATAGTTAGTGATCGATTTCTCACCCATGTTCTTGTTTATATAGAGGTCAAACATCTCTCTAACAATCTGTGCTTCATCAGGAATAATTTCTAGAGTTTTTCTTTCACCGGTCACCACTTTTTTATACCCGAATGGTGCAATGCTGCCTGTAAAATTCCCCTTCTTTGCAGATTGTCTGATCCCCCGCTTTGATGACGTGCTGATTGTCTCAGACTGTTTTTGGTTGACAGATGAGATAATTGTAAAGATCATCTCGTTATCCTCTTTGGCCGAGTCGTACATATCTTCAATCGACACAAGGCGGATTCCGAGTGCATTTACCAAGATGCGTTTTAACGATATTGCGTCCAGTGTATCCCTACTAAAGCGGGACAGGGATGCAAACCAGATAGTGCTGAATTTCCCTGCCTTTGCATCCCTTATCATCTCCTGTACATCTTCACGCTCAATAATTGTAGTGGCCGTCCCACGGTCAAAATATACTTTCTTTATTTCCCGACCATCTGAGGCGGCCGATTCTCTTATTAGTCCTTCTTGATGCTCAGGGCTATCCTTTTGTGATTCTTTTAATGTCGACACCCTTACATAAGCTCTATCTTCATCACTGTTTGTTTGCATAACTACCGTCACACCTTTGCATGGTTTCTTAAAATTTCTTTGAAGCCTATTTTAAGGCTTGCTCCATGCTTTGCCAAGACCGAATTAACGTTCGGTTCTAATGCATTAGATACAATTTCGAGAACATCGCCTTCAACTGGAATGAAGTTTACCTTAACTTCAACAGATCTTTTCTTTGTTTCTTTCTTCTCTCCCATTTACATCACCCACTATTAGGCTATGAGAAGGGGCTTGGTTAACTTGCCCCTTCATCCTTCTCTTCTTCCGTCTTTTCCACTAACAAATTCAAATCCGATGCTAATTTATAAAACGCCTTCCAACGAATTTTGGAGAATTTACCCTCGCTGATCGGTGGCTGGAATACATGATTGTAAACGTGCTGATCTGTGATATAGTCATGCTCCTTGGTCATGTAGCGCTCCTCGATCAAAAAGCGCTCCATTCTGGGCATAAACTTCACCTTGCGCTCAATCCGCTCACAATATTCCCGTCGCTTAGCCTGCTTGTCAACGTTGTGTATGGCAATACTGGCTGTTTGATCACTTAACCCTCCACCTCGCGGCATATCGCTGTAGCTTGCCGTCATACTGGCTTCTCGCTCGTCATGGATTAGGAATTTATACATCCTATACCTTTCCAACGCATCCTCAACGGCTGCTTGCGTCCCCTTGCGATCAATCTCAGGAAGGAAACTCATTTGCCCCACTCACTATCACCTCGCATGTTTTGTGGGATAACCCCGACCGAAGCCGGGGCTTTAAGTTACATCGGCAGTTCGTCTTCTTCCATATCATCAACGTCGTCCATCGGATCGCCTTTGTCGAGGTCCTCGAATGTCATCTGGTTTTCATCGTCATCTACATCTACCGTTCCGTCCGGATTGATCTTGCCTTTGAGACCTTCTCGATATTTCTTCTGGTGCTCTCTAAATTCCTCGACCGTCTGACTTGCCTTGGAGATAGTGAGGATGACGTCCGTGCCAGAGCGACTATAAAATGCACTGCTGCTTTCCTCAGATGTTCCACCTTTGACCTCGAACTCCAAGACGGTTTTCTTGTCATCGCGGTTGATCTTCTTGAATTCGGCTTCGACCTTGTAGTCATCTTCACCCTCAATCATCAAGATGACCACGCTACGGGATAATCCCCGCAACTCTTCTTTTTCCTCGTCAGCTCCCTTGACCCAAAAAGTCATGGACTCCTTTTTGCTATCGCGTGTTTGCTTATTAAAAAGTGCTTTGATAGTGATAGACATTTTAATTTCCCCTCTCGGAATAATTCTGGAATAATTTCAGTTGGATTTGACAACATCTGCTGCGCTAAATTTTCGCACTACGTAACGTAATATTTAGACTGTGTGTGTCTCTTGCTTGACAGTCCTCCGCGCAATAGATGCCAGCAAACTCCAAGTCAGTAATGCGTCACAACGATACGGAGCTTGCCGAATTGTCTTGATCGTTAGATCATCATTGACGTACAGCAACCCGCATTCTTCGGGTACTTCGTCCAACTGAACCAGACCAGTGGGGACTGCGAAGTAGAATTCGTTGGAGTGTTGCAATGCCTGCTCCCGCTTCGTTGGATTCGCGATTTCGTGCAGGAAATCACTACGGGAAACCTTTACCTCGTATACAACAGTCATATGACCCTTTGACGGGTATAAATTAATTGCCCAAGCGTCAAATCGTTGTTCGGGATTCATGCCAGCGCGGATATTTTTGTAGCCGGTTCCTGCTCGTAATTCCTCAAAAAATGCCCATTCTCGACCATTTGAACCATGCCGCTTACGGAGTGCGGCAATGACTTCCTTTGCGTCCACTTCATCCACTCCTTCGCTCTTTGGGTCTTTAGATCAATAACCGTTCGCCTGCCGCTCATGGTTCACTGCATTCTTTGCGGCGTAGGCTTCGGCGATTTGTTCAAAGGTTAGACCTAGACGCTGCTCACCGAGCGAGTAAAAGCAGGCGAGTGCTCCCCGGAAAAAGTGTCGTTGCTCATCTTTGAATCTTTCGTATCCTCCGACCAAAAATTCATTCCCAATGATCATTCCGACATTGTGCAAAATCTCCGTGAATAGAACCACCGTTTCCAATTCCGCCACATCGTCAGGAATATAGAGGTCATCCGATGGAAGATCGAGTTGCCGGGCAATGCTCAGGAAGAAATGTAGGCAATCTACATATTCCTCCAGCAGCGCATTGTGGAGCCATGTGCCGTCTTCTTTCTGCTCGTCGATCTCAGACAACTTGACCAGGGAATGAACCGCTGTACGCGGCTGTCGGTCATTGCTCCAATGCTTAAATCCACGCCATTCATTCCCCAGTTCACATATCTCTACTTGGAGAGCAAGAACCGTATTAGGCAGCAAGTCTTTCCCCTCCAGACCTTTCTCCTTGATGATCTTGGCGTCTAGTTGCACCTGCATTTCGTACATTTGTTCAAGTGTGAGTGTCATATCTATCAGTCCTCTCAGGAATATTTTTCTTGTATCTTTCAATCATCAAAATTGTTAGGATTATCAAGAGCCGCACACGCCGACCAACTGTTGTCCCAGTACGGAACGAGGAAAGTTCCCGAAAAGCGTAAAATTTAATAGGATCGAGGCAGTGGCGGCTCCCTTCCTTAGTCCACCTTACGAAACGCACTTATATCCCAACCTCGCAGCATGAGCTCTCCGCACATTACCGATACTGCCTTTTCCCGCTTATCAGCCTGTCCTCCGCTTGTTGGAGTAATCATGTAGCCTTGTCCGATCCATTGGCGTTTAGCTCTGCAATACAGTCCCGCATCCTTGATAGCTTGAAGCACCTTTTCTTCACGCTGCCTTGGAAGCCTTAAAAACACCGAATCAAGGTTTGCGGTACCACCATCACTAATAGCATCAGCTGCAGCTTTAGCAGCCTCGTTCGCTTCTCTCAAATCAGTTACGAGTTTATTCCAGTCCATATCTATCACCCGCTTCGTTAAATTATGGTAATATAAGCCTCTAGGGAGTGATTCTTCGATGACTAAATCAAAAACAACAAGCAGCTTCAGATTAGATGACGATTTTATTGAACTGCTGGATACATGGGCATTTGTAGCTCAGGTAGAGAAAGGAATCCTGTTGCAGGATGCATTTCGAGAGTACACAAAGATGAAACAAAACTCTGACATTGCCCAAAAGGTAGAAACGGTCAGGGGGATCATGAAATGAGTCGCTGAGCCGGCTCTTTTTTGTTCCAACCTTTTTTCGTAATATGCATTACTCGCATAATCCGTAAACACTAGAACATACTGGCGAACTTTCAATATCGATCATCTTCAGCAAATCGATTTGACGACCTCCATAGGATGTTTTTGACCAACCAACCCAATCATGAATGTCTTTCTTGTCGTCATTCTCCAATGCTGGTAGAAAGGATGAATCGCCTCGTCTCGATACTTTAGCAACGAGTTTTTCCCACTCGGCAATGCGTTCAATTTCTTCTGGGAACCTTCTTGAAATCTCGAATAGCTCGGCTTTGTTGACATTGATACACGGCATACATCCAACCCGTGACATTCCTTGCAAGTAAAGAGGATTTGGCTCAATTCCATGCCTTTTGTGCATATCGAAAACATCTCTTGCACTCCATTTCAAAAGAGGCCTGTAAACCTCGTAACCTTCGGGTGTGTTCTCTCGTTCTGGAAGTTTCGCCTGGGCCGTGCTTTCAGCTGCCCTGACACCTTGCCAACTAATAACGTGGTGCCCTTGCTCGAATAGAGGGAAATATACTTGCTCAGCAATCGGAATGATTTTTAAATACTGAGTGCAGAATCTCGCTTTAGTAGATGGAAATCTACCCTTCCATAGGCACAAATCAAGAAATGGATTACCGGTGGGATGCAAATGCATAAGTGTTCGCTCGACAATGTAGTTGGCTTCTGCTTCGCTTTTCCCCTTAATGGTCGGCTCCCACTCCCAATCAGCAACACCGTGGTAAGGCTTATATGGATCTGAAGGTTCGTAATTTGGAGTTTCGATGAATTCCATTCCCTCATCATCATCTGCCAGATCACCTACATAGACCCATTTCCCAGGTTTATCCCTAACCAACTTTTCAGGCCAATGCTTAATCACATATTCTCGTTTTTTAGCGATCTGTTTGGAAAAGTCAGGAACAACTCGCTTGATCGGCCCCAACATTGATTCGAGGTACTCCACGTACTTGTATGTCTCTGGATGTTCATTTCCCGTGTCAGCAAATACTGGTATAACCTCAACACCTAATTCTTTCGTGGCTAATATCCACATAGCTGCGCTATCCTTGCCTCCAGATATTGATAATACATTGGCTTCCATGTCTTCCCTCCTTGCTGCGTTAAATGTGTCTACTCAACATCAAAACAACGTCATCTGCTCAACTTCTGCCGGAGCCCTAGTAACCGCGAACCTGTCCCAATTAGCAGCAGGCCATGCACTTGCGTAGTTATCGCCTCGAAAAAACACTATTTCTTTACCATCCGGAATCATTACACGGTCTATTAATCTAGCAGGACCACTCCTGACGATATTTAGATCATGCGTCCAGTCACCGGGAGCTGATTCTCTAATGCTGTTCAGCAAGGACGTGCATTCATTGTAGGTGAGTTTTCGCATCATGCCAGATCCTCAAAATCAAACAGTGTCGGCATTTCGACTTCGGCTTCCGCAGCTTTACAATAACCAACCCCGTCGCGGAAATAATCGGTGTTAAGCTCACAGGCGATTCCTTTTCTCCCCATCTTGACCGCTACAAACGGGACCGTCATTAGACCTCCGAATGGGTCGTACGCCGTTTCTCCAGGGCTTGTATAGCGATTTATGATCCGCTCTACGATGTCAATTTGCAGGGGGCACACATGCATCTGCTGGCGACGCTGGCTTTGCGTGGTGTTAAGTGTACGCATGCGATTTATGTCGTCCCATACTTCATTCGTCCATGATCCGGGAGCGACCACCATAAATGTCGCTGGCAGCTTCCCATCTTGATCGAGCTTTTTAGCCAGGGAAACATGCTCCTCATAGCTGTACACATTGCCCCTTGAGTATTTGCGGTAAGCATCCTGCAACTTCTTGACTGGAGTCGCTGAGAGCTCGTCTTTGGTCAAGAGACGGTCGCCGCTTGATCGCCAGTACCCATGAGCATCTATCTGCCATTGTGCTCGAGTATATTCATCCTTGGTCTTAGTGACTGGATCATCGGCATATGCTCGGCTGGTATCACTCGGGAGCTTTCGAAATAACAGGATATACTCAGGGCAACCTACGCCCATCTTTGTGCCGTCCTTGCATTGCTCTGACCATCCAAGACGATATGTTTGGTTGTTCTCACGGACCACATCTGTAACAACCGTGATCATCCCAAAGTATTGAAATCCGTGTTTGATATAATGCTGGATACATAGCGCATGGAATGGCTCCATCGTTGGCATTCCGGTGCCTGTTGCATTACCAAAGAGCACGCGGTCTTTAACGTGGATTGCTGCCACCCTGCCGGGCTTGAGTACTCGTAGCAGTTGCGGTGTCAGGTAGTCCATTTGCTCAAAAAACTGAACCGTGTCCTCTGCATGCCCGAAGTCGTTATAACTCGGCGTGTACTCATAGTGATTGCTAAATGGGATGGACGTGTGAATTAGATCAATGCTGTTTTCCGGCATTTCTGCCGTCTCAAGTACGCAGTCATTATTCACGGCCGTCCAATGCTCGCCTTGTAATTTCACGCGCTCAACTCCTATCGTGCGGGCTAGTTTGTCGATGACCGACACGCCCGATAATCCGTATTTCTTGATAATTTCAATCATCTTGCTGACCAGGTAATCATGTTGTTTCCACTTTTCAAGCAGGGTCTTCATGATCTCGGACTCCGACTCCATATAGATAAAATGGATTTGGCAAGGATTAACCTGCCCGAATCTATAGACCCGGTGTACTGCCTGAATGGTGTCGTTAAAGCTGTAGTCGATGCCTGCAAAGACTACGATGTGACTTTGCTGCAGGTTTGCACCTGAGCCTAATATCTCCGGCTTGGATAGCAGCACGGTGTACTTCCGCGCCTTCCAATCCAGTATCCGTTGCTCCTTTTCCTCGTGCGACAGGCTGCCATAGACAGAGGCCACGCTGATACCTTCAGCCTTTAAAGCTCGCTCAATGGCGTCTTGCTCGTCGTTGAGGTGACACCATACAACAACTTGCTTAGGCAGACTGGCTTTGACAATCTCCACTGTCCGGGCAATCCGCACATCGATACTCTCACGCTTCTCCCGAGCCGCATCCTTGAGGCCCATTGCAGCATCCCTGAGCAAGATCATCTGGCCGTCTCGCTCGGCTCCAGCATCGCTATGATCAACAGGCAATTCGTGATACTTGATGTCCAGAGGCGGCAGATCATAGCCAGCATCGTCATATCCGAGGTCTGAGGGCTTGGTGATAAACAGTGCCCAAGTCGATACCCACAGCCAAAACTCATCCTCTTTATGTGGGTAAATCGTCAGGTTGTTTGCCTTGGTGCTATCCCGTTGAAAGAATCTGGTGAGAGCCTGTCCTGTGTCCATTACCTCGAGGAATCCGGCGTAATGGATTAACTCCTTGTACTTGTTCGGGCTCGGCGTGGCCGTACAAACCAACTTGAATGGTACGCCCTTGAATTTATCCAGGAACGTTTGATATGTCTTGGTGCCGTATCCTCGAAGCACACTCGCCTCATCCAACACGCAGGCGGTGAAGTATCTTGGATCAATGTCGCCGTCACGGACCCGCTCATAATTGGTGAGAAGGATGTTTCCAGCTGCAGCCTCAACCTCTGCCATGTTTCGGACGTATTCTGGCTTTTCCAGTCCCAGCAGCTTCACAGCATCATTTTCAAATTCAAGCTTCACACCGAGAGGGAGGACGATCAGTGCTTTGCCTCCGCGATGCTTCGTGACCAGACGACAGAACTCCAACTCCTGAATGGTTTTGCCTAGCCCGAAGGCTTCGAACAACGCCCGGCGGCCGCCGCGTATTGCCCATGAAACTCCATCACGTTGATGCGGCTTTAATATCGGGTGTATTTCATCCAGGGAGACGATAAAGCCCGTCTCTTTGGCTATCTCGATTTTGGTTTTTAAAAAGTCGATGTAGCTCACGTTCGCCATCCCCTCAATTCTTCCGATCGATCCCGAGAGCCATTGCCATTCGACATATGTCGAACTTGCTCCGGCCAAGTTTCCGAGCTGCTTCAGATCGATTATTACTTGTGTAGTTTTCCAGCATCCAGGTACGCTCTGTTTTGCTCATCTCCAAAGGCTTGTCAGGAGGAAACTCAATTTTCAA
>RCUF01000157.1_pt1 | contig 32526 bp, 34 predicted proteins | sample 2166311 | NCBI WGS metagenome assembly RCUF01 (sample SAMN09932608, study PRJNA488358) | compost metagenome | feature: garden; material: soil; isolation source: compost soil in 4-hydroxybenzonitrile-enriched culture | place: Germany: Experimental Botanical Garden Goettingen | collected 2016-01-27
CTTGTTGTCAGTTTGGACGCTCTCCTGCACGATAGGCACTCCCATACCTACACACCCCTCTATGTTTGTAATTATTTTCACATAGTTAGTTGATAACTATTTTGTTTTCAATTGCTCTTACCGGGAGTTTTGAAACAGGCTCCTGGCAAGAGCTCTTTTTATGAAGTTAGTGAGTTCTCACCTAGGCAATAACTTCACTTACTATGAACAACCGTTGGGAAATTAAAATATTGCTCGGCGTTATTGTAGCAAATATTTTGTACCATTGCTCCGAGCAGTTCCAAATCCGCAGGCGCCTTACCCTCCTGAACCCACGTTCCAATTAAGTCACACAGTATACGGCGGAAATATTCATGGCGTGTGTAGGACAGGAAGCTGCGGGAATCCGTCAGCATACCAATAAACCGGGACAGCACCCCGTAGTTAGCCAGCAACTTCATCTGCTCCTGCATACCTTCGATATGGTCGTTATACCACCATGCCGTGCCAAACTGGATTTTCCCTACAGTTCCACCGGATTGGAAGCAGCCCGCGAGACTTGCCAGTACTGGATAATCAACCGAATTAAGCGAATACAAAATCGTTCTCGGTAATCCTCCTGCCGTCTCCTGTGCGTCCAGCAATGCCGCCAATGGACGAGCGATCGAGCCATCATTTACGGCATCGTAACCTGTATCCGGTCCCAAATGACGGAACATAGCCGTGTTGTTGTTACGCAGCGCGTGAATGTGGTATTGCATAGCCCAGCCATGTTCTGCATACTGTTTGCCAAGGAAAACTAGAACGTACGATTTATATTTCGCCTCCTCTAAAGGAGTCACATGGCCTTCCTCCAGCGCCTTGCTGAATATGGCTGCTGCTTCCTCCAGTGTCGTTTCTTCATAGACAACAGTATCGAGCGCATGATCAGATACCCGACCTCCGGCAGCATGGAAATGGCGCACCCGGCTCGCCAGCGCATTCAAAAATCCTTCCAGGCCAGAAACATCCAGTCCGCTGACTTCACCCAACCGAGCCACCCAAGGCTGGAAAGTTTCGCGATTAATTTCCAAAGCTTTGTCGGGGCGGAAGCTTGGCAGCACTGTCACTGGGAAATCGTTCAGCTTGCTGATTTGTTTGTGGTATTCGAGATGGTCCGTCGGATCATCCGTGGTGCACACCACAGTTACCTTCGAGTTCACAATCAGATCTCGTGCGCCAAAGCCCTTTCCCTGCAGCTTTTGGTTTACCTTTTCCCAGATTACAGGTGCGCTCTGTTCATTCAGCAGCTCATAGACACCAAAAAAGCGTTGAAGCTCCAAATGCGTCCAATGGTACAGCGGATTGCCGATTAGTGTAGGTACGGTTTTGGCCCAAGCCAAAAACTTGTCATAATCTTCACCATCCCCCGTAATCAGGCGTTCCTCGACCCCATTGGCCCGCATAAGTCTCCACTTGTAATGATCTCCGTACAACCAGGCTTCCGTAATATTCTTGAACTTTTTATTTTCATAAATTTCTTGTGGACTTAAATGGCAATGATAGTCAATAATCGGCATATCCTTGGCATACTGATGATATAAGGTTTCAGCCGTTGGATTGCTCAACAAAAAGTTTTCGTCTAAAAACGTTTTGGTCATTACTTTCTCATCCCTTCTGTAATCGTGTTTCCTAACAATTTGTTAACGTTAACAAAAATGTTCGAGATACTACTTGCCTTTTAACAATTACATTCCCCATAGCAGTAGGAAATCCATATGATTTGTACAGGACAATACAACTATAATATGATACCTGTCCATCATGTCATACTGGTTTGCTTCACCTTAAATTTAATGTTTACGTTAACAATAATTACATTGTAACCGCTATCCTTTGTAGAGGAAAGTGATTTTTATCATGTGAGCGGATAAAAATGATCTGCCTCCATTTGGGATAGATATGTTCTATACCTTCTCGATGACCGGCACCACAAGAAAATTCCACAATTTTAATTTTCCTTGATAGATCAAACTTTGAAAACGTTTTATATATTTTTCTCTTTTTTTCTGAAAATTTCTTTCTTGAAAATACCAGTTATTGTATTATAATTGCAATATACATCCATTGATTTACATTAAAAGTATTTCATTAGTTATTTCACAGAGAAGAAGAAGAGGTGGTAGCATTGAGTACAAAAGTGCAAGCTGTTCAAACTAAAACTATATCCGATACAAAAGGAGCCGACCTTGTTGTCGATTGCTTGATCAAGCAAGGGGTTACCCATATTTTTGGCATTCCAGGTGCCAAGATCGATTCTGTTTTTGATGTTCTTCAAGATCGGGGGCCCGAATTGATCGTATGTCGTCATGAACAAAATGCCGCCTTTATGGCAGCGGCAGTCGGTCGATTAACCGGTAAACCGGGCGTATGCATTGTTACCTCAGGTCCAGGCGCATCTAACTTGGCGACAGGACTTGTCACCGCTAATGCAGAAAGTGATCCTGTCGTCGCCATTGCGGGTGCAGTCCCAAGATCCGAACGCTTGAAACGCACGCATCAATCCATGGATAACGCCGGACTATTCGAACCCATCACCAAATACAGTGTAGAAGTAGAACATCCTGATAATGTACCGGAAGCAATTGCTAATGCATTTCGAATTGCGACCTCAGCCCAGCCTGGAGCCACATTCGTCAGCCTGCCGCAGGACGTGTTGACTTCGTCATCTGAAGTAACAGTCATTGAGAAGGTTTCTCTTCCCCAACTCGGAACCGCACCCGCCGGACTCATCAAACAAGTCGCAGAGCAAATCAAAAAAGCCAAGCTGCCCGTACTTCTTCTTGGCATGAAAGCCAGCACGCCTGAAGCCACCGCAGCTATCCGTGCTCTCATCCGAGATACAGATCTGCCTGTTGTCGAAACCTTCCAGGCCGCTGGAGCCATCTCCCGTGAACTAGAAGACCACTATTTTGGAAGAGTGGGTCTGTTCCACAATCAACCGGGTGATATGCTTCTTGGAGCCGCAGATTTGGTACTGACGATTGGCTATGATCCTATCGAATACGATCCAAAAAACTGGAACATTCCGGCAAACCGAACACTCATTCATCTGGATGACCATCAAGCCGATATTGATCATGATTATCAACCGGACTACGAGCTAATCGGAAATATAGCCCTGATTGTGGGTAGCCTTGCAGAAGAATTACCTACCTTAAAGCTACCTAAATCCTCCTGCGACCAATTGAATCGTCTGCGCCATGATCTAAACGAGCAAGCGGCTGTTCCCGCACACAAGCATGATTTTCTGATTCATCCATTGCAATTTATTCGTACACTGCGCAGCCTGATTGATGATAACGTCACAGTCACCTGTGATGTCGGTTCACACTATATTTGGATGGCACGATATTTCCGTTCGTATGAACCGCGGCGCCTTCTATTCAGCAACGGAATGCAGACGCTAGGCGTAGCGCTGCCTTGGGGGATTGCTGCCACACTCGTCAATCCCGGTCACAAAGTCGTTTCTATTTCTGGAGACGGAGGATTTCTTTTTTCATCCATGGAGCTCGAAACTGCCGTACGTCTTAACTCACCGTTGGTGCATATCGTATGGAGAGATGGTTCCTATGACATGGTCGCTTTTCAACAACAGATTAAATACGGAAGAACGTCTGGTGTAAAATTTGGAGATGTTGATGTAGTGAAATATGCTGAAAGCTTCGGCGCCACTGGATTACGCGTGCACTCTCCTGAAGAACTAGAAAGTGTATTGCAGCAGGCACTTCATACCGATGGTCCTGTGGTCGTCGATATTCCGATTGATTATCAGGATAACATCCAGTTGGGACGTAAACTGCTGCCTAACCAATTAAACTAACCTTAACCATGTCTCAGTCGTGACGGCTTTATGACAATTATGGAGTATAACGTTTTTTTTATGATTTTTTTGAGTTATTCATGTTATTTACTGAAATTTTACGTTTATTATTGAAAAAGAAAGAAAATAAATGCATACAATTATAAAAGGAAGTGTATTGCCATGACCGTTGCGCAATTGGAAACCAAGCAAGAAGCTGATCATGATATTTACCAAACATCCACTATGCTTGCTCTATTAGATGGTCTTTATGACGGAGTTGTTGCCTTTGAGGAGTTGCAAAAGCACGGGGATTTCGGAATTGGTACCTTTGATCAACTGAATGGCGAGATGATCGCGTTCGATGGTGAATTTTATCACTTGCTTCCAGACGGTACGGCCCATCGCGTAAAACCGGAAGAAACCACACCTTTTTCCACCGTCACCTTTTTCCAGGAAGATTTCACATATACTATTGACCGCCCTATGCATCGTGAAGAATTGGAAGCTTTGCTGTTAACGTTGTTTCCAAGCCGTAATCTGTTCTATGCCTTCCGTATGGATGGCACTTTTCATGAAGTAAAGACACGGACCGTGCCTCACCAAGTTAAACCATACAAACCTTTTATCGAAGCGACCAAGTCACAGCCTACCTTCACTTTTAATGAGGCTTCCGGCGTGATTACAGGTTTTTGGACACCTGCCTATGCTCAAGGTATTGGGGTAGCCGGATTTCATCTGCATTTTATTAACGATGAACGCACTGGTGGCGGGCATGTCTTTGATTTTATTGTCGAAAAGTGTACCATCCGTATTTGTCAAAAATCCAATCTGCATCTGGTCCTGCCCGATACCCCGGATTACTTGAAGGCCAACCTGTCCAGAGAAAACCTGGAGAAAGAAATTGCCGTTACTGAAGGTGCACAGTAATCACAGTTATATAACTCATCAAGTTACGGACCCTATAGCTAAACAATAAACAGTAAAAGATCACAGTCAGGGAAGAGAATTACTGCTCTCTGACTGTGATTTTTTTATGTACGAGCATATATATACGTTACTGCTTATGCTCTCACTCCGGTTCACCTATGCCTCGATCTGATCCAGTTTATCTGCATAATATTGAATAGCACGTGAGTACTCCTGTGTAGATAAATCCGAGGTCGTCTCAGCCACCTCCATTAGCAGCTCCTGCATGGCTTTCCCGTATTCCCCCAGATTGTATAACACCATCGCGTAAAATACCCGAAACGGTCTGTAATCCGGAAATTCGTTCATTCCTGTGTCCAACCACACTTTCGCCTTGGTGTAATCTCCCAATACACGATATGTACTGCTTAATCCCAGGATGGCTCCTTTCCTTGATTCTGCGGATAACGCCATACCTAGGCTTTTTTCATAATAGGCAACCGCTTCCCTCTCTAAGCCCAATGAATCATGTGTCCAAGCTGTCTGATACCACAATTCTGCATCATTTTGCTGCTGTTCTAATGCCTTTAAAAGAAGCTTACGTGCTTTCTCTGCTTGCCCTGTTCGTCTAAGCTCGTCAGCTTGCGCCATGATATCGTTCATATTCATCCTCCACTTCTGACTCATGCCTATCTTTGAGGTATATGTTACCCGACATTTGAATGCAATGTAAATGGAGTTTTTCCTAAGATTTGAAATCCAAAAAAACGACCCTCCCTTTAGGAGAGCCGCTATATATCCGAAGTTGAAGTTACGGTTTATTTAACCTTCAATGATCCTGTAGTGAGTATTCCAGCTACACGTTGTGCGTCGAAAATACGGGAGAGCTCCTCCACTGCCGTCAAGTACAGTAGACCGTTGCCCTCCAGCTTAGAAGAATTACCGAGTGGAATCGTGCGTTTGATGAGTTGTGCGTATAATTCTGGTTCTGTAAGATCACGCTCAAAGCTCGCATTCGCCAGCTGCTTAATCAACGCCAATGCACCTGCTACGTGCGGAGTAGCCATCGAAGTTCCGCTAAAGGTCGCATATTTGCCGCCCGGAACGGTGGACAAAATATCTTCTCCCGGTGCAACCAAATCCACCTCATTATTTGAATTACTGAATTCTGAGGCGTGCCTATCAAAGTTGATAGCACCTACGCTAATCACTTCATTATAGCAGCCGGGGTAGCCGAGCTCGTCCGTTCTGTCGTCACCGTCTCCCTCATTTCCAGCTGCACAGATGACTAAGATTTGGCTAGCTACAGCCTTTTTTAACGCTTCATGAAGCTCTGGCACATCCTCAGGACCGCCAAGTGACATCGATATGATATCTGCCTTTTGCTCAATCGCATAATAGATGCCTTGAATAATCCAGTCATATTGACCGGAGCCCTGCTTGTTTAGCACTTTGATGATGAGCAGGTCTGCCTCTGGAGCAACACCCACGACACCATCCGCATTTTCTGCTGCCGCAATAGTTCCCGCCACATGCGTACCATGACCGTTGTAATCCTTGAAAATTTCCGGATTACCTTGATCATCATCCGTGAAATTCCGGCCGCCAATAATGCGCGCCTTCAAATCAGGATGGTCCGAATCACAGCCCGTGTCCAGCACCGCCACCTTCACGCCTCGGCCTCGAGTCTGGTTCCATACCGCAGGAGCCTGAATCAGCTCTACCCCTCGCGGTATTTCATTCACTTGTTGCTCCTGCTTGATCACTTGGTAAGGAATGATATGCACTTTACGTTCCATCCTATTCCCTCCTTCATGGATTCAATCGGAAACCATCCGTCTTTGAAACTTTGAAAACCTCTACTACGTTCGAGGTTACTATATTCTAGCAATTTTTGAAAAGTTTGAACATCCCCATTTTGCTTATTTTTGTAAAAAAACAGACATCCCCCAATTTGCTTGGAGAATGTCTGTTGTAGAATCTCTTTCAGCCTTAGACTGATTCCGCCTGAAGTTCAGCCTTAGATAACAGCGATTTGTGCTGCCATTTCCGACCCTTCCAGCGTAAATAGTGGAAAATGCCTCGTACCCACTCATCGCAGGCATGTGCAATCCACACACCCAGCACACCATATCCCATATGAATGCCCAGTACATATGCTAGCGGGATTTTAATCCCCCACATTGAAATAATGGCCATCATTAACGGGAACTGAACATCTCCCGCTGCTCGCAAGGAGTTAATGACAACATGATTAAACACACGGCCCGGCTCCAGCAGTATACAGAACAGCAAAATCGCTGCCCCTAATTGAATGATCGCCGGCTCATCTGTAAAGATCGCCATCACTTCATATCGGAAAAAGGATACTACCACGATCACAGCAATCGTAATGACCAAAGACCATTTTAGGCTCCGTAAAAGTTGATGATAGGCTTTTTCCTTGTCTCCTGCTCCAATCAGGCGGGCAACAATAATTTCCGTCCCCTCACCTACAGCCATTCCAAATACCATAAAAAAGTACACAATTGTATTCGTATAAAAATGGGTCGCGATCGCTGTTGTTCCCATAAAGCTGACAAACCGGGTCACCATCATTTGGCTAAGTTGATAAGACAACCATTCCAGCCCGGCAGGAATACCAATCTTCAGGATGGCTACCAGCTTACTCCATTGAAGCTGTACATAATACCGGATGCGAATCGGCGCACTCACACGCTTGTACAGCAGTAGAAAAATCCAGACACATGCTACAGCACGGCTAATAACCGTTGAAATCGCTGCACCCGCCACTCCCATCTGCGGCAGACCAAACCAGCCATAAATGAGCAGCGCATTCCCCACAATATGCAATATATTCATACCAATGCCCACGATCATCGTATCTTTAGTAAAACCATGCGATCGAATAACCGGACCTGCGGTTAGCATAAGCGCTTCCAGAAACAGCGAACCCCCTGCCAGCATCATATAAATCTCTGCATTTTCCTTAATCGTCGGGGTAATATGGTAAAAGGATAGTAAAAAATCCCGGCTCACAATAAACATCAAGCTCAGCGCCAGACCAAACACCAGATTAAAGGTTAGTGCCGAAGCCGTAACACGGCTTGCATCCACATGCTTTTGCGCCCCCAATAGCTGAGCAATGATCACACCTACACCAAGACCAAGCAGATTGAAAAGTATAATCGTAAATTCAATCAACTGTCTTGACACACCCACAGCCGATACAACCTCATCAGAAACATGGCTTAGCATGAACGTATCCACGCTACCCATCAAAATGTGAAACAACATCTCTATAAAGATCGGCCAAGTGATTGCAAAAACCGTCATCGTTTTAACGACTTGTGCTTGCTTGGAACCGTTTTCCTGAGAAAGTGACATCCTTCCGTATTCCTCCTAAATGCGACCCAATTATTACTTAATACCTACACGTCAATTAATCAATCATAAAAAGTCATATGCTTTTTATCTTTTTTATAATATTCCAAGCGGTCCTGCAATTGTCCTGTGTGGAATTCAAACTTATGTCCGTCTGGATCTGTAAAATAGACCGATCTTTTATCCTGTTCATTCCGCTCTCGTCCGGGCAAAATGGTGACATTAAAAGTTCTCAGCTTGTTGAGCATATTTTCAAAATCAGCTTCCGCTATCGAAAATGCAATATGCGTATAGGAATGATGAATTTCATTTCTCGGGATATCCTCTTCCACATTGAGAGCCAACCACATTCCCAGACAGTCCAGATAAGCCAGCTTACGTCCTTTAACGAGCAGTTTTCCATCTAGTACATTCTGATAGAAATGTATAGACTTCTCCAAATCAGACACCGAAAAGCAAATATGATTCCACCCTTGTATGCTCATGTTCCCTATTCCTTTCAGCGTACCCTGTCTAGCCAGTAGGTCCATGCTTCTGTATATTTATCGAGGTCTTTAGGATGATGGCGAATGCAGGTAGCTATACGAAAGTATAATCCCAGTAACACTTCCCTGTTCAGCTCGTATTCCCCTGTCATCTCCGGCTCAAGCTTCTCTAAGGCAGGCAAAATATTATCGACGGTCAGCCTATCCGGTGAAGAACAAAAGGCGTATATCAGATCATACAGAGGTTCTCCTACCACTGGATCAGGGTCAATAATACCCGTCAATGTGCCGTTTTCGGTAAACACAAAATTATGTACCCCACAGTCACCATGAAGCAAATATTTAATATTACGTTGCGGCAATCCAGCCACAAGGGTATGAACGAACCAATGATTCTCTCGGGGTAAAACGCCTTGTATGATCTTTCCAGATTCCTTCGTTCTGTGCAGCAGAAAATCTCTCCATTCCACAAACGGGTGATCCGGATAACCATAATGACGTTCCTCACCACAAGGCTTGTAGTGCGAGATCACCTCCGTTGCCAGACGAAGCAACAAATCGCTTTTGTTTCTTCCTTGATACTGTGTGAACCCTGACCTGAACGTGTATACCAAATAACGGTGCAACGGATCTACATAAACCAAACGCGATAGTTTCTCAATCTGTACATAGGTATGTAAGAATTCTGCCTCGGCTTCTACGACAGCGGGATCATTTTGCTTAATCACGTATCGTGGCTTAGTTCCGTCCATGACAACTACCACTTTGCTCGAAGTTCCGCCAGTCAGTGGTTTGAGATTTCGCATACGGCTTTCAAGCACGCCCGTTTCGTGAAGCTCATTCAGGATCAGTTGAACATCCATCTTACGCCCTCCCTTCATGCGTCTGATCAACAATGCGGCTGGCGATTTGGATATTTCATTAAGATCCAACACGTTCGCCAGCCGCTCTTCTTTTAAAAATAAATCTTTTCATGCTCCGCATAGATTTCAAGCGCCCGCTCCATCTTATGCACATAGGCCTCATCCTGACTAGAACATAGAAATGTAATGTGTCCCTCCTGCGATGGACGGGATTTTGGCGAAGGTTCCAGCAAATTACGCTCAGACAACACCTGTTTCAACCGTCTAACTGTTCCCTGGCTCCCGTCAATTAACTGAATATGAGAAGGCAGTAGTTCCCTTAGAATTTCCTTATAAAAAGGATAATGAGTACATCCCAATACCACCGTACCATATATGTCGAGATTGAACGAAGACAGCTCACGGTTAAAATATTCGAACATTTCTGCCCGGTCAAAATTCAACTGTTCGCAATAATGTACTAGCTCCGGCAGAGGTAGTGAGTCCACGCTCCCATGGTCGTCAACCCTGGATACCAGCGCTGCATAACAGGATTGTTTCAACGTCAATGGTGTGGCTAACACCAGAACTCTTTTACCATTGGCTCGGTTCATCTCGACCGCTGGCTTCACAGCTGGCTCCATACCAATAATCGGAATAGGATATTCCTTCCTTAGCTCCGCAACTGCGATACTTGTAGCCGTATTGCAGGCAATGACCAATGCCTTAACATCTTCTTTAAGGATCGTTTCTACTGAAGCCTTGACATAACCAAGCACCTCTTGAGGAGTTTTCGTCCCGTAAGGCACATGAAGCGTATCCGCCATGTATACAAAATTTTCGTTTGGCAAACGTCTTAGTGCCTCGGACAATACTGTAATTCCACCCAATCCTGAATCAAAAAAACCTATCTTCAAGCTACTCACCTTTTTTCGTTCAACTATTGTGCCATATCTTACAGGCACCATGTTCATTTTCTTCTTCGCCTACTCAAACCATTCTCTTCATTAGACTTTACATTTAAATTTTACCGCAAAACTGATATTTTGCAAAAGAAACACGTAAAATTCACAGTGTAAAAAATAAAGTAGCTTTTCAAAGTAAATTTAATATAAAAGTGTTGACAGATATTATCTTTATATTGTAATATTACGTGGTAACTTACTAACTTAACTTACTTATTCAACTTACTTAGGGGGAAATAAATCATGTCTAAAGTATTATTTGTCAAAGCTAATGATCGTACAGCTGAAGAATCTGCAACAGTTAAATTGTATAACGCCTTCGTAGAAAGCTACAAGTCTTCCCACCCAACTGATAAAATCACTGAGCTGGACCTGTTCTCCGTTGAGCTTCCTTATTTGAACGCTAACATGATCAACGGCACGTTCAAATCCGCTAGAGGCATGGAGCTGAACGCAGAAGAAGCTCGCCTAGCAAACATCGCTAATGGCTACCTGGATCAATTCCTGGCAGCAGACAAAGTCGTATTTGCTTTCCCGCTCTGGAACATGACGATTCCAGCTGTACTGCATACGTACATTGATTACCTGAACCAAGCTGGTAAAACATTCAAATACACTGCTGAAGGTCCAGTTGGTCTCGTAACTGAAACTAAAGTAGCCCTGTTGAATGCAAGAGGCGGCGTTTATTCCGAAGGACCAGCTGCTGCAGCTGAAATGTCTTTGAACTACATGAACAACATCTTATCCTTCTTCGGAGTGAAAGACATCGTGAAAGTTGTTCTGGAAGGACATAACCAAGCTCCAGATCAAGCACAAGAAATCGTTGCTTCTGCCGTACAACGTGCAGTGGACACAGCAAAATCGTTCTAATCATATATTATGAAGAGAAGAGGATATCCGCGCCCTATATGGGCTGGATATCCTCTTTTTTGTTATAAAGTATAAAAAACACGTGCTCCCCTGATCTATAATCAAGTGAAAGCACGTGTTTGTGAAATGAGATTACTTCTATTTTAAGGAATGAATTGCTGCACGATTTTTACAACTTTACCCTCACGAAGCGTAACATGGTATGGAAATTGACTGAGGTCCAGAACGTCCTTTTTAGCAAAATCTTTCTCAAACTGTGCCAGAGGAATCGATTCGTTCCATTGCACGTCTGTATCTTCTATGTTACCCGTGTGATCATAAATCTGTACCTCTACCGAAGCATCTGGTGCAACCTGATACACGTCATTTTGCACGGAATTGTTTACGATGTAGTAGCCATCTGGAGCTCCATCCAATCCTGTATTTCCTTCATGCTCCAATAATGCTTTGTCAGCTGCCGCGCCTTCATACCATTCAATCGGGTCTGCCGACAAATAAATCTGTCCGTCACGAATCTCCATTTGGTTTATATATACGGTCTCCTGATTTTCAGCAGCTGCTACAGGCGTGTAGCCTTGCGCTGTTGCCCCTGCCGTCGTAATCAGCATCATCATTAAAGCCAATACGGTCCATTTCGAAGCTAGTTTCATCATGTCTGATCTCTCCTTGCCGTTTGGGTATGTACACGGTGTTTGTAAGCTTCATTACCCTTGTGTACTTATCATAAACGTTGCACGGTTAAAAAGTGTATCAGATACATAAAAAAGAAGTTACGATTTTTTAAGACTTGGTCTTAAAACTTGATAATAAGTCCTATTTATCTTTGCTATCTTAATAACCCGACCTGACGTGCCTGTTCTTCGGTGAGAATAAACTCTTCATTTTGCCATACTTCGTCCTCTTTGGTTACAGCAAACATCCCCATGATCTCTGTCCATATTCCTTTGTCGACGGCTTCCTGTTGTGTAATGATAATTTTCATTTCGTTTCCTCCTCCTGTAAAATATATGCAATCCAAGGCTGTCGATTTGTGTATCCCACTTCGCAAACAGATGGTTTCTCCGATCGCTGTTGGAGCCTGATTTTTTGAATATATTTTAATGGTTAAAATCAGGTTCCAAAGGCGAACGCTATCGCTTCTCCGAAATCCATCTGCCCGCTTCGTTACCCAGCTTATCCTTGCCATTCTCATTTTTCATGAGTTCACTTCTAAAAAGCCAACGACCTAAACTGATACTTAGGCCAAATATAATACATTTATTTAAAGCCTCTAACCCTTATATGGAACTCACAATGCTTGTCCTAGATTTGCATTATCGGAGTGCTTGAGGGGTTCTTGTCCTGCTTATAACATATGTACCCTTTTGCTACCAAGATTATTCGTATTTATTTGTAACCATAAAATTTTATATTATTTTTGTAGGTAGTGACTTCTTTAGAAATAGTTAAGTGTAAAAGTAAAACGGCTGTAGGTTAGCCTACAGCCGTTTTCTTTAAGCATTTTCTATGCTTGGTTAATTCTATCGAAACCATCAACATATACTGATTCTTTTATTTTTGTATAAGAGTATGGTCGCCAAAAGCACTAAAGCAGCGGAGAGGACGGAATCGTTCTGAAGAAGCGGAGCGTTCGCCTTTGCCCCCGGATTTCTACCCTTGAACATACAAACAAGAAATCTGGGGGCAACAGCGATCGGAAGAATGATCCGTTCTCGTAGCGGTCACAAGCCGCATACCGTTACTTTGTCACTCTGCATGATATTAATGTAGAACAATTTTTACACGGAAAAGTAAAAAGGCTGTACGCATACTGGCTTGGATACGGTTACTTGTTGCCCGGTGTAGGTCAAGCGTCCACTTGCCTTGTCCACTTTGAACGTAACGATGTTGTTGGTGTCCCGGTTGGCCACGAGCATATGGTCACCACTTGGAGTCAAAGCAAAATGGCGTGGATGCTCTCCTTCAGCAGATACATGCTCGACCAAGCTCAGCTTGCCAGTTGCTCCGTCTACAGCGTATACGACAATGCTGTCATGCCCACGGTTGGAACCGTACAGATAAGCTCCATCCCCCGAAATCGCAATTTCAGCAGTTGTGTTTTCACCTGTAAAGTCAGATGGCAATGTCGGAACGCTCTCAAGCTCAGTGAGCTTGCCAGCCTCTGCATCATATGCAAAAGAAGTAATGGAAGAATCCACTTCGTTAATGACAAAAGCAAATTTACCATTCGGGTGGAACGTCAAATGACGTGGACCTGCACCTGCATGGGTTTTCGTTTCACCATGAAACACCAGTTGTCCTTTGCTGTCATCAATGGTGTAAACGCGGATCAGATCCAGACCGAGATCTTGTACGAACAGGAAGCGACCATCTGGACTAAAGAAACTAGAATGTGGATGTGGACGATCCTGACGTTCAGGATGCGCTCCTTTGCCCTCATGCTGTTTAACATCCAGCAACTCACCGATACGTCCGTCCTCAGTCAGAGACACCAGTCCCACCATACCTCCGTGGTAGCTGACTACAATAAGGTAACGATCAGATGGATCACGCTGAATGTGGCAAGTTGTTGCACCCACGTTTTCCGCACGATTCAGCAATGTAAATGTTCCTTTAACTGGGTCAATTTCGAAAGCAGAGGCTTCGCCTACTTTCGCTCCTGCAGCAGAAGTCGTCTCTCCAATGGAATACAGCTTCCGATTTTTGACGTCCACATTCAGGAATGTAGGATTTTTCAAGCCGGAGAACTCATCCTGTAGTGTAAGTGCTCCTGTCTGTTCATTAAAAGTGTACGAATAAACTCCGTTACCTTCCAATTCGGCGTAAGAGCCTGCGAATACGAGCAATTTTTGTTGTGCTGTCATGGTTGTGTCCTCCTTGGATTAAAAAAATGATGGGCAATTGGAATGATTGCTCCTGTTACAAACATCGCTTTAAGAGGCGCGCTCCACCACGGGCTCTGTGGACAACGCCACATTTCCCGCTACGGCACGCGAGATCATGCATGAGGTTTCTGCCTGCTCTGCCAGTCGCAATGCTTGTTCAATCTGCGATTCTGTCGCATCGGCGGCCAATTGAACCTGCGGACGATGCACAATTCGGCGATATGTAAAAATATTGTTCGTTACATCGACAATCCCTTCGGATTCCAGCGCCAGTGATGCCACCGGGAGACTCGCGCGCTCCATCATCGCCGCCAACGTAATCAAATAGCAGGTAGCGGCGGCACCGAGCAGCATTTCATCTGGATTGGTGCCCACACCAGGGCCTCCCATCTCAGCCGGGATCGAAATTGCAGTCCGCAGCTGTCCAGCCTCAATACGGCCGTCGCTGTTGCGCCCCCCGTTCCAGTCTGCCTTGAGCAGAAAGGTATGCTCCATTTCAGGTCACTCCTCTCTCTTATATTATGAATCTTTACACAGGTGAATGTAAAGGTTAGTCAATCTCCTGATTTTTGGTTTCCGTACCCAGCAACCATACAGCCGCAGCTCCGATCAAGATAGCTACGAAGAAAATCACAAAGATAGATGGTAGCGCTACGCCCTGTCCTACGAGTATACCGACCGCAAAAGGCCCGATAACGCCTCCAATACGGCCAAACGCAGCCGCCATACCCACACCAGTTGAACGTACAGCTGTCGGGTACAATTCTGGAGTATAGGCGTACATGGCTCCCCATGCACCAAGATTAAAAAAGGACAAGCAGATACCAGCAGCCAACAGCATTCCCGCCGTTTCCGAGGTGCCAAACCAAATGGCGGACACTGCTGTGAGCAGCAAGTAGATGATCAGTACGAATTTGCGGCCCAGCTTTTCAATTAGATAAGCGGCGGTAAAGTAACCTGGTAGTTGCGCAAGCGTCATGATTAGCACATACTCAAAGCTTTTAACCAGTTCGAAACCTTTCATAAACATTATGCTCGGTAGCCACAGGAACATGCCGTAGTATGAAAATACAATTGTGAACCATAAAATCCACAGCATCAGCGTAGACTTGCGATGGGGTCCCGACCAAATCGAAGCCAATCGTGCACGCAGCGGAAGTTTGACGCTTTGCTGCTTATAACGCGGTGAATCATCAATAGCTCTGCGCAGATAAAGAGCGTATAGCGCAGGTACTGCGCCGAGAATAAACGCCATTTGCCAACCATACTTTGGAATAACAAAATAAGCAATAAGAGCCGAAAGTATCCAGCCTGCTGCCCAGAAGCTTTCCAGCAGGACAACCGCTCTTCCTCGTTCTTTCACAGGCACTGATTCTGACACCAGCGTCGAAGCAACAGGCAGTTCCCCACCCAAGCCTGCACCAGCAATAAAACGCAGTACCAGCAGCATTCCGAGACCTGTCGCCAAAGCGGATAATCCACTGGCAATAGAAAAGATCAACAATGTCCACACTAATATAGCACGTCTACCGTAACGATCAGCCAAAATCCCCGCCAAAGCGGCTCCGAACACCATTCCTATCGAATTCATTGCAGTCAGCAGTCCAATTTGCTCAGATCCCAGATGCCACTCCTTTGCCAACGCTGCGACTATAAATGAAAGCAGCCCCACATCCATAGCATCAAACAACCAGCTGAGCCCTGCGCTAAACAGCAATTTTCTTTTTTGGGCTGGTGGTAATGAAGTTAATTCACTCATGATTTGCTCTCCCTTAAAAATATATCGTATGTAGACGTATATTCAGGTGTCTTGTCACCTGTAGCCTAGCATCTATTGTACCGTAAGCTTCCTTAATCTGCGAGCTTTTTAACACAAAAAAAACGGAAGATTGCCTACGGCAATTCTCCCGCCTTCTGGAACTGCCACTTACCGGTTTTGGACCAGACCGATGATCGTCACCATGAGCACCAGCAGCTGGATGAGTGTATCGTTACTCATTCCAATCGCCTCCATCCCATATGAGATACTCCTTCGGCCGTTTCCCCTCTCCCCGGATCATGACGCTTGTTCCCCAATACATACCTATGCAGGCGACGGGAAGCTTATGATCAATTATGGATGAAAATCTCCATATGTTTAAGGTTTAATCCAGGACCACTGCAAATCCATTTCCTGAATACATTCACGGTTATCATGTTCATCATTGGCCACCAGCGGGGTCACTGGATAGATACTCATGTCCCCTTCCTCATATGTGCGCAGTAGAGGCAACAGCTCATCTATGTTCTGGACAGACGGATCCAGCCATGAATCTATATGATCAGCTTCCAAAATAGCTGGCATACGGGTATCGAATTCACGTATATCCGTATTGGCCTGAACTGTCATCATCGTACAGGTGCGTAAAGGCTCCTTACGACTATCCTGCCATACTTCATATAGCCCCGCGACCGCAAACATCTTCTGTTCCGGCAGTACCACCCGTACAGCACACATGCGTTTACCCAATTTTCGCCAATAATAAAATCCATTGCATGGAATGATACAGCGCCGGGTTTCCGCCATCTTGCGATAACTCGGATTTACCCGAACCGTATTCAAGTCTGCGTTGACACAATCCTTGCCCCAGTAGGGAATAAATCCCCAGCGAAATTCATCAAGTACCCGTTCTCCATCCTGATACAGCACAATTGGAACATGCTGAGTGGGACTCATGTTATAGCGTGTTTTGTAATAATACATCACCCGTTGTATACCAAAGTGATCCCTTACCTCATCCAAATCAGCCGATAACGAAAACCTCTTGCACATTTGCTATTCATCCTTCCGCCTTTTTCACCTATTGTGCGGATATACAAGGAAAAATATGCATATGCAGGTTTTGCAAAAATCCAATAAACGACAAAACATATAGCAATATCCCCGCAGTTGTGAAGCTACGGGGATAGATACTAACTTATATTGTTATTACTTCTTTTCTACCGCGTGACCGCCAAATTCATTGCGCAACGCAGCAACCACTTTCCCGTTGAACGTGTCCGCATCAAGAGAACGATAGCGCATCAGCAGGGACAAAGCAATGACTGGAGTTGCAGCCTGAATGTCCAATGCTTCTTCAACCGTCCATTTTCCTTCACCAGAAGAGTGCATAACCCCACGAATTTCGTCCAGGTTTGCATCTTTGGAAAATGCACGTTCAGTCAAGCCCATCAGCCAAGAGCGAATAACAGAACCGTTGTTCCACACGCGCGCTACTTGTTCATAATCAAAATCAAAGCTGCTTTTTTCTAGCACTTCAAATCCTTCACCGATGGAAGCCATCATGCCGTATTCCACACCGTTATGAACCATTTTCAGAAAATGTCCGCTTCCTGATTTACCTGCATACAGATATCCATTTTCCACTGCTGTGTCGCGGAAAATAGGCTCAACAACCGCCCAAGCTTCCGGATCGCCACCGATCATGTAACAAGCGCCATTACGTGCGCCTTCCATCCCGCCTGAAGTTCCAGCATCCATGAAGCTGATACCATGTTCTTGAAGACGGGCATGACGAGCAATAGACTCTTTGTAATGAGAATTACCACCTTCAATAATGATGTCCCCTTTGGACAACATCGGTTGAAGCTGATCCAGCACAGAATCAACAATTTGGTGAGGAACCATAATCCATAATACTCTAGGGGATTGAGTTGCCTGTACAAGCTCTTCCAATGTAGAAGCACCTTTAGCTCCATAATCCTTCATTTCTTGGATTGCGGCTGCATTGACGTCGTAAGCGACAAGTTCATGCTTATGATCGATCAAATTTTTTCCGAGATTCAAGCCCATTTTTCCCAAACCAATTAATCCTACTTGCATAGTAAAGGCCTCCTGCCGTAGCAAACATATTTTGTATATACTTTCTTATTGGTGTTAAGAACGAACGACTGCTTTTTCAGTGCTTTCGGACTTTTCGTCCAGCCACCATGTAAAACCTTGTTCTTCCAACAATTGATCTGAAGCTTCTGGACCGTAAGAGCCTGCTGCATACGTATGAAGTGGAACCTCACCACGAGCAAAAGCTTCCAGTACAGGTTGAACCCATACCCATGAAAGCTCAACTTCGTTCCAATGAGCAAAAAAGGTGGAATCGCCGCGCAGCGCATCAAAGATGAGACGCTCATAGGCTTCTGGTACATCCTTGGCCTCGGAATGATAATTCATCAGAACCGTTTCCAGTTGACCAGCGTTTAGCGGGTCTCTACTATTCAGACGCAGCGTTACCTTTTCATCCGGGTTAACATGGATGATCAGCAAGTTCGAGTCAGTCGGTTGCCCTTGAGCGGCATAAGGATCTGTGCTGTCCTTTTTGAATTCCACAACGATACGAGTAGATTTTTCTTTCATGCGTTTGCCAGTACGAATATAGAAAGGTACACCCGACCATTGTTCGTTGTCAATCCATAGGCGAGCTGAAATGAAAGTATCATTTTGTGAATCTGGACCGATATCCGGCTCTTCTTTATAGGAAGGAACTGCTTTTCCGTTGATCTCACCGTTGGTATATTGGCCTCTAACCACGTTGGAAGCAATATCGGAAGGATCAAGCGCACGAAGCGCGTCCATCACCTTGCTTTTTTCGTCACGTACCTGGTCAGCCGTGACATGTCCCGGCTTGTTCATCGCCGTCATCATCAACACCTGCAGCATGTGATTTTGTACCATATCACGAATAGCGCCGGAATGATCGTAGTATCCCGCTCTCTCCTCCACCCCTACAGTCTCGGATGCGGTAATTTGCACATTGGCGATGTATTGATTGTTCCATATCCCTTGAAGCAATGGATTAGCAAATTTTAAGGCTTCCAGGTTTTGTACCATGGGCTTACCTAAGTAATGGTCAATACGATAAATCTCATCCTCAGCAAAGGTTCTGCTTAGGCGATCGTTCAGCTCACGTGCGGATTCCAGATCGTGCCCAAATGGTTTTTCGATAATGAGCCGTTTCCAACCCTTTGTTTCAGCTAAACCACTTTCTCGAATATTGTGGGCAATCACATCAAAAAATTCCGGTGCCACCGATAAGTAAAACATGCGGTTCCCCGGAATTCCCAAGTCATTTTCACGTTGCTCAGCAAGCTGCAGCAGCTTTTTATAATCTTCCGGGTGGTTGACGTTCAATGCGCTGTAACGGAAAGCACTTAAGAACTGATCCATCTGTGCACGGTCTTCATTCACGTGTCTGGAAAAATCCTTAATGGATTGCTCTACATTACTTTGAAATTGCTCGTCCGCCACTTCACGACGCCCCATCCCAATTACAGAAAAGGAAGCCGGAATTTTACCTTCTACAAACAAATTATACAAGGCAGGGTAAATTTTGCGTTTCGCCAAATCCCCTGTCGCTCCAAATAAGACAAATGTCATTGAATCCATGAATTATTCCTTCTTCCCATTATAAAGATGAGGTTATTAAAAGTTACCTGAGGAATTAACGTAACCCATAATACACCCAAAATAAGGGGCAAGTCAATCAAATTTTAGCGAAATCGTGAACATTCGATATATCCTGTAATGATAACGTTTTCTGTGGTATGATTGACGAAAGGAAAGAGAAAAAACTGTTAAATATGTCACAGTTGATACAAAGCGTTATAGTTACTATTGGTATACAGAGTTACTTTTAGTATACTGTTTAAAACAACAATGAAATTGAGGGGATTCAGATGAGCGACGACAGGCAGCCTAAGCTTTTGTGCGGTAAGGTGGAACAGTCCTTTCAGATCATCAGCAAAAAATGGACCGCTCTCATCATTCATACTTTGATGGAACATCCCAAACGATTTAGTGAAATTCACGTCTCCATACCTGATCTTAGCAAACGCATGCTGAACGAACGCATCAAGGAACTAGAGCTTTCCGGCCTGATCCTTCGCAATGTCATCACAGAGCGGCCTGTGCGTACTGAGTATTCGCTGACACGCAAGGGTAAAGAGCTAGGTGATGCATTGAATGGTGTGGAGAGCTGGGCCGAGAGATGGCTTTAACTGCTAACAGGAGGTCGCCACACATGGTCTCCTGTTATTGTGTTACCCCATGTGGATCATAATACAAACTATAGTACGAAAATAATGGGACAACCGCTCAGCAGCTCATAATTTCAGAATGGGCCAAGGAAGGATGAGAACGATGGCATTTGGCATTACCCGCCAGGAACTTATGGCCTGGAAAAGAAAGGTCAGTCGTGGTGAAATTGCTTTTCTGACACATTACTGGCTGGATGATCGCTTTCCAGGCATTACAACCGTTACCAAGGTAGGATGTTCTGATTTGGACAAGCTGCGCTTATGGTGCAACCAAAACGGATTAGACCCCCAATATATTCATCAGCGTCAGCCCTATCCGCATTTTGATCTCATCGGTAACAAACAAGCGGAAATTTTACGTAAGTATGGCATTAGCGATCAATTTAAACGCTTTGAACTTCAACTCCCAACGAGTACTCGCCCATCGTTCTAAACCGCAGCTCTCAGAGCTGCGGTACTTTTGTTTTCATACCAGTTAATACCTTGTGTATCCAAATCGCTGACATAGCTCCTTCTCCCATTGCCACAGTCGCTTGCTCGGCATGAGCTCCTAAGTCCCCGGCTACCCATACATTTTCCACATTTGTCATTTTGCTGCGAGGATGAGTTTCAATATGCTTATTGTGCAGCAGATGTACACCCAGTTGCTCTGCCAGCTCTGAATGAACATGATTGCTGCCAAAAGCTAAAAAGCCCCGCTCTGCTCGAACCACTTGTCCATCAGCCAGCCGCACTCCTTCAAAACAGCCCGGTTCTCCGGTTATAATCTCAGAAATGGCTGCTTCCTTATAGCCAATCCCTTTTTCCCGCAGCTTCACAATCAGCTCGTCCGGCACCTCTGAACGCTCATGATTGACATAAACAAGTTGATCGGTGCGCGCTGATAAAATCAGAGCCATGGAAGCTCCTGCTTTGCCTGCCCCCATAACGACCGTGCTGCGATCCTGAACCTCATAACCGTCACAATCCGGGCACACATATACACTGTTGCCCAAGCAGGCTTGTAACCCATCCAGCTTTGGAAAACGGTCCGTTAGCCCTGTAGCTAACAACAGCGTCTTAGACGAATACACGGAGCCTTCCTCCACTTGAATGTCAAAAAGCTCATCCCTTTTGGCGGCTTTTACCGCCTTCCCTTCAATAAACTCAGTACCTAGTTTCGTGGCTTCACTACGTCCAAGCCGTCGCAACTCTTCACCAGAAATTCCGTCAGGAAAGCCCAAAATATTATGATACTGGTGGCACAGCGTAGATCGACCATAGCCCGAATCTATTACTAGAACTCGATGACTGCTGTATCTCCCCAATTGAATCGCTGCTTGCAATCCGGCAATTCCCCCACCAACAATAATGCAATCATAGTTCATCATTTTTCCTCCTTTGAATGCGCGTTATCCTAGACATCTGCATAAAACCGCAATAACACCAATGTAAACTTCTCATCCATTTTTAAACATAATATCACCCACTAACGGATGAATTAACCCCTGTGTCCGCATATGTAAAAAGCTTACATGCCTTAAAAATGGAATGGCAAAGAGCACTGCAGATAACCACAGTGCTCTAATCAGGCTGATCCTGAAACGTCATTTTATCGTGAACATTATTTAAATGTTTTTACGCGTTCTTCAACAGGCTGGAATTCTTTATCACCTGGTTGGAATGTCGGTTTACCAAATGGCATTTCAGCAATCAGTTTCCAATGCTCAGGAATGTTCCATTCGTTTTTCGCTTTTTCATCAATCAATGGGTTGTAATGCTGAAGGGATGCCCCCAGTCCTTCTTGCTCCAGAGCCGTCCATACCACCAATTGCAGCATACCATTAGATTGGTTGGACCAGATTGGGAAATTGTCCGCGTAGGCTTCAAATTGTTGTTGCAGACCAGCTACCACGTTATTGTCTTCAAAGAACAAGACTGTTCCGTATCCGCTGCGGAAACCGTTCATTTTCTCGGCAGTAGACTTGAATTGCTCCTCATTGCCTACAACCTCACGCAAAATATCTTCTGTAATATTCCATAGTTTATCATGATGCTCTCCGAGCAACACTACAGCACGTGAAGTTTGGGAGTTGAAAGAGGTAGGTGTGTACTTAACAGCTTCCTCTACAATCTCTTGAATCCGTTGGTCAGAAATAACCTGTTCTTTGCTAATACCATAATAGGAGCGTCTGTCTTTCAGAGCTGTGAAGAAGTCTTTAGCCATTTTTTTGTTACCTCCTGAGAAAAATTAATTACTTTTCGTAACTTAATATACATTACATATATCTTAAAGTCAAGAGATTTTTTTTAAATATTACCAGTTAGTTGATGATTATACGCCACCATTATATTTTTTCTCACTGGAAGAGGTGTGCTTGGTTGCATCCTTGTCTCTCTCCTCCTGTCTTTCCATCTTCAAATCCTCTACAGGAATGGCGTCTACCGTCTGCTCGATCTCAAAACGGTCGAACAAGCTTTCCTGCTCTGTCGGATACTGCTCTGCATGATCTCGATTGATCGACTGTTTCTGATGTTGAGACTCCGTTGTTCCTTTCCCCGTCTGTCCTTTCTGCTGATTCTGATCGTGCAGGTTATCTTCAAATGGGGCCATTTTACTTCCCTCCCTATCGGATTGGTGTCCACAATATACTTTTACCTTTCACATCGGGGATTAAACGCAAAAAAGAGAAAATCTCTGCAAAGATTTTCTCTACTCATGTACTAGATGGTTGATTGGATTATTCCGAGCTGGATTGACCTGTACACTCATGAAAAAGATGAGGTTCCAGCTTCTCTCTCGTTACGAGCTTCTGCACCAGTTGAGTCCCCGAGTCGGGGGTCATTTGACCATACCAGTCCCCTTGAGGATATACGATCACAACCGCAGCATCATGACAACGCCCATTACAGCGAGTTCTGGTCGTGTGAATATATGCTTCTGCATTTTGTTTACGAATTTCATCCCGAATTGCCTGTGTAACTTCTTCACCCTCATGTCGCATACATGTGCCTCCATTGCAGATCAGCACATGATGCTTCATTGGTTCTAATTCAAAAATAGCCATAGCTTCCCCTTTAATCAACAGTTGTTGGTTTTAAATCAATGTTTATCTGGATAAAGAACAAGCTGTGCTTCCATCTGATCAGCTTCAATCGTCAGCACGATGAATGAATATTCGTCTTCGCCGCGTTTGTCCGTCGGAGACCCCGGATTAAGGACAAGCTGACCGTCAATCGTTTTGACCACCGGAATATGTGAATGTCCATAAATCAGGCAATCCAGCGTTTCTCCCTTAAACGTATTCAATGCGATATTTTCTGTCGAGCCTCGCCAGCCGTGACCGTGAACCATACCGATCCGCTTGCCTTCAACTTAACGATTCGTTGATAGCCTAAACGCTCCACAATGTCCATTCCATCATTGTTTCCGGCAATGCCTTGCACAGGCGCAAATTCAGCTAGACGTTCATATACGAACCAATCCGTCCAGTCTCCGGCATGGAGAATGAGGTCACTGCCTTTTAACTCCTGTACAAGCCGACTAGGTAACGTTTTGCTTCTATGCGGCATATGAGTGTCTGAAAGTACGATGATTTTCATATCAATTTCTCCTTACCAGCGTCTTTACACAGATGAACTTTGTTGCCCTACGCGCTGCTGAAGTGCCTGCTCCAGATCTCGCAGCGTAACGGTCTCGAAAAACGCCTGTATTTTCTGCTCTGCCACGGTATATAAACCATCCAACAATGCGTCTATGTTCCTGCCTACCTCACAATTATGATTGCTATCGGTATGGATGGCGAACAACGGACCTTCATCCTTGGTCGCCTCATAGATCATTTTCAGATTGATGTTTGAACTGGACATGCTTAGACGAAAGCCGCGTGCTCCAGGCGACGAATCCACCAAACCCGCTTGCTTGAGTCGGCTCATAATCCTTCTCACAACTACCGGGTTTGTATTGATGCTGGAAGCAATAAGTGACGATGTCATTCGCTCCGGTGCCCCTTCAGCCAGAAGAAGCAGACAATGGATACTAACGGAAAAATGGGTACTCATGTTAACCACCTTTATGTGTGTGCCTCATTAAATGTTTGGTAAAATGCATGTTTCCATCATACCACAATAGAGGCACTAACACAGTGCTTACTGCACCTTACTCCGGAAAATAGTCATTTTCAGGACGTACTCGCACTTTTAATTGGCGTACACTATATTCCAACTGCTTAACGATATCCTCCAGTTGACGACGGTCAAGTCCATTAAGGTCGGCGGCAGGCTTAGGTGCATTTTTCAAATCACGTATGGTTGCCTGCTGCTCCTGCCACTTGTCCATCAGGTCGGCTATATTCGCATAAAAGCGTTCGTAATCCTTGATCACTTCATCCAGAAAGGCATCCACCTCGTCCGGATCATAGCCGCGCATTTTATTCTTAAACTGTTTCTCATGAATGGAGAGCGCGTCCAGCTGAATGCCCAGTTGCTTAAACAACTGCTTTTGCTTATCCAGACGACGCTTCATATGTTCATCCATCGGTTATTCCCTCCTTAACACACTATTCTTTTTATATCACATTCTAGGCTGGGAATAAAAGTCTCTGCTGATTGCCCGGCCCTATGAACGGGTATAAAAGAGCATACGTGTCACTTATCCAGACCACGAAGGGGAGAGATGATCATGAACCACTTGAACGATTCGCAGCTTGCAGAGCTGAAACATATGTTGTTGGAGCAGAAAAAGGATTTAGAAAAGCATTTTGAACAAAACGGTCAGGAAAACGCTCCATTGGGAGAAACACTGACAGATTCTACAGGTGAGCTCTCGTCCTATGACAACCACCCCGCTGATATAGGGACAGAAACCTTTGAACGGTCCCGTGATCTGGCGATTAATGATTCGCTGCAAGACGAGCTGGAGCAGGTCAATACAGCCCTTCAACGGATGAAGGATGGGACGTACGGGATATGTGTGGAGAGCGGGGAAGAAATTCCTTTTGAACGGTTGCAAGCCATTCCATATACAGCCTATACCGTCGAGCACACGCCAACTCGAGAATTATCGAATGACCGCCCGGTAGAGGAACAGGTCATGACTCCGCCACCCAAGGGTGCAGGTGAGGTTCGCCAACGAAATGCAGGACGATTTGACGATGCGGGCGCATGGGATGCCGTAGAAAAATACGGTACATCGAACTCGCCTGCAACTGCCGCCAAGCGTGATGTCACCGATTATGATGAAAATATGTAATGCTATACGCTTATGTATTCGTTCATCTAAAAAAGCAGCTTGTCCTTTGGACAGGCTGCTTTTTTATGCCTTACGGGAATACGGTGATCCCGTTTATCCAATTTCTATCCGTTTTCGACTGCGAGCTGACTCAATACAAGCGTCGATCACCTTCATATTGCTCACCGCATCTTCTGGCTCATACGGCAACGGGACACCATCAAGCACCGCTTTAGCAAAAGCATCCGCTTGCAGTTCAAAGGAATTAAAACCTTTCAGACGTTCCTCACGCGTAACCGAACCGACGTGGACGAAAATTTGCGGTACCACAGACGTTCTTTCCCAACCGAACATTTTGGGCATCGCAATCGTACCCTTGCTACCGAGAATTTCCATGTTGGAACGGTTGGCTGCCCACATGCCACAATCGAAAGTAAGGTTGACTCCACCCGGAAATTCCAGCAAGCCGGAAGCCATCATATCGACGTTGTCATGCTCCGGGGAAAATAAGGCATGTACCGTCACTGCCTCCGGCTCCCGGTCCAAATACATACGAGCGGCTGATATCGGATAGACGCCCACATCATATAGCGAGCCGCCGCCCATGTTTTTATTAAAGCGCACATTATCTGCCTGATCGGTATTGTTAAACGTAAACGTGCAATGGATGCCGCGAATGTCACCAATTTCCCCACTATTGATAATTTCCTTAATTCTTCGATGTTTGGGATGATAGCGATACATAAAAGCCTCTGCAAAGATCACTCCTGCACGTTGACATGCTTCAATCATGCGGCTTGTCCCAGCCGAGCTAAGAGAAGATGGTTTTTCACACAAAACGTGCTTCCCAGCCTCCGCTGCCCGAATGGTCCACTCTTCATGCAGATGGTTTGGCAACGGAATGTACACCGCTCCGATTTCGGGATCAGCCAACAGTTCATCATAGCTTCCATAACTTTTTGGAATATCGAACTCCCGGGCGGCCTCAGCGGCTTTATCCGCATTACGACTAGCAATCCCAAGCACTTCTCCGCGTTCAGATTGCTGAATCGCAGGAATTACAGCGATTTGGGCGATCTCCGCAGTGCCTAAAATTCCCCATTTCAGCTTTCTACCCATCATTCTCATCCTTTCGTGGTTAGGAATAGTTGTCTTGTTCCGCTTTATGCAGCATACCTAAGCAACGGTCCAAATCAGCTTTGACCTGCTTCTTGTACAATCGTGCTTTCTCCTCCCCATCATCTGTAAAGTGATAGAGTACAATCTCCTGAAAATCCACGCGCGGGTCTGTTCCTTTCAATCGCTTGGTACGGTAAAAAACGCCTTCCTGTACCAGCTCATGCAGCGCCCGGTAAACCTCGCTCTGAGGCGGAACATATCCAAAGCCACTAAACTCATCCTTCATCGATTCGAGCATCTGATATCCATAACCGCGATGCCTCTCCACCATTGTGATCAGATAAATTTTGATAAAAGCCCGCTGGGATATCATAAACGCCATTTCACAGCCTCCTCCACACCTTATTCGTGCACCTTATCTTCCATTATAAACCACTCTGCGTCCATACACTATTTCCTTTGATGATATGAGAGCGTATGAGAACCCTTCATCTCTTGTGACCTGTTTTAAGATGGCGAGAGATATAGAATGAGGCGATATAGAGTAGTGTGCGAAGCGCTGAGAAATGATTTTATTGTTCTTGCTATTATGAATTTTTCATATGTTGAAATAATGTAACTAAAGCTAAAAAAATAGAGTTACAGATTACGAAGACTGGATTAATTGTTTTAAGGCCTCCGTATCGTTACTTGTCAAAACAGGAATATATTCTGTTATTTTTTGGATGTCCCAGTCCCACCATTTCAGGGTTTGGAGCATCGCTATAGTTTCCTCATCAAACCGATAACGAATTAACTTCGCGGGATTTCCTCCTACAATGGAATATGGCAGAACATCTTTAGTCACCACGGCATTTGACGCAATGATCGCGCCATCACCAATTTGAACTCCGGGCATAATGCTAGCATTGTAGCCAATCCAAACATCATTTCCAACCACAGTGTCCCCTTTGTAGCCCCCACTTAAATTGGGTACACCAACTTCCCAATCTCCGCCAAACGCTCCAAAAGGAAAAGTGGTAAATGCATTGGTATTATGATTAGCGCCATTCATAATAAATTTGGCTTTGGCTGCAATCGCGCAAAACTTACCAATCTTTAATTTGTCCCCTATAAAATCAAAATGGTAAAGGACATTTTTCTCAAAATCCAAAGGGTTATCATCATCGTCATAATAGGTATAATCCCCGATTTCGATATATGGATTAACCACTACATTGTTCAAAAAACACAGACTTCTAATATTTTTCATCGGAAAAACGCTTCTTATATCTGGACCACTCATTTAGCGACCCTCCCCATATGGATGTGAACATCCAGTCTATCAGTATGTATACTATTAAACAAATGTAGATAGAAAAGTATCCCTTGGCCTTATTTCTTGGCTTTGGGATACTCTTGTGAACATATGTGATTGGGTTATCAAATCAGGCTTGCTTTTGTAAGGCTGGCGGACCTCCAGTCGGGCGAGGACGAACCCGAAGCCCCACGATCCATTTGCCCAGAGGCAAACGTGCCAGCAACCATGTTCCAGCAACGGAAAAGATCATACAGAGAACGAATGAAGCCAGCGTACGAAGAACATGACTCCAGTCTGCAAACAACGTCTCGTCAAAATAATAGGTCATACGTAGCATAAAGGCATGCATGAGATACGCTCCATAGGACAACGTTCCGATGGCCGTCAGCATACTCGCCGCACGTCCCCCCTTATGAGCAATCCACGTCGCTACCCGATAAGCTACAAAAATAGACGCAACGCAATATACAGCCATGATCGGACGCAGCAGAGACAAATAGTTAAAGGAAATAACTGTACCTCGCGGCGTCTGGAACTGACCGATCATCTCATACAGTAAGTAGCCTGTAATCACGATAAACAACGGCCAGTATATCATCTGTGCTTTGGTTACCCAAGCATTCCAACGCTTGACGTTCATCCCGGCTGCCGCTCCTAGCACAAAATAAAAGAAAAAATAGATCACATTCCGGTCAGCGTACAGGGTAAACCAAGAGGTAATGACCGGAAGCTGGAGCTTATCCATCGCTTGGTATACGGGTCCAACGGCGAACATGAGCAAAATATATAGCACGCCGAATCCAGCCAATGCAGCGGGTCGCCATTTTGACGGCAGTAGCGCAGACAAATGACGGACCGCATAACGAAACACGGGAAATAACACATAACATTGGATAATCATAACGATGTACCATAGATGATAGCTGCTTTTCCCGTTCAACAACTTCTGGAAAAAATCCAGCGGGTGAATATATCCACCACTTTGGGCAAGCTGATTTCCCAATTCGTATAAAAGAGACCATATGATATAAGGAACGATGATGTCCATGAATCTTTTACGTAAAAACGTTCCGTACTTTAAGGCTCCATCATAATTGTAAAATAACACCATTCCAGTGATAAATACAAACACAGGAACTGCAAATTTGGAACATAGCAGTAAAAGTGTCATCAATACCCCGTCCTGGATGCGCGCCCCCTGCGCAACCGCATAGTGTGCGACGGAATGCTGAAGAACAACGGCCGCAAAAGCCAGCCCTCTCAGCAAAGCGACTTCGGAAATTCTCTCTTTTTGACTCATGTCACTCTCCTGTTACATCTAGCAATTTATAAATCCAGGATTTTTGCAAAATCCTCAATCTATTATAACGACAATTCTGTAAAAATATATAGAAGGTTAAACGTGCCAACGGCATGCAAAGCATCGTTTATCTCAGGTTTATCAATGAGTAAAAATATGTAAAAGCAGCAGTCCTCCCTCTCAGGGAGACTGCTGCTGTAAAAACAACCTATATGCAAAGGAAATAGGAAAGCCTACTGTACATCACTTTCTTAACTAGCCGTAAGGTGTTTACAGGTTCCTTCTAGTATCTGTGTACACATCTGTACGCGGCGTGTCCGCCACCGTATCATCATACGTTCTGTAACGATCCGCATTCAGCGAACGGTTGGTGCGGAAAATATCATAAACATCCCTGTGATGGTCAGCGGAATCCACCAGCACTAAAATCTTGCCCTGATCGACGTATGTCTCGTATTGACGGGCATCATCCTCTGGAATGCCCAGCCCGACCAGTCCACCGACCAAGCCACCTGCTCCCGCTCCGACAGCTGCTCCGGTAAGAGTAGCCGCGATAGGTCCAGCGGCAAGGATAGGTCCGATACCCGGAATAGCCAAGGCCCCGATGCCTGCCAGCAAGCCAGCGACACCGCCTACAACTCCACCTGTAGCCGCACCTGTCGCTACACCCTCCGGTGCCTTGGTGCCTGTCTCTTCACTAATCGCCCTTAGATCGTCACGGTCACGTGTGATCACAGAAATCTCACTGCTTGGAATTCCTTTGCTCTGCAATTGTCCAATCGCACGAGACGCTTCCTGTTCTGTATCAAAAACACCGACAATTTTCTTTTCGTTATAATCGTTTAAGTTATTAGCCATGATAGTTACCTCCCAAATATTTTAGTGTTGAGTGGTTCGTTTTTCATTACCCCACTATTATGACGTTTAAACGTTTTACAAAAATTCAAAAAGTCGATTAGCATAAAATAGCTTCTATTTAACGCTTTGGCTTTGCTCTGTTGGTCGCCACAGCTTCCAGTGGATCATCCGGCCAATAATGCTTGGGATATCTGCCCTTTAGATCCTTTTTGACCTCAAAATAAGCCTCGCTCCAGAAGCTGGACAAGTCGGAAGTCACTTGGACAGGTCGCTGGGCAGGTGACAGTAAATGCAATACAATTGGCACACGTCCGCGTCCAATACGAGGCGTATCCCCCATACCGAACAACTCTTGTAGTCGTACGGCCAGCGCTGGTGCCTCAGGATTTGAATAATCGACAGGAATGCGGGAACCGCTGGGTACGCGGATATGCGTCGGCGCTTCCTGATCAAGCTGCTGCCGCTGTTCCCAATCCAGCCTGCCAAGCAGCAATGCAGCACTGTCCAGCCGTTGCAGATCGGATACATTTTTGGCTCCTATAGCAAAAGGTAGCAGCCACGCTTCCAGTGAATCCAGCAATGCCGATTCCGTGCAATCCGGCCAGTCTTCAGGCGCCGAGAAGTGCATAAAAATCAAACGCGCCTGCAACTGGAGGGTTTGCCGATTCCATGACAGCAGCTTTAGACCTCGTTCACGGACACCCTGCATCAAGGCAGCAGCTACTTCCTCTGCCGGAGGTCGCTCATAGGACGTTTCCTTTAAGACAAGTGAGCCCAGCCGCAGTACTTTGCGGGCTCTCACTGCTGAGGCGGAGCTATCCCAGTATACGTTAGCTTGTTCCAACAGCATTTCACTGCAATGTTCGACCAGCTCTTGCAGTTCAATTGGTGCCGCCAACTGAATAGCACCGTCTGCTCCCTCGTCGTCCACTTCAGCGACGACGAGATAGGACGAACGCGACATCCACTCCACTTGTCGGAGTCGCGCCCCCCGACCGCCGCTAAGCAAAAAGCGGCCATCCCCCCGGCCCTGCGCGATCCGATCCGGATACGCAAAGGCCAACAGCAGCCCGCAAGCCGCGGAGCCGTCAGGCTCGTCCTGCGCTGCGGCTGCTGTCGGCAGCGTGGCTAGCAGCTGCCGGCTCTCCTGCACGATACGGCGAATCACCGTATCGTCTGCTGCCCGCAGCAGGCTGTGCGTGCTGCGGGCATAGGCCGCCTCGCGCAGGGCATCCAGTCGCGGGCGTAAATCCGTTCCGCCATGAGCGCGGAACGGATCACGCTCTTGCAGCAGCGCAGCCAGACGGCTGGCAGTTGGTGCCAGGCCGAGGGCGGCTGCGCGCAACAGCATGTGCCCGAGGCGCGGGTGCGTGCCCAGGGCGGACACCTCGCGCCCATGCGCGGTAATGCCGCCTCTAGTGCCATCGGCTGCTTCATCCAGACAGCCGAGCTGGTGCAGCAGACCTGTGGCCTGGCGGTACGCGGCCTCAGGCGGGGCATCCAGCCAGGCCAGCTCGGCGGGCTCGCGCACGCCCCAGGCTGCCAACTCCAGCGCGAGCGGGGCCAGATCCGCCGCGGCGATTTCCGGGCGGCTGGCATCGGGGAGCGCGGCTTGCTCCTGCGCGCTCCACAGCCGGTAGCATACGCCCGGCTGGAGGCGGCCCGCCCGTCCGCGCCGCTGATCGGCGGAGGCCTTGGACACCTTGACCGTGGTCAAACGGCTCATGCCGGTTCGCGCGGAAAACACCGATTCCCGCGATAGTCCGCTGTCGATCACCACCGTGATTCCGGCGATGGTCAAGCTAGACTCGGCAATTGAGGTGGCCAATACCACTTTTCGACTGCCCGAAGCCGACGGGCGTATTGCTTCATCCTGCTGCTCCAGCTTCATGCTCCCATACAGCGGAATGACCTTGACATGTGCTGGTAAATGCTTTGAAGCCAATTCTCGTTCCGTTCTGTGAATTTCTCTAGCCCCTGGTAAAAACACCAGCAGATCACCTTCATGAGCATGGAGTACCTTTTCTACCGTCTCAGCCGTAAAGGACTCTAATGAAGTTGACGAAGGTTTGGACATATGAAAGGTTTCTACCGGAAATACAGTGCCTGGACATTCCAGCAATGGCGCATCCCCTAATAATCTACATACAGGCTCTGCCTCCAGGGTGGCAGACATGATCAATATCTTCAAATCCGGTCGCAACAGTGCCTGACTTTGCAGGGCAAGTGCCAATCCCAAATCTGCATGCAGGCTGCGTTCATGAAACTCATCAAAAATAATCAGGCCTACTCCCTCCAACGCCTGATCATGTTGTAGTATCCGGGTCAGTACGCCCTCCGTAACCACTTCAATCCGTGTGTTTGGCCCTACCTTTGTATCCATACGAACCCGGTAACCCACGGTCTTCCCGGTGGGCTCTCCGAGCGCTTTTGCCATTTGCGCTGCTGCTGCACGCGCTGCCAAACGCCTCGGCTCCAGCATAATCATCTTTTGCCCTGCCAGCCACGGCT
>RCUF01000158.1_pt1 | contig 32493 bp, 28 predicted proteins | sample 2166311 | NCBI WGS metagenome assembly RCUF01 (sample SAMN09932608, study PRJNA488358) | compost metagenome | feature: garden; material: soil; isolation source: compost soil in 4-hydroxybenzonitrile-enriched culture | place: Germany: Experimental Botanical Garden Goettingen | collected 2016-01-27
CATTTCTACTTTAAAAAAACTGTATTTTTGCATACTTTTCCTGATCTTGTACCTGTTTTTACTAATGACGTCGTTCTTTCTTTAGTTCAACTTATATAGTTCGGAACAATTAAAATACGTTGCAATTTTTGATGCATCTAATTTTCTTTATGCTCATGTCGATAAAGTACTGATGAATGGGGGGGAACTTTATTGATGGGATTGCCAACAACGAAGAGAGAAAGTCAGTTTAGCGTTGTTGTACATTCCTTATTTTCCAAGGAGATAAGACAGATTCGCGTGTAAGCTCGAATTGCAGGGCAACGCTTTTTTCTGACTGGTTCTTCCGTCTGACAATGACAGGTATAATTAACTCTTCAGTTAATCCAACCTTTGAATTATCTAGGTAGGATTGTTTTCTGTTCATCATTCGAAATGTAGTTCCTTGTTTTATCTCGTTAAGAAAGTAGTTTAACGTTTCAGCATTCGCACCTTCCGCCAAGGTTATTAGAAGATGGAGGTCCCGCTGTGACAACGCTCCGATAAATGTCTCCGAAAGCTTATCCGGAGATAACCTGTTAAGAAAGCTTTCTCTTTTTCCAGCAGAGGTGTAGACCATTAATTGATGTAATAAATCCGGATGAACAGAGCGGTGTGTACTGCTGTCCAAGAAGTGAATGCAGAAGTGCCCGGAGAATCCGTTGTCCGGAATTCCGTCCCCGCCATGAGGCATCCCATTCATAGAAGCAGCGATCCTTGTATTGTTATCGGTAACGATTACGATCGCTCTTCGATCCCAGCTCCAGCGATTATCAAATATTTGTTTCATCGTTTTTGTATCCTCTTTGGTTAGCGGCTGCACATCAGCATGCCTGCTTCCAGCACGACGTTGCGCACGAAATTCCAATCCTTTTTCCATATCTATAATAGAGAACGTGCTTTTCCTCGGAAGTAATTTACTGACTTCACTCCAAGGAGGAATCGATCCATAATGACTTGTTCTCAGGGACTTAGCATGCGCTTGTAATTGTTTCATTGCTTTACGAGTTAGGACTAGACGGGTTAATTCAGCTTCATTCCATAAGGCACCGGATTTACTCATTCGGTATTGGCTTGTCTTGCCATGTTGTATGACGGTTATGAAGATGTCGGAGAGTGCAGTGGTGTGTTCTGCCTTTTCTTCTTTACCGCCCTTCAATAGTTGGAGCGCTGCCGCATTTGTTAAAACCTTTTTGTGTTCATACGACGCAGAAGGATTTATCCGTACACTGATGACAACAGCAACAGAAGGCGCCTTGTTGTTTGCATAGACCAACACAGGTCCTCCAGAAGAAACCATGGATAGAAGGAGAAGCAAAATCATGGAGCGGGTCACTAACGAAATCATGTTAAGGCCTCCAAGTAGCTGGTATCTGTAAATTGCGCATTCGAATGCAGCCATGTCTTAATGTCGTCTAATAGAATAGGTTACAACTTTAATACACTTTTTATTCAACTGGAATACGACGAATTGAATAATGCTGACTATTTTAGAACGGAAAATCGCAACGATGCGATAGGCTTATGGAAAATCAATCTAGCTTGAGCCTAATGTACGCTCTTTTATTGTCCTCGCACTTCTTTATAATACTGGGAGGGTGTGACTCCAGCATACTTTTTGAATACTTTACTGAAATAATAGGGATCATCCAATCCGGTCAAGTAGCCGATTTCGCCAAAGGACAGGTGTGTGGCTTCAATCAGCTCTTTTGCATGGTTGATCCGCACCCAGTTGACATAACGCATGATGCTCTGGCCTGTCAGCTTGGTGAAGACGCGGTTCATGTAGTCATAATTGCAGTCAAATTCCTGCGCGATCTCACTCCCGGTAATTTTGCCTGCGTAGTGCTCGTGAATATAGTCCAGCAGGGCATGGACCTTGATAAAGGGTTTAGTATTGCTGCCTTCGTGTTGCTGGAGTGCTGAGATGAAATGCTCCCGGGACACCTCGATCAGCCATTCGGTGAACTTCAGGGCGGTTAACCCGCGATTGAAGTATTTTCGTCTATATAGTTGAAGCATCTCGTTCATGGCGTGAAAAGAGAGGGAGAGGGCTTTTTTGGACAAAGTATAATGCTTTGGGAAGTGGCAGATCGAGCTGTCCTGCCCTGCTTGTTGTGTTCCATCCTCCAGGATGAAGTGCCTCGCCATCGTCAGCAAATCTTCCACCTGAACGGAATTCATATCCGGGTGCTCGAAATGAATATAGTAGTAATCGCAGACATGCTTTTCCGTTCCTTCATGCTCAATATTCGGCTCCAGAACAAGGAGGTCTCCCCTTTTAAGAATAAAGGGCGTTCCGTTCTCTTTGAGATGAAGCTCTCCGCTTTTTACGAAATAGAGAATCGTCTCGTGTGTCGTTCTTTTAAAATGAATCCAGGGCTGCTTATAAGAGACAAATCCCATCAGTTTGATTCTTGGCATCATTTCGACGTTAATGGCAAGCAAGTTCTTCGCTCCCTTACGACTTGTAAAAAGTAGTTTTTGTACAAAAAGGGTATGTTTCCACCATTTTCGTTTATTCTATCACAACCTATACTGTAGTTGTAATGCAGACGATGCAATAAGGGGTAGGGTGATGCACTTGGCAAAACTGAAAGTCGGTGTAATTGGTCTTGGCGAAATAGCAGACATGCATATTTCCGGCCTGTTAGCGAGTGATGATGCGGTCCTCTGGTCGATTTGCGATTGCAAGGAAGAGGTGCTGGCGGGGCGGGGAGAACAATTTCATATCCCGGAGGCAAGAAGATATTTGAATTACAAAGAAATGCTGGCTGATCCTGAACTTGAAGCAGTAACGATTGGCACGCCGAACTATAACCATTTTGAAATAGCGTGCGCGGCGGTCAAGCATCGGAAGCCGTTTGCGCTGGAGAAGCCGGTGACGCTCAATGTACGGGAAGCCATCGTGCTGCGCGATTTGCTGGATGAGGCTCCTTTGCCGCATATGATCTGCTTCAGCTATCGGTACAAGTCAGCAATAAGATATGCGAAATGGTTAATCAGACAGGGTAAATTGGGTGAGGTCAAACATGTTTATGGCCAATATTTGCAAGGCTGGGGACTCAATGAGCAGCTTCCGCTGGTCTGGAGATTCCGTAGAGAACTGTCCGGATCAGGTGCGCTGGGAGATTTAGGCTCGCATTTGCTCGATCTTCAACGTTTTCTAGTAGGTAATGTAGAGTGGGTAATGGCGGATGCCGATACAATTATTAAGGAACGGGCCCTGCTTGAAGGAGAAGGCAAGGGTGAGGTCGATGTCGATGATTTCTGTCATGTGCTGGCGCGACTTGAAGGAGGAGTGTCCTCTACGATGTCCATTTCGAGATTCGCATATGGGCGGGATAACTACCAACAACTGGAAATTTTCGGGACCCGCGGGGCGGTTCTTTATAACCTTGAAGAAGAGGATACGCTATATGTCAAGTTTTCCGAGGACGGTGACGAGGTCTTCAGGAAAGTAGATATTCCTGAAGTGTTTCGTGTAGATCAGATGCAGTCTTTTGTTAATCTGGTCAATGGACAGGGCGACGGATGCGACGCCAGTATGGAAGACGGCTACATAAACCAGCAAGCCATTGATTCAATTATAGCCTCAATAACAGAACGACGGTGGATTTCAATTTAACAGGAGGAGTCAAATCATGTCTAAAATCAAGATCACAGTCTGGAACGAGTATCGTCACGAAAGACACAATGAAGAAGTTAAAGCTATTTATCCGGATGGCATTCATATGGCGATTGCCAACTATTTGAACACGCAAGAGGATATGGAAGCAACAACCGCGGTTTTGGACGAAGCGGAACACGGATTAACCGAAGAAGTGCTGGAGCAAACGGACGTATTGCTCTGGTGGGGGCATTTGGCCCATAACGAGGTTAGCGACGAAGTCGTGGAAAGGGTACGACAAAAGGTGCTGGACGGTATGGGATTGATCGTGCTCCACTCTGGACATAATTCAAAAATATTCGAGGCATTAATGGGCACCAATACCGGCGCCCTGAAATGGCGTGCTGACGGCGAGAAGGAGAGAATCTGGGTGATTGAGCCTGGACATCCGATTGCTAAAGGTCTTGGAGAGTACATTGAAATTCCGAAGGAAGAAATGTATGGCGAGCGTTTTGAGATTCCGGCGCCGGATGAGCTTATCTTTATTTCCTGGTTTGAAGGCGGAGAAGTGTTCCGCAGCGGATGCTGCTACAAGCGTGGACAAGGCAATATTTTTTACTTCAGACCAGGGCATGAGACCTTTCCAGTCTATCACCAGCCTGAGGTGCTTCAGGTTATCAGTAACAGCGTTCGATGGGCGGCAAAAAGCGAGCGCGTCAAAGTCACTTACGGGCGCGTTGCCCCGTTGGAACCGGTTCACTAAATTTACAGTTTCGTTACAAGGGGGCGTATAAATTCAACGCCCTCTTGTGATTTATTGATCGAATACTTAATCGGAAACTACTTGATAAAAGGGGAGCTGGCGGAAATGAGTTTATATCTGGAAATCCCGGAACTAGACAAGCATTTTCCATTTCGGAGCTTTATTCACAAAGGAGATGTGCTTGGTTATCCTCACTGGCATAAAGAAATCGAAATTATTTATGTGACGCAAGGAAGCTTGGATCTGGGAATAAATGATAAGGTGATCCGTATGAAGCAAGGTGAGGTTCAGTTTATTAATGGCGGAGAGGTTCACTATTTTTTGGCGTCCCCGGATAGTGAACGGATCGTTATTCAATTTGATCTGAGCCTGTTCCAGGACGTAGCCGCACTAATCAACGATGACCGTTCGCTTCGAGACATCTTTACTGAAATGGAGCAATCAAGCTGGAATTGGCCCGAAGAAACAGTAAGTGCGCTTCTTCCTCTACTTCAAAGCATCAGCAAGGAGGATTTCGAGCGTAAAGAGGGTTATGCTTATATGATCAAGGCCAAGCTTTACGAAATGCTGGTTTTTATTCTAAGAGAAGTACCAAGGAGCAGTGCGTCATATCGACCTCAAATTTCTGAAAATACATGGACTCCGACCAAGGAAATACTTTCGAAGCTGGAGCGCATTTTTGAATATGTAGAATGTCATTATCAAGAATCAATCACCCTGAAAGACGTTGCTGACTATATGGGGTTTAGTCCCTATTATTTTACTAAGTTCTTCAAGAAAAATACGGGAATGACCTTCGTAACCTTTCTAAATGAATATAGGCTTAATAAGGCCAAATGGATTTTGCTCAATGAAAATCATTCCGTTACCGAAGTATCAGAGGAGGCTGGTTTCAGTAGTGTAAAGACCTTTCATCATTTTTTCAAGGAAGCTACGGGGACATCGCCTTTGAAGTATCGCAGGACAATATCCGGGAATAAAACAGCAAGAATATAGGAAGATAGTCCGTTATCAGACTTGTATGATAAGGGTATCAAACAAGTGGAAGGGGTAAGTCGACAATGACATTGAATATTGGAATTATTGGTTGTGGCGGTATCGCGCAAGGTAAACATATGCCTGCATTGAAGAAATTAAATGAAGTAAGGTTAGTTGCTTTTTGTGATATTATCGTTGAACGTGCCGAGCAGGCAAAAGCCGATTTCGGGAGTGAAGGCGCAGAAGTATATATTGATTATAGGGAACTATTAAAGGATAAAAATATAGATGTGATTCATGTATGTACTCCTAATATTTCTCATGCGGAGATTTCCATTGCAGCCATGGAGGCAGGGAAGCATGTAATGTGTGAAAAGCCGATGGCTAAAACAACGGAGGAAGCGCAAGCAATGATCGATGCCTCAAAGCGCACTGGAAAGAAGCTGACGATTGGTTATCAAAACCGGTTCAGACCCGACTCTGCTTACTTGCACAAAGTTTGCGAACAGCAGGGGCTGGGAGAAGTCTATTATGCTAGAGCCAAGGCTATCCGGCGACGGGCGGTTCCGACCTGGGGCGTCTTTTTGGATGAGGAAGCGCAAGGAGGAGGACCATTGATCGATATTGGAACTCATGCTCTGGATCTGACACTGTGGATGATGAATAACTATAAACCGAAATACGCCGTAGGGAATGCATATCACAAGCTCTCAGGCAGAAAGAACGCTGCAAATGCCTGGGGACCCTGGAACCCTGAGACATTTACGGTCGAGGACTCTGCTATTGGTTTTGTTACGATGGAGAATGGTGCTACAATTGTAATTGAAGCAAGCTGGGCGCTAAATACGCTCGATGTTGGTGAAGCCAAAACGCTCCTTTGCGGAACAGAAGGCGGCGCGGATATGGAAAACGGGCTGCGTATTAACGGAGAAAACTTCGGCAAATTATACACGAACCATATTGAATTAGAGACTGGCGGGGTGGATTTTTACGACGGAGCCAAAGACGACCCGGCCTTAGCCGAGGCAACCCAATGGATCGAAAGTATTATTAATGATACGGAGCCTGTCGTTAAGCCGGAGGAGGCGCTGGTAGTGACGCGTATCCTGGAGGCTATATATAAATCTTCCGAAACCGGAGAACCTGTATATTTTAATTAATTGTTCAGATAAACCAATCCATAGAAGATGAGAGGGAATTACGATGAAATTGGGAGTTTTTGATCCGTTATTTTCAAATTTGACGTTGGATGAAATGCTGGATAAGCTGGCAGCTGCCGGATTGAATGCCGTTGAGATCGGTTCCGGAGGCAACCCGGGAAATGCACATTGTCCTACAGATGAACTGCTTGCGAGCGAGGAGGCACGTAAGGCCTATCTTGAGAAATTTGAGCGTCGCGGCTTGATTATAAGTGCCCTCAGCTGCCACAACAATCCGATTTCTCCAGATCCTGAGGAGGCTCGGGAAGGCGACGAAATTTTGCGGAAATCGATTAAATTGGCTTCCCTGTTGGGAGTGCCTGTTGTTAATACTTTCTCTGGCACTGCCGGAGATAGTGATGACGCGAAAGCGCCAAACTGGCCCGTTATTCCATGGCCAACTGTATATAGTGACATTAAGAAATGGCAATGGGAGAACAAGCTTATTCCATATTGGAAGGAAATCGGCAAGCTGGCGGAAGAGCATCATGTGAAAATAGGCATCGAGCTGCATGGAGGATTTTTGTGCCATACGCCATATACAATCCTGAAGCTGCGGGAAGAAACCTGTGATGCGATTGGCGTAAATCTGGACCCAAGTCATCTGTGGTGGCAAGGCATTGATCCGGTAGGTGCGATTAAAATATTGGGCAAAGCCGGCGCAATTCATCATTTTCATGCAAAAGACACTTATTTGGACCAGGATAACATTAATATGTATGGGTTGCTCGATATGCAGCCTTATGGTGATGTGCAAACTCGTGCCTGGACTTTCCGTTCTGTAGGCTGTGGGCATAGCATGACTGAATGGTCCGATATTGTTAGCGCTTTACGGATTTACGGATATGATTATGTTATTAGCATTGAACATGAAGATCCGTTGATGTCTATTGAAGAGGGATTCAACCGTGCAGTAACCAACCTGAAATCAATCCTGATTTATGAGAATCCTCAAGATATGTGGTGGGCCTAGTAACATATGGAAGGAAAATTAAGATGAATGACCGAACTTATAATGTAGTAATTGTTGGCTACGGGGGAATGGGCAGTTATCATTGCAAGTTGATTGAGCCTGTACAACAGATTTCCGTGATCGGTATTTACGATATCATTGATTATCGAATGGAATTGGGAATGGCAGATGGTTATAAAGCTTACCCAAGTCTGGATGCCGTTCTGGCTGATGATTTGGTGGATGCGATTGTGATTGCCACGCCTAACGACGTTCACAAAGAAATTGCGATCAAGGCTCTTCAAGCCGGTAAACATGTAATTTGCGAGAAGCCTGTGACGATAACCAGCACTGATTTTCTAGATATTGTTGAAGTAGCCGAAAAAGAAAATCGTGTATTTACGGTACATCAAAACCGCCGTTGGGATGAAGACTTCCGGATTATCCAAAAAATAATTGAAGGAAGAACCATGGGGGAACTGTTCCATTTGGAATCCCGGGTTCAGGGAGCCAACGGTATTCCAGGGGACTGGCGTCAATTGAAGAATTACGGCGGGGGAATGCTGCTGGATTGGGGAGTTCACTTGCTGGATCAGCTGCTTCTCATTACAGACAGCCAAATTGAAAGTGTGGCTGCTACTCTTAGTTATATTTTGGGAACTGAAGTAGACGATGGCTTTACCACTTATATTACGTTCAAAGATGGCTTGACGGCGCTTATCGAAGTGGGAACGACCAATTATGTGAAGTTGCCGCGCTGGTATCTTAAAGGAACGGAAGGTACTGCAGTGATCAGGGATTGGGATTTGAGCGGGGAGATCATTACCCGGAATCGGAATGTTCCCCACATGGAGCCTAAACCGATTCAAGCAGGCCAGGGATTGACTAAAACAATGGCACCGCCATCTGAGGAGTCCACCTTGAAGTTTGCAATAGAGAGACCGGAACTGGAATCGCAAAGCTTTTATGAAAATTTTGTTTCCGCAATTGAAGGGAAATCTGAATTAGCTATTAAGAATAAAGAAGTTCATAGAGTACTTGTGCTGATTGAAACCATCTTTGAGGCGGCAGCAACCAAAAGTGTGATCCAAAGAAGTATTTAAGAATATACGCGATATACTGGATAGGTGGTTCCTAGCTTATTTTCGGAGTATGCTCTGATATTTTTAAGTTCTTAATACTGATGTTTAGAATAAGCCCGAGCAAGTTTCAGGCATTTGCCCTGATTCTTACGCGGGCGTTTCTTTTATTTTATGAAACGGGAAACCATAGTTGATGATGTGCAACAGAAAAAAACGATGATTCAGTAAAATGAGCTTTGATGATAAAATACAAGTCATTAAGGGGGAGATATCTATGTACAACAAGCTGATCGCTTATTGCTTATCCCACAAGGGGGCTGTTCAGGATTATCCTTTTGGTCCAGATCCGTTGGTCATGAAGGTGGGAGGAAAAATGTTTGCCCTTATCTCCGTTCCAGCAGATCAGGCTGCAGTGCGTATTTCTTTAAAATGTGATCCGGTCATCGCCGCCAACCTGAGAGAACAGCATGAGTGTGTTCAGCCCGGATATCATTTGAACAAGAAGCATTGGAATACGGTAATCGCAGATGGCAGCCTCCCTATGGATGATTTGAAAGCAATGATTGAGCATTCTTATAATCTAGTGTTAGGCAGTCTTACGAAGGCGGTTCGTGAGTCGGTTTTGCTAAGAATAGGGGAGTAATGTAGCTAAAGTGATTTCTGTGCCAATGATCGACAATCTGGAAGAATATATGAAACTCGCGAAAGAAACGATTAATAACCAGCAAGAATATATTACGGGTCCTCCTGTAAATGATGTATATCAATTTTCATCGTTACCATGGATTACATTTACGCATTTCTCGCATACTTTTTCAGGGAAAATATGTTGAAAAGGATGGTAGAGTAATGATGCCATTCTCGATTCAAGTACATCATTCTAGTTGAAAAATTACAAAGTCATTTGAATGAGTTTTAAATTAAATTTTAATAACAGAAATCAACATAATGAAATTCAGGTGATGAATTTGAGGATTGCAGTTTGTGAGGATGAAAAGATCATTAGAGAAAGTATTGCTGAGAAAATTTATATCCGTTATCCAAAATCTCAAATTGTGCAATTTGAAAAGGGAGAACAATTGCTTCGGGAGGCAGAGGAGATCGATATCGTTTTTCTGGATATTCTTCTGGAGGATATGAATGGTCTTGAGGTTGCTAAAAGAATTAGAGAAAAGAATCAAGACATAACGATTATTTTTATTACCGCGTATGAAAAGTATGTATACGATGCTTTTGATGTAAGAGCTTTTCAATTTCTAGTGAAGCCAATTGATTCAGTGAAATTTTATAAGGTTTTACAGTCGGCTGTGGATAATATCCAAATAAAAGATAGAAAAGAAGAAGCTTTCACCATCATTAAAAAGGGACATAGTACATATAAAATTTATCATCATCAACTTTATTATGCTGAGGTTCTAGGACGAAGAATCAAATTGCATACAGTAGAAGGTATCCATGAATTTAATGGGAAATTAGCAGAGCTGGAAGATAGCTTAGGTCCGGGCTTTTATCGAATTCATCGTTCCTATTTAGTGAATCTAAACTATATTTCGTCCTATGATGCAGCTGAGGTCACTTTAGATCATGGTCAACAGCTTGTTATTGCACAGAAAAAATACCCAAACTTTGTTCAGGCCTATTTGCAATTTATGAAGAATAAGGGACTAAAGCTATGACCATTGAAGAACTAGATCGATATTATGCGATTCTTACGAAAACCTATGAAGTCATTGTACAAGGTATGATGGCGTTTTTCTTTTACCGGTTTTGCGGGATTTATACAAATGAAAGACGATTTATTGGTTTGATTACCTTCATTTATTTTCTCACTATACTTGCTATGAATCTGTTTCAACCTAATTTAGATAACTTTTGGATATATATGATTGCCTCCACTGTAGCGTTTTTGATGATGTGGCCGCTGCTGCGAATATCTGTACAAATAAAGGCGTTTATTAGTGTGACCTATTTTGCCGTTCGGTGGCTAGGGGCCTCCATTGTATCAATCCTGTTTTTACCGATTAATCATTTGTTGATGCGTTTATTTGAACAGGTAATCGATTTGTCGTCCGGGCATATCGGATTATATTACTTTTATTATAATTTGAGCATGATGGTGGTAATGCTTCTTCTTTATTGGCTAGTATTGTGGCTATTAACCATGGTTTACATGAAGATGAATAGATGGTATAGACCGGACTTAAGCACAAAGGAAATCATCATATTATTAATCCCTGCGCTTTCCGGCATATCCAGCTACGCACTCTGGAATCAATTTAATAAGCTATCAACTGTGAGCCCACTCTTTACGAACATGCAATTATTAAGCTATTGGGCGATACATAATATAATTACATTAGCAGCTATGCTTATTGTGCTTGTGCTTTTTCAACGCTTGGAGCTACAACATGAGGATAAAAGGAAGCAGTTTGTTTTAGAAAGCCAAATAAAAAATATCGAACAGCATATTTTAGGGGTAGAGGGCACTTATCGAGAATTACGGTCTTTAAAGCATGACTTACGAAATCATATAACAATAATTGAACGATTATTAGAGCAGCAGCAATATTCAGAAACAGAGTATTATCTTACATCCATGCAAAAGGCACTAGCTCATGCAGAAGTGTCAGTGTCCTATCCAACAGGAAATCCGATTACAGACATACTAATACATGAAAAATCCGAGCAGGCCAATCAATTTCATATAGCGTTCCATTCAAGCTTCTACTATCCGGCAAGTGATCGGATCAACGCATTTGATATGAGTGTCATCCTTCATAATGCTCTGGAGAATGCAATCGAGGCTACAAAAACAATAGAGAATGCCTGGATTGAGGTGTCCTCCAAGCAGCATAAAAATAGTTATCTATTAACGATTCGTAATCCGTTTGTTTCTAGTTTAGAATGGGGAGAAAATAACTTGCCCATAACGACAAAAAGAGAGCAGATGAACCATGGAATTGGTTTAAACAATATTCGAGAAATTGCTAGAAAATATTATGGAGATATTGAAATCGAGGTAGATTCGTCGATTTTTCAAATCAATATTTTATTGATATCACCAGAGCCTGCTAAAGCTGAGTAGTAGGCTCTTTTGTATTGCGTTCATGACAGAAAGAACGTTATTCAAGTCATTTGTATTTAATCTTTAATTAGATAGCCGAGAATTTTTAGAGAGGGATAATTAAACCATTTTGAATAAAGAAATATAGTGGAGGTGCTCTGATGTTAGGAAATTCTTTATTAACAAGCACTTTATTGAAATCTATAAACCAAAGACAGACGGATAACATCGTGGATACAGTTGCAAGAAATAAAAAACTCAATTTATCTAATGCCCAGGTGGATACGTTTAAAGATGTATTAGGCACAGAACTTAAAGCAATGTATTCCAAACAACAGTTATTATCAAGTTACTTAAACACAGCTGATACCAACAGTAGTTTATTTAATCCTTATTTAAGTAGTTTTGGGCAACAGAGGAGTGAATTATTTGGTGGTATAGGGTTATATTCACCAACATCTCTATCTAATTTGATGCTAAACCGCATCATACCTACAAGCATAGCTACAAATGCATATGCCCGGCAAATTTTTAATAATGGAAATGTTAATTTGCCCATGGTTTATTCTTTAGACATTTAACTTAAACTAGAGATATCAACCTAGATTGTATTATCATAAGGAGTGAATACATTTGTAGATTAAAAGGTGAGGACATGGAATACGATAAAATAACAACATACAAAATAAAAGAAGACAATTACAAAGTATTTGCTTTATTAAGCAATTATTTGAATCATGCACCCGACTTTATTAAGGGCGAAGAAATTAGTGAGATCGCTCAAAATGGTGTGTCTTCTGAATATGCTTTTAAGCTATTATTAGCTTCTGCTTTTGGGCTTGATATTGTGGACAATATGGATGACAAAGAATTGTTTAACAAGTATTTTGACCAAATGATACATCAGCTTGATGCAAATATTTATTACAATAACCCGTATTATAAAAATATCAAGATCCCAACGATCAAGATCGGCAATAGTGAATTGAAATATGAAAATTATAAACCTTTTGAAGGTTTTGTGTGTAATGATATCTTCCAAACGGAAGAGGGGAGACAAATCCCGCAAGTCGGATTTTTTGATACAGAGTTTATGTTCCCTGCTATTTTAGAGAATGATAGGATCTGGATGACCATTACACCGAATGAAATTGAAACGATGAAAGAAGCTGTTGATCAAGCTTTTGGTAGCGTGCTGACTTACGGACTTGGGCTAGGCTATTATACTTATATGGTCTCTGAAAAAGATAATGTTGAGAGTGTCACCGTGGTTGAGATGAATGAAGATGTTATTCATTTATTTAAGAAGAATGTATTGCCGCAATTTAGAAATGCTCACAAGATTAACATTATCCAAGCAGATGCCTTTGAATTTGCCGGGCAACACATGACTCAGGGTAACTATGATTTCGTGTTTACGGATTTGTGGCATGATGTTTCTGATGGAATAGACATGTATTTAAAGATGAAATCGTACGAAAAACAAAGTCCGGATACGGTATTTACGTATTGGATAGAAAAGTCCATTTTGTGTTATTGTTGATGTTTTTGAGGAACTCTGCGTCTTTTGATGCAGAGTTCCTTTTTATATCTGAGGACACATTTTTCATTGTCTTGTTATTTAAATTATAATATCGAGCGATAGGGTGTAGAAGTGGCACGATATCAGGAAAGGTTGCAAATATACAGTTTTTTAAAGCAGAAATATTTGAAATGAACAAAAGCGTGCAAAAGTGCAGGAATCTTTCTCGTAGTTACTAGTTTGAGGAGAATTATTTAATAAAGCTTGCACATTTGCATCAATTTAGCATATTTAGTGAATTTATCTGGTCAAAACCTGCACATTTGCATCAATTTCATCAATTTCTATCTTGTTTATTTCTTTAATGCCTCCAGCATATCGTTTATGTGATGATACATAAGCTGTCTTGCCTGATCACTATGCCGTTCCTCAATCGCGATTGCAATCAGTACATGATAGTTAGAGGCCTTGGTCCGCATGTGGGGTAAAGTGTTCGTATGCTTGCGGCCTTCGGATAGCAGCGGATAAATCGACTCCATCATCCTCAACAAGACAGGTTGCTGAGCGGACTCGGCAATCAGGCGATGGAAGGCAAGATCGGTATCAAGAAAAGGGCCGCCTTCTTCCATTTGCCGTACCATACGATCGGCAAGCTCTCGTAGCTGCTTCACCTGAGTAAGTGTGGCGTGCTCGGCACTCAGCGCAGCTAATTCAGGTTCTATAAGGATTCTAGCTGCCAACAGCTTAACGAGTGAAATATCTCCAAGTTCCTTCAAATTGCCTGTAGGGTCCTCTAACAATAAGGGGTCATTTCTTACATACATTCCTCGGCCATGCTCAATACTGACATTTCCTTGGCTTTCCAGTGTACGCAAAGCTTCTCTGACTGTGGGTACACTTACCTCCAGCTCCTTGGAAATCTGCTGAAGCGTTGGAATTCGGGAACCGGGAGGCCATTCCCCATTTATTATTTTTTCTTTGAGCTGATCTATGGTTGCAGTAAAAGCTGTTCTTTTCATATTCATTTCCCCTGTTTATTCTACTGTATCTTGTTCATTTTAGCATACTTGAATCTGTTTCTCATAATCCAAAAGAGGATTGACATACAAAAATAAAGATAATATGATAACCTCATAAAGATCAGATGTATATTGAATAATTAGCTAAAAAACTGGATGATTCAGTGAATAATTAGTTAATAGATCATATCTATATCATATAATATTATTTACAAATGTGAAAGATATGATCTATTTGGTTAGGAGGAGGGAAGGCGATGGAAGTAGTAACTTTTGGTGAATCTATGGTGTTGTTTAGCACGGATAAGAGCTTGCCGCTTGAGTATGTTCATCATTTTAACAAGCAAATGGCCGGGGCTGAGTCTAATGTAGCGATTGGATTGGCGAAGCTGGGTCATCGCGTTGGATGGTTCAGCAAGCTGGGGGATGATCCTTTCGGACGATATGTGCTTCACCAAATAAGAGGGTATGGCATAGACACAACACGATGTATTTCTACCCCTGATGCTCCCACTGGTGTGTTTTTTAAAGAACAGCGTTCTCGAGGCAAGACACAGGTATATTATTATCGACACCATTCTGCCGCTAGTCTGATGAAACCGGATGAACTGGATGAAGAGTATTTGTCAGGCTTTAAAATTTTGCATATTACAGGAATTACTCCTGCCTTAAGCTCCAATTGTCTGGCATTAACACGCAAGGCAATTGCGGTGGCCAAGGAGCGGGGCTTAAAAATTGTTTTTGATCCGAATGTACGCTGGAAGCTATGGGACAGTGAGGAGGCAGCCAGGAAAATAATGCTGGAGCTGGCAGACTCTGCGGATTATGTTTTGCCCGGATTGGATGAAGGTGAACTATTGACGGGTCTCAGCCAGCCGGAGGATATCGCTGCAGCATTGCTAAAACCGGGTGTAACAGGTGTCGTAGTGAAGCTTGGCGGTAAAGGTGCGTATTACAAGTCGGCTCAGCATAGTGGATATATGGCTCCTTTTCCGGCTGAGGAGGTTGATCCTGTAGGAGCGGGAGATGCATTCGCCGCAGGTTTCATAAGTGGACTTCTGCATGGTGAGAAGCTTGAACAAGCCGTGCTCAGAGCCAGTGCGATGGGAGCTATTGCGGTAGGGTTTAATGGTGATGTTGAAGGACTGCCTGATGAGACAGAGCTGCTTCACAGGATGAACAGCAAGGATGATTACCAAAATGTGAAACGATAGGAGCGAAGATCATATGACAAAACAAGAGCAGCTGGACAAGCTGATGAATTCAGGCATTGTGGCCGTTGTGCGAAGACTTCCAAGGGACAAAGTACAACGTATTACAGATGCACTGGTTGCCGGCGGAGTGGAAGCATTGGAAATAACGGTGGATTCAGATGGGGCGTTTGAGATTATTCCTATGCTGAAAGAACGATATGACAAGCATGTTCTGGTTGGAGCCGGTACAGTCCTGAATGCCAAAGTAGCGGAAAAGGCCATCCAGGCAGGGGCGGATTTTATTTTCTCGCCGATTCTGGATGAAGAAACGATTAAAATTACGAATCATTATGGACGTATTTCCATTCCGGGAGTTATGACCCCTACAGAAATTGCTAAGGGGTATGAGTGGGGAGCAGATATGCTTAAAATTTTTCCAGGCTCTTCTCTGGGCGTCAACTATATTAAAGAGGTTTCAGCGCCGTTGACAGGTATCCCGATGATGCCAACGGGCGGGGTAACGCTGGACAACGTTGCCCAGTTTATTAAGGCTGGGGCTGCGGCAGTTGGTCTGGGCAGCTCATTGCTGGATAAGGCAGCTATTGCAGATCGCAGATACGGGGATATTACCGAATTGGCTCAGAAATTCAGATCGGCTATTACTGGCGCAAGAGGATAAGGAGAGATTTATATGAAGATTACAAACTATAAGACATTTATTGTTCCGCCACGCTGGTTGTTTCTCAAAATCGAGACCGATGAAGGTATAGTGGGCTGGGGTGAGCCTGTCGTTGAAGGCAAGGCTCATACTGTGCAGGCGGCCGTAGATGAATTAATGGATTTCCTCATCGGCAAGGATCCGCTTCGTATTGAGGATCATTGGCAGGTGATGTACCGTGGCGGATTTTACCGTGGTGGTCCAATTCTGATGAGCGCGATTGCGGGGATTGATCAGGCGTTGTGGGATATCAAGGGGAAATACTTTAATGCTCCAGTATACCAATTGCTTGGCGGGGCCTGCCGGGAATCGATGCGGGTATATTCCTGGATCGGCGGAGATCGTCCGAGTGACGTGGGACTAGCTGCACTGGAGAAAAAACAGGCTGGATTTACGGCGATCAAGATGAATGCCTCAGAGGAAATGCAATATATCGATAGTCATGACAAGGTAGATCAGGTCATAGAGAGGGTAGCAGCAATAAGAAGCGCTGTAGGACCGGATTTCGGAATTGGCGTTGATTTTCATGGGCGTATTCATAAGCCGATGGCAAAGGTATTGGCCAAGGAGCTTGATCCATTTCGCCTGATGTTCATCGAAGAGCCGGTGCTCCCTGAGAACAATGAAGCACTTCGCGAAATCGCAAACCATACCAGCACGCCGATTGCTACAGGGGAAAGAATGTTCTCGCGCTGGAACTTCAAGTCGCTTCTTGAAGATGGTTACGTTGATATCATCCAGCCTGACCTTTCTCATGCCGGAGGAATTACAGAATGTAAAAAAATCTTTGCCATGGCCGAGGCTTATGACGTGGCGGTTGCTCCTCACTGTCCTCTTGGGCCGATTGCTCTGGCGGCATGTCTTCAGGTTGATGCAACTGCGCATAATGCCGTGATTCAGGAGCAAAGTCTCGGAATTCACTACAATCAGGGCAATGATCTGCTGGATTATATCGTTGATCCAAGTGTATTTGCTTACGACGATGGCTTTGTCCAAATTCCTCAGGGACCGGGACTGGGTATTACGGTGAATGAGGAATATGTTAAGAAAATGGCTGCTGAGGTTTCGCACCGTTGGAGAAATCCGGTATGGCGCCATCGGGATGGCTCTGTCGCAGAGTGGTAAAATGCAGAGCATACCAAGGCGATTCAAACAAAATGACCCCTAATTCAAACAAGAATCGGTTTGAAAGCCTTTTCACGTCAATTAGAATAGAGATGCATTAGACTAAGCTGAATGATGAGTGAGGAGAATGATGATGATCAATCTGCCTAAGTACTGGGAAGACTTGAACGTGCTGCATAAAAACAGGGAGGCAGCGAGAGCATACTATATTCCTTTTGCAGACGGGAAATCGGCACTGCAGCAGCAAAGAGGCCGCTCTCCTTTTTATAGAACCCTGAACGGGAATTGGAAATTTAAATACCATGAATCAATTCAACATGTCGAGGACGGCTTTTATAAAACGGATGCTGATGTGAGCGGCTGGGATGATCTGCTCGTTCCATCTTGCTGGCAGGTTAAAGGCTACGATCAGCTTCATTATACAAATGTGAATTACCCTTTTCCTTGTGATCCGCCTTATGTGCCAAATGCCAATCCAACGGGACTGTATGTACGAGAATTTAATTTGTCCAAGGATTGGGAGGACAAGCAGAAGTATATTGTATTTGAAGGTGTGAACTCATGCTTTTATCTATGGATTAACGGTACATGGGTTGGATACAGCCAGGGAAGCCGGATGCCGGCTGAATTCGATATATCGCCTTATGTTCAGGCGGGTAAAAATAAAATTGCTGTCATGGTTCTGAAGTGGTGTGACGGGTCCTATATTGAGGATCAGGATATTTGGAGATTTTCGGGGATATTCCGGGATGTTTATTTGCTGGCAAGAAGTCCGCAGCATATTCGTGATGTATTTAATCGCACGGAATTAAGCGAGGATCTGGGCAGCGCAACCGTGACCTGCGAGCTGGAATCAATCGGTTATGTTGAAGCTGAAGTCAAGCTGACTGATGCCAAAGGACAGGTCGTTGTAAGCAGGACATGCCAGGTTGATGGCAAGGGCAGTGTCGTGCTTGAAGTGGACCAGCCGCAGCTATGGTCTGCAGAAGCTCCTAATTTGTATCACCTATACATTTCATCGGGAGAAGAAGTATTCTATTTTGCGGTAGGGTTTAGAACCATCGAAATTTCCGAGGGTGTGTTCTATATCAACCATGTTCCCGTGAAGCTAAAAGGGGTAAACCGTCACGATTCACATCCCGTGCTGGGGCAGACGGTTCCTATTAATCATATGATTGCGGATTTGAAGCTGATGAAGCAGCATAATATTAATACAATCAGGGCTTCTCATTATCCTAATGATTCAAGATTTTTGCAGCTGTGCAATGAGTATGGGTTTTATGTCATTGATGAGGCCGATCTGGAGTGTCATGGCGTATTCCATGCTGTAGGAGATTTTAATATGCTGACTCGCATTCCTGAATGGAGACCTTCATTTGTAGAGCGTGCGATACGTATGGTCGAACGGGACAAAAACCATCCTTCCGTAATTATTTGGTCCATGGGCAATGAATCGGGCTATGATGAGAACCATATGGCTATGGCTAGGTGGACTAAATCGCGTGATGCGTCAAGACCTGTACACTATGAAGGCTCTGATCCGCGGCACTTCGGAAGCCCCGATGTAGAGGTATTGGATATGGAAAGCCGGATGTATTCCTCACCTGCCTATATCGAGGAGTATGCCAAAAATGAGAACAGCACGAAGCCTATGTTTATGTGTGAATATAGTCATGCCATGGGTAATGGACCTGGTGATTTAAAGGAATATTGGGATGTAATTTATAAGTATCCGAAGCTGATGGGCGGCTGTGTATGGGAATGGTCTGACCACGGAATATTGACAACATCCGATAAGGGTATCCATTATTTCGCTTATGGCGGGGATTTTGGGGATGAACCAAATGATGGGAATTTCTGCATCGATGGATTGGTGTCGCCGGATAGAGTCCCGCATACAGGCTTGCTGGAGCTGAAAAAAATTATTGCCCCTGTTTTGTTCGAGGCGGTAGATCTGGCCAAAGGGGTTATCAGAATTAACAATCGATATGATTTCATTGATTTGTCCCATTTAAGACTATTCTGGAAGGTAGAAGAGGAAGGGGCGCTTGTGGAGCAGGGGTATCTCGAATTAAGCAGCATTGCTGCACATAGCTCGGAAACCGTGGAATTGCCATATCATTGCCCGCAGGCTGCAGTGGGAGCATATATATTAACAGTATCCTGCCGTCTAAAAGAAGATGATCAATGGGGACCGGCTGGACATGAGGTGACCTTTGAGCAATTTCAGCTTCCGGTGGAACGTTTGGCGAAGGAAGCTGAGGTTATCAGAAATAACGAAATCCGGATTGAAAATCAGAAGGATCAGCTCATCATTGAGGGCTTTGATTTCAGGCATGTCTTCGATACGTATAATGGCACGTTTGTTTCTATAACCAAGCATGGGGTAGAAATGCTTAACAAACCTCTCGGATTTAACATTTGGCGTGCCCCGATTGATAATGACCGCAAAGTCAAACGGCAATGGTTCGAAGAAGGTTACGATCGGGCGCATATGCATGTGTACAAGACAGAGGTTACGGAGCAGGACGATACGACAATAGCCATTTCGGTGCGATTCTCACTGGGGGGTTATATCAAACCTCCATTGTTGCATGGAACTGCCCAATGGCGTGTGATTGGTAATGGTCAGGTGAATCTGAAGGTGGATGTATGTGTTCGAGAGGACCTGATATTCTTGCCAAGGTTTGGGCTGCAGGTTACAATGCCTTCGGGAACCGAGGAAGTTGAATATTTCGGCAACGGCCCTCACGAAAGCTATATCGATAAAAATCATAGCACAAGTAAAGGGAAATATTTAACTACGGTTGACGACTTGTTTATCCCGTATGTTATGCCACAGGAGAACGGCTCGCATGATGGAACGGAATGGGTGAGCGTAACGAATGAGCAGGGAATGGGCTTGAAATTTACCGGGCCTCAATCGTTTTCATTTAATGCCTCCCATTATACTCCAGAGGATTTGACGAATGCACAGCATACTTATGAATTGCAGCGCCGGGAGGAGACAATAGTCCATTTGGATTATAAAATGAGCGGAGTAGGCTCAAATTCCTGCGGACCGGAATTATTGGAGGTCTATCGTCTGGATGAGAAGGAATTTACTTTTGAAATTGCGATAGCTCCAATATTTAAGGAAGATGAATAAGCAAACCAATCAGGTGTCTCCATTATTTTACATGGGGACACCATTTGTTCAAATTAATAATTATTTTTGATATACTAATATAAATTAATATTTAGTCACAGTGATGGTTCTGACATTTGGTCCACGCGCTATGAGCGTCTGAAATCAGTTTAGGCAGCAGGATATACCTGATAAATGACAGCCAGAAGAAGGTACAGGGATGAAAAACTTTTGGGGTAGGTTACAGCAGTTCAAAATCAACGGAAGTGTACGTATCAAGCTGCTGCTTGCATTTTTTATTGCAGCCGTATTGCCCGTAGGAGCTCTTAGCTATTTCTCGTTTCATAAATCCTCCGAGGTTGTTAATTCACAATTCGGAAGCTATGGGATGTATGCTGTGGAGCAGCTGAAAATTCATATCGATACCGATCTGCGTCAAATGGATCAAATTACCGGAAATATATTGACCTATTTAATAGCTTCTTCTATTTATATCGGGGAGGAGCCGCCAACGACTTACACCAGATATGTAGAAGAGAGAGATTTTCATAATTATTTGACCTCCCTCGGCAATAACATGTTCAAGGTGGCTGTGATCACTCCTTCCGGAAGGATAATTGGCAATGACCTCATCGTAGCCGAAAAGCTGACAGATTCGGAATTTTGGACATCAATTGCTGCTTATGACACAAGACATGTGTCTATTCACATACCGGATTATTATTCGACACAGGACGATGCATATGTGATCAGCTTGATGATGCCTTTAAAAAACTCCTTTGGCTTGCCTAATGGCAGTAAGATACTGATAGATATGAAAGCGGATACAGTGATTGAGTTGATTAAATCGTTCGAAAAGGATACCCGCTCTCATTTGCAGATAAGGGATCAGTCAGGACAAATATTGCTCCAGACCTCAACTGATTTTGTTCATCAAGACGATGATATCGTCTGGTCACGCTCCTTGGATATGGAAGATTGGATCGTGGAGGCTAGAATCAGATATGCGGAATTCTATGAATCTTCTACAGTTATTTTGCGATATTCCATTCTTATTTCTGCCTTGGCTATTTTGCTAGGTATCGGTATGTCCAGCTTCTTTTCATTTCGCTTTACGATGCCGATCAAGAAACTGGCTCATTCCATGCGTAGATTTGGAGAAGGCGATTTGTTGATCAGGACTCCGGTGATGTCCAAGGACGAGCTGGGTTTTCTAAGCGAAAGCTTTAATAAAATGACAGAGCAGCTCGTTGCATTGGTGCATGAGATTAGCCATACTGAAAAGCTCAAAAGTGAAGCTGAGCTGCAAATTCTTCATTACCAGATTAATCCGCATTTATTGTTTAATACGCTGAATTCCATTCAGTGGAAGGCAAAACTGGCTCACCAGCCGGAAATTCATAAAATGCTTCAGCATTTAATTGTCGTCCTTGACGGGAGCTTTAATTTTAAGCAGACGTTGATTCCTTTGAAAAAAGAGCTGGATATCGCTTGTCATTTTATTGAAATTCAGCGATATCGCTATGATGATGCTTTTACCTTCGATCTGGAGGTGGAGCCTGGGCTTGATGACTGTCTCATTCCGCGTATGGTGTTTCAGCCCCTGCTCGAAAACATCTTTTTTCATGGATTCCGGGATGGACAAGGCAATATTATGATGAAGGTGTTTTCTGAGAGAAATGAGTTGTATATGGTGCTTGAGGATGATGGGATTGGTGTTAAGCCGGAACATATGGAGTTTATTGCAGCAGGCAGGAAAATTCCTGACAAGCAAGGTGGACTGGGGCTAAGAAATGTGGATGAACGATTTAAGCTTCATTATGGTAGTGGGTATGGCCTCTCGATAGAATCTAACAGAAATCAAGGAACGAAGGTGACCTTATCATGGTTAAAGACAACAGTGGACATCCATCTTTAATTCAAGTGCTGATTGTTGATGATGAGCAGCTTGTGCGTAAAGGTCTTCGTATGACTACGGATTGGGAGAAGCACGGTATGGTTGTCGTGGACGATGCGCCTAATGGCAGCCTGGGCTGGCAGAAGTTTGTACAGTATAGGCCGCAGTTGGTCATTACAGATATTGTGATGCCGGAGATGGATGGCATTGAGTTGGCCCAAAAAATAAAAGAGGCGGCTCCAGATACGGCAATTTTATTTTTAAGCTGCCATCGGGATTTCAAATATGCGAGAAGTGGAATTCAAATAGGGGTTCATGACTACATTGTCAAGACAGATATGGATGATGAGCACATGGATGATGCCTTGCATCGGGTTCGCCAGCAATTTGAAAGGCTAGCAGCCAAACGTCAAACTATTAGCGTTGCAGTAGATTCTCCTTTTTCCCAGGCTCATGGGGAAGATGTACTGGGCGTATGGCTGCATCAAGACAGCTATGCGGCAAAACAGCAATTGCTCCAGAAGCTTCGCATGGAATGGCACTGGATGCTCAGCAAGTGTTATATGATGTATATATATTTTCCAAAGAAAGCTGGAGCGGGAAATGTACCTCAGCTTCGTAATCAATGGGAGCATATTATCGCAGCTTGCTCAGGGCAAATCGGTTATTTGCAGATAGACGATCAAGCCGCTGTGGTGGTTTGTCATCAGCTGGCATTACCGTTGGTTCAATCATCACTAGTAGAAATGCAGCTGAAAAATAGCGGACTGGCTTGGCGGCAAAGCGCAGTAATTAACAGTGAAGCGGATTGGTTCCGCCATGCAGAAGCATTGTACAGATTATGGGAAATTGAAGCCAGTGTGGAGTTGCTGCAGGACACCCATAAGGAAGACATCATAAGGGCAATTGACTATATTGACCAACATCTGCAGGAGGATCTTCGCGCAGCGGATGTAGCCGCGGAAATAGGCGTCAGCCGCAGTTATTTCAGCACAATTTTTAAGGAGGCAACAGGAAGCAGCATTATTTCCTTTATTTCTGAACGCAAGCTGGAAAAAGCCAAGGAGCTCCTCAGTGCAACTTCAATCCGTACAGAGGAAGTAGCTGAAAAGGTTGGTATACAGGACGTCAAATACTTCTCAAAATGGTTTAAGAAACGTGCCGAGCTTACTCCCGGTCAATATCGCATTCAAACAAAATGACGCCGGATTCCAACAAAACTACTCCAATGCCCTGATTTTTTGGGCGTTTTTTTATTTATCGAAAAAGAACACACTATTATCAAACATATGTCGGTTTGAAAGCCCTTTCAAAAATTTTATGATACTAGTGAAAGAAGTGCTATACATCTAAGGGAGGTTACAAATGATGGGAAAGAAAAGAATAATTTATGTTCTTGTTGCTTGCTTGATGATTTCTTTATTAGCTACAGCTTGCTCCAGCAATGAGAATAAAAACACTGCGGCAGGACAAACCGAAAGCGGCAAAAAGGTCAAACTAGTCGTGTGGACTTGGGAAACAGCCAAGGATGGATTGGATCTAAATATGGAGGCCTTTAAGGCGAAATATCCAAACATTGAGGTTGAATTCCAGAACATGAAATCAACGGATTTGTATTCTAAATATTTAATAACCTCCAATACGGGAGATGCTGTGCCAGACATCATTACGGTGGAATCCACAAACCTGGCACAAATTGTACAGATCGATTCCTTGCTCGATATTACTGACAAGGTAGCGCCATATAAAGAAAAGATGAGCCCATACAAGTGGGAGGATGCAACAAAAGATGGCAAAACCTACGCCATGCCGTGGGATAGTGGCCCGGTCGTCATGTTCTATCGTAATGATTTGTTTGCTCAGGCGGGACTTCCAACCGATCCGGTTGAGGTAGCTCAGAAAATTCAGACCTGGGACGATTATTATCAGGCAGCTAAGCTGGTTAAAGAAAAAACCGGAGCCTTCATGTATGGTGACTCCAAAACCAACTCCAGCAACCGGGTTTTTGAATCTATGATGTGGCAGCGCGGCCTGTGGTATTTTGATGATCAAGGAAAGGTAGCAGTAGATTCACCTGAAGTAAAGGAAGTTGCCGAATACCTGATCAAAATGCAGAAGGAAAATCTCGTATTTGATGCCCGTGCTAATACTGACCAATGGGGAAATGGAATCCGTGACGGACAAATTGCCACTGTTGTAGGCGGGTCGTGGCATGACGCCATTATTGAGAATCAATACTCCCCGTCAGATAGCGGGAAATGGTCTGTAGCTATGATGCCGAAATGGTCAAAGGATGACAAATACTCAGGTGCCAACCAAGGCGGTTCCAATATGGCCATCAACAAAAATTCCAAGCATCCTGAAGAAGCATGGCAGTTCATTGAATTTATGCTCGGCAGCGAAGAGAACCAGGTGAAAATGATGTCCGAAGCAGGGTTATTCCCAGCCATGATGATCGATAACAACCCTGCTATCGATGAGCCTTCAACATACTTTAACAATCAAGCAATCCGTAAGGTATATGCTGAATCTTTGGCGAACACTTACCCGTTGGCATATACTTCTGACTTCCCTATGGCTAATAAGCTGATGACAGACGTATGGGCCAAGGTATTCCTTAACAATGCAAGTCCTGAGCAAGCATTAAAGGATATGGCGGACGAGCTTCGCAGTAAAACAAAGAGAGAATAGCAATATATTTCTGATAGGATTGGAGGGGACGATATGACATCCAGATTAAATAAGCAGTTGAAGATAGCTCCCTATATTTACATCTCGCCTTATTTTATCCTGTTCTTCGTCTTCTCCCTGTATCCCATTCTGTATTCCATCTATATCAGCTTTACGGACTGGAATGGGTCAGGCGAGAAGACGATGGTGGGATTCGAAAATTATATCCGGTTGTTCGGGGACAAAAATTTCTGGCTGTCCTTGTGGAACAGCTCCATGATCTTTCTGATGTACGTACCTTTGATGCTGTTTCTTGGACTAATATTTGCATCTATGCTGAATTCCAACTGGATGGTAGGCAAAGGCTTTTTCCGAATGGCTCTGTTTGTTCCGAATTTCGTATCCGTAGTAGCCGTATCCTTTGTATTTGTTCTGTTATTAAATACGCAAAACGGATTATTTAACAGCGTGCTTCGAAATATCGGCCTCATCGACAATCCGATTCCATGGCTAGAATCACCGTGGTGGGCACGAATTTCAGTGGCGATTATGGTTCTGTATCGTTGGCTTGGCTACAATATGCTGCTGCTTATGACAGGATTGCAAAACATTTCAAAGGATTTGTATGAGGCAGCTTATGTGGATGGAGCGACAAAAATTAAAAGCTTCTTTTTCATAACGATTCCTTTGGTTAAAAAAATGCTGTTATTCTGTACGGTACTGTCCACCATAGGAACCTTCTCGTTGTTCACGGAGCCGTTCATTCTGACTCAGGGTGGACCTCTTAATTCAACCTTGACTCCTGTTCTGATGTTATATACAGAAAGCTTCCAAAACTTTAACTTCGGTTACGCGTCGTCCATTGCAGTTTGCTTCTTTATTCTGATGATGACAATCTCGTTAATCCAGATGCGCGTATTCGATGATAAGGAATAGGAGGTGGGAATGAGATGGAAAAGGCTTTGAAAGTGCAGCGTATTAAGCATCACGAGGGGAAGCGGGGGCTCCTGTCCGTAACCACCTTTATCATTATGACCGTAGTTTCGCTTGCGACGATGTTCCCATTATTCTGGTTGTTCAGCTCCTCGCTCAAGGATATTAGCGAAATTTTCGTAAATCCGCCGATGTGGGTCCCCAAGGTATTTCATTGGGAGAACTTCACGGAGCTGTTTGTTAACCGCAAATTCGGCATTATTACCTGGAACAGCTTTTTGCTGGCAACCACTTCTACAGTAATTGCTCTCATTTTTTGCAGCTTGGCTGGTTTTGCATTTGCTAAATATCACTTCAAGGGGAAAAACTTTCTCTTCATCATGGTATTGGCTTCACTCATGATTCCGCATGAAGCGACTATGGTTCCTTTGTTCTCCATCTATAAAGGAATGAACCTCATTGATAACATTTGGGGCGTCATTTTACCGGATTTGGCGAATGCATTTGGCATATTCTTTATGCGCCAGTATTGTACCGCGCTCCCTGAAGAGATGCTGGAGGCAGCTCGGATTGATGGCTGCAGCGAGTTTAAGCTGTTCCGTCGTATCGTATTGCCTAACCTGAAATCCGGCTTTGCCGGGCTGGGAATTATTTTGTTCGTGAAGCAGTGGAACAACTTCCTGTGGCCTTCTGTCATTCTCAGATCACAGGAGAACATGACCTTGTCGGTTGCGCTTAAAGCGCTTGAGGACAGCAACAATACCCCATATCATTTGATTATGGCAGGCTCAGTGATTAGTGTCGTGCCGCTGCTGATTATCGTATTGATCTTCCAGAAGCAATTAATTGCAGGAATGATTGAAGGCGCTGTAAAAGGATGATATTATCTGACAGCTAGGTAAAATGATTCTGGAAAAGCGAAACGGTCGCACGAAATCCGGAAAAGGATGCAATAATACAGTTTTTTTAAATTAGAAAAAAAGAAACGAGCAAAAGGCTGCAAATGTGCAGCCTTTTTTTCGTCAGGGACTAGTATTGAAAAGGATTGTAGAAAAAACCTGTACATACGCAGCAATGTAGCGCATTTTGAGACTTTTTATAATAAATGCCTGCACATTTGCATGAATTTCTACAGCATCTGAATGAATATAATCAGTTTTTACACCCACTCAACAATATCGCTCAGATTTTTTCTCGTTTTGGATCTTGCAGGATCTTCCTTACGATATCCAAAGGCTGCCATTACTGAAGGTTTATAATTTCCGTTGTCTAATAAGCCTTCGCTTTCAAGCAGGGCATTTACATCATCAAAGCTGAAGCCCTCAATAGGTGTAGAGTCGATACCCATTTGCGCAGCGGCCGTTAGCATATTTGCCAATGCAATATAGGTTTGTTTGGAGGACCAATCCAATAAAGCACGGTCATTTTCTAGTAGCTTCCATCTGTTTTGGAAACCCTCCAAGGATTGTAGCAGCATTTTGGCTGTTTCATCAGAAGCTTGTTGAACTGTTTTAATATGATTGCTAATGTATTTTGAATCAAATTTAACATCTGTACGAGCAAGAATAATGATGAAATGACTTGCTCCGCGAAGCTGGCGGGCTGCTCCTGTTGCTATTTTCATTAAACGCTCTCTGAAGTCAGGATTTTGGATGATCAGAAATTTCCAAGGCTCAAGACCATATGAGCTCGGTGACAGTCTCCCCGCTTCCAGGATGAAATTGAAATCTTCGTCTGGAATTTTTTTGCTTTCATCATATTCTTTTGTTGCAAATCTGAATTGGAATGCATCTAAAATTTGTTGTTTTTTTGCGATTGCGTCTGACATTTATTTAACTTCCCTTCAATATAGATTATTGATCCATACGTTATTATTATTATAGTAATAAATAGTTATTAACTTTAAACTATTATAGCAGGTTGAATGAAGTGAAAAATAAGAGGGGGTAATGGTATGTCGTTAACATCGACTCTTTTAAATGTATTGTTTAAAAAGGGAGATGCTAAAAGAGATAGAGGACTAACTACACCCTTTACAATTGAAAGAAAAGATAACCTGGATTACTATGGGGATCAAACTGATGATCATTTGCTTGATGTCTATTATCCTAAGGGTACGGAAAAACCGTTACCCGTTATTATTTCAGTTCATGGCGGCGGCTGGGTATATGGGAACAAGGAATCCTATCAGTTTTACTGTATGAAGTTAGCCCAGTATGGCTTTACGGTAGTAAACTTTAATTACCGTCTTGCACCAAAGTTTAAATTTCCTGCGGCTTTGGTGGATGTAAATGCGGTTTTTCATTGGGTAAAGCAAAACGCGGGAAAATTTAATGTTGACCTAAACAATTTGTTCGTTGTAGGCGATTCGGCCGGAGCACAAATTGCAAGTCAATATGCTGCAATCATTACCAATCCAGGGTATGCAAAAATGTTTAGCATCCAAACTCCTGATGTCAGAATTAAAGCATTGGGATTAAATTGCGGAATATTTGACCCGCTTGATCGGGTAAAAAACGAGACAAATAAATTTGTAAATGGTCTTTTGAAAAATTTATTAAAAGATTATCTTGGTAAAGAACTTTTTAAATATGAAAAGGAAATGGATGTTCAATCAAACCTTGTTCCATCCTTTCCTCCGTCTTTTGTTGCGTGCAGTGTGAATGATGGTTTGGTGGGCCATAGACCGGTATTCCTTGATAAATTAAAAGATGCAGCGATAATTCATATCTACAAGGAATACGGTCATAGTGACAAATCCATTAATCATGTATTCCACCTCAACACAAGAAATAACGAGGCCGAAAAACTCAATCGTGAGCAGATTGAGTTTTTCCGGCAGTATATAGATTAGTTTTCCTGATTTATCCCATTGAAGCGTTTTGTTACTGAGGCCCAAATGATAAACGGCACAAGCAGTAGGGATAAATAAGCCCCTATGAACCCTAGAGCAGCATAGCTGGTAAAAGCGACAATGACGCTGGACAACAAGCTGCCTGCTGCACCGCCTATTGCGACCCCGACATCAATGGAACCTTGAATTTTAGCGCGGTTATGGATCGTAGTCGAGTCAACAACGATAGCTGTTCCGCTGATTAAGCCGAAGTTCCACCCTAGCCCAAGTAGAATTAACGCGAGCGTCAGCAGCAGAGTAGATTCTCCTGGAGCAAAAGCTGCCAGTAGGCCAGCAGCAGTAAGTGTAGCAGCCGAAGCGATAACCATCTTAACCCGGCCGATTTTATCGACAAGTGAGCCTGTAATGATGGAAGGGAGGTACATGGCGGCGATATGCAGTCCAATGACGATACCAACCGCTGATAGTGTACTGCCGTGATGTTTCATATGAACAGGCGTCATCGTCATGATCGCTACCATAACAATTTGCGAAAGAATGAGAACCGAAGCGCCTACGATGACCCCCATTCGTTGCACCAGCTCCTGAGGAGCATGCTCAGTTTCCTTATGGTGAAGATTAGCTTTGTTGTCTTCGATTAATCGTGCAACCAAGAGTGGATCGGGCTTTAACAATAATATTAGGACAAGTCCGGCCGCAAAATAAGCAGCTGCTGCCAACAAAAATGGTCCTGCAAGTGCGGGCATCCCTAACGACTCAGCCACTTTACCCATTGGAGTAACCAAATTAGGCCCGGCAACGGCACCAAATGTCGTTGCAACAAGCGCAATGCTAACGGCTTTGGCTCGCTGATGCTTTTGGGCAAGGTCAACGCCAGCATAACGTGCTTGCAAATTTGTGGATGAACCAGCGCCATAGATGAATAGAGCAATAAACAGCAATATAATGCTGTTCAGATTAGCGGCTAGAACAACACCTAGAGCACCGATCCCTCCAGTAAAGAAGCCGAAGGATAGACCTGATCGTCTGCCGTATGATTGTGTAATTCGTCCAACCACGTACACGGATAGGGCAGATCCTAGCGTGAAAAGCGCTGTAGGCAAACCCGACATGCTTTCAATGCCCAGCATTTCCTGCGCAAGAAGCGCTCCGACAGTTATTCCTGCAGCAAGTCCTGCACCGCCTAACGTCTGGGATAGCAGTACAATAAGAAGAGTCCGTTTGTATAGCGCTTGCTGAAGCTCCCTGGATGCTGCAATTTGGTCTATATTGGATGTTCGAAGCTTAAATATGGCATATCCCTGCTTTCTTATCGTATTTCAAATATACCCTAATGGGGTATATTTAATCCATCATACACTATGAGGTGGAAGGATAACAACCATTAAATCATCAGCGTATTCTCCTATTTTTTTTGATATTCAGCTATATTTATAATATACGACTAAGCAATAGCGTTTTTATAGGAGGAGAAAGACTTGGAAGAGAACAAGAAAAAAACTATAGATGGGACTTTAATTACCGTAAGTACACTCGTTAATGATCTAAGGCGGCTGGGTGTGAAGGAAGGGATGACCCTTTTAGTTCACTCTTCATTCAAGTCATTGGGGAGCTGGGTCTTGGGCGGTCCGGTATCGGTGTTATTAGCTCTCGAAGAAGTTATTGGTAGAACGGGAACATTAGTAATGCCAACTCATTCAGGTGATTTGAGCGATCCTGCAGGCTGGAGCAATCCTCCTGTACCGGAAGCGTGGTGGGATGATATTCGTAAGGAAATGCCTCCGTACCATGCAGATTTAACATCGTTATGGGGAATGGGGATTATACCGGATACGTTCAGAAGACAGGCGGGGACACAAAGAAGTGGGCATCCACAGCTTTCCTTTGCTGCTCGAGGTCCGTACACCGATTTTATTGTAGGGCAGCACAGCCTGGAGAACAGCTTGGGTGAAGCGTCTCCTCTAGCACGTATATACGATAACAAGGGCTGGGTATTGCTTATCGGCGTATCGCACCAGTCGAACACCTCATTACATTTGGCGGAGTATAGGGCGAGCTTTTTATCGAAAAAGCCAATCACCAATCAGGCCCCCATGGTGGTTGATTCCGAGCGCAAATGGGTTCGGTTCAATGATATAGAATTCAGTACAGATGATTTCGAGCAAATTGGAAGCGATTTTGAGCACGATACGGGACTTGTCATCCGTGGCCGAATTGCTGGTGCAGAAGCCATGCTAATGCCGCAGGCGGAATTAGTTGATTATGGAACCAAGTGGATGGAGAACAATCGATTATAACTGAGCCAATTCAGGATTAATGGTAGACTTCAGCCTAAAAGGCGCTCGTCTAGAGTAGGAGGATTAAAATTGTTTAAGAAGATTTCAAGCAGTTTAAGTATAAAAGTTTTCCTATACATAGGCTCTCTACTACTAGCAACTAGTTTAATTATTTACGGCGTCATTATGGTGGTCATGCCCAAAAGCTACAAATCTGAGTTGTCCGGACAATTCTCAAAAAATCTGGGTGAACTTCTTACTCAGTTAGAAAAATCCAAGTATGAAGAAGCCTCGGGGTATATTTACAATTTTTGTGTAGTGAATCATGCCAGTGTCACTCTTGAAAGCAAAACAATTAAAGAGAATTACGGCGCATTCAGGGAATATGGGCTCACCGATTCCAAGGACAGTAAGATGATGATTAGTGCTTTTACTACTTTTCAATTTAAAGATTCAAATGAAATGTACTCATTAAGAGTCTCTGTATCTGAACAACCAGTCAACCAAATCACTGCCTTACTGCTTAAAATGTTACCGTGGATTGTAGCATTAATTTTAATTATTTCTTTCATTGGAGCATGGTTTTGCTCCCGGTTTTTAACAAAACCGATTATCAAAATAAGCAGTATCTCTAAAAAAATGTCTACCCTAGAAATGACCTGGCGATGTGATATCCAACGTCCTGATGAAATAGGGGTGCTGGCAAGTAGCTTGAATAGTATGGCGCACAATTTAGAAACGGCTTTAACCGAGTTAAAGACTGCTAATGAAAAACTGCAGATGGATATTGATCGCGAACGACGTCAGGAGAAGCAAAGACGCGATTTTTTTGCTGCTGTATCTCATGAATTAAAAACACCAATTACTATCATAAAGGGTCAGTTGGAAGGTATGATTCATAACGTAGGAATTTATAAAGATAGAGATCAATATTTGCGACAATCACTTAAAACAGCGGAATCCATGGAACATTTGGTTAAAGAGATTCTTACCACAGCCAAATTAGAAGCAGAAGGGTTTCAGCTCAAATTGATGGAAGTTGATCTAAGTGGTATCATAATTGATTGTTGTCAGCAAATTGCAGGGCTTGCATTGGACAAAAATATTCAAATCAGCACTGAGTTGGAGGGGGAAATGGTGATTCTTGGAGATAAACGGCTCCTCCACAGAGCTATATCGAATATAATCAATAATGCTGTATTTCATTCTCCTGTTGGTGCTGGTGTATGGGTTGACCTGTTTTTGAGAAATGGTAGAGGCATCCTTACTGTTGAAAATGGCAATATTTCTTTTGAAGATGAAGACATAGAGCGGATTTTCACTCCATTCTACCGGGTAGAGCAATCGCATAATAGGAATTCGGGAGGCAGTGGATTAGGGCTTTATATTACAAAAACAATATTTGATTTGCATAAAATAGGTTATAGAATCGAGAATAGTGATCGTGGAGTCAAATTTAGTGCAGAATTTTCTGTTATCTAACATAAATAAAT
>RCUF01000159.1_pt1 | contig 32097 bp, 27 predicted proteins | sample 2166311 | NCBI WGS metagenome assembly RCUF01 (sample SAMN09932608, study PRJNA488358) | compost metagenome | feature: garden; material: soil; isolation source: compost soil in 4-hydroxybenzonitrile-enriched culture | place: Germany: Experimental Botanical Garden Goettingen | collected 2016-01-27
AGTTGAGAACATTGGCTGACCGTTCTGACTTAGCATTGTTTTGAAGAACTCTTTAGTATGGACAAATTGATGTTCTAGAATTTAGTCCTACAGTTGGCAACTTCTCTCCAACTTCTGTGCTAGAACTTACAGCTGAAAATGTGAAAAATGTTTTTGAAGGTCATGTTCTTGGTGCCATAAACGTTGTAAATCATGTGTTGCCCGATATGTTAGCGAAGAAAGAAGGTTCCCTACTGTTTACAACTGGTTTGTCTTCACTATATCCAATGCCAATGCTTGGCAACCTTGGAATCGCGATGTCCGCTTTACGTAATTATGTTGCTAATCTTCACACCGAGCTGGTGCCTGAAGGGATTTTTGTTGGTCACCGCGCTCTAGGCGTGCTGGTTAAGGAACCTGGAGTAGGAACGTTAATGATCCTGATTTAATTGCAGGCACGTGGTACCAAGCCTACACAGAGAAAAAAGTATAGGAAGAGGAATATCCGAAGGGTGTAACTCCTGAAACAATAATTTTGTAACCAGGAGTACTCAATATCGACTTAACTTATACAATCAAGGTTCCCGCGGGGGTTGTATATACGATGGGTCCCTTCCCCATGCATAATGATTCATCAATTTCTGCATACCAAGTTTAAGAATATTTCTCCACCATTCTAATTAAATAATTACGAAATTCTTCAACATATGTTTTGGGCTCTACAATTTCCAGATTTGTTCCGAAGCTTGCTAAAAATTGAAATCCAATACTGTTTTGAGGAACGTGGATGGTGGCTAAGAGATAGTCAGAACTATAGTTTTCAATACTTTTTCGACCGTACCTTTCAATGAATTGATCTTTTATGCCCGGAGAAATCAACGCCTTAATAGTGACTAATTGCGGTTCATAACTTGCTTCATGTTCTAGTTCCAATGAATAATCTCTAGGGTTAAATGTATTTTCATCCATATGAAGTTGATCGATTCTGGATAATTTAAATGTTCTATATCTTTGACGATGTAAACAGAAGCCCTTCAAATACCAACTCGTTTCGCTAAAGTGAAGCTGGTATGGCTCGACAATTCTATTCGTTGTATTGCCATTTTTATCAATATAATCAAATGCAACTAACCTTCTCTTTAATATCGATTCTTGGCATATCTTCAAGATTTGCAGAATTTCAGGCCGACCCTCCCAATCATAAAATGACAGTTGGATTGAACCTTTCGGAGACAATGGGCTGACCATGGCTTCTATTTTTTTTATGGTCACTTCAACTTCTTCGCTAATTAGAATTTGTTCCAATCCGCCGAGCGCAGTCAATATATTCTCCAAGTCGGAGCTGCTTAAAAGACGTTTATCAACCTTGTATTCATCCATAATGCCATAACCGCCATTAATTCCACTAATAGAATAGATCGGGATATTTGATAAACTCAGTGTTTCCATATCACGAAGAATCGTTCTTTTGGAAACGTTAAATAATTGTGCAAATTCTTTTGTTGTAACGACATCCTTTTTCAGCAATATCATGATGATCGATATTAATCTCTCGGCCTTCTCCATATTTCCCCTCCTTTTTGCACTTTATTTATAAAAGGTGACACACGTATGTCACCGCTTATAAATTATACTTCATCTATCACAAGAAGGAGGTATGACTTTATGTCAGCTATTGCATATTTAAACTTTGATGGAATCGCAGAACAAGCTATTGAATTTTATTCGGAGGCTTTAAATGCAAACGAGGTAAAAAAGGTAAAATTCAGCGATTTTCCGCAAGATCCAAACTATCCATTGCCAGAAAATGAATTAAATATGATCATGGAAGCCTCAATCGAATTCGCAGGCGGGAAAATCATGATGTCGGATATTCTACCCTCGATGAAGAGTGTAACGGGCGAGTTGGTTAAAGGCAACAATATACTGATTAGTATCATTATTGATGATAAACAAACACTGGAAAATTACTTTTCTAATTTGTCTGTAGGTGGTTATGTTATCATGCCGTTATCAGAAATGCCTTGGTCTTCCTGCTTCGGAATGCTGGCTGATAAATTTGGCGTTGTTTGGAAATTTAATAGTGACGCAGATAAGTTCCTTGATAAAGTTATTTCTAACAAACAGTAACTCATTAAAAATGGTCTTGTAATTAAAGGCCATTTTTTTAATATTCTTTTGTATAAAAGGTAAAATAAAAATATGGGAATATGAATCATCTTGGGAAAAGACTGAAAAGTGTTGCCGGGTCTTGGTTAGTGTGACTCTCCCCCCCGATGTGTTGTTATATTTGGACGTGGTCGAAGAAGCTTTGTGCTTTGGATGGATCGATGGAGACGAAGGAAAAAGGGTTCTTCCTGATATGGATCACTATTCTTTTAGAATAGATGAAGATATAGACAAAGGTTAAAAGAGGACAAGAAAGTATACGAGAATTTCATGGCGTTTCCGGATCTTTATAAAAGAATTCGAATCGATACGATACAAAGCTATAAGAATCAGCCGGAATTATTCCATTTAAATGAATCCATGATATGATTGAGCGTGGTAGATATACAAGGAGAGAAATTATGATTAGGAATACAAAAAACCGCTGGCAGCCAGAGCTGCAGCGGTTTTAGTGTTTGCCGGTGTCATGCTCGTTACTCGCTCTTTATGAGCCAAGGTTAGTGCTCGCCGATTCCATCAATACGTGCGAACTCTGGATATTCAGAATTTATACCATTAATTGACCAAACCATTGGAGTGAAGCCGATGATCCATATTCTTGTTGTAGAAGATGATCGACATGCCAGAAGACTGCTTGAAGCCGTACTGAAACGCGAGGGATACTTGGTATCAACTGCTGAAGACGGGGTTAGGGCAATGGAAGTGCTGGAAAAGCAGTATATCGATCTCATCATCCTGGATATTATGATGCCGAACATGGACGGGTACGAGTTCGCCAAGGAGCTCCGGGATGTTGATAGCCTTATACCCATTCTGATGGCTACGGCCAAGCATCTTCCCGAGGATAAGAAGAAGGGGTTCCGGCTCGGGACCGACGATTATATGACCAAGCCGATCGATACCGAGGAGATGCTGCTCCGGATTCAAGCACTGCTCCGCCGTTCCCAGATTGCCAGCGCCCGCAAGCTAGTTGTAGGCAAGTTGGTGCTGGATTATGATGCCTTGACGGTCACGCGCGGCGAGGAGAAGCAGACCCTTCCGCAAAAAGAATTCTACTTGCTATACAAGCTGCTGTCTTATCCGGACCGCATCTTCACCCGTATCCAGCTCATGGACGAAATCTGGGGGATGCAAAGCGAAAGCACAGATACCACGGTCAATGTGCATATCAACCGCCTGCGGAAACGGTTTGAAGGGTATCCCGAGTTCGAACTGGTGTCCGTCCGCAGCCTCGGTTATAAGGCGGTACGGAGTCAATGAGCAGACTGGGGATATGGATCAAAGCAAAATTCAGCCTGTCGTTCTTATTTTCACTGATTGTTTTCTTTATTTTCCTCATTACCGTCGTGATTACCGGCATACTGTTTTTCCTGGCGCATTTTTTCGGACTATTAAATGATGAAATCGTACAGGGCGGAATCGTATTGCCTATCATTATTATGATATCCTGCATTATTATCGGGACTACGATATCCAGTTTTGCCAGCCGCAGAATGGTCAAGTCCGTCCGCGAATTCATCGACGCCATCAAGCGGCTGGCTGCCGGCGACTTTTCCACGCGCCTGCATCTGAAAAATCCTCCCGAATACCGAATTCTGTCCGAGAACTTTAACCGGATGGCCGAGGAGCTCGGAGGCATCGAGATTTTGCGCACCGACTTCGTGAACAATTTCTCCCATGAATTCAAGACGCCCATCGTCTCGATTAAAGGTTTTGCCGAAATCCTGAAGTACGATGATCTCTCGAAAGAAGACCGGGATGAATACCTCGATATCGTCATTGAGGAATCCGCCAGACTCGCCTCGCTGGCCTCAAATGTGCTGGAGCTGTCGAAGATTGAGACCCAGACGATTCTGACGGACAAGCAAATGGTTAACGTCGGCGAGCAGATCCGCCAGTGCGTACTGCTACTAACCAGTAAGATGGAGAAAAAACATATATCCCTCAATCTCAATCTTCATGATTATTCCCTGTCCGGGAACAAGGAGCTGCTCAATCAGGTCTGGCTTAATCTGCTGGATAATGCGATCAAGTTCACACCTGAGCATGAAACGATTACCATTGAGATGAAGCGTATCTCGGGATTCCTGGAAATGGTGTTCCGCGACACCGGAAGCGGGATCGATCCAGAGGTCGTGCCCAGAATCTTCGACAAATTCTATCAGGCGGATACATCCCACTCGACAGCGGGCAACGGTCTTGGCCTAACCATTGTGCAGCGAATCGTGAACCTGCACGGCGGAACGATTGCCTGCGAGAGCGAACCTTTCCAGGGAACCTCATTTATTGTCACACTGCCGTCCGAAAGATAAACAGAGCATTGAAAGAACCGCGAAGTTTTTTCACTAGCGATCATAATACCAAGGGTTTTGTTGCCAGGATCGCTCAAATATTTTACAACGTTAAAACAGCCAGCTCAGAATAACTCCTGAGCTGGCTGCTCTCTTACATGTTTGCTGAAGGAAGCTCCTTTGCGGTTTTAAACCTGCTTTTGAGACAAACCTTGTGATGTCCAATTACGTTCAGCACTTTAAGAAGCCTGCTCGAATTGGCTATTATATAACTCGGCGTAGAAGCCGTTCCTGGCCAGTAGCTCGCTGTGGCTCCCGCTTTCCAGAATGTCCCCGTCCTTCAGTACCAGAATGACATCGGCATTCTTGATGGTCGAGAGCCGGTGGGCGATGACGAAGGAGGTTCGGCCTTCCATCAGCCGGTCCATCGCCTGCTGGATCAGCAGTTCTGTCCGGGTATCCACCGAACTGGTCGCCTCGTCGAGAATGAGCATAGGCGCATTCTTGAGCATGGCGCGGGCGATGGTCAGCTGCTGTTTTTGGCCAGCCGACAGATTGACCTTGTCGTTTAATACAGTATCGTAGCCGGCGCTCAAGGTCTGGATGAAATGGTGCAGCCCCACCCATTTGCAGGCCTCCTGAATCTCTTGATCGGTAATGCCGGTCTGGTTATACACCAGGTTCTCCCGGATCGTTCCTTCAAACAGCCAGGTATCCTGCAGCACCATACAGAACTGGTCATGGATGTTCTCCCGGGTTAGGCTGCTGATCGGAGTGTCGTCAATGTAAATCTCTCCGCCTGTCAGTTCATTGAAACGGATAAGCAGATTAACCAACGTAGTTTTTCCGGCCCCGGTAGGACCGACGATGGCAATCTTTTGCCCAGGCTGAACCTCGGTGGAGAAGTCCTTGATGACCGGATGGTTTGTACCCTCGTAAGCAAATTGCACATGCTCGAACTTCACTTTGCCCGTTGCAGCTTCCAGCCGTACTGTCTTCCGGCTCTCATCGTCCATTTCCTCTGCCTCCAGAAATTCAAAGACACGCTTGCCGGCCGCCGAAGCCGATTGCAGGCTTTGCGCGGCTTGGGCGATCTGCGAGAGGGGTTGGGTAAAGAAACGGACATACATCATAAAGGCGACAATCACACCGAAAGAAATATCTCCGTTCGTTGCAAGTACGGCGCCAACCACACAGACGGCCACGAAGCCCAAATTTCCGATAAACATCATGATCGGCATCATCAGGCCGGAAAGGAACTGGGCCTTGAATACACTGTTTTTCAGATTACGGTTTAGGTCCTCAAATGCGCTGCGCATCTGCGTTTCGGCATTGTAGGCTTTTACAACGGTATGTCCGGTATAGACTTCCTCCACATGACCGTTGATTTTGCCCAAATATTCTTGCTGGCTCTGAAAATACTTCTGAGACTTCTTCATAATGACCGCCATCAGGCCAAAGCCGATGATTGTAGCAACAATCGCTGTAACGGTCATGATCCAATTCGTTTTGAGCATCATGACGATTGACCCGACGAACAGCGAGAGGGCGCTGACCAACGTACCCACGCTTTGATTCAAGGCCTGCCCGATCGTATCCACATCATTGGTTACCCGGGAGAGAATGTCACCGGTCGTTGATTTATTGTAATAAGAGATCGGCAGTCTGTTCATTTTGTGCGACAGATCGCCTCTTAAACGTTTAGAAACCTTTTGCGTCACCGACGACATGATAAGACCCTGCAATAGAGAGAGCACAGCGCTGATGCTGTAGATGATTACCAGAAAAAATCCGATTGAAGCGACCGCGTCCATATCGATACCAGTGGCGATGCCTTGGGTAATCAGGTCCGTCAACTCTGAAAGCTGATCCGGACCGAGTAAGGTCAGCACGGTCCCGATGGCCGCACTAAGTATGGCTACCAGCACAACAGGAATATGATTGCGGCAATAACGGAGAAGCTTGCTCCATGTGCCAGGTTGTTTTTGGTTTGCAGTCATTATGCCAATTCCTCCTTGGACAGCTGCGAATAGGCAATCTCCTGATAAACGCTGCAGGTGTCCATCAATTCTTCATGTGTACCCATGCCAGCAATGCGTCCGTCTTCCAGCACGATAATTTTGTCCGCATCCTTAATGGTACCGATCCGTTGGGCGATAATCAGCATCGTGGTTCCACGAGCACCCTTTTTCAGTTCACTGCGCAATTTGCGATCTGTCTTGTAATCAAGCGCGGAGAAGGAATCGTCGAAAATCAGTATTTCCGGACGGCGGGCGATAGCCCTGGCAATGGATAGCCGCTGTTTCTGACCGCCGGACAAATTGGAGCCGCCTTGAGCGATGTGCGCATCATAGCTGCCTTCCATTTTCTCGACGAAATCCGAAGCCTGAGAGGTATACACTGCGTCTACCACTTCAGCGGAAACATCGCTGCCATTGTCGCCAAATGCGATATTGGAGGTCACTGTTCCGCCGAACAACACTGCCTTCTGAGAGACATAACCCATCTTGTTGCGGAGTGCGCTTTGTTTGTATTGATTTACATTAACCCCATCGACGAGCACTTCGCCTTCGGTAGCATCATAGAAACGAGGGATCAGGTTAACGACTGTGCTTTTGCCACAGCCAGTCGATCCTATGAAGGCGACAGTTTCGCCTTTTTTAGCCGTAAAGCTGATGTCTTTGATGACATAATCATCGGCATCGGGGTATTTAAAGCTGACATTTCTGAATTCAACCTCGCCAACTAGCTTGGAAGAAGATGCGGTCATTGATCCGTTCGTCAGGCTTAGTTTGGTATCCAGCACTTCGTTGATCCGTTTCGCCGAGACATGGGCGCGGGGCATCAGAATAAAGATCATAATTAGCATCATAAAGGCCATAACCACTTGAATGGCATATGAAGAGAAGACAATCATATCCGAGAACAGTCCCATTTTGTCGCTCATACCAGCAGATTGGATCAGCACCGCGCCTACCCAATAAATAGCGAGGCTTAGACCGCTCATAATCATGGTGATGCTTGGCATAAGCACAGCCAATACGTTATTTGCGAACAGGTTCGTCCGGGTAAGCGCCTGATTGGCATCGCTGAACTTGTCTTCCTGATAGCCTTCCGCATTATATGCACGGATGACCCGTAGTCCGGTCAGGTTCTCTCTGGACACCCGGTTCAGGTTATCCGTCAACTGCTGCAGCTTCTGGAACTTTGGCAACACGAGTACGATACAGATTCCGACGATCAGGATGAGCACGCCGACAGCAATACCAGTCGTCAGCGACCATTGCCAGCTCTTGCCGGTTATCTTGAGCAGCGCCCATACCGCAAGGATCGGAGCCTTCACCAGCAGTTGCAATCCAATGACAATCAGCATTTGCACCTGGGTAATGTCATTGGTCGAACGGGTAATCAGACTGGCTGTCGAAAAGCTGTTGATTTCCTCCATGGAGAAGGATTGAACCCTATCAAACAGCTTGGAGCGCAACCGGGAAGAGAAGTTGGCTGCGATCCGGGCTGCAATGCCGGCTACAACGATCGAGGTCACCAGACTGCCGAGCGCACAGAGCAGCATCCAGCCGCCAGTGGCAATGATTTCGCTCATTTCACTTCCCGGTGTCTGGACCAGTCGGGTAATCTTGCCCATATAATTGGGTAATTCCAGATCCAGCCACACCTGGGCAACGATGAAGATGAGGCTGACGCCGAAGAGTGCCCATTCCTTCGGGTTCAAGTATTTGAGTATTTTGACCATAAGTCTTGCTCCTTTGTGTGATGATGTTTGTATGGTAACGGAAATACATAAACTGAACGTTAACTTTCTGAACTTTCGAGGATTTTCTGACAATCCTGAAGAATAAAGGACGTACTGTAAATAAAGCTGTGGCTGGTGTATCACTCGCCATTGAAGGAATTGAAGCTGAATTCCTTTCACCTTTTTCTTTGCGATAGTTACAGCCGCCATTTCTTGATAGGGTTCTTTTCTACACCAAACTTCTGTGTTTTCCACCTTTATTCTGATGAATCCCTGTTCAATTTCTTAAAGGATCTTTAATTTCTCTAGTGTCGTAAATCTCTTTTACGCCAAAAAAATACTCCACATACAGAGACAGGCTTTTATTTTTCACCTGTCTATTATATGGGGAGCATATTACTTTTTATGGGAGGCATTCATTTTGAAATGGTTTTCCGTTCGTATAACTGCTGGTTGGATGTTCCACGAGAATTCGTCCACCTCTCCGTAAGGAAAGCGAAATGTGTGGGGGGAGCATCTGAAGGAATTCAAAGCGATCCAAGCCGCCGGTTGTGTCCGGTATATTGTAAATGACCTAATTGCCCCTGAGATCGTTGATGATGGCAAACAACCGGCTGCCGTCATCTTCAGTTAACTGGAATACGGTTTGGTTGTCATCGCAAAAGAGTCGGGCGTGCGAATACAAGAACGTTTCCTCAAGTCCCGGCAACACAAACCGCAATTCCTCGGAGGTTGATTCATTGGGCAGATCCCCTTTGTGGTAGGTTGCATAATCGAGCGGTGTGCTGTTCCGGATCGCATGGGCAAAAGTTGTCAAGCTGGCGTGGCTGTACAAATAAAAATCGGGATCTTTCAGCCAAACGTCTACGCCATCGGGTTGTTCGGCAAGGTAGCGATGGATATGCTTGATCACAAATGTCCGGTATTGGTAAGGCGGGGAGTTTTCCCTGGCTTTGCGACTCGCTTGCTCGCCAGCAATCTGGATGATGAGGCCCGCGATCACGATCAGTACCAGCGTAAGCAGCAGGAGTCGGTAGTTTCGGCTTAATCGATTCATCCTTGCCTCCCGGTCTCATTTCCCTGTGGGGAACTCATTGTAATTATAACGAAAAGCACATGTCTATTATAATGATAACATATTCTTCCTTTTATAAGTTGGGAGTGAGCTCTTTTCCAGAGTTATTTTCAAAAGTTATTGCTGTTCTAATTCAAAACGAGAGGGTTAGGATGCCCATGAAAAAAAATCAACAACTGCTGCTGTATTTTGATATTGGTGGTGACGCGGAAGCAACTGGAAATTTTCTGTTTCACCACAACCATCTGCAGCTCACGCTCGACAAGGTTGTTGTCAAAGGGAACCTCGGGGTGATGGAGAAAGCGGAGGAGCGCAACCTTATGGAGAGTAAAGCGTTCCGCCAATGGATACGATCGGATGTCAAAATGATAATAAAAATAACCCGCTACCAATGTAACAGGTTATTTTAAGATATCTGAAATTTTTATTTATTCATTAACAGAAGCCTGATCCTCGTATTGCCATAACAATCTCATTTCATCACTAGTATCTAATAAATAGTCAAGAGTTCCCTCAGCTTCAATCTTACCATTCTTCATCAAAATGATATGGTCTGCCTTTGACAATACTGCTTTTCGATGAGAGACAACAATGCATGTTTTCTTATCATTTGAAAACATTCTACCCCAGAGCTTATTTTCTGTTTCTACATCCAAAGCACTGGATAAATCATCAAATACTAATATGTCGGAACCTCGTATAAACATTCGTGCAGCTGCAACTCTTTTTACTTGTCCTCCAGATAATTTAACACCTCTTGGTCCAATCTCCGTATCCAAACCATCTGGTAAGTAATCAATATCTCGTTCTAGGACAGCAGAATAAATTGCACTATCTAATTTTTCTTTATCTTCACCTAAATTTAGTAAAATATTTTCCTTTAATGTTCCACTGTATAGCCTAGGTACTTGGGAAACATAAGAAATACGTGGTGGAGTAAAAAAATTACTTGGATCGTCAACATTAACACCATTCCATTTCAACTGGCCACTCTCAAATTTTGTTAATCCGATTAAGCTTCGAATAAGTGTTGTTTTCCCAGAGCCTATTTGTCCTGTAATAACCGTTAATGTATTTTTGCGGACCCGCAAATCTATACCTTTAATACCATTATCTGAGTTTGGATAATAGTATGTTAAGTTTACAGCCTCTAGTTCTTGAAAATCCTCTTCCGTCCTAGTTTCTTGCGACTCAATTTCAACGCTTTCCCCACGTATAAACAATGGTTTTTTCTCAGTCAACTTATCTATGTGAGCCCCATTAAGCAAACCTAAAATACGATCCAGAGAAATTTTACTTTGTTTAAATGATGTAAAGAAGCCTCCGAATAACTGAATGAATTCTGTGACAAATGCTAGATAATAAACAAATAAAGCAAAATCCCCGACCGAAAAGTCCCCATTTTTCATTAAGTGAGCAGACATTAGCAAGATGATTCCAATACCAATGTTAACAGTATTAGAGAAAAAGGACTCTAACGATAATTTTGCCAATAAATCTTTAATAATATTTCTACGTCTCTGATTATTTAACTGTTCAAACTTCTCAATAACCCTATTTTCAGCAGCCGAAATTTGAATCGATTGTATATTTGTAAACATTTCACTAATAGCTTCTGTAACCTTGCCTGAGGATTCCCTACTAGCTTTTCTGTATTTTTCTAGCTTGGTTGAACTAAACTGAATAGCAGAAACTATAACTATAAGCGGTAAAAAGACCCACAGTGTCATTTGCACATTTATATTTAATAGAATGACAAAAGAAACCCCCGCAAACAACCCCATGCCAAGCGTATCCACCGACAAAGCTACTGCATCTTCTGTTATTTCTACGTCATCACGAAAGTGACTAATGGCTTCACCTGATGAGCAAGGTATAGATTGCGCCCCTGGTTGCTTAAGAATATGCTCTAACATATTGCGCCGAATCAAGCTACTAATCCGAAATCTAAAGTGAACTTCCATCAAGAGCCCGAGAATAATTGCAATCATTCTTGCTAATCCAGCAACAATAATGAGAATAATTAACGTCTTTATACTCATATTAAACTGTGAATTCCCAGTCAGTGTATCAAAGTACTCTTTCATAATTACACCAGGAAAAATAGGCATTAAATATACCAAACTAAAAACCAATGCATAAATACAATATAACCAAGGAAGATAGCTTATCATCTTCCAAATAAGATTTATTGAGCGTATCATGCCAACATCTCCTCTATACCAGAGCCAGTTTTTAACATTTTATAAAAACGCGAATTAGAGTCAGATACAAGGTTCTTTTGCTTGTCATATTCTATCACTTGCCCATCTTCTAAAATTAAAATATCATCGGCACGCTTTAAAGTTGATAATCGATGTGCGATAACTATACATGTGCGATTGACTAATAGCTTTGAAATTGCTGCTTCAATCAAATTTTCTGTAACCGTATCAAGTCTTGACGATGCCTCATCAAGAATGACTACCCCTGCGTTATTCATAAACACTCGAGCGAAAGAGATCAGTTGTGCCTCACCAGCAGACAAACCAGATCCACTTGCATTAAGCATTGTATTTAATCCGTATGGAAGCGATTGATACCATCTACCTAATCCAATATCCTCTAGTACATTGATTATATGTTTATCTGGTATGGAATTATCAAATAATGTTAAATTATCCTTAACACTGGCTTGAAAAATTTCGACTTGTTGTGTCACATATCCAATACGTTTACGAAGTTCTTTCAGCTTCATATCCCGCAAATCCATATCATCAATTCGTATACTCCCGTTTATCGGATCATAGAATCTAAGTAGCAATCTTGCAAAAGTCGTTTTCCCGCTCCCCGTGCGACCTACAACACCTAACACGCTCCCTTTTTGAATCGTGATATTAACATTATGTAAGATCGTAGAATTTTCCTCATATCCGAAAGAAACATTTTCGTACTTTATAGAAAACGCTCCCTGTGGAAGGGCGACTCCCGCCCCATCTACTATTTTAGGTTTAGTATTTAACAACTCTTTAATTCTATTTATGCTCGCGTCTGCTCTTTGCAAATCTTCCATCTGAGTACGGAGTTTCTCGATCGGTTTTACTAGTAATTCTGTATAATAAAAAATCATGTATATCGTTCCAACTGACAGAAAGCCATTATCCCATAAAAAAGAACTTATCCCTATCGATGTCGCATTTCCAACAGTAAAGATCAAAATTGTCGTTATCCAAATTAATCCAAAACTCAAAAAAGCACCTACACGTACAGGAAGCCATTTACGTAAAATTTTAAAAAATTTACTCATTACATATTTGGTTGCTCCATTCGCCCTGGTCTCCTCAGTACTTTCCAAGTGTTCGCTTAAAAATCCATAAAAATCAGAACTGATGTCTCTCAATTTATCCCAAAACGGAGCTGAAAACCTGCGAATTCGTTGAATCACATAATATGCAGCAACAATAAATACTGACATTGCGGTGCCAATCATCCAACTTTCTCTGAATAACAATATGATAACACCCAGCATCAGTAAAAAGTTTCCAATAAGGTTAATGAAGAAACTGGAAAAGAAATTTGTTAAAGCATTGATGTCTCCGTCCATTCTTTCAATAATGGAACCTGGGGTATGGGATTTATGAAATGTCATATCCAGGTTAAGTACATGCTTGGCAACATCTTTTCTCAAATGGTTCGTTGCAACCCATCCAACATTTTCACCAAGATAACTAGCTAGTAATGTGATACCTTGTTGAGCAAAGGAAAAGCCGATAAATAAGATAGCGGCAAAGATCAGCTGATTCGTTGATGAATTCTGGGTTGCAGAATCAAGAAAATATCTTATAATTTGGGGATTGATTAATTGAAATAAGATACCTATCAAAAGTAGTGAACTAAATACAGCAATGATCCAACCTTGGGGTTTAAGATAAGTTTTAAGCAAGCCCATATATTCTTTAAATGGAATTTTAAAATTAAATTTTATCATTTCATAACTCCTTCACAATGCTTTAACCTATAGTAAATGTACTACTTCATCTTGGAATTGATGATGTTCATTCGAGGATTTCCTGTAAGTATGTAACTTTCAAGATTTTGATTAAAAATATTCACAACCCTTTGATCATGTTGATTTGAAAGACCCGCGTTATATGGTGTAATTATTACATTCTCCATCAACCATAAAGGACTATCAGGAGGCAGTTGATCTGTTTCGAAAACATCTAGACCAACTGCAGCAATTTCACCCTTTTGTAAAGCAACAATCATTGCCTCAGTATTCGTAGTCATTCCTCTTCCGACATTGATATAAATCGCTGTGTTTTTCATTAATCTGAACTGTGCTGAACCAATGATATGCCTGGTATTTTTATTAAGAGGTAATATATTCACTATGTAATCGCTATGAATTAATAATTCACCTAGCCCATCAATACCGTACATCCTATCTACGTATGGAGAAGGTTGCCCTGAATTGCGAAGACCAATAACTTCCATGCCAAATGATTTCCCGATTCTTGCTACTTCTAAACCGATGGACCCAACCCCAATAATCCCAAGAGTCTTCCCGTTTACTTCACCTAATTCGCCTGTAGTCAGCCACTTTTGAGCCATCTGGTTTCTTATAGACAAATGAAGGTGTCGAGTTAAAGAAAGGATCATTGCAAATATCGTTTCTGCTACTGGGCTTGCGTGAATACCACGAGTAGTTGTTATAATGATATTCCTATTCGACAATGTAGCTATCGGTACATTATCAACTCCAGAACCTATACATTGAAGCCACTTCAATTTTGATTTTAATTGCAAGCAGTTAGTCAAAACTTCATCACAATAACCAAGAACAATTTCAGCTTCAACCAACTCATTTGCTAAGTTAGCGCAATCATTTCCATTTATAACATGCCAATCAGGAGCAGTCTGAGCAATTGATTCTAATTGTTCATTTGAAATTTTATAAACGGACACAATTTTCCTCATTATACTCTCCATTCTATAACTATGTATCCTGGAATAATGCTTCTAACTCTGAGGAGTTAAATTTTATCCGCTTCGCCCCATTGCTTGTAGAGAAATGTACAATTGCTTTTGAAATATTACTAAATAGCTTTTTGGTTCTTCTAACGCCAGGCTCAAGTTCAAGGAGGTTAATTATCATCTCGCCATTTTTTCTATCTATTTTTGAGTCAATCCGACCAATAAATCTATCTCCTTCTAGGATAGGCATAGTATATGAACCATATTTTCTTTTCTTTTCGGGAATATAAATCTCCCATTTGTAATCAAAATCAAAGAAATCTATTATCCGCTTGCGTCTCCAAAGCAAATTATCTAATGGAGGTAAAAAAGTTATAACATTAGAGGATACTCGAATATCATCACATTCGTATTTAAATAGCTCTTCAGCATCCTCAGCAAGTAAAAAATATTTGCGGTGCACACCATCAACATCCAGAGGAACTACGACGCCATTCTTAATATACTCATCTATTAATTCTGTTCTTCTCCTTGCTGTATGAGACTTCCAACCAAACCTAGAATCGCTTAGATCGAAGATACGATAAGCTCGCATGTATTTCTCCATAAGATATTTTTCAGATTCATAGTTGCTCATTTCTCTTGCTTGTCTACGTAAGTCAGCAGAAACAGCCCGTTCAGTTACATCAAAATAGCGTGTATTTCCTTGTCTTTTCACAATATGAATTGTCCCAACATCATTCAAAAGATTAAGTAAATGTGATGTTAGCTTTGTCTTTGGTGCTCCATTATCCCAGTAACCATTAACAAGTTGATTAGATTGAAAAGCACTTGCCGGAAGTTCTCCTTCAGCTTCAATTCGGGATAAAATACTAGCCACTATATCACTGTTTTTGGATAAATCTGCAGAATGCCATTCGCGGTACTGACGCCGAGTCGATTCAAAAATCGGATAATCATCCATTGGTAGCAAACACGCTGCATTAGCTACGTATTCAAACAATCTACCTTCTTCCTGTAACTGAGGCAGACAATCAGAAGAATATTTTTTTACCCGCGATGCTAGAACAAGATCATGATTACGATTTACAGTCGTTACTGAATCAATCTGAACACATTCTAGACTTTTTATCATACTTATTATCTGATCACCATTCACATTTATTGGTTTATCCTTATCCTTTGTCCAGAGAAGCTGGCTGGAAGCAAGAAGAAATCTTCGTAATGCTTTTTTTGAAGCTTTCATTAAAAACTCCCCCTATACATCTCTTACCCATTTGAACCATGGTTTAAATGTACTATTTCATAGATCCTTGTATTATTTTTACAAATTCCTCTGGTGCTGAAAGGAATTGATAGTGGTCCCCTTCTATAAGATGCTGAGACACCTCACCATACTGTGACCAGCCTGTCATTTGATTTGGATTAATTTCAGAATCATTGGTCCAACCAAAGGTAACTAATGGCGAAACTAATTGGACAATTTCTTTATCAGAATAACGTTTGTTCATCCCAATATCTTTACAAAGGATTGATACCTGAAAATCTAATAAGTCCTGGATAGGTACCCCTCCCATTTTTTTAGTGATGATCTCCAATTCGATTCTTAACTCTTCATCCGTTAAATGAAGAAATCTTCCAAATGGCCCTTCATGCGGTGCTACTTGAGAAGAAATAAATAACCTTTTCGGTATGCAGATTCCTTTTGTTTGTAGCTGCAACGTCGCTTCATATGCAATAAGTGCTGAACCACAATGACCAAAAAATGCGAAATCCTTATCAAAATATGGTGATAACTCTTCAAGCATATCTTTCACAAGATCTTCATATGATTCATATCCACGGTCACGAACTCTACTCTCTCTACCAGGTAGTTGTACAGGACATATCTCTATATCTCCAAAAAATTTTGGCCATAACCTATACATACTTGCACCGCAACCTGAATATGGAAGACAAAATATACGTGCCTGACTATCTTTATTGGGCTCACTTAATAACCATTTGTTTGAACCTGCAGTACTGGTATGGTGCATACTTATCACTCCAGATCTCATAATGTTTATTAACCAATTAATTCACTTCAGATAATGTTATTTCGGATAATGTCATTTCAGCGCACTTTTTAGGATGAGCAAGAATCTGCATATGTTTAATTCCAGCAATAAAGTTTGAACTTAAATGTTCTGGTGTAGCAGCTAATTTAATACTTTCAAAATTTGTAAAAACTTCTTCAAACAAAATTCCAAGCGTTTGTTTAGCCGCAAAATGTCCTACACAATGATGTGGACCAAATCCAAACGAAATATGTTTGTTAGGCTTACGTCTTATATCAAATTGATACGGATTGGAGAAAATATCCTCATCACGGTTTGCCGAGCCAATCCACACAACAACAGCATCGCCTTTTTTAATCTGTTTACCCCTTAACACCACATCATTTTTAGCATATCTCATGAAATGACTTGCAGGTGACGACCATCTTAATGCTTCATCTAACCCGGATTGTGCATACTCACTGAAATTCAACATCCAGTCTTCATATAGATCGTTCTCAATAAGTTCTAAAAATGATGCTGTTGGGACGTGTGGAGTTGTAACGTTTGCTCCTAATAACAAACTATAAAGATTAGACACAATATTACCCTGAGTTAACCTCTCACCATCCATTTCAATATCTAGCAGTATGCTGACAATATCCTCTTTAGGTGACTTCCTTCGGTCTGATACAACATCATGAAAATAAGCAAATAGTTCTCGATGGGCTCTTTTCATTGTTTCTTCTGGGCCAGCAGGTAACAAATACTCTGGATCATCCGGTGCAATCGATGCATTAGTTAAACGAGTTAGTAACGGCCAATCTTCTGATGGCAAATTTAAGATAAGCCCTGCTGCTGCTGTGGAAATACTAGCCATCGATGTAGCTAAATCAATAGGTTCCCCTAAAGCCATAGGTAACAATAATTTACGGATTTCATTGCGGATTCTAGGAATATGCTTTTCGATTTCTCTTGGATTTAATGCTTTTTGCAGAGGAACTCTTAATATTGCATGTTTTGGTGGGTCGGTTACTGCCATTTGTTTTTCTCCGGCTGGATCCTCCACCCCAAGAATAGATAACAAAGTCCCTCTTGTAGATGTGAAATCATTATGATCTTTCAATACTCTTAAGGAATCTTCATATTTGGTTACTGACCAAAACCCCTCCTTACCTTCCACGTTCTGCCAATGAATTGGAGCGCGCTTCCTCATAGCATCCCAAACGAGATGAGGATCACCTTCACCATAAAAGCTAGGATTAAGTAAATCGATAGAATTAGGGTCTACTTGCGAGGAATCTACTACTTTACTCATTCGCATTAGCTAACACCTCCAATTTTGTTTTCTTAACTTCCGATGCTAATTCACTTATTGTTGAATTAAAGTACAAAATTCTTGCTGGTATCTGTATTCCTAGGACATTTTGGATTTGTAATAGCAATTCAGCCGCTAACAATGAATGACCACCTAAATCAAAGAAATCATCATTAATACCGATAGGTTCCTTTAATAGAAGATCTCCCCAAATACGAGCAAGTTCTAATTCCAGTTCATTTCTTGGCTCTACATATTCAACCTTAAGACCTCGTGGAGTTCTCAGATTTACAGGTAGTTCTTTACGATTAATTTTGCCGTTATTGGACAATGGAATCTCATCTAATGGGATAATTGCCCATGGAATCATAAAGTATGGAAGCTTGCTTTTTAAATACTCTCTCAACTCCGTAATTAGACGCACATGATCCCCTGTATTTCTATCTACAACGATATAAGCAATAAGAATATTTCCTCTGATCATATCCTTTTGAACTTCCACTACAACATTATTCACTTCAGGATGTGCTGACAATGTGATTTCAATTTCGGAAATTTCCACTCGATAACCCCTGATTTTGACCTGTTGATCCTTCCGACCAAGAAATTCAATGACACCATCTTCTCTCCTGATAGCTAAGTCCCCTGTTTTATACATTCTTTCGCCAGGTCTTCCGAAAGGATTAGGTAAAAAATTTTGAGCTGTTTCGGCCGGCTTATTAACATAGCATCTAGCGAGGCCTTCTCCAAATGCATATAATTCACCAATTACGTTATCAGGAACAAGTTCTAAATTGTCATCAAGGATAATAACATCTGAGCCTTTAATCGGTTTACCGATAGGCACTTTATCTTCAGGATGATGTTGATTAATTGTCCAAGTCGTTGTAAATGTTGTATTTTCTGTTGGCCCATACCCGTTAGTAAAATATATATTAGGATAAGCATTCAATAATTTTGTAACGTGAGTTGGTGATAATACATCTCCCCCGGCAATCACATGTTTCAACTCAGAAAAAGCACATAAATGATTATCTACCATCACGTTAAATAAACCTGAAGTGAACCAACCGGTCGTAACCTGTTCATTAACCATCGTCTCCGCCAATCTATCAGGTGAGACTTGCCCTGGACCATATACTGCACATCTTCCACCGTTACACAAAGGACTCCAAATTTCTAAGGTTGATGCATCAAATGCTGAAGATGAGACTTGTAGAAATACATCGTCAGTATTCACCTTACCCCAGCCTTTAACAAGACGCACAACACCCTTATGTGGTATACTTACCCCTTTTGGTACTCCAGTTGTCCCAGAAGTATAACTAACGTATGCCAAATTATCTGGATTAACTTCAATCTCACTTCTTTGCTTTCCAGAAATACTAGTCTTCCAGTCCATACTCAACTGTAGTATATCTACATTACATTCAGGTATAATGACTGGAAATTCTTCTGCTGTAATTAGTAGTACTGGTGAAATATCATTCACAATGTAGCTAATCCTGTCAGTTGGCGTATTGGGCTCAATGAACAGATAAGCAGATCCACTTTTCAGAACAGATAACAATATTAGTACTAAATCTAGTGAACGTTCTACACAAACAGCTACAATTTTTTCAACTCCGGCTCCTTTTTCAACCAAGTGGTTAGCTAGATTTTCCGTGATTTGATGAACTTCCATATAAGTAAGTGATTTACCTAAGCAACTGATAGCAACACGCTCAGGATTCATAACAACCTGTTCATAAAACAATTCATGTATACCCTTATTCAAGTATTCCGAAAAATTGTCAATATCAAGGTTTCCGTTAATCCTAGTATCCAACATCAGTATCAACCTCACTTTTCAAACTTTTTTTCATCACTTCATTCACAGTGAACTCCGCCAGCTTTTCACTACCTATTTCAGATATGCATAAAATAATTAAATAATAAGAGTTTAATATTCTACGCATAGTCTTCTCGCTAAAAAGATCTGAACTATAAGTAAGAGAAATTTCCAATCGCTCCCCGTACAATTTATTAACAACAGCTACGTCATACTTTGCTGTATTTGTTGGAATATCTTCTATACCAATAAAGGATAATTCGGTCGAGTCTTCAATGCCCTGTAACGGATCTTCTTCCAATTCAAACAAGATTTGAAATATTGGATGGAGGTTTCTAGAACGTCCCGGATTTACAGCCTCAACAATTTGATCAAATGTAATATCCTGATTATTAAATGCTTTTAAACATTCTAACTTGATATTGTTCATGAGCTGCAAAATTGAATCATCACAATTAACTTCAGATCTTATTGGCAACATGTTTATAAAAAGACCTATAAGCGGTTCAAATGCACTATAATTTCGACCATTTACTGGCGTTCCAATAACAATATCGTTCTTTTTTGTCTCATGACAAATTAGAATTTTAAAAGCCGCTAACAAGTAAACAAACAAAGTCATTTCATTACGTCGACAAATATTTAATATTGAATTGGTCTCACTTTCAGATAAACTAATAACCATGTTCTTACCTAGATAACTTAGTATTTCTGGCCTTGAAAAATCAGATGGAAAACTTATTATTTCATCAAGGTTCTGTAATTGTTCTTTCCAAAATCGCTGTTTATTAAATAGCTCATCACCTTTTAATCTATGCCTTTGCCAAAATGCATAATCTGTATACTGTACCTCAAGTGATGGTAATGGATTATTCTGACTCTCACTAAATGCTTTATATAGAATGGATAATTCTTTTAATAATAAATTCATAGATAATCCATCAAAAATAATATGATGAAAATTAAATAGCAGGAAAAATTGTTCTTTAGAAATTTGGTATAACGTTGTACGAATTAATCCACCTTCCATTAAATCAAAAGGCTGAATAACTTCACTATTTATCAACTCTCTTGCCTTATCTTCATTAGCAATTACCTTGTTAAAAGAGTAGCTTTCATTTCCTAATATGATTAGAGGTTGTCCATCCAATGTAGTAAGTTTTCCTTGCAAAATCTCGTGTCTTTGAATAATTGTCTGTAATGCCCTCTCCAATGCTTTTTCATTCAGAGAGCCTCTCATTTTTAATATCCACGGCTCATTATATAAATGCTTCGGAACATTCATCTTGCTGATTATCCAGATCCCATTCTGCGATACTGAGGCCAGCCCCTTAATGTTCAATCCAAGTTGATCTGTCAATGTTTTAGAAATTAGTTGTACTTTTTTCTTAACCTTTGCGATTACGCGAAATTCTTCTTCTACTTGACTTAAGGGTTGATTAAGTAAATGCTCAGATAATGCTTCAATAGTGACTTTTTGAAAAATAAGTGATGGTAATAGATTCACACCTAAACTGCTTCGCATGGCGGCTGTTATTCTACCAGCGATGATAGAGTTACCCCCTATCTCATAAAAGCTATCCGTTACTCCAAACTGAGTAATTCCAGTATAATTTTTCCATATTTCGAGCAAAGTCTGCTCCATTTTATTCCTAGGTTGTATTTGAGCGAAGCTGTAGTTATAGTCTGTGAAAAGTGATAATACTGCTTTATGATCAATCTTTCCATTATTCGTTAAAGGAAATTTCTCTACGACTATAAAGGACTCTGGAACCATATAAGAAGGTAGATATTTTGCTACAAATTCCCTTATCTCTGGTATATCCATTATCATTTGTCTTTCTTCTGGCAAAATAAAGGCTATCATCTGCTTATCACCATTCACTTTATCGTGAATAAGCAATAGTGCTTGTTTTACTGAAGAATGTTTTTCTATAGTAAATTCGATTTCTGACAATTCTATTCGAAAACCTCGAATCTTCACTTGCTTATCTTTTCTATCCAAAAACTCTAGATTGCCATCCGGCAAAACCATTACATTATCGCCTGTTTTATACATCCGATCGCCTAGCTTCTTGCTAAACGGATTTGGTAAAAATTTCTCAGCTGTAAGTATTGCTTGATTAAGATAACCATTTGTGACTAAGTCACCACCGACATATAACTCTCCACGAGTCCCTTGTGGAACAGGATCGAGGTTATCATCCAGCACATATACTTCTAAATTAGCAATAGCCTTACCTATCGGCAAACGCCACTCTAAGTTTTCTGTATTCCTAGATGTATAGTTATTACATTTAAAATAAGTTGCTGTAGCTGTTGTTTCAGTTGGCCCATATACATGTATGAGTTCTATATTTTGCTTTTTCCAATTATTATAGTGTTTCTCAATCGCCCGTTCTCCACCCATAATAACTAGACGAAGACTGTCAGATAATCTTAAATTATTATTTACAATTTCTTCATTTAACTCGTGCCAATGTGCCGTTGTTACCTCAAATACAGTAATCTGGTTCCTTTGCACAATGTTAATTAATTCATGAATAGAAGATAACGATTTTCGATCACAGGAATACACAATTCTCGAACCACTCAAAAGAGCAGGGTATAACTCCTCCAATGCAGCTGAGAAGCTCGTTGATGCCACCTGTAAAAAACAATCCTTTTCCGAAAGTCCAAATTCTTTAGAACCTGCATATGCCAATGCAACAAGATTTTGATGTGTGATGAGAACACCTTTTGGTCTTCCTGTAGAGCCCGAGGTATAAATGATACACGCCGTGTTTCCACTGGTGTGTATATTACCTACTAAAGTATCATTACCCGATAAAAACCCTGTCCAGTTTTTCCCGATTTCAATAATTGTATAATTTCCATCCGGTATTATTTGTGTGTTCTCTGGTAGAGTAATTACAACTGAGGCTTTAGTATCATTTAGAATGTAATTAATTCGTTCAGAAGGATAACTCGGGTCAATAGGAACATAATTACCACCAGTTTTTAGTACTGCAATGATTGAAACTAGCAACCAGATAGAATGATCCATACACAGGCATACAGACTTTTCGTTGCTTACTCCAATTTCTGCCAAGTAGTTAGCTAATTGGTTACTATAACTATCTAATTCCTTATATGTTAGCGACTCAATACCACACGTTACTGCAATATCGTCTTGTCTCAGAGCAGCAATTTCTTCAAATAAAGTGTGCACACATTTCTCTTTCGGATAATCAAGTTGATTATGAGAGTAATAGGTCGCTAACAATGGCCCCTTCCTCCTCTACAAGGACTTTTTGTGCTGCAACAACTGCACTACCGAATTGATGATGATATCCATACTGATAGAGCAACAATTCAATTGCTGATAGGACATTTAATATATCGAACACATCAAAATACCCACAATGTCCAATCCTAATAATCCGATTTTTTAGTTCACCAACCCCTGGAGCAACCTGAATTCCGTACTTAAGATTTAAACTTTTGAGAAAGCTATCAGCAGGTATGAAATCTGGTAATATAACAGCAGTAACAGCCGAATTAACATCGGAATCTGATGCAAATAAAGTTAATCCTATCGCCTGTACTCCACTTCGCACCATTCTTCCTAATACAATATGGCGCTGTAAAATGTTATCTAGACCTTCTTCCAACATCCTCAAAATTGCAGTATCTAATTGCATTATTAAACTAATTGCTGGAGTCCATGGAGACGGAGATGAATCAATATTCTCCTTCGCCAGGCTCCAATCAAAGTAAAAACGGGACATCTTAGAATCTAAATGACACTTCCAAGCACGATTGCTGACACTAATAAAGGATAATCCAGGGGGACACATCATCGCTTTTTGTCCACCAGAAACAAGAACATCGATCCCCCACTCATCAGTTTTCAATTTGCAGACTCCAAGTGAAGATGCACCATCTACTATTTTTAATACTCCATTTGCGGCTTCACAAAAACCTTTAACATCATTCACCATACTTGTTGAAGTTTCACAGTGTACGCAAATCGCCGCCTTAATGTCAGGGTCATTAGAGATGCTGGACTTTACCATTTCGTTATCAATTTTATTCCCCCACTTAAAGTCCAACTCTATCACATCTAAACCAAAGGCCTGACACAATCTTATCCATCTTTCACCAAAAAATCCATTACTTGCAACCAAAATCTTGTCACCAGGTGAAAATAAATTTTGAATAATACTTTCTGAAGCACCCGTTATACTTGATGCAAACATAAAAATATCATTATCAGTACACATGAGCTTTTTCAAATTACTTACTACTCTTGAATAAATCACTCCAAATTCTGAAGTTCTTTCATCAATCAATTCTTGCATAGCAGCAAGTTTTACTTCCGGTGGAGTCGGTGTAGGTCCTGGTACTAAAAGTCTGGTTTTCATTCTCATATCTTCATCCCTTTAACACTATTATTTTTGTTTTAATGGATCTAAAATATGATTCGACTTTCAGGGTTGACCCTAGCGTCCCTGGATTTTCTTAAATCTCTAACAATATTAAGTCGCTTTAACCATCGATCATTACCGTCATATTTTGCCTTAAATGGTTTTCTTCCGTGTATAACCTTATAATTGTCCAGGAACAAAATATCTCCAGATTGTAATGCAACACTTTCAATCTGGTTATCTATTTCGTTTATTAAATAGCTGAGTGCTTCCATTGCTTCTTCATCGTCTTCAATATGATCCATAAAATAAGGGTCGATACGAAGATATGGTTCATCAGGATCACCAAACAATACAGCGACTTTTTCGGGCTGTATGTTCATTTGATTAATTCGCTCATAGCTTCTCTCTAGTAAATCCGGACTAGCCCCCAAGTATCTTTCAGAGGAAGACCTATTCTTCTTTAGATGAGATTCATCCGGGCGAATAATAAATCTTTTTTCAAATAAAATGGCTGCATATTTACTACTCAATTTAATGTTATTCATTTTCGCAAACGTTGTTTCTACGTCGTCTGGATTTTTAAGACACATCAAACCTAAATAATCTGTACGATAAGGATGGAATGCATCCTCAGTATGCCAAGTAAGAAGACATTCACTTCCTGATCCTAGTTGTTCTTGTTCATGACCTTCTATAGGGAAGATATCGTGGAGTAAATAACCATCTTGCTGCGTTGCCCAACCAATGTAGTCACCTAGCAAAGAAGCACACAATGAGAAAAATATATCTTCTCTAATTGTAGGTGACGGTACTGGTTTGTTAGCCCAATGTGTAGGCGTTTGCACTAATTGATTCACATCAATTTGATAGCCATTAATAACACACACTCCGCCCTCTGGTTCATATAACCTAAAAACATTTAAAGCTTCACGTAACTTAATTGGTAAATGTTGAGCATAAGTTGTGACATTTCGTAAAAATTCCGGGTCCTCTACTGTGCTGTATATAGAAGCTAACTTATCCAATTGTGATACGATAACTTGCATCTCATCTTTCTCGATCATAATTCTATACATAATAAACTAACACTCCTTTTAATTTATGATTTCATTCGTGAATGCTATTATGTGTATGATCTTCTTCAGTCAGATATATTTTTTGAATATATTCCTCTAATACTTTTAATCCACCAATAAGCTTTGCCTGATTATCACCAAATCCTAATCGAACATACTCAGGATAACCAAAACATTTTCCAGGAACTAAAAGAGTCTTCCATCTCTCACCTAAATCTTTACATAAAGATTCAGTATCTGTAATACCTTTAAATTTAATAAATACAGCTACTCCACCAGCAGGCTTAGCCCAAGTAATTGTTTCACTATGAAGATTTATCCAAGCCTCTAAAATTTTTAGATTTTCTTTTGCCTGTAATCTTTTATTTTTCAGTATTTCATCAATGCAAAGGATTGCCTTTTCCGCCAAAAACTCAGTAAGAGGTGATAAATGAAGTGTTAATCTATCGCGAAGTGGAACCAGCTTTTCAAGTACCTCTCTGGAAGCGGTACACCACCCGAATCTTAGACCAGGCATTCCAAACGATTTTGAAAACGTTCCAGTGGATATACTTTTTTTGTAATATATCAGCGGGTTAGGTAAAGGATCGGTGTCATATACAATATCCGCAAATGCTCCATCCCAAAACAGGTATGCATCAACCTCTGACACAATGGACAGGATTTCATGATATTGTTTTAGTGTAATAGTCACTCCGGTTGGATTGTGTGGAAAATTAAGAACTAGCATTTTGGTTTTGTCTGTCATTAATTCTCTTAATTCTTCCATCCTAACCGAAAACCCTGAATCTGAATCCATATTCCAAAAGCTTATGTCACAGCCTATTTTTTCAGGGATTGATACTAATGGATGATAGCTTGGATTCAATACAACAATTTCGTCTCCAGCATCAAGCAATGAATTTAAAATCAAGTATGTAGCTTCACTAGAGCCATGAGTAACCATCACGTGTTCAGGGTTATTATCCCCCCATCTTTTAGCGATAACCTCCCGTAATGATTCACCACCAAAAGAATCGCTATCTTTTAAAACAATCTGATCTAATTCGTTTAAACTTATATTTGCCGTCTTCCGTAAATCGCCAAATGTGATACATTCAACACCGCTACTTCCTAGATCAAAATCAGCATCATAATAAAAATCTCTCATCCAATCTTCTAATAAAGCTCTCTCATACTTCATATTTTCACTCACTTTGCTTTTTTGTCATTTCAATATTTTCAATATTGAATTAGGCCTCATATCCGTCCATACAGCTCCAATAAATTCCAGGCATTCAGCACGTGTACCTGTAAATCCTTGATTTGCCCATCCTATAGGATTTACCTTTCCTTCAGGCCATATAGAATATTGATTTTCATCATTGATTACTACCCTCATCATTTGCTCGTCCATAAAATCACGTCCTCTCTTAAATTAATGTCATAGCAAAAATATGCATATACGGATTATCAGAAAGCTTAATTTTTCTCAATTTATGCCTACTTAAACTGATTTTATTCACCCAAATCCCCGTAGAAATCATCAAAGGATTATGATTTCCATCAATACAATTTGGTATTGTTATGCCTATCTCTTCTTCTAAAAAAACTAATTTTTCATCCCAATGAAGTCTATTCATAAATGACAAACCTATCATTGATTTTTCTTCAAAATCATCATATATTAATGTAACAATTTCTTTATAATCCCCCCATGTGCTAAAACCTAAGAAGTACAGATATGAATACTCCTGATCCACTTTATCCAATGTTATGGTTTGTCCTTCACATATCATGTGATCATGGTCCACCATATTTGTTTTTGGAAAATAAAATGGTACCTGAACGCATTTAACAATCTCATCGTTGGGTAAGCACTCTCCAGGCAAACTCAAACCTGAATGTTCTAATGAAGCCCAAATCTCCAAAGATGCCCAGGATACACCTTTGTTGTTATAATAATTTGTCAGATCTACTACCAATGGACTTGTTCTTGCATCTATCATCCACTCACCAACTCTTTAAGAATCATTTCAATAAATTTCTCTTCATTCTCAATTATTTTTTGTAAAAAAGCGGTGTATTTTTCAGTTGAACTCTCTTGTCCTCTATACTTGTAAATAACATTTCTAAAAGAAAACCATAAATTCGCTGTTTCATTTAGTAAAGCAAATAAATCTTTACTAATTTGATTTTGATAAGGTGAATCTGGACTAGTGTTTAAATAATAAATAAATTCTAAGGCTCCTTCTCTTAAACCACCGATCTCTCCGAGATAATTCCACCAATTCTCAATCATCTTGTCCATAGAAGCCAACTCACAAAAACTCAGATCTTCTTTGAACTTCTTAATTCCTACGATCCCTGAGTACACACCGTTACCATCTTCTGGTTCACTGCCTTGAATGTTATGAAGTAATGATCTCAACTGCGATTGAAGTAACGTTTGGGTTGGATAAAATTTTTCTGGTTTTGTTAAATAAAATGAATATTCACCTGTGTATTCTGCTGCTGCATTATATGAAAGTTCCACTGTTTCGAGAGGCACCCATTCTTCGAACTTCATATAATAATCAATAATATAAACTTCGTTTTTTTGCGAATTATAATCGGTGATAATAAAAAAATGAGGATGTTTATTTTTTAAATAATCATATGAAATCCACGGGACATAGTAAGCTTCAGCTATAATAAACAAAGGAACTTCAAGTCCCATACAATGTTGTACAGCTTCATTCAACGATAAATCTCTAATAGGTTGTGTCTTTACTCCGTAAATATCTTCAATATTTTTATCAAAAGGATGGATCATTCTTTCATCTCTATACACCGAAAAGTGATTAAGCCCTCTATAGTAAAAACCCCAACTATCTGAAAACACCCAATGAAACGAACCAACATAGGTTTCTAAAAAAGAAAAGATTGATATACCTCTGCAATCCACAAAACTTTTCCTATCCTGCAATATTTCTGATTTTTTCAGTACTCGTTGGATACCGTTCAATAATTGTCACCACCTTCAAAGTACTCTTACATTAACAAAGAGTTTTTGCTGTTATTCAGAAAACGTAATTCACTATCCATGATCTTCATACAATGGTGATGAAACTGTTCCCTTTGAATTTGCTTAGTGTATATAGCCCTATATAGTGAAACCATCAGAACATAAGCTGTTTTAAAACACTCCGCTAATGACTCAAAATCTATATTGTCATCTTTATAAACAATACATAAAAAACTATTAAATGCACTTCTAGAACCTGATATTAAACCAAATGCATTTCCATACTGTTCTAATTCATTAGCAATCTCTTGATCAGTACCATTATTCAATAATTCCAGGAATTTTTTATATAGGAGCCCATTATCATTGAAGCCTTTAAAATAATCCCTGGTTTTTTTTCTAAATTCCAGCTTAAGATCTTCTACCGCATCCTGTAGATTGATAGTGTAATCCGTAACATGCTTCAAACAAGTTGTGTTATCAAATGCCATCATCAATACTTGATCTGAATATGAATACTCTCCAAAATGCAACCCTACATTATCTTTTATCTGGTAGTTATATTGTTCATTTTCAATAGAATAATCTAGTAGAATATTAGAATGATTTGTATGGAACTTTTCAAATTGATTCGAGTAAGGAAGATAGAATTCATCCACCTGTATAAACAGTGTTTTTCTTTTCCACAGCATTGAATGAATATAATCACGTGCATCTAAAAATGTATTAAATGTTTCTCTGTTCCTATTCACATTTAAAAGCTCTAAATCACACATCCGAATATTGTTAGAAAAATCATATTTACTTTCTTTGTTAATTATTGCATCATGATATATTTGATCGGATGATTCAAAAGATTGTGAGTATAGAAATTCAATGCTCACCCCTTGTTCCTTCAAAAAATATAGTGTCTGTACTTGAACACAATTTAGATACTGTATATGGTAAAAGTCCATAGAGCATTTAATCCTCCAATGAATCTAAATCAGAAAGCAGGTTTAATATTTTTTTATTATCATTACTTGTTTCATGAATAAGCACCTTGCCATTTGATTCCCTATGCAAAACAGTTACAAGATCCTCGATGGTTAGATTTTCTAATAAAGTTTCAAAAGAAAGTCTTATATTAAATTTGTTCTCTATCATTTCTATTGCTTGCACAAGAAGTAATGAGTGACAACCTAATGTGAAAAAGTTTGAAGTTGTGTCTATCACCTCTCGATTAAGCAATTGTCTCCATATTTTCAAGAGCTCTATTTCTGTTGCTTCTATAGTGGCGTACATTGTATTATTCATAAATTAGCTCCCTTTTCCAAAGGCATATTACATACATAAAAATCTGGTATTCTTATGTTTACCTGATCCAACTCGCACAATGACAATTGAACTAACTCAGTTTCATAGATAACTTTAAATCCATGTTTATCATAAAAGTTCTTCACTTGCTGATTTTTATCCGTTTCAATGTAACATCCAACTATTCTCCTGGAACCTCTGTCTTTGGCAAGCATCACTGCCATGTAAAGAAGAACCTCTTCAGTCTGCCTCCCTAAGGAGCGACAAGACAATAGAATAGTATCAATATCTGTATAATGGGGATAATGCTTAACAATACATACCCCAACAATTCCCAAGTCACCAAAACGATCTTTCAAGCTCAATGTTATGCAATCTGCATTGTCATCTTTCCAAATATGCTTGATTTGATCTTCTGTATAACGAACAGTGGTCAAATTAAATTGATTCGTTTTTTGAGTCAATTGAGCAATACGGGTAAGATTATATTCATTGACATACTCTAAAGTTGCTGTTAGTTCTAACGTTTCCAAATAATTATTAATATCAAGTACATTAGATAAATACTCTTTTCTTGCTTTTTCTTCTCGATACATTTCTCCGCGTTTTTTATCTTCATCGGTTAGACTCGTGATATTGAAGTATCCGCATGATAACAGTAAATCTTTATATTGACAGGGTTTGCTCTGATCAAATTGAATCGTTGTAATTTCAGGTATCATACTTTCTACGAGCTGAATCTCAAATGGATTGTCATCTATAAATACTATGCTATCTAGACCAATATTTAATTCTCCAGCAATTTTTTTAATATTCGTTGCTTTATCATCCCAATTTATCTGATACGTAGTAACATGTTCTCTTCTAATTAATGAATCCGGATGATGATCTAATATATGTAAAACATCTTGCTCATTATTTTTACTGCACAATGCAATAATAATTCCGTTTTTTTGAAGTCTGATTACCTCACTTTGAAATTCATAATACTGCGAACCTGGGTACTTTGAACTCAAGGAAATCCCTGTCATTCCGTCCTCTCCAACAATCCCTCCCCATAGGACATTATCACAATCAAGAACTAGACATTTTTTAACTTTCCCTTTCAAGGCACTTACATATTTATAAAATTCCGAGGCAATTTCACGTATTGCTATATTACTATATGGGGCATTAGCTATATGCCATAACCGCCTATCGAAAAAAACCGAATATCCTACCCTTTGAACTAGTAAATTCATATCTATACGAAAAATATTGCTGAGTTCATATGTTAGTTGTTCTATTTCATGATTTAATTGTGATATAAACATATTTTCATCAAAGATGTATTTACGGCTAATATTAATATTAGGGTAAACTGGTGTGTCGAACGACAAATAGACGACTGGTGTGTTGGTCTTACTTCTGATGCCACTTATGATGGCTTTATAATAACTCAATATATCAACAAAGATAGTATCGATCTGAGCTTGATCTAACAATTCGTATTGCATCAGTTTATTTGACAAATTCGGTAAGTATAAACATATAAGAATCAAATCTACAGAAGGATTTATTAGATTAGAATTTTCACTCAAACATTCTTGTATTACGCCATCATAAGTTGCATATGAAATACAGGTGTTAAAGTTATCTTTGAGGCCTAAATATTTTAGGGCCGGTGTTAGATTAAGCTCCAACGTTATATTACTAAGTACAGTAATATTCAATTTAGTACCATTATTGTTGTCCTCTCCATTTCGATTCAAGTAATCCATAATCTCAAAATTTGTTAATCCATTTAACACTAGATTTATCCTCCGAATTCTAGTTTAGATTGTTATTTTAAAATTAATTTAGAATTACCTCATACTTCGATAACATTGTCATTATTTTTGATACGGAGCAAAAACTATCAAATAACAAATCCAAATCAGAGAAAACTATTCCGTACGCCTCCTCTATTAAAGTAGAGAGTTGTATAAACTTTATAGATGTTAGTCCATGCTCTCTTAGATCAACCTCTGGATTGTCTAGCAAAAAATTTATTGATTCAGTTTCCATAATAATTTTAAGAATATTCATAAATTTATTAATGTCCGACATAGAACCTCCACTAAATATTGTAATTAAATACTTCTTTTTAAAAAATAATCATTATAATATAATTTATCCTAATATATCACTTACTACATAAAATAGTCATTGACTTGTTTTGACTTGTTTTGTCTTTCTTTGTCTACTATTGTTTATTTAACGGAATTTCATCCCCATTTACGGGGCCGGTTATTGATGAAGGATATGGAATGGGCTAGTTTCTCTTCCGTCACGGCAGCAAAATCATGCCTTTGCAGAAAGAGCAAGGGCATTGCCGAGAGCATCCAATTCTAGAAGGAAGAAAACATCCCCCCCAATAACCAATGTCATTAAGTTAAACTCAGAGACAAGACCGGGAATAAAAATGGAATCCAAAACAGCATGGGGAAAAGCCCTGTGCCGTTTTTTTAGTGCAAGAAAGGAAGAAGCGTACAGCAAACAAGGCGTATGGACTATCCGCTTAAAAAAATGTTCATGGGAAACGAATTATGCTACTCTGAAGACGAAGCTAACGACTGATGTCTCTTTGCGTGAAAATTAGCGGCAGAAAGATTCATAATGAGGGTTTCAAAAAGAGGGGAGCCCGAATTATTGCCTCGGGCTCCCCTCTAGATGCATTAATCATCTTACATGTCGGTTTTACACATTTTTACTGGTTCCATAGTTTCTTTACTGGTTCCACACTTTTTATCACCAGACAATTGTTCGGTGAAAATAAAGTATTTTCTTAGTGCTTAGGTTAAGATAAGTCCCCTGTTTAAGCACTACATGCTACCCACGTACGTTCTTTAATAGGTGATTGGAAATGGAATATAATGAGGAGGACGTAGCCCAAGCGAAGG
>RCUF01000160.1_pt1 | contig 32092 bp, 28 predicted proteins | sample 2166311 | NCBI WGS metagenome assembly RCUF01 (sample SAMN09932608, study PRJNA488358) | compost metagenome | feature: garden; material: soil; isolation source: compost soil in 4-hydroxybenzonitrile-enriched culture | place: Germany: Experimental Botanical Garden Goettingen | collected 2016-01-27
GCCGAACTGGTCCAGCGCCTCGGTGCGCTGGCAAGGAAACTCAACGAGAATTCCTGAGCGCAGCAGGTGGGCTAGAATCGTCTACCGGGTCGAGGTGACATAGACCCGCCATTCGCGCGTTGCGGGAGCAATCCTGCGCGCAGCCAAACTCGTATCCCCAGGATTGCCTCATCATGTCACCGAACCTTCTTTTGCCCGAAGCATCAGCGACCCAGCTCCTGCGCCGCAGGGTGCTCGGCGCAGCTGGAACCCTGTTGCTCGTCGGAACCTACCTGTTCCTGGTCATCACCCAACCCGCGGGAATCGTCGAGGGCCTGGGCCAGGGAGTTGCCTTGGCAACTTTCGCTGCCTACCTGATTGCAGCCGTCCTGCTGCTGCTCGCTGTGCTGCCGGATCTGCCGGTCTCCGCCCTGACACTGATCCCGGTCGCGCTGGCACTGAACATCATCCTGGGCCAATTCGTCGGGTCCGTCATGGTCCCGCTCTACCTGGATTCCATCGGTACTGTTCTCGTGGGCTTTCTGGCCGGCCGCCGTGCTGGTGCCGCCACCGGTGTGCTCAGCACGCTGATCTGGTCGCTGTTTGCCCCCACCGTTTTGCCGTTCGCTGCCGGAGCCGCACTGGTCGGTTTCCTTGCGGGAACCGCCGCTCGCTACGGCGCCCTGCGCCGGCCATACCTTGCCCCAATCGCGGGCCTGGTTTCCGGTGTACTGGTTGGCGTAGTCTCCTCCCCGGTGGCTGCCTTCGTCTACGGCGGCACCTCGGGTGTCGGTACCGGCGCAGTGGTTGCGGCCTTCCGCTCCATGGGTGATTCACTGCTCTCCGCGGTCACCAAGCAGGCCCTGATCTCTGACCCGGGAGACAAGGCAATTGTCTTCCTCATCGCGGCGTTACTGGTCTTCGCCTTGCCGAAGCGCTTGAGCGGTTCTTTCGAATTCATCCGCCGCTACAAGGTGCTGGGCAAGAGCGGAAACAAGTAGGCCACCTATGAAGCGCCGCATCGCTGAGTTGCATCCTTTTACCGTGCTTTGCCTAGCCGTGCTCACCGTTTCGGTGGCCACGGCTGCCAGCCGCTGGTGGCTGAGCTGCGCGGTAATAGCGCTTTGCCTGGCCATTGGCGCGGTTGCGGGCAAGGCCCGCAAACTCGCGGCGCTCAGCGGTGCCATCATGCTCCCGACCCTCCTGTCCTTGCTGATGATCCATGGACTGGCTTCACAGGATTCGTCGGCGGTGATCGCCGCATGGGGGCCAGTCAGCCTGACGCTTGGGGGAGCGGAGATCGCCATGGCCCTGGCCTTGCGCACCGCCGTGCTGGTGGTGGCGGGTTTGCTTTGCGGTCTGCTGATCGACAAGCACCAGCTGGTGGCAGCTATCGACTTGTCTCCGGCTCCGCCGCAGGCGGGATACCTGTTGGCATCCACGCTGTTCCTTCTTCCGCAGATGATGGAAAAGCAGCATGCCATTGGCCAAGCCCAGGCCTTGCGGAAAGCAGGAACCGGCCGGGGCTTGGCCGGCTGGCTGCAGCGCCTGAGGCTGCGAGCAGTACCGCTGGTGCTCTCCTCGGTGCAAGATGCCCATGACCGTTCGGTGCATCTGGCCGCGCGCGGTTTCCCCGCCCGCGGTGAGCACAGCAGATTGCGCCACGTCGCGGACTCGCAGATCCAAAGGGGCGTCCGCTGGGTTGCCCTGCTGTGTTCGGTGCTGGTGCCGGTAGCGATTCTGGTGCCACTCGGGGGAGCCTCATGATGGATATGGAACACCGTGCACCTGCCGGAACCACCGCGGCGCTGCACCTCAGGCTGGGAAGCTTCAGCTACTCCGAGGCGCACGCCGAGGCCTTGCGCGAGATCGAGTTGGAATTCTCCCCGGGTTCCCTGACTGTCATTGCCGGCGACTCTGGATCCGGAAAGTCCACGCTGGGCGGAGTACTCGCTGGCATGCTTCCGCGGCCAGGAGCGGACCAATGCGAGGGAACGGTCACCCTGGCGGGGCAACGGATCGATTATTCTCCGGAGCATTCGCCACGAATCGACGTCGCAGGCTGGGCCAAGCACGTGGGACTGCTGCCCCAGGATGCCGGGCTCTACCTCTCGGGGATTCGCCAGACGGTTGCAGAAGAGCTGGTCTTCGCGCGGGAGAATGAAGGAATGCCCCGTGAAGAGATGGCAGACCTCATTGACGAGCTATCCCCGCGGCTTTCCCTGGAACATCTGCTGGAACGCGATCCCGCCAAGCTTTCAGGAGGCCAAGAACGTCTGGTCGCACTGGCCGCGTTGTCCGCAGCCAAACCGTCCATCATTGTGCTCGATGAACCGTTGGCCGGGTTGGATTCCAAGGCAACTCAGGCCGTGACCTCGATGATCACCAGGTTACGTGCCGAGGGCACTGCACTTGTGGTGCTGAGCCGGACGGCAGAAGCGTGGGAGACCGAAGCGGATTCACTATGGAGCTTGGCGGAAGGAACCTTGCAGCGAGTAACTGCAGGCGCTGCAATCACTGCGTTGCCTTCCAAATCAAAAAGACCATCTGTCCCCGCTGCATCTGCAAAGCCCTTGCTGGACTTTGCCGGCGTGCAACTCGGATACAAAAACGCCAGCGCACCGGTCCTCTCCAACCTTAACCTTGAAGTCCGTGCCGGTGAATGCGTGGGGCTGGCCGGCGCCAACGGAACGGGCAAGACGACACTGCTCAAAGCCGCCGCAGGGCTAATCAAGCCAACTGCCGGAAAAGTGCGGGTGGCAGGTGATGCTGGGATGCTCCTGCAGAACCCTTCGGACCAGCTTTTCGAGCGTACAGTTGCCCGGGAGGTCTCCTTTGGCCTTCCCAAGAAGAGCATCCAACGTGACCGCGTGCCGTTGGTGCTTGCACAGCTGGGTCTGGAATCCTTTGCGCAGACCCATCCTTATGAGCTGCCGGCTTCGGCCCGCCGGCTCGTTGCCTTGGCCACCGTGCTGGTGCGCGAACCGCAGTTGCTCCTCCTCGACGAACCAACCGAGGCGCTGGACTCGGCGGGGCTTCATTGCCTGCACGGGGCCATCGATTCGGTACTCGAACGCGGGGGAGCGGTGCTGTTCTCCTCCCACGATGAGCGGTTCATGTCGTCCACCGCGCACAGGGTGCACCAGCTGTCGTAGCAATTTTTCTGCTGCGGGATAGGCGCCCGCGTCTGGGCCAAGCCTATTCCCGGTGCGCTCCAAGGTAATCAAGTCTCTGCGCCATGCACGCCGTACGGTGAATTCACACCCTTCTGCCCCGGTGGATTGTGGGTACTCGTCTATTCGGTCAGCCATTATTGCACCTCGCGAGCTGAGTCATCATTCCGGCCGTGCAAGGAATTGGTCCCCAAACCAAGGTAAAAACGCAGTCGTAGGTCAGCTCATCGAGAGAACTGCGCCGGCTGCTCCGCTGGTTCCTCCTCGCACCAACATTCTCTTGGCGTCACCAGATTTCATGCCTTCAACCCACGCGTACGCGAAGTGACGTGGAGGAATCGGAAGCGGCTGGCTTTTGCTGCAAAGCCCGCCTGCGAGCTTGCTTGTCACAATTGCCGATCCATGTGAAATAGAACTCCTTTACCGCTTGACGGTGTGGCCTTCGACACCCTAGTCTGTGATCACTGAATAAACACATAGTTCATCTAGTGAACACATTGAAGGGATTCAACATGACAAAAGAGATGCGCGTTTTCGCGTTCGACTTCAACGGCCCGGCGCATCTTTCCGCTGGCACCTGGCGCCACCCGAAGGACCGGGGTGGTGAATACAAGTCGCTTGGCTACTGGGTCGAATACGCGAAACTGCTCGAAGCTGCCTGCTTCGACGGGATTTTCTTTGCCGACAACGACGGCTACCACGAGACCTACAAGGGCTCGGTGAACGATTCCCTGAAGGACGCCGCTCAGATCCCGGCCAATGATCCTTCATACCTGATTCCAGCCATGGCCGCGGTAACCAAGAACCTGAGCTTCGGCGTCACCTCCTCCACCGCCTACGACGCCCCGTACAAGCTGGCCCGCAAGTTCTCCACGCTGGATCACCTGACCGATGGCCGGGTGGGATGGAACGTAGTCACCTCTTACACCAACAGCGCAGCGCGGAATATCGCCGGGCTCGAAGCCGCCGAAGCCCATGACGACCGCTACGCCCGCGCCGAGGAATTCATCACCGTGGCCATGAAGCTCTGGGAGACTTCGTGGGACGAGGACGCAGTGCTGCGCGATGCCTCGACCTCCACCTACGTGGACCCCAGCCGCGTGCACAATATCGAGCACCAGGGCGAGCACTTCAGCGTACCGGGCATCCACTTGTGCGAACCCTCGCCGCAGCGCACACCGGTGATATTCCAGGCCGGCGGATCCCCGCGTGGCGTGGCTCTGGCCGCCAAGACAGCCGAAGCTGTCTTCCTGAACGCGATGACCAAGGAAGCGCTGAAGAAGCAGGTCGACGGGCTGAAGGCCAAAGCGCTGGAATTCGGCCGGAATCCGGAGAACATCGCCACCTTGCAGATGATCACCGTCATCAGCGCTGTCACCGATGAAGAAGCGCAGGCCAAATACGAGGAGTACCTCAAATTGGTCTCCTACGACGGGGCCATGGCCCGCTACAGCAGCTGGGCGGGGGTGGACTTGTCGGCCTTCGACCCGGATGTCCCGCTGAAGGAGATCGATACGAACGCCGGGCAGACCATGCTGAACTTCTTCCTGAAGATGGACCCGTCCAAGGACTGGACCACCCGCGACATCGCCGAGTACATCGGCATCGGCGGCACCTCGCCAGTCATCGTGGGCGGACCGGAAACCTGCGCGGATGAGCTGATTTCCTGGATGGAGCAGACCGGGGCCAGCGGCTTCAACCTGGCCAATGCCATCAAGTTCCAGGACATCAAGGACTTCGCCGAATTCGTCGTTCCCGAACTGCAGCGCCGAGGCGCCATGCGCACCTCCTTCGCCGGGTCCACCCTGCGCGAGACGCTCTTCGGAGAAGGCAACGCCCGGCTGCCCCTGGACCACCCAGGCGCAGCACTGAACCAGCAGACCACCGCACAAGCCAGCTAGGAGTTCCCCATGTCCATCATTGTGACCCCGCAGAACACGGGGATTGATCCGGCCGAATACCGCAAGGTCTTCGGTGCCCTGCCCACCGGCGTCACCGCCATCACCGGCATGACCGCCGCCGGCAAGCCCATGGGCTTCGTCGTGGGAACCTTCATGTCCCTGTCGCTGGAACCGCCACTGGTCACCTTCTGCGTCGACAAGGGCTCGAGCACCTGGCCGACCCTGCGCTCCCTGGGCCGCTTCACCGCGAACATCCTGTCCACCGAGCAGCTTCCGGTCAGCCGGGCGCTCTCCCGCAAGGGCGTGGACAAGTTCGAGGGCATCGACTACGAGATCGGTGCCAACGGCACCCCGCGCATCGCCGGGGCCTCGGCCTGGATCGACTGCGAAGTGCTTTCGGAAGTCGTCGCCGGAGACCACTACATGATTGTCGGCGGAGTGGAAACCATGGAAGCCACAGAGCGCGAAGCGCTGCTCTTCCGCGGCGGAAAATTCGGAGATTTCAACCTTTGGCCGGCACCGGCCCCAACTGCAAAGGCCTAGCATCATGGCATCAATCCTGGAACGCATCACCTCCGCCTGGACCGAGGCGTGGAGCAAGGGCAATACCGCGGCTTTTGCGGATCTGGTATCCGAAGACTACGTGCGCTACTCCAAGACCGGCGAAGAGCGCATCGATGACCTGTTGAACCAGATCACCGAATCCCACCAGGCCTTCAGCGACTTCAACATGGAAATCCTGCGGGCTATCGAGGATGACAACCTGGCAGCAATCCACTGGCGCAGCACCGGGGTGCACACCGGGGAATTCATGGGCGTCCCGCCGACCGGACGCACGGTGACTGTTACCGGCGCGACCTTCATCAGCCATTGCGATGGCAAGGTCACCGAGGAATCGGTGGTCTGGGATCCGCGCGAAATGCTTTCGGCCATGAGCATCTGGCACCTGGGCGACCAGCGGATCAAGAAGTAGCAAGCAGCAGCGACGGGGCGGCAGGCAAGCCGCCGCCCCGTATTCCCAAGACATTCCGGCGGCCAGCGCCGCCCGAGGTGAGGATGGAGATCCCTTTGCCAATCAACATTGCCCAGACTGCCCAACGCCTGATTTCCGCCAGGGAATCACGACAGCCACTGGAGAGCCTGATCGATCATTCCGCAGGCCCCACGGTGGCCGATGCCTTCCGCGTGCAGCAGGAGATCATCCGGCTGAATGTCGAAGCGGGGGACAGCATCGCCGGCTTCAAGCTGGGCAACATCGCAAAGGCCATGCAGAGCAAGTTCGGGGTGGACGAACCGGACTACGGCTACCTGCTGGCCAGCCAGTTCTACCCGGAGAACCTGCCGATCAGCGCGGCCGACTTCATCGAGCCGTTCATCGAGCTGGAACCGGGCTTCGTGCTGAAGAAGGACCTGGGCGGCAAGCATGTCACCGCAGCGGATGTCATGGCCGCCACCGACTTCGTGGTGCCCGCACTGGAAATCATCGACTCGCGGATCAAGGACTGGAAGATCGGCCTGTTCGACACCCTGGCCGATAACGGTTCGGTGGGCGGGGTGATTCTCGGCGGGCAGCCGCGCAAGCTGTCCGAGGTCAACCTCGCCAACCAGCCCGGTTGCATTGAATTCGACGGCCAGGAAGTGGCCCGCGGGAACACCAATGCCATCCACGGCAATCCTGTGTCGGCCATCGCCTGGCTCTGCCGGCGCATCGCCGAATACGGCATCACCCTGAAGGCCGGCCAATTCATCCTGCCCGGCAGCTGCCTGGCCGCCGAGAAGATGGTCCCCGGCACGGCGGTCACCGGCCGCTTCGAAGGCTGGGGAGAAATCTCCTTCGACTACACCGCCGGAACCTAGTTCCGCCACTCCTTCCTGAACCGCTACACAGAGCAGAAAAGAGCTTGAAAATGGCCCTGAGCATTGCGCCAACTACCGAAAACACCACCACCGAGCAACTGGAAGCCTATCTTGCCGCCGCGCAAGCCAGCTTCGGCACCTGGGCCGCAACCAGCCCGGCCCAGCGAGCCGGAATCCTGGACGCCGTGGGCGATGCGCTGGATGCCGCCGCGGACCAGCTGGTTCCGGTAGCCATGGCCGAGACCAACCTGCCCGAACCGCGCCTCCGCGGGGAACTGAAGCGCACCACCTTCCAACTGCGCTTCTTCGGGGAACTGCTGCGCGATGGCGGATACCTCGACGCGCGCATCGACCATGCCGATGCGCAGTGGCCCATGGGCGCTGCCCGCCCGGATCTGCGGCGCACCCGCATTCCGCTCGGTCCGGTCGTGGTCTTCGCGGCCAGCAACTTCCCTTTCGCCTTCTCGGTGGCCGGCGGCGACAGCGCCTCTGCGCTGGCGGCGGGCAACCCGGTCATCGTCAAGGCGCACCATGGGCATTTGGAACTCTCCCGGCTCACCGCCCAGGTGGTCAACGAGGCCTTGGCCGGGGCTGGCGCGCCAGACGGGCTATTCCAGGTCGTATTCGGAACCGAAGCCGGGCGCACCGTCCTGCTGGATCCGCGGATCAAGGCCGCAGGATTCACCGGTTCCATCCCCGGGGGCCGGGCCCTGATGGACCTGGCTGTTTCCCGCGATGAACCTATTCCCTTCTACGGGGAGCTGGGCAGCAACAACCCGGTGTTCGTCACCGAGCAGGCTGCCAGCGTGCGCGGCGAGCAGATCGTCGCCGATTTCATCGGCTCCTTCACCACCAGCGCCGGGCAGCTGTGCACCAAGCCCGGAACGCTGTTCATCTCGCGCGGCTCGGGCTTGCGCCCGTTGCTGTCCGAGGCCGCGCTCCCGGCTGGGGCCGGGCTGCTGAACCAGCGCATCCGCGAAGGCTACGGGCAGGTGCTGGACCAGCTGTCCGCGCACCCCGGTGTCGAGGTGCTCGCGCAGGGCGGCGAACCGCTGGGCGAGCAGCCTTCGCCCACCTTGCTGATCACCGGCATCGACGAGCTGCTGGCAGATCCGCAGGCCTTGCAGGCCGAGTGCTTCGGGCCGACTGCACTGGTCGTGGAATACGACTCCGAGCAGCAGCTGGTGGCTGCGGCGCAGACCTTCGAGGGCCAGCTGACCGCAACCATCCACGGCGAAGAAGGCGACCGCGTCCAAGAGCTGGTCGCGGTGCTGGCGAACAAGGCCGGACGCGTGCTGTGGAACCAGTGGCCCACCGGGGTTTCGGTGACCTACGCCCAGCAGCATGGCGGCCCCTACCCGGCCACCACCGCGGTGGGGACCACCTCGGTCGGTGCCGCCGCCATCGAGCGGTTCGTGCGCCCGGTGGCCTACCAGAACTTCCCGCAGCATCTGCTCCCGGCACAGCTGCAGGATGCCAACCCGGACAGCGTTCCGCAGCTGGTCAACGGCCAGCCGCGCGGTCGCTGACCGGAACCGCGAAGTACCACCAGGAGGGAAGAGCCCATGCATGCCATTGAAGGAATCGTCGAGCACGGAGACGCCCGCGGGCGAGAACTCGGCTTCCGCACCGCGAATATCCCCATGCTGCAAGATGACCAGCTCGATGGCGTGTGGGGTGCCGAAGTGCAGCTGCCCGATGGGCGCCAGGTGCCTGCCTGCGTGTCCATCGGCCGGCGCGCCACCTTCTACCGCACCGGCGGGCAGGTGCTGCTCGAAGCGCATCTGCTCGACTTCTCCGGGGATCTCTACGGTCAGCACCTGGTGGTGCGCCTGCTGGAATTCCAGCGCCCGCAAATTGAATATGCCGATGCTGGAACCCTGGTGGAACAGCTGCATCGGGATGTGGCCGAGACGCGACGCGCGGCACAGCTGCGGGAAAGCGTCCTTGCATGAGCGGGATCGCAATGGCGCCCCCGGCTGCGCCGCCGTCCTGGGCGGTGCAGCGGGTGGCGACCGTCATTGAACGCCAGGGCATCCCGGTGCCGATCCGCGATGCCAAGCGCATCGCGCAAAAAGCCGGGGTGAGCAAGAGCCTGGCCCGCCGCTGCATCCACTACATGGACAGCGGAAAATAGCCTCCCGCAGGGACCAGGCCTGCCGGACAAGGCCCCTGGCTCCCGGGCGCTGGACGCCGCGGGCCTGAGGCGCCACCGGCAAAAATCCTGGTGCCTCTCCACCCAAGCCGCGCGAATCCCCGCGGGATCATCCCGCTTCCTCGCGCGGCTTTCTGGCGCTGCCTTGGCGCCCTCGTGCCGCCATGGGCCCGGCCATATGGGCAATGCTCCTGCGCCGTCGCGGGTTTAATCCGGGACATTTCTGCTCAACGCCCAGGGCGCCAAAAACATCTCAGTCGCCATGTCAGCTCCGTTCGTGCAGCTGCACTCCTTGAATTTCCGGGCCCCGAAGCTGGGTCCGAGGATGAAATGTTTTGCAGAATGTGTTGTGCATCACCGAAGTGTCGTGTTCACTAGATAACTAGCATGATCATCTGGTGAACGTTATGAAGTTCTTGTTTCGCTATTGCAAGTGAAAATTCCACAGCAGTTCATGCGCAGCGAGAGCATCAGATCTCGAAACCAATTCCCGGCAGGAAAGAGAATACGATGAGCGAATCATCGAGAATGCAGCGCCCCGCGTTGCCCAAGGTATCGCGCAGGCTCCGCGCCGATGACTGCATTGTCGTCGACAAGAAGGAATTGCGCCGCGCACAGATCGGCGCGGGCATTGGCAATTTCATCGAATGGTATGACATCGGGGTCTACGGCTATCTGGCAGTGACCATGACCGCGGTCTTCACCGAAGGCATGGACCAGAGCATGGGCCTGCTGGTGACGCTGTTCGGTTTCGCCGTGTCCTTCATCGTCCGCCCGCTGGGCGGAATGATCCTGGGCCCGCTCGGGGACAAGATCGGCCGGCGCAAGGTCATGTTCTTCACCATCGCCCTGATGGCCGGAGCCACCACGCTGATTGGCTTGCTTCCCACCGCTGGGCAGGTCGGCCTGTGGGTGATCGTCCCGCTGTACCTGCTCAAGATGCTGCAGGGCTTCTCCACCGGCGGCGAATACTCCGGCGCCGCAACCTACGTGGCCGAGTTCTCCCCGGATGACCGCCGCGGATTCATGACCTCCCTGCTGAACTCGGGATCGATGCTCGGCTTCGCTGCCGGCGCGGCAGCTGTTGCTGCGACTTCCATGCTCACCACATCGGTGTGGGGCGAGAATGCAATGCTCGCCGGCGGCTGGCGCATCCCGTTCCTGGTTGCCTTGCCGCTGGGCATCGTGGCGATTTCACTGCGCAGCAAGATCCCGGAATCCCCGACCTTCGAAGCGGCCCGCGAGGCTGCCGAGGTCGGCAAGGTCCATCCGATGTTCGTCCGCCACAATCTGCCGAATATCTTCCGCCACTACTGGCCGCAGATCCTCATCGGCTGCGCGCTGATCGCCGCGGATGGCACCTCCGGATATATGCTCACCAGCTACATGCCCACCTACCTAGAAGCGGAAATCGGGTCGCCGGCAGTGCACACCGCAGTGGCTGCGGTAGTTGTGCTGGTCCTGCAGGCGGCGCTGATCCCGCTGGTGGCGATCTGGTCCGACAAGATCGGGCGGCGCCCGATCTACATGATGGCTACCATCGGCAACCTGGTCCTGCTGGTGCCCGCCTTTGCGCTGATGCACGTGGGAACCATGTGGTCGCTGTACCTCTCGCTGTTCATGGTGGCCCTGCCCAGCGCCTTCTTCCTGGCCCTGACCGGCTCGGTCATGTCCGAGCTGTTCCCCACCGCTTCGCGGTACGGCGGAATGGGAGTCACACACAACCTGTCGATCTCCATTTTTGGCGGAACCACGCCGCTGGTCAGCCAGATTCTGGTGAACACCACCGGCAACCACTTCGCACCGGCCTACTACATCATGTTCTTCTCGGTCATCGCGCTTTTTGCCACCTTCAAGCTGCGCGAGACGGCATCCCGTCCGCTGCTCGGTTCGGCGCCCGTGGTGCGCACGCGCGAAGAAGCGCTCGCCTTGGCCAATGGGCAGGATGAAAATGAGCTGCTGGATACCTCCACCATGCTTCTCGCCCCGGTGCCAGCCCGAGCTCCAGAAACGAGCAGCTAGAATCGAAAAGCCTTGCAGTAACCGCCCGGTGGGCGTTCCCGACGGAGGGAACGCGTATCGGGCGGTTCGCGTTGCGGGGGCCTATCCGCTGTAGTTGGTGCGTGCTGATCCGGTCTGTGTGATGGGCCAGGCTTTGCGTGCGAGGTAGAAATCAGAGATATCCACGACTTTGCGCACGCTGCGCCCGGTCAGCAATTCGGCTTGCTTGATGCGGTAAGCCAAGGTCTGCCGGTGGATGCCCAAGAAATTCGCGGTGTGCTGCCATTGCAGGTCGCGGTCCAGCAAGGCGAAAAGGGAATCCCGGTACACGGCTACCTGGTTGCTGGAGCCTGCCAGCGGGCCGAGCACCATGCTGACGATTCGCTCGGCTTCCGAGGCGGATCGGGCCAGCAGTGACACCTGCAGTCCGGAGAATTCAACGAGTTCTCCGGGCCGGGGTTCAGAAGGAATCGCCCCCTGCGCTTCTTGCGCCGCGCCTTCGAGGTCCGCGAAGCGCTGCTGCGGTGAGCTTAGTCCGAAAGTGGCCTGCAATTCGCTGGCGATCGCCCGTAGCACCGGAAGATCCTTCTCGCGCACTACGGCGATGGAGTTGTTCTTCCACGACGTGGCTAGCGGCATCAACCCGTGCAAGGACAGGGACATCGCCACGGCATCGAGCAGCTTTCCCGGGGCGCAGGCGACCCGGAATCCGGGCTCCCCAGCGATCCATGCACCGCCATCGATATCCTGTTCGCCCAGCTTGCCGGCCAGGCCCAGCCGCAGGGAAGTTTCGGCCGCGGCGACGGCATTGCCGGCATCCTGGAGCAGCGAATTGGCATCGACCGCGAGGATCTGCTTGAGGTGCACCAGCAGCAGGGCATCCAGTTGCGCGTCGGCCGGGACGAGCAATTGGGTGGGGCGGATGGTGGACAGGGAGTGGCGGCGATGCGCATTCGTGGGCAGTGTGCCGATCACTGGGCATCCGGTCATCGTGTCCTGGACAGCAATGTCCACCGAGCACAGCTTTTCCACCCAGTCGCCGCTGCGCTTGCCCTTCCGGTTCTGCGATCCGGCTTCCTGGTACATCCGGGAAAGTAGCAGGACCGAGCGGTTCAGCTGGTTGGTGGTCACGGCGGCCACTGTCCGGGCGATCACCACGAAGGGGGTTTGCGGTCCGGTGGACAGCACCGGGAAGGTCAGTTCATCGGCCGCCTGCAGCATCTCGCGTGTGAGCTCGGGTGCGAGCCCATCCTGGCCAATGATCAGCCCTGCAATCCCCGCAGCATCCGCCTTGCGGACGAAATCGGCCTGCTCTTGGGCTTCCGCGGGGATATTCAGGCCCAGGGACATCAATAGTTCCTCGTTACCCAGCCAGCGCCACGGCTCAGCGGATTCGCTGGTCTGCGCCCAGCGCACGATGCGTCCAAGGCCTGACTGGCCGGCGATCACCTTGGTATCCAAGGCCGGATCAGAAATGAGTTTGGCGATCGTGAGCAGTTCCGCCATCTTTTCTCCAGGGTTTTGTGCGCAGTGATGAAAACAGTATGAATATCATACATCCGCATAAGTGATCTCCGGGATGCCGCACCATACAGTGGCTACCAGTACACGACTGGCACATGAAAAGGACCGGAAAACCATGGACAACACTTACGACTCAGATGTCATCATCATCGGCGCCGGCCTGGCCGGACTGACCGCCGCCCGCGAACTGGGTGCAGCCGACTACTCGGTCACCGTGCTCGAAGCACGCGACCGCATGGGCGGCCGCCTCTACACCGAGGACCGCCTGGGCAAGCACCTGGAGCTGGGCGGAAACTGGCTGCATTGGACCCAGCCGCATGTGTGGGCCGAGGTCACCCGCTACGGCCTGCGCGCGGGCCGCGGCCCGAAGTCCGAGGAGACCTTCTGGTATGCCGATGGCAAGGTGCAGCGCGGGGACCTGGCCGGCTTCATGGACCTGATCGACCACGGCATGCACGCCCTGGTAGGCGAAAGCGGAAAGCTCCTGCCGCGCCCCGACTTGGTCTCCAATGACGATCAGTTCGCGCAGGCCGACCAGTTGACCTTGCAGCAGGCCCTTGACCGCCTGGATCTGAGCGATGACGAGCGGCAGGCCAATGAAGCGGCCTGGGTGGGGCATTGCAACGGGCCGCTGGACCAGGTCGGCTTCAGCGCAGCGATCCGCTGGACCGCGGCCACCTCCGGAGCATGGCGCGTCATGCATGAGGCCAGCGCCGTCTACCGCCTGGAAGATGGCAATGACCAGCTGGTCAAGGCCATTGCATCCGACGTTCCCGGAGAGATCCGCCTGAATGCGCCAGTGGCCTCGATTGCCCACGATGAGCAGGGCGCCACCGTGGTACTGGCAAGCGGCGAGAGCCTGCGCGCTCGCCGGGTCATTGTCACCGTTCCGCTGAACATCCTGCACGAGCTGGACATCCAGCCGGCCCTGTCGCCGGTCAAGCGCGAGGTGAGCCAGGCAGGTACCGCATCACAGGGGCTCAAGCTCTGGATCCGGGTGAAGGGTCCGATCAAGCCATTCTTCGCGTACTCCACGCAGGAGCACCCGCTCTCGGTGGTACGCACGGAATTCGTGGGCGAAGAGGATGCAGTACTGGTCTCCTTCGGCGCCGACGCCTCACGCTTGGACATCACCAGCATCGAGGACGTGCAGGAAGCGCTGCGCGCCTGGCGCGATGACCTGGAGGTCCTGGAAATCGCGGCCCACGACTGGAATGCGGATCCCTACGCCAAGGAAACCTGGCTCATCCACCGGCCGCAGGCCTACACCACTGGCCAAGCAGAGCTGCAGCGTGCCGAGGGGGCTGTGCACCTGGCCGGCAGCGACCTGGCCAACCTCTGGGCCGGCTTCTTCGACGGCGCCATCGAGAGCGGGTTGCGGGTATCCCGGGAGGTGCGCGCAGCACTCGAAGGGTAATCGGGCCTTGGCTCGATTTATGGGCAGAGTGTTCACCCTGCGGTCAACCGGCTAGGCTGAATAGAAGACTATTCGAAAGGCTGGTTCCCCTCCATGGGAGAAACAAGTGGAAAATCCTCTGGCGGCATGGCGGCAAACCGGTCGGTTTCACGGGCAATCGCGGTGCTGCGCGCCCTTGCCGCCAGGGGGGAACCCTTGACGGTCACGGAGATCGCCAAGCAGATCGGCTTGGCCCGGGCCACGGTCTTCCGCCTCTTGCTGACCCTGGAAGAAGAAGGGTTCGTCGACCGCCAGGACACGCACTACACCCTCGGCTGGGATCTGGCCCGCATTGCCCAGGACGTTGATCCCACCCCGGGGTTGCTATCCAGGGTCAGCGACGTGGTAGTGGAGATCGCCGACATGCTCAACGAAACGGTGACGCTGAGCGTGCGCCACGGGAAGTACGACCTGGATCTCGTGCAGCAAGCGTCTCCGCGCGCCATTGGCATGTCGATGACCGAGCTGCAGGGCCAGCGCTGGCCATTGCATGCCTCGGCTACCGGAAAGCTGCTCCTTTCCGAACTGGATAAGGAATCGATCCGCATTGCTACCGGAAGCAAGCTGGAAAAGCTGACGAGCCAAACGATCACCACATGGAAAGCCTTGGACGCCGAGCTGGATCAGATCCGCGAACGCGGCTGGGCAAGCACCATTGACGAGCTGGAAGTGGGAATCATTTCCGTGGCGGTCCCGATCCGCGGCGCTGGCAACGATCTCATCGGAATGCTCGCCTACATGGCGCCGCGCCACCGCGTGGACACCGAAAAGCTGGAAGTGCAGAAGATCGAGGGCCTGCTCGAAGGCGCCAAGATGGTGCGCCGGCGCATCGTATCGATGACCGGGGAGTAGGGCCGCGCAATGCCGGGGTGCAGCAACCTGCGTCGCCTGGTTGGCTCTGCGGAGCAGTGACTGAGCTCATAGACCTTTGATTGACACGTCATCGACTTTCGAGATGGATCGGAGTAGCGTCCAAGGTATGAGGCCAACGGAAATCCCGTGACCATCTTGAAACGGAAAGTGGGTCCATCATGGCTCAGTATGATGTAGCAGATCGTTCGGCAGTAGTCACCGGCGCCGGTTCGGGCATCGGCCAGGCTATCGCCATCCTCTTAGCCGCCAACGGAACCAAAGTGGTGGTCCAGGACCTCAATGCACAGGCCGCTGGCGCTACCGTGGAAACCATCAAGGCCGCAGGCGGAGAAGCTGTAGCTGTTGCAGGAGATGCCAGCTCTTCGGCTGTCATCGACGAAACCATCAAGGCCGCCAACGCCATGGCTCCATTGAAGATCGGCGTCAACAACGCAGGCATCGGCGGCCGCGCCGCCAAGGTGGGCGAGCTGACCGACGAGGACTGGGACAAGGTCATCTCCGTGAACCTCAACGCCGTCTTCCGCGGAACCCGCTCCCAGGCCAACGCCATGAGCGAGAACGGGGGAGGGTCCATCGTGAACATGGCCTCGATCCTCGGCTCGGTGGGCTTCGCCGGCAGCTCCGCCTACGTTTCCACGAAGCATGCCGTGGTGGGCCTGAGCAAGACGGCCGCCGTGGAGTATGCCATCTCAGGGGTACGCGTGAACAGCGTGGCCCCGGGCTTCATCGACACCCCGCTGCTGCAGCAGATGCCCAAGAAAGCCTATGACGCGCTGGTCGACAAGCACCCGATTGCCCGCTTGGGCAAGCCGGAAGAAGTGGCCGCGCTCGTGGCATTCCTGGCCAGCGATGCCGCGTCCTTCGTGACCGGCAGCTACCACCTGGTTGACGGCGGCTACACCGCCGTATAGCCCGTCGGATCAAGCGGATGCGGTGCGGAGCTGTGCCGCATCCGCTGGTTTATTGCTCCTGGCGAGCCCGCGAATCCAAGCAATGAGCCTCAGGCGATTCCAATGCCTTGGAGCCGTTAGCCAGCTCATGTTTTTAGCCGAAACGGAATAAGTTGCTTGCGGAGGTAGTTACGCTGTGCAACTACAATTTCCAATTCAGGAGTCCCGCCCCATGGATCTGTTTTCCCCTCTCGCCCTCGGCGACCTCAAGCTGTCCAACCGCCTGGTCATGGCACCGCTCACCCGCTCTCGCTCTGGCAAGGACGGCGTGCCCAACGCAGATGTAGTCGAGTACTACCGCCAGCGCGCGTCCCTGGGCCTGATCGTCAGCGAGGGCACCTACCCGAGCTTTGCCGGCCAGGGCTTCGTCCGCCAGCCGGGCCTGGTCACAGAGGAGCAGATTGCCGGCTGGAAGGAGGTCACCGATGCGGTGCACGCCGAAGGCGGCCTCATCGTTGCCCAGATCATGCACGCCGGACGAGTCACCCACCCGGAAACCACCGGTGCAAACTACGTCGAGGCGCCAAGCGCCATAGCAGTTGAAGGCGAGTCACGCACCTACACCGGCAAGCACGCGTACCCGGTTCCGCATGCCCTGGCCACCGGAGAACTCCCAAGGATCATCGAAGAATTCGTCACCGCTTCGCGCAACGCCATCGCCGCCGGATTCGACGGCGTGGAGCTTCACGGGGCCAACGGCTACCTGCTGCACGAGTTCCTGGCGCCTTCGGCCAACACCCGCAACGACAACTACGGTGGTTCCCCGGAGAACCGGGCCAGCTTTGTCATCGAAGTCGTGACCGCAGTAGCCAACGCCATTGGCGCTGGCAAGACCGGCCTGCGCATTTCGCCGGAACACAATGTCCAGGGTGCCGTGGAAAACGATCGTGCGGATGTGCTGGCTACCTACACTGCGCTGGTCCAGGGCATCGCGCCACTGGGGCTGGCCAACCTGAGCATCCTGCACCATGACCCAGCCGGCGAGCTGGTCCAGTCGCTGCGCGAGGCATTTGGCGGACCGGTGCTGCTGAACACCGGCTTCGCGGAGATCACCACCTATGAGGAAGCCGCACGCGTGGCTTCCGAAGGCTGGGGCGAAGCGGTTGTCGTGGGACGCCCTGCGATTGCCAACCCGGATCTGGTGCGCCGCTGGAAGGAACAGCTGCCGCTGAATGAACCAGATTTTGCGACCTTCTACACTGAAGGTCCAAAGGGCTACATCGACTACCCATTCTGGGAGAACTAGCCTCTAAAACTTCTGACTTAGTTTAGATGAAGCCACCGCTTCCGTTCGTAAACGGAAGCGGTGGCTTCTCCAGATCCAGCGAGCTACACGTCATGCTCTAGAAGAGTTTGAGTTGTCGCACAGAGATGTTCGACCTTTGGATAAAGCTTGCTCGGTAGTTCGCTGTTGCCTATGGCCTCGGATTCGTTTTCGAAAACTTCTGCCATGGCGATAGGCAGAGCGTACGTCATCGCACTCACTGTCATCCGCAACCACTCTTCATCTATTTTTGCTTCACGAGCAAATCTTGACCAATGCTTTGATGAGACTCTCCCGAACTGTCGCTCGCCCCCGATGGACATGGCGGCCTTCCGCAATCCATCGTTTTTCTTCGGAAAACCGTCGTTACTAACGTGTTCGTAGGGCAAGCCAGATGCGATGTCATAAAATGGCGCAAGCTGCACACGGCCATCAGGGAGATGGAGTATCGAGTAGTTCTTGCCGTGTGCGTCGGGAGCTCCCAAAAGGTAATTTCCTATTAGGCCTTCAATGAATTTTTGAACTTCAGTTTCAGGAGCACGAGCTTCTCGAAGGGTCTTAATGATCTTGAGTGCGCTGGGTCCTCGGTTCGACTCGTACTTGTTTGTAGGTAAGGTCGAAGTGGCCTGGCAGAAGTCTTCTTGATGGACCCGATAGACGTTGTTTCCCTCAATAAGCCGATCGTACCGTTTCACCACGATTGTCGATTGCCCGTCAAACTGCGTGAAGTTGGTTTCGGCAACTTGTAATCCCATGCGTCCCAAAGTCTTCAGGCATAGGTGCTCATTGAGTGCTTGATCTCGAAAATCTTGGATGCCGGGCTTGAAAATGTGGGTTGTCGGTTCGCTGCCAGTGGCTTCATGCCATCCGTCCTGCCATCTCAAAGCGAATTTGCTTTGAGCTCCAGCTAGTGACCACCGTTCACGACCGACAGTCCACGATCCTTTCGGAGACGAAGATAAAACCCTGATGCGTTGACCGATTTCATTGTCGTTGCAAGCCACGAGTTCACCTGCGGAACGCGTTAACTCGTCAATTTCATCCGGCCGTACGAACTGCACTGCTCCTGCACATTCAAACCCAATATGCTCAAGTAAGGCGAAGGGATTCTTTGCCGAAATGCCAAAGTCATCAGCGAACGACTGGCGGACAGCTTCGCCTTCCGGAATTAGCCCCTCGATGAACGGATCAGTAATAGAGCGCTGGTAAGGGGTCTCTCGATAGGGCATTGCCAGGGATAATCTGGCTTGTCTAGAATCTTGTGGGACGAATTGAAATTTTCTGTTACCGGAATGATCTTGTTGAAGGATTCCGACAGGCTGCCCGTATAAAAAGGTCACGAGTTCTTTCATCGCGGGCCCTGTTCGTTGTTCTCATCTTTATTGTCCGGTTCATTGCATTCGTCATTATCAAGAAGTGCTTGATCCTGCTCGCTTTCTACGTCGTTCGCGGTGCTTGAGTTGCGATCGAAAGTCGAAGCATCTGAACTAGGCAACCCTTTTCTAAGGGACTGTTGCAACGCCGATTGACCGAGATCGGAGGCGGCTAGGTTTCGGATGCCTGTTTGGTTGCGCAGTTCTTTGGCGAACTTTTGGAATGAGGATTCGCCGAGACCCGATGCGGCTAGTTTTCGGAAGGCCGATTGACCTATGTTCGAGGGTGCCAATCTTGGGAAAGAGGACTGATCCAAACTCGAGGCTTTTCTAATTGCTTCCGACGCGGCCGGAGAGATACGAGCTATCGAATGGTAGCGGTCTTCATCTGATGACTCGATTTCGGGTTCAGCATTGAAAGAAAGATTTATTGATATCCCGAGTGCTTCAAAGGTATCTAACACCTTGCCGAGTTCAGCTCTCGTGCGTACACCCTGCTCCAGGCCTATAAGCCATTTGCGCGAAACGCCTGCGCGGTCGGCTAGGGCTTCTTGAGTGAGGCCGAGTTTCATCCGGGCATCATGCACGAATGCTCCGAGTTCCTTTTGGGTCGAAACGTCGCGATTCATGAAACCTCCTGTTGTGCACGTATATGCACATTATTATAAGTGAACGTACGTGCACAATCAAGAAGGTGAATATACGTACACTTTTACGAAAGTATACGTTTGTTCACATTGATTAATGTGAATGATCGTGCGCGTAGGCTTAGGTCACTGGGCAACAGGGAGGTTTCAATAGCGAAAGCTTTTGCGTCAAATCGCTCTTGATGAGCTTTTTCATTTGCGCAAAGTCCAGGTCATCTCGATCGCCGAACTTCAGCACCGGAAAAGAGTATGAGGATTTTCGGCAGTCAGAAGTGCTCTTGGTACCTCAAAATAGGGGAGCTGAACGCAGGCCAGGCGTAAAGGGAGCCGGCTATGGGTCCCTCCAAAGCGATGGTATGAATTCCCCTTACTATCACTTTCTTAGAAAATGATAGTAAGGATCCGTGTTGCTATCACTATCCGCTTGGTGGTTCGTGGTGGCGACGTAACCAGTCGAGGAGCAGCACGTGGAAAAAGGAGCGGATCAACGATCCCGTCCGGCACCATTGTCAGGGGCGACTGAACGCTTTGTTCGATGAACGTCCGGCTTTCCAGACCGTATTACCGTAACCGGTACAAGTCCGGTTGGGCCCCGCCGCATCGAGGCGTAGCACAAACACCTCGAGGAGCGAGATGGGCAGACCGCAGAAGAGTCCTATGAGCCCATCAGGGTTTCGGCGGCAATGCGCATATGCTCGGAGATTTCCGCGCTTACCGCGGCCCTGTCGCCAGCTTCGATGGTGTCCACCAGCTTGAAATGCCGTGCGACATCCATATTGCGCACCCCGCGTTCGTAGCCGCCGAACATGATGGACATGCGGATGGAGCCCTCAAGCTGCTCCCAGGCATGCAGCAAGGTGTCATTCTCGGACAGCCGGCACAGAGTGCGGTGGAACTCGAGATCCGCTTCGATCCGCTCCTCGATTTCATGGCCCTCGAGTTGCTCCATGGTGCTGACCGCGGAGCGCAGTTGCGCGAGAGCGTCTGAAAGGTCTTCGCGCTGCAGCAACGTCGTTGCCGCCAGGGTTTCCAGCGAGGCACGCACCGCGAAGATGTCCTGGATTTCCTTGTTGTCCAGGTGGCGAACTGACAACCGGCCGCGTTCGCCTGCGGAGACCAGGCCCTCCTGCTCCAGCTGGCGCAAGGCTTCGCGCAAGGTGCCCCGGCTGATCTGCATGGAGGCAGACAGCTCTGTTTCCACTAGGTGGGTGCCTTGCTCCAGTTCACCGGTCGTGATGGCGCGGCGCAGGGCGATCAGAGCCTGCTCGCGCAGGCTCTTTTTCCGAAGCCCCACCAAGGAAGAATCGGCCATAGCCATAAAGCGCCCCTCAATCTTGGAGATCAACTGTTGATTGTTAACTGTTGATTTTAGCGCCTTTGGCGGGTGCGTCGAGAGCAACGCACCCGCCAAAGGCGATCGTTCTGGTGGATTACCCGGCGAGCTAGCCGAGTTCGGAGAGGACCTTGGACACAATTGCGCTGATCGACAACCCGTAGCGGTCATGGAGTGTCGGCAACGCGCCTGCGTCCAAGAATTCATCGGGCAGGCCGATGGGAACGACCTTAGAGGAAACCCCGCCGCGGATCATGGTGGAGGCCAGGGTCTCGAACAACCCGCCGATGACCGAGTGGTTTTCCAGCGTGACCACCAGGCGGTCCCCTCCAACCTCCTTCAGGACTGTTTCCGAGTCGAAGGGCTTGATGGTGGGGGAGTGCACCACCGAAACATCCACGTTGTGCTTGGCCAGTTCCTTCGCGGCATCCAGCGCGCGCATGGTCATCAGGCCGCTGGAGACGAAGACGACGTCACGTCCGCCGCGTAGTACTTTTGCCTTGCCCAATTCGAAGCTGTAGTCGTATTCATCCAGGACGGTAGGCACCTTGCCACGCAGCAGGCGCAGGTAGGTTGGCCCTTCGCAGGCCGCTAGCTGCGGCACCGATTGCTCGATGTCCACCGAGTCGCAGGGATCCACAATGGTCAGGTTCGGCATCCCGCGGAAAATGGCAATGTCCTCGGTGGCCTGGTGGCTCGGGCCATAGCCGGTGGTCAGCCCGGGCAGGCCGCCCACGATATTCACATTGAGGTTCGGCTCGGCGATATCCAGGCACAGGAAGTCATAGGCCCGTCGGGCCGCGAACACCGAATAGGTGGAAGCAAAGGGGATCATCCCGGTTTCGGCGAATCCCGCGGCGGCTCCGAACAGCAGCTGCTCGGCCATGCCCATCTGGAAGAAGCGTTCGGGATGCTGCTGGGCGAAGATGTGCATATCCGTGTACTTGCCCAGATCGGCGGTCAGGCCCACGATGCGCGGATCCTGGTCGGCCGCCTTGGCCAGGGCATGGCCGAAAGGCGCTGGCGCGGTCTTCTGGCCCGGCTCCGCGAAGGAAGCGATCATGGCCGAGGTTTTCAGTCGTGGTTTAGCGGTGGCAGACATTTAGGAGTTGCTCCCTTCGAAGCCTTCGGTGAGTTGGTCGCGGCAGATCTGCCATTCGTTGTCTTCAATGCGCATGAAGTGGGCTTTCTCGCGGTTTTCCAGCAGCGGAACGCCGCGGCCTACCTTGGTGTCGCACAGGATGACCGAGGGGCGCGAGGCGAGGGCCGCTTGGGCCGCGATGTTGTCGAAGGCCTGCAGCAGCGCTCGCGGGTCATTGCCGTTGATCCGCTGGGCGTACCAGCCGAAGGCTTCCCATTTCTCGGTGACCGGTTCGGTGCGCAGCACCCCGGCGGTCGCGCCATCGGCCTGCAGGGCATTGATGTCCACCATGGCGGTCAGCTGGCCCAGCTGGTGGTGGGCGGCTCCCATGGCCGCTTCCCAGGTGGAGCCTTCATCCAGTTCGCCATCGGAGAGGAAATTGATCACCCGCTGGGTCCTGTTCTGGTGGCGCAGTCCCAGGGTCATGCCCACTGCGATGGACAGGCCGTGCCCCAGGGAGCCTCCGGAGATCTCCATGCCGGGGGTGTAGGTGGACATTCCGGACATCGGGAGCCGGGAATCGTCCGAACCGTAGGTTTCCAGCTCTTCCACCGGGATGATTCCCGCTTCGGCCAGTGCGGCATAGAAGCCGATGGCGTAGTGGCCGGTGGAAAGCAGGAAGCGGTCGCGGTCTTCCCAGTCCGGTTCTGCCGGGCGGAAGTCCAGCTGGTCCGCGTAGACGGCGGCGAACATGTCCGCGGCGCCCAATGCCTGCCCGACGTAACCTTGGCCCTGCACCTCGCCCATATTCAGCGAGTGGTGGCGGATGCGGTACGCGGCGTCGTGGACCCTTTTGGTGCGCTGGTCCAGATTCAGCGCCTGGTCTTCGGTGGCTGCAATTGCCATGGGATGTCCTTTCGGGAATTCAACGGGTCGGTGTTCGGGGTGGCTGCCCGGGGTCAGACGCAACTTGCCTGCGGATTCTCGGCGATGGCTTGGTCAGCAAGGTGGCGTTCGCGAGGGCCCCAGGTTTCCTTGGTCACCAGAGCCGCCCACAGGCCGATTAGCGCGTAGCCGATGAAGAGCGCGGCCGGGCCCATCCAGCCGAACTGCATGAAAAGCAAAGTGGTGATGAACGGGGTGAAACCGGAAACCATGGCCGAAATCTGGTAAGCCAGTGAGGCGCCGGAGGAGCGGGTCTTGGCCTGGAAGAGCTCCGGGAACCAGGCCCCCTGGGCACCTGCCATGGAGTTCTGGCAGATGGCATAGGAGATCACGATCGTGGCAATGATCATCAGGAACGAGCCGGTGTTGACCATGAGGAACATCGGAATGCCGAAGAGCGCGGCAAAGGCGCAAGCGAAGAGGTAGACGGAGCGACGTCCAACGCGGTCGGTGAGCCGGCCCCAGCGGTAGGTCGCGTAGATGCCGATGGCCGAGGCGATGCTCAAGGCGGTCAGCGTCTGCCAGTTCGCGGCCAAGCCAGTGGTGTGCAGGTAGGAAATCATGTAGGTGATGGAGACCGCGTAGCCCGCGGTCTCGGCAATGCGAAGCCCGATGCCGCGCAGGATATTGCGCCAGTCGGTGCGAATGACATCCTTGATCGGCGACTTGACGATCTGCCCTGATTTCTTCACATCATCGAAGACCGGGGACTCCGGGACCTTCGAACGGATGACCAGTCCCACGATCACCAGCAGCAGGCTGGCCAGGAACGGAACACGCCATCCCCAGTCGCCAGGCAACTGCACGCTGACCAGGAACACCAGATTGGCCAGCAGCAGCCCTACCGGGAATCCGGACTGGACAATCCCGGTGAACCTGCCCTTGTGCTTCCATGGCGCGTGTTCGTAGGTCATCAGGATTGCCCCGCCCCATTCGGCGCCGAAGGCCAGGCCCTGGACGATGCGCACGAAGACCAGAAGCGCTGGAGCCAGCACGCCGACCTGCTCGTAGGTGGGCAGCACGCCGATGAAGAATGTGGCAAGACCCATGACGATCAGCGAAGTGACAAGCACCGGCTTGCGCCCGATCTTGTCACCGAGATGGCCGCCGATGATCCCGCCCAAGGGACGGGCAGCGAAACCTACGCCCAAGGTGGCGAAGGATGCAAGCGTTCCCGTGAGCGGGTCAGCGCCGGGGAAGAATGCATGTCCGAAATACAGGGCGGCCGCGGTGCCGAAGCCGATGAAATCGTAGGTTTCAATGGTGGCTCCAACGCTGGAGCCTATCGCGACGCGCTTGGCGTCCTTGGTGCCGTGGATCGGGCCACGCATTTCTAGAGCTTCGCTGCTCATGAGTGGCTCCCTTCGTGAGTTGTGGGATGCGGGCAATTTTCATTGTTGACAGTCAACACTAATAGAAGTGTGAGCGACGGCACAAGTTCTGTCAAGAGAAAATTTAACAGTTGACTGTCAACAGTAAACAAAACTATCGTGGTGTGCACCACAAACTTCTGGTGCGTTTGTCCAAGGCTGAGCACCGCAACCACCAAGTTCGCCTCATCGTTGTTCGGGCGGGCCGTATTGAAAGCAGGAATCCGATGAATCAAACCCAGCGCACTGCAGTACTAACCGGTGCCACCTCGACACAGGGGATCGGCATCGAAACCGCCCGGCACCTGGCCCGGGAAGGCTGGGGCATAGCAATTCTGGATCTGGACCACTCCGCATCCGAGCGCGTAGCCACGGAGATTGCAGAGGAATTTGGCGTGCCGGCATTCGGCCACCAGATCGACGTTGCCGACGAATCCTCGGTCGCCGCGGCCCAGGCGGCGGTGGCAGCCCGCGTCGCCGCGGGGGAATTGCCTCCTACCGGTGCCGTCGTGAACATCGCGGGGATTACCTCCCCGGTGGATTTCCTGGATACGACTTTGGAGATCTGGAACAAGATCATGAACGTCAACGCCACGGGCACGTACCTGGTGACTAAGGCATTCCTGCCGGAAATGATCGAGAGCGGATGGGGACGTGTGATCAACATGTCCTCTGTTTCTGCCCAGCGGGGCGGCGGAGTCTTCGGCAAAGTCCCCTATTCCTCGGCGAAAGCGGCAATCCTCGGGTTCACCAAGGCGCTGGCCCGCGAAATCTCGGCCAGCGGCGTCACCGTCAATGCGATTGCGCCGGGCGCTGTGGATACCAACATCCGTGTTGGCAGCACCGACGAGCAGGAGGCGGCCATTGCCGCGGGCATCCCCATTGGGCGCACCGCAGCCACCGGGGAAGTCGCATCGGTCATTGGCTTCCTAGCCTCAGAAGGTGCTTCCTACCTGACCGGCACCACCATTGACATCAACGGTGGCAGCCACATGCATTAGCAGTTCCTGGCTTGGGCCAGTCCAAGGACTAGAAGAAGCCAGCGGCCCCGCCCCGAGAAAGTTCGGGGCGTGGCCGCTGGCCTATTGTCATGTTCTGGCGGCGGCTATCCGAACCAGGGCTTCTCGGCAGCCGCGAGAGTCCCATCGTTCTTGGCCATGTTCAGCCACTGGTTCACGTATTCCTGGAACTCGTCATCGCCCAGCGGCAGCAGGTACGCCTTCTGGGAGAAATTGAATGGCTGATCCGGGTGAACCGCGCACAGCTCGGGGTGCTCGTTGGCCACCCAGCGGGTCTCCGAGGCATCGGTGGTCATCACATCGGCACGCCCGGCAATGATCTCATCGAAGATCTTGTTGTTGTCCTCGAAACGGATGATCTCGCCCTTCGGGTAGTTCGCATCAGCGAACTTCTCGTTGGTCCCGCCAATCGGGGTGATGGAACGGACCCCGGGCTGGTTGATTTCCTTGACCGTGTCGTACTTCTCCACGTTCTCGCACAAGGTGATTGGCGTCTTGCCCTCGTCCAGGGTGGCTTCGCTGTAGTAGGCCTGCTGGGCGCGTTCCATGGAAATGGATACTCCGCCCACGGCGATATCGCATTCGGAGAGGAAGTCCGGCATCAAGTCCTTCCAGGAGGTCTGGATGAACTCGGGCTCTGCGCCCATCGACTCGGCAAGATTCTTGGCCATCGTGATGTCGATTCCCGACCATTGCCCGGTGTCCGGGTCAAGATAGGTGAACGGCCGGTAGTCCCCGGTGGTGCAGACCTTCAGCGTTCCGGCTTCAGCTACGCTGGCCAGTCGGGTGCTCTCGGAAGCTGGCTCCTGGGCGTCGCCGGAATCCGGGGCTGGAGCCGAACAGCCTGCAAGGAACAAGGCTGCGCATAGGGCCAGCAATGGCAACCGGCGGGTAATGGACGGATTCTTCTGCGAACTGTCGGTCATAGTCCATCAATCTATAAGCGGTCCAAGTCAGGGCACAAGAGTTCCGGGTTTTCTTACGCGAGCAGAAATCAGCCGGCAGCAGGAACCGCCGCAGTGATATCCAGTGCGGTCACGAGATCCTTGCTGTGCTGGTGTTCCGCATTGCCCAGGAACTCGTTGAGCGGACGATGCTCCACCAGCTCGCCCTCGTAGAACACTGCCACGTCGTCACTCACGTAGCGGATCACGTCCATGTCGTGGGAGATGACCACCAGGCTCAGCCCCATTCGCTCGCGCAAATCAAGCAGCAGGTCCAGGATGTGGCGCTGGGCTACCGAATCCAGTGCCGAGGTGGACTCATCGCAAATCAATACCTGGGGGTCGGTCAGCAGCGCCCGCGCGATGGCCAGGCGCTGGAGCTGGCCGCCGGAGCACTGGCCGGGCCGGCGATCCAGTAATTGCTCGGCCAATCCCACCTGGGCCATGGCTTGCGCCATGCGTTCGCCGGCCTGGATTGCCGGCAGCCGGTGCACCGCCGCGCTCATCGACGTGCGGATGGAAAGCCGGGGATCGAAGGAAGAGTACGGTTCCTGGGCAATGACCTGCACCCGCGTCGCTTCGCCATTGTGGTGCGTATTGATGATCCGTCCGGTCGTCGGCTCTTCCAACCCGGCCAGCAGCCTGGCGAAGGTGCTCTTGCCCGAACCGGAGCGGCCCACCACTCCCAGGACCTGGCCGCCGTGCAGGCGCAAGCTGGTGGGCTTCAATGCTGCCGGTCCCTTTGCGCGGCGCGTGTAGTTCTTGCCCGCATCCACTGCTTCCAGCAAGCATGCGGAATCCTTAACGCGTGGCGTGCGCAGGGGAGGCAAGCTGGCTTCCACCAGCTCGCGTGTCTTGGAATGGCGGTCCTTGGAGAAGATGTGCGCGGTGGGGCACTGGTCCACAATTTGCCCGTCGCTGACCACCACGACGCGGTCGGCAATGTGCTGGATGCTGGCAATGTCGTGGGTGATGAACAGGACGCCCACGCCACGTTCCTGCTGCTTGCGGCGCAACAATTGCAGCACTTCGGCCTTGAGAATCGAGTCCAAGGATGACGTTGGTTCATCAGCCAAAATGAACTCCGGGTCAGCGGCCAAGGCGATGGCCAGCATGGCGCGTTGGGCCATCCCGCCGGAAAGCTGGTCCGGGCGCTGGCCGGCAATCTGCTGGGCAGGGGACAGGCCTACTTCTTCGAGCAAGGACAGTACCTGCTGCTCGTGCTGGCGGGCTTTGCCCCAGCCGTGGGCTCCCAGGGCTTCAAGCAGATGCGCGCGGATGGTCAGCCGCGGGCTCATCACGCGCTTGGGCTGCTGGAACAGCATGCTGATGCGCCGTCCGCGCACCGAGTCCATGGCCTTCTCGCCCAGCTGGTCAAGGCGCTGGCCGTCAAGCAGGATCTGGCCCTCGGCACGCAGCTGCTGGGGCAGCAGGCCGATGATCGCCTTGGTGAGCAGCGTCTTGCCGGAACCGGAACGTCCGACAACCGCCACCAATTCGCCGGCTCGCAGGGCGCCGCGTGCTTCGGAAAGCAATCGCTGATCGCCGGAGCTGACCGAAAGATCAATGAATTCAAGTTCTCTAGTCATGGGCTTCCGCCTTGGCTTCGGTGGCCAGCACGTCCTGCCCGCCCAGCACGTGGGTGATTCGATTGCCCAGCAAGGTGACGCAGAAGCTGACCAGGAAGATGGCCGCGCCCGGCGCAATCAGGCCCCAAGGGGAGCGGATGGCATGAGGCTGGGCTTCGGCCAGCATTGAACCCCAGTCGGACTGCGGCGGTTGGACGCCGATGCCCAGATAGGACAAGGAGCCGAGCAATACCAGCAGCAGCCCGAAGCGCAATGCCGCCTGGGCCAGCACCGGTCCAGCCACGAAGGGAAGTACATGGTGGCGCAGGATGAACCAGCGCGAAGCACCGACATGCCTGGAGGCTTCGACATGGTGGGTGGATAAGGCCTGGGCTGCCATGGAACGCACCAACCGTGCGGTGGGAGTCCATGCCACGACGCCTACGGAAAGCACCATGGTGAAGAATCCGGGACCCATGACTGCGATGATCAGCAGCGCAATCACGATTTCGGGCAACGCGAGCAGCAAGTCGTTTACGCGCAGGAAGAGCTCATCCAGCCATCCGCCGCGCACCGCGCTGAGCAGGCCCAGTGCCGTGCCAACCAGCAGCGCGAACAGCGTGGTGATCAGCGCTACCGATAGCGAGAACCGGCCACCGTGCAGCACGCGGCTCAAGGTGTCGCGGCCTAGGGCATCGGTGCCCAGCAGATGGGACAGGCTGGGTCCCTGCAACCGGTCCGCCAGGTTCTGGGCGTCGGGGTTGTAGGGGGAAATCCACGGGGCGGCAATGGTCAGGATGACCACCGCCAGCAAGATGAACGCGGGAGGGGAAAACAGGATTTCCCTGGAATGATTCCTAGTCATGTCGTACACCAATCCTCACATTGGGATCGCTGATCCTGTGCACCAGGTCAACGATTCCGGTCACCAGTACGGCACAGGTGACGACCACCACCACGCCACCCTGGGCGACCGGGATATCGGCATCGACGATGGAGTCGAAGATCAGCCGGCCCATTCCGGGAATGGCGAAGATGACTTCCACAATGACCGACCCGCCCAGCAGCCCGGCAAACCAGACACCCACCATGGTCCACAAAGGCAGCAATCCGTGGGGAACCACATGGCGAACCAGGGCTTGGGTGCTGCTCAGCCCGCGGGCGCGGGCGGCCAGCACATGCTCGGAGTCCAATGCCTGGCGCACCCCCGAGCGCACCGCGACGGTGAAGAAGCTGATGGGGCGCAAGGCCAGAATGAAGACCGGCAGCACCATCGAGGCCGGGGATTCGAAACCGGCCGAGGGAAGCAGCGAGAAGCGCACCGCGAAGAGCAGGACCAGCAGCGGAGCCAGCGCGTATTCGGGGATGGCAATCAACGCATGGGTCGCCGAGGTGATCAGCCTATCGGGCCACCTCCCGGCACGGGTGGCCGACAGCACTCCCAAGACAATGGACACGGCGATGGCCACCACCAGCGCGCTGCCGGCCAAGGACAGGGTGACGCCAATGGCCGGCAGCACCTGGTCGGCTACCGGGGTGCCGCTGATATGCGAGATGCCCATGTCTCCAGTGGCGAACCGGCCCAGCCACCGTCCGAACTGCACCAGCATCGGGTCGTGCAGGCCGAATTGCTGTGCGTAGGCCTGCACCGTTGCCTCGTCGGCGGCCCCGATGTCCATGCGGGCGCGCAGCAAGGACCGCACGGGGTCCCCGGGGGAAACGAAGGGGACCAGGAATACCGCGAAGGATGAAAGCAGAACTGCTGCGCCGAGTCCAATGGCCCGGCGCAGCATGATGGCTAGAGGTGACACGCTAGCTGGTCTTCGCCAGATCCTTGGTCAGCACGTAGCGGGTCAGCGGGTCCTGGACGTAGCCCTGGACCTTGGCTCCCACGCCGTCGATAGCCTGCTCGTTGACCAGCCAGACGTTCGCGGCGTCTTCGGCGAGGATATCGCCTGCCTTGCGGTACAGGTCGTGGCGCTTGGTTTCATCCTTCTCCACCAGTGCCTGGCCGACCAGCTTGTCATAGTCCTCGTTGCAGTAGTGGCTCAGGTTGTAGCCGCCCTCGCAGGTGTAGTCGGACTGGAGGAAGCCGATCGGATCGGCAATGTCGATCATCCGGTTGCGCTGGCTGAGGATCATGTCGTACTTGCCGGCCAGCACATCGGGCTCCGCAGCGCCATAGGACTTGGTCACCACATTGGCCTGCAAGCCGATCTGCTTGAACTGCTCCTGGATGATGGCGCCTACCCCGGCGAACTCCGCGCGTTCGGTGATCGCAATAATTTCCAGCGGCTTGTCCTGCATGTATCCGGAAGCTTCCACCAGCTTCTTGGCTTCTTCGATATTCACTTGCGGTACAGCCAGATCCGTATTAGCCCAGCTTTCGCTCGGGGCGAAGGGCCCGGTGGCGGGCTGAGCAGCACCTTCGTAGATGCTTGCGGCCATGGCCGGCAGATCCAAGGCCATGGTGGCGGCCTTGCGCAGGTCCAGGTTCTCGAATGGAGCGCGCGAGTTGTTCAGGTACAGGGTCGAGGTGCGGGGCGAATCGGCCTTGAGCACGCTGATCTTGTCATCAGCTTCCAAGGCCGCCAGGCTGGTGGCAGGGATGGACATGGAGATGTCCGCTTCGCCGGTCTGCACCTGGGTGGAACGGGTGGCGCCTTCGGTGATGTAGCGGATTTCGCCGCCAGCCAGCTTCACCTCGCCGTCCCAGTAATTCTCATTGCGGTCCAAGGTCAGGGACTGCCCGGCCTTCTCGGAGACCGGGGCGAAAGGTCCGGTGCAGTGATTCATCGGATCGATGCCCTTGCCGGTGTACGCCGCAGGGGAGAGCACGCCTGCATTCACGCTGGCCATGCGGTAGGGCAGCAGCGGATCCGCGGCGGGGGTGGTGACACGCACGGTATCAGCGTCGAGGGCTTCTACCTTCTTGATGGTCTTGGGGTTCACGGCGCGGGCCGGGGCGGTGGCCTTGAGCACGTGGTTGAGCGAAGCGGCTACGGCCTCGGCATCCAGGGCCGTTCCATCCTGGAATTGCACGTTCTTGCGCAACTCGAAGTCCCATTCGGTGTCCGAGGACTGCTTCCAGGAAGTAGCGAGCATCGGCTCGACCTTTTTGGTGGTCTGGTCGTATTTGGCCAGGGTTTCCAGGCAGCCGGCGATGGAGAGCACGTAGGCGTCGTCGCTTTCCAGCGCCCAATTGGAAACCGGGGCGCGGAAATTGGCCACGACCACGCGGGCTTCCGGGTCCGCTGCTTTTTCCGGGGCGGAGCTGGCGGGGGTGGAGCTGCAGGCGGTCAGCGCGAGGGCAATGGCCGCGAATCCTGCGGCTGCGCTCAATCGTCCAAGTTTCATGGAAATCCTTCGGCATTACGTGATGGATTGGCATCTAATGCGTTAGAGCCTTGGTAAGCGTACCCTAATTAGTTGCCTAGTTTTGCTGATTATGACCCGGTGGGATAACCGGAGGAAAAGCCCCCGCAGAGAGCCTGGGAAGAGTGGAAGCTGAGTAGTGCAAAGTTGCGGTGCCACGTGGAAATTCTGCGAGGACAGTGCGTCATGTGTCGCAGTTCACGCTACGTGGGCAAGGATGGCTGAGCGTCGCACGAGCGATGCAGCATACCAGGCAGCAAGGCCCAGGGGCAGCATGAGGAACAGCCAAGGCAGGAAGCCGGGGATGAGACCCTGGCCGGCCTGTGCCAGCAGCCACCCGACCAGCATGTTCCCGAGCAGCACAGCAAGGCCGCCGCAGCTGGCGAGCAGGCCGAAATAGGATCCAGTGGCCCGGTGCCCGGCGAATTTGGGAACCAATGACAAGGCCGTGGGATGCACGCTCATATGCCCCAAGGCCAGCAGGGTCACCGCGCACAAGATGCGAATCGGACCAGTCTGCTCGCCGAAGGCCGAGGCCGGGAGAAAAGCGAGCACGCCAAAGCCCAAGGCACTGCAGAAGTATCCGCAACGCAGGGTCGCCGCCGCGCCGATCCGTGCAGCGATCCATGCGACGGGCAATTGCAAGCCCAAGGTCAGTACGGAGATCCAAGCGAAAACCAGTCCCAGCCACTGGGTGGGCATGCCCGTGCGTTCCAGTTCCAGCGGGATGGCTAAATAGAGCTGGTTGTATGCCAGCAAGTCCGAGGCATGCAAGGCGCAGAACGCCACGAACTTCCGGTCCGCCAGGCAGCGGCGCAGGCTGCCGGGCTGGAGCTTCGGCGGAGCCGGGCTTACCGGGTGATCGCGCGAAGTGCTTTCCGCAACGGGACGACGCAAGGCCGCAGCGAGGAACAGGCCAATGGCGATGAAGAAGATCGCCCCGAAGCCTGCAACGGTTGCGAACCCCCAGTCCCACAGCGCTGCTCCAACCAGCGGCCCGGTGACCGCGCCGATTTCGCCGGTGATGCTCAGCCAGGCGAAGAGCGAGGCCCGTTTGGCTCCCGTGGGCTGGCCCCTGTCGCGCGCGGTTTGGGCCGCGCCCACCAGGATGCTCAGGCCCGGGGAGAAGAGCGCTCCGCCGAATCCGGTGAGCAATGTGCCGAGGATGAACAACCAGAGCTTCGGGTCGCCGTAGGACAGCGAGGCCGCCAGCGTGAAGAACCCTGCGGCGCGCACCGCGCAACCAATGAGGATCATGCGCCGGGCACCGAAGCGATCGGCCAGGCTGCCTCCGGCCAGGAAGA
>RCUF01000161.1_pt1 | contig 31871 bp, 34 predicted proteins | sample 2166311 | NCBI WGS metagenome assembly RCUF01 (sample SAMN09932608, study PRJNA488358) | compost metagenome | feature: garden; material: soil; isolation source: compost soil in 4-hydroxybenzonitrile-enriched culture | place: Germany: Experimental Botanical Garden Goettingen | collected 2016-01-27
GTATATCCCGTTGCAAATGCCGCGGTAATGTTATAACCTCCTGTGTAGCCGTGGATATCGAGTACTTCACCGCAGAAAAACAATCCTGGCATCAGCTTGGAGCCCATGCTTTTGGGATCGATTTCTTTAAGGTGAACCCCTCCACCAGTTACAAATGCTTCCTCAAAAGGACGTGTTCCGGTCACTTGTATAGTAAAGCTCTTGAGTACGCCAATAAAAGCCATCCAAGGATCTTTTGGCAATTGCTCATATGTGGTATCACCCGAAAGAGAGGCGTGTTCAAACAGAATAGGTAGCAGGCGTTCCGGGATGGTTCCCTTGAGTACATTTTTGAGCGCCTTTTTGGGCTCGTTTGCGGCTAGACGCCGCAATTGCTGCTCCAGCTCACCTTGAGATTGATCCGGGAATAAATCGATACTCATCGTTACTTCGGATACGTTGTTTTTCTTCTTTACACCTCGAATAAATCCGCTACAGCGGAGAGCGATGGGGCCGGATAGGCCGAAATGAGTGAAGATCATATCGCCTCTGTGGGAGATAACCGCCTTGCCCTTCGGACCCAGCACAGACAGCTTCACGTCACGCAGCGACAGACCTTGAAGCTCACGATTTACGATATATGGTTCTTTGGATATAATCGGAACTTCGGTTGGGTACAGCTCTGTAATGGTATGGCCTGCCGCAGTGGCCCAAGGATATCCATCGCCTGTTGATCCGGTATGTGGAACCGACTTGCCGCCTGTTGCAATCACGATTGCAGAGGCAGAAAACTGCTCTCCATTAAGCAGCTTCACTCCACGAACACCCTCCTCACCATACAGCACTTCTTTTACTGGATGATGGACAAGCAAATGAACACCAAGCGATCTGGCTTTGCCAATTAGAGCATCGACGACGGTTTTTGCTTTATCAGATACAGGGAACATCCGTCCATTGTCTTCTTCTTTCAGGGCAATACCCAGATTTTCGAAAAAGGTGATAATGTCGCGATTGCTGAACAGTGAAAAAGCGCTGTACAGAAATCTTCCCCCTCCAGGTATATAAGTAATGAGCTCATCAATTTCTTTAACATTGGTTACATTGCAGCGCCCGCCTCCTGAGATACCGAGCTTACGCCCAAGCTTGTCCCCTTTGTCGAGAAGAGCCACGTTAGCCCCTTGCTCTGCAGCTGCGATGGCAGCCATTAAGCCTGATGGGCCGCCACCAATAACAATGACATCAAATTTTTTCATGTGAATTCCTTTCGCGTAGGTACTAATCTATAAATTATATTCTATATGATTTCCCGTGAAGTTGCTTTCCGTTCTTATGAATGTATAATTAAATATATCTTTTTGTGCGAAAAGTCGCTGTCAGTCAGGCAAGGCACATGAAGTCTAACTAATCTACATATTAAGGGGTGTATTTAAATGTCAATGTCATTTGATCAATATATGAGAGACATGATTCAACCGATGCGGGATGAATTAACTTCTCTGGGAATTCAGGAACTTCGGACTCCTGAAGAGGTAGAAGAAAAGCTGCCTACTGCTAAAGGAACTGCACTGGTTGTAGTGAACTCCGTATGCGGCTGTGCGGCAGGACAATGCCGTCCGGGCGTAGCGAAAGCGTTACAGCACGATTTGACTCCGGATCATCTGTACACTGTATTTGCTGGTCAGGACAAAGAAGCAACAGCTAAAGCGCGTGAATATTTTGCGCCATATCCACCATCTTCTCCTTCGATCGCACTCATGAAGGATGGGGAGCTTGTCTATTTTATCGAACGCCATCAAGTTGAAGACCGTTCCGCTGAAGAAATTGCGGCTGACCTGACTAGCGCATTTGATCGTTTCTGCAGATAAGTAACTGACGCGGGGGAATGAAATATGAGCTTGCAGCAGGAGATCATTAGCCGTTTAGGTGTTAGACCTGCTATTCATGTAGAAGAGGAAGTTCGGAAACGCGTAGATTTTCTTAAGGAATATGTAAAAAGCTCACGTACAACCGGACTTCTGATCGCTATTAGCGGAGGCATCGACAGTGCTGTAGCGGCAGGCCTATGCAAGAAAACGACTGATGAATTGAGCCAGGAGACGGGCAATGAGTATATTACGCTAGGAGTCTTCCAGCCTTATGGTGAACAGGAGGATATCGAGCATAGCTATGAAGTGGCTCAAGCTTTTGCATTGTCCCATACGGTGGAGACGAATATCGAGGATACAGTGAATGAAATTGCACTTGAGGTTGAGTATGGACTCAAGAAGATCGGTCAATACCGGCATATGAGCCATCAAGGCAAGGGCAATGTCAAAGCGAGAACCCGCATGGTGGTTCAATATGCGCTGGCTTCCGAGCTTAACCTGCTTGTTGTGGGCACAGATCATGCTTCGGAAGCTGTTACAGGCTTTTATACCAAATGGGGAGACGGGGCGGTTGATATTACCCCGCTTAGCACCCTGAATAAACGTCAAGTACGTCAGCTTGCTGCTTACCTTGGTGTACCGCAGAGCATCCTTGATAAAGCCCCCACCGCCGGACTGTGGGCTGGCCAGACTGATGAGAAAGAGCTTGGCATCAGCTATGAAGACAATAGTGACTATCTGGAGGGTAAAGAGATCGATCCTGCTGTTAAACAACGACTTGAAGCGATTTACAGCAAGACAGAGCATAAACGAAGCCCGATTCCTGGCATCTAAAGAAAGTATTAACTATTACAATATGACTCTATTTCCTGGTTGGAGGTTAGAGTCTTTTTTCACATTGCTTAGAAAAAAAATCCAACAGGTGAATCTTTCTTGACCTTATATTCGTATACTTAGTAGCAGACTATGAATTAATACATATCAATGAAATGACTAGGAGGATTTGATTTGAAAAATTTGTTTACTATTTTTGTATCTCCGGAAAGTACTTTTAAAAGACTTAAAAGCAGTAAGCTAGCATGGTTAATAGGCATGATTGTGTTGATAGTTCTATCTTTATTGGTGATTTACTTGCAAATGCCATTATTGGAACAAACGATGCTGGACGTTTTGAAGGGCAATGCTCAAATTCCTCCAGATAGTTATGATTCACTGATGTCAGCTAACAAAATAGGGATGTTTTTGTCGGGTCCTATTACTTCGATCATTATGATATTTATTATTGGCCTTTTACTGCTGCTTTTGAATCTAGTCGTTCGTGGCGAAGGGAAATATATGCAGTTTGTTACGATCGCTGCTTTTGCTGCATTGCCGGGAATGATTGGCGGTATTTTGACAGGAATTTTATTGAATGTTGCAGATGCTAAAGCGTTAACAGATGTAACAATCAGTCTTGGAACGCTGATTCAGGATAAGGGAAGCCTGCTGTATAAAGCATTGTCACTCATTAATCCGTTCAGCATTTGGACCTTGGTCTTATACATCATCGGTTCTTCCGTCATGATGAATCGTCCGAAGAAAAAGGTAGGGGTATGGATCGTAATTTTTTGGTTTATCTTTTCGTTTGGTGCTTCATTGCTGAGCTAATTATCTTATAGACATTGAATAGGAGTGTTGGAGTTGTTTAAGAAGAAGTGGTTTATTGGGGTTCTATTGGGTGTAGTCATCATTGTCTTTGTTCTTTTGAATTTTAGAAATGCAGGAAGCGCGGCCACAGTGAAGACAGCTGATGTGACAGAAGGAAAAATCATAGAGCAAATCTATACAAATGGTAGATTGGAACCTCAGGAAACGAAAGTCGTTTTCTCTCCGGTTGGCGGAATCGTGCAGACGCTTCATGTTAAAGAGGGGGATTCGGTTACAAAAGGACAGCCTGTGTTAAAACTTAAGCTGGATTCCATAAAGGAGCAATTGGACAAAGAAAAGCTTGATATCGAGCTTACTGAAGCAGAACGACTTGCAGCGAAAAAACAACATTTTGAAAAATTCAAAGAACTAATGTCGGATAACCCTGATCAGACTGTGGAGGAACTGGATCTTACGTCATATGATTTGCGCATTCGCAGAAGTCAATTGACCATCGCTTCCCTGGAGAAGCAGTTAAGTAACGGTACAGTATACGCCTCGGCTGACGGGATAGTGACTGAAGTGGCTGTAAAAGAGGGACAAATTATGCCTGAGGGAAGTCAAGTGATTTCTGTGGCTGATCTCTCATCATACAAGGTGAAGGCAAATTTGAATGAGATGGACGCAGGCAAGGTAGTCCTTGGGATGAAGGCGAAAGTAACAGGAGAATCCATAACAGATACGTATGAGGGTGAGGTCACTTATTTATCTCCAACCGCAATACTTAGTGACAAGACATCCAAGGATGCTACTGTTGGAATGGAAATAACGCTGGCAAATAAAGCAGCCGAGCTTCGTCCTGGCTATAATGTAACAATTGAAATGGAATTACCGGATAAAGATCGTGTTCTCGTCCCGATTACAGCTGTGAAATATGAAGCTCAAGAAGTTTACGTATTTAAGGTTGAGGGAGAAAAAGCTGTCAAGTCGATTGTAACCATCGGTAAAGAGGGTGAGGAGCAGGTTGAAATCGTCACCGGAGTGGCTAAAGGCGATAAAGTTGTAGTGGAAGGCGCTGAGAGTCTTCGTGATGGCGATAAGGTGAAGGTTCAATGATTACCTTGACTGATATTACTAAAGTTTATAAAAATGGACCGCTTGAGGTTCAGGCGCTAAGTCCTGTTAATCTGAAGGTAGAACGTGGAGAATTTGTAGCCATTATGGGCTCTTCGGGTTCGGGCAAATCCACGCTTATGAATATCATCGGCTGTCTGGATGTCCCGACATCAGGCAGCTACAATCTCGATGGAGAAGACGTCCACAAACTAAATGAAGATGAGCTTTCCCGGGTACGGAACCAAAAGATAGGCTTTGTATTTCAAAGCTTTAATTTGCTGGGGCGGCAGACGGTTCTGCAAAATGTGACCCTTCCAATGATGTATGCGGGAATTTCCAGAGAAAAACGAAATGAGCGCGCACTTGATTTGCTTGCAAGAGTAGGTCTTGAAGGCAGGGTAAAGCATCGCCCGACAGAGCTGTCCGGGGGTCAGAAGCAGCGTGTGGCGATAGCCCGCGCCTTAACCATGAATGCGCCAATATTGTTAGCCGATGAACCGACTGGAAATCTGGATACCAAATCATCACATGAGATCATGGCCTTGTTTAAGCAAATTCATGAGGAAGGTACAACGATTGTCCTCGTTACGCATGAGCCTGATATTGCTGAGCATGCTGATCGTGTATTGCTGTTCGGTGATGGTAAGCTGCTCAAGGATACTCGCAAAGGAAGTGTGTATTCATGAGTATTTGGGAGAGTATACTAGTTGCATTAGCCAACCTGAGAATGAATAAATTGCGGTCTTTTCTGACGATGATCGGCATTGTATTCGGTGTTGCAGCCGTTGTTACTGTTGTATCGATCGGTCAATCAGGCCAATCTTCCATGATGTCGGAGTTGTCCAATTACAAAGACGGGTATTTTATTGTATACAACAATAATTCAGATGGAGGGACTCTGGGAGATAAAGAAATTCGGCTTCGCGATTTAAGTGAGGTAGCTAAATTACCGGGTGTCAGATATGTGGCTAGTGAGCTAACCTTTTCAGCGACTACTAAATTAAAGAATGAAGAGCTTCGTTTTTCTATCACAGGGACAATGGCCGATATTCCAAAAATGATGAATCTCGATATAGTAGCGGGAAGGTTCTTTAATTCACAGGAAGAAAGAGGTCGCCAGAAGGTAATTATTGTTGACAAGAAGTTTGCAGTAAAGGCATATGGTTCGGAAGCCAGTGCTATTGGTCGTAAGCTTGTGCTCTCAAGTGGTACTTTTCGGGTTATTGGCGTATATAAACAACAGGAGAGTATCATGAGCGGCATGCAGGGTGAACGGTATACAGGGTATGCTCCGCTACTTGCTATGCCTATGGGAGAGGATGGCGATAACGTTCGTCTAGGCGTGATTAGCGGGCTGGCTGCAGTGCCAGATAATTTAGATAACACCGTTCAGGACGTTAAAGAATGGTTTGCCAAGAAAAAGAATACAGATGTCAGTCAATTTTTGTCTCAGACAGGAAAAGACGCAGAGCAGATGATAGCAAGCTCATTTGGCATTATGCAAATCATTATTGGCTCTATAGCAGGCATATCCTTGCTTGTCGGTGGAATCGGAGTCATGAATATTATGCTTGTTTCTGTCACAGAACGAACCAGAGAAATCGGGATTCGGAAAGCGATCGGAGCTACACCTGGAACCATCATGGTGCAATTTATGATCGAAGCTGTGATATTGTCTTTTATCGGCGGTACGATTGGGGCATTGTTCGGACTGTTATTAGCTTTTATATTTGCAATAGCTACCGGGTGGCCTTTTGTCGTGAGTATTTGGGCCATGGCACTCGCTTTCGGTTTCTCGGCTGCGGTAGGTATATTCTTCGGCTTATACCCAGCGAACAAAGCTTCCAAGCTGCATCCTATTGAATCTCTTCGTTATGAATAAAAATAAACAACCCGGAACGCTTGCTAAAGCGAACCGGGTTGTTTTGTATGGTGTTGGCTGTACATTTGCTAATTAACGCTACGCATTCACACTTACAGGCTGTACTGGAATATAGATATCAATTTGCTTGTCTTCCTGCGGCCAACAACGCTTATCATACCATTCAAAATCAGGAGCAGCTATTTGCTCATAACCTGAGGTCGGGAACCAGTTCGTATAGATATTATCCCAAGTGCTCTGAATGGATGCGACGAAATCACTTTGTCCGACTGGAGGCGTTGTGAATATAGCATAGGTAGTTTCCGGTATCTCTAACTCGATCATCCCGTCCGGAACGGGAGTGCTTCGGTCAACTTCAAAGCCGATAGTATATTGGAAGCTTCCATCGGTATTCAACGATGAACAAATGCCCAATTCAACATCAGGGCGGAGTTTACCCGGAATCTTGTAAGCTAATTGCTCTTTCATGTAGTTTTGCCAAAAGGCAGGAATTTCTGTGTTGTTACCTTCACTTGCAGCTGTAGTGATACTATAACCAATTACTCTCATTGCACGGAATTGTTCGATACGAGCATCCATTTGATACACTCTCCATTCATCGTTTTGTAGTCCAGCAAATACCTCTTTAGGTTGTGCGATCGGCACGAGGAAAGGCGGATGATCCAGCTTGCGGCAAGCAGAAGGCATCATTCCATACATTTTTCGAAAAGAACGTGTAAAGGATTCGTGGGACCCGAAGCCGCATTGAAGAGCGACATCGACTATTTTTAGATCACTATAAACTAGTGCTTCGGCTGCTTTGGACAGTCGTCTTTTTCGAATATAGGACGTAACCGTATCCCCAACCCAATACAGAAATGTTCGGTGAAAATGATATTCGGAATAATGTACCGCTTGAGCAACCTCTTTTAGTGTTAGATCTTCCCCAAGCCTCTCCTCGATGTATTCAATACTTTGCTGAACTACTTTAGAATTATTGTTCATGAACTTCCTCCAGACCGGTCATATTAGGAAGTATATAGTACTGGATGAATGGAATCTTGATCATTCTTGCTTTTGAGTAATCTTGGAAATAAAACATAGAGTTGCTTCGAGTGCTTCTGTCAATGGTGTGGTAGGTCCTTCGAATGGATGAACCGCTCCAAAGGTATGATTGCCGCCTGGTATTTGTATCCACTCTATGTCGGGTCGAAGACTGACTAAATCCTCAGAGCCTTTGCGTAGTTTGGCAGCATCCTCAGTACCTTGGATCAGTACGACAGGAAAGTCTCTGTGACGTGACAAACGACTGATGATATCATATCGTTCTTGCTGACGTTCAAGGTCCTCAATAACGATTACATCCAGCGGCATTTGTTGGTTTGTCCGTCCGTTGAGTACATAGCTGCGACCATTCCGGCGCATTTCTTCCTTTTGCGTATCGCTGAATAAATCAAGGTTCGTAACACCGTTCCATGAGATAACACCGCTTATTGACTCAGGATGATCCAGGGCGTAGACCAGGCTTACACCTGCACCGCGGCTATGGCCGATTAGAAAAAGCGGCAGGCAACGAAGTTGTTCATCAGCTTGTAAGTAGCTAACGAGAGCATGGAGATCAGACAGTTCCTGATCATAAGTATTTACCGCGAATTTTTCCAATTCCGTAAACTGCAGCGGATCGTCCCCAATCCCGTTATGAGAAAAATTAAAAGCAATGACTTCGTGTGTACGGCTTAAAAACTCCGCAGCATAAGGGAACATTCCCCAATCCTTAAAGCCTTTATATCCGTGGGCAATGAGGACGAGCCCGATAGGGACATTGTTTTGGGCAGGATAACGTGTTGCCTTAATGACATTTTCTCCGTCCAGCTGAACCTGAAAATCAATCGACATACGTATATCATCCTTTCCTATATATAAAGTTATGAATTACTTGCACACTAGTAGCTCGTTTCATTATAGCATAGGCAGGGCTCGCTTCCAGAACTCTTCCCTGTTACAATGTGATTGGCATGTTTTCTTATAAATGCTCAGGTAATGTGAAGGAAGGGAATCTTCATGATTTTTGGAATTGGACATGATGTCGTTGAAATAGAACGGGTACGCGGTATGCTGGATAACAAGATTGGTAACAGAATGATTCAGAGAATTCTGACTCCTTCAGAACAAGGATTGCCGGGAGCTCAGTCGAGATCGGCAGAATTTGTGTCGGGCCGTTTTGCTGCCAAGGAAGCGATTAGCAAAGCATTCGGGTGCGGAATTGGACAGTTGTTAGGTTTTACTGATATGGAAATCATGCCGGATGCCTTCGGCAAGCCTTCGGTTACAATATCGTCGCAATCATGGGAACGACTAGGCATGGTTGAGCAGGAATTTGCCGTACATCTTAGTATTACGCATGAGCGGCATTTGGCTTCTGCTTTTGCAGTTGTGGAGAGAGTCAAATAAAGGAGAGCATGATGCAGGAAAGTATAGAGAGTAAACATTTTTTCAGTACAGAATTGTTGAAGTGGTATGATCGATCCAAAAGGGATTTGCCCTGGAGAAGACAGCGAGATCCATATTATATTTGGGTATCGGAGATTATGCTGCAGCAGACGAGAGTAGATACGGTAATTCCTTATTTTAATCGGTTTATCGAACGATTTCCTGCCATTACGGATTTGGCGCAGGCTCCTGAGGAGGATGTGCTTAAATGCTGGGAAGGGTTAGGGTATTATTCCAGAGCTCGCAATCTGCAGACGGCGGCGCGTCAAGTTGTGGAGCGACACGGCGGTGTAGTTCCGAATGTAAAGTCAGATGTTGCTGCCCTCAAAGGGGTAGGACCATACACAACAGGCGCCATATTGAGCATTGCCTTTAATCAGCCGGAGCCTGCGGTGGATGGCAATGTAATGCGAGTATTGTCGAGATTTTTCTTCATCGAAGAAGATATTATGAAGCTGCGTACCAGAACCTTGATGGAGCAATTGGCTGCGGAGCTAATTCCTGAGGGACGCGCAGGAGATTTCAATCAGGCACTGATGGATTTTGGGGCTACGGTGTGTACGCCAAAGTCACCTCATTGTCTGACATGTCCAGTAATGGCTCATTGTGAGGCGAGGTTAGAGGGAGCGGAGGAGCGGCTGCCACTCAAAAGCAAGGCTAAGCCGCCGCGCCCCGAATATCATTTAGTCGCCTTAGTCGAAGGCGAAGGAGATCACGAGGGGCGCATTTTAGTTCGCCAGCGTCCAAATTCAGGGCTGCTCGCCCGCATGTGGGAGCTGCCCTATATTCCGGCTGATGCTAAAGTGGGCGAAGGCGCAGGTCTGCCGGACGGTCCGGCGATGGATCGTCTTGCTGCAGCGCTAGCCGAAGCAGGAGTGTCAGCTAGACCCATCGAGCCCTTCATGAATACAGAGCACACGTTCAGCCATATTCATTGGAATCTGAGGGTGTTCCGTTTTCAGGAAGCAGCAGAATTGATGGCTATGTTGGGTTTTGCAGCGGAAGCTAAAGCTCAGTATGAAATAAATGCCGCAATTACAAAAGAATCTGATGAAGCGACACAGCAATATCGCTGGATTAATAGGGAGGATATGGCGGATTTGGCCTTTCCTAATGTGTTTCTTAGAATTCTTGATGAGTACTATAAGCAGAAATAGAAGGGGCCGTCTCATAGTCCCATGATGTGAGCGATAATCCCGGAATTGCTGAAAATTGATGCAAAAGAGCAGGCTTTTATCGTGTAAATTGACTAAATGCCCTAAATTGCTGTAAATGTGCAGGCTTTCACTAAGTACTCGTTTCAAACTAGACTATTCTGCACTATATTCCTGCACTTTTGCAGGCTTTGGCTCATCCTATCCTGGCTACTTTTAAAAAAATGCATTTTTGCAGGTTTTCCCTGTTGCGTGCTTGTTCTGATCTACTAAAAAAAGAGGCGCCCCTCAAAGTTTACTTAGATGACTTTGAGGGACAGCCTCTTCTTTATTTTCATTAATCGCCGATCATTCGATTCTCTACGTCTTTTTCGTTGTTTTGCTGATCCGGTTCGCGATGGGTGTCTGGCGATATCTGACCGTGATCAACCGGAGTGTTGCCGCTGACACTGCGTGCGAAATTAGTGAATTCCGCCTTGTGCTGGTCGGCCTTATGTTTTAGCTTGAGTAACTCCTGCGGGTCATTTGTTAATTCATTTTGTTGATCCATAGTATGCTTGCTCCTTATTTATACGAAATTAAAAAACGGAATGTTATTTATTGTTTGGCTGCTTCGTAACGTTTATTGACCTCATCCCAGTTGACGATATTCCAGAATGCGGCGATATAGTCAGGGCGTTTATTTTGATATTTTAAATAATAGGCATGCTCCCATACGTCAAGACCGAGTATAGGCGTCAGACCTTCAGATAACGGGTTGTCCTGATTTGGCGTGCTTGTAACAGATAGCCTGCCATCCTTGCCTACAACAAGCCAGGCCCAGCCGCTGCCAAAGCGAGATGCTGCAGCTTTCGCGAAATCCTCTTTAAACTTGTCAAACCCGCCAAGCTCAGTATCAATCGCATGTGCAAGAGATCCACTTGGCGTGCCTCCGCCTTTTGGGCTAATAATTTTCCAGAAGAGACTGTGATTTGCATGTCCTCCGCCATTGTTGCGTACTGCAGTACGAATGCTCTCAGGTATACTGTTCAGATCTGAGATTAGCTCCTCTACACTTTTGTTTTGCAATTCTGGAGCCTGTTCCAGAGCAGTGTTGAGATTTGTTACGTAGGTGTTATGGTGACGATCGTGGTGAATGTTCATGGTTTGTTCGTCAATATAAGGTTCCAGCGCATTTGCAGGGTAAGGTAGAGCAGGTAATTCGTGTGCCATGGTTATATTTTCCTCCCGATCCAATTGTTGTTCGTTGTAGAGTTTAATTTTATTAAAGAACAGAGATGGTTAACACTCCATTAACAAACCTATTATTGGAAAAAAAGAATGAAATAATGCATTGAATTTGCCAAAAATAGAAATTGTTTTTAAAAAATAAAATGTAACCGCTTAATATAAAGCGCTTTCAGAAGAAAAATGATGTATTCAGGAGATTTATATGGTTTAATGGACAAAGAAGAGGATTTTTCTCGTTTTTTGTCTGGATTCAATTGTTTGGTTAATGTAAAAAATTGAAGAAGTTTTTACATCAATTTATCTAGCTTAGAGAAAAGGGAGATCATTGCATGCGTATACGTTCCTTTCAGTTGAGTGATGCCAATCAAGTGATGGAGCTTTTGCAGCTTGCCTTATCGGAAGACTGCTACGAAGACACAAAGCGGGCTTTTGCCAGACAGTTGTCTTGGGACTCTGAACTAATTATGATTGCCGAAGTGGACGATGAAGTGATTGGTGTGCTGATTGGTACAATCGATCAAAATATGGGATGTATTTACCGTTTGGCGGTTCATCCAGAGTACCGTCGTCAAGGTGTAGGCAAAAACTTAATCGCCGGTATGGAGCAACGTTTTCAACATCGTAAAATTTATCGCATTTTTGTTGTTGGAGACGAGCATAACAAGGAGATTGCTCCGCTCTATGAAGCTATGGGCTACGGAGCAAGTAAGTTTCTGGAGGCTTTCCAGAAGCTAGGTATTGCGGCTGTACATTCAATGTCTTAATCTCAAGTTGCTATTTTATAGAGAATATATTAGAAATCTCTGAGCATATCTGTCACCCGTTGCAAATGGGCGTAGGATATGCTTTTCTATATATTAGATACTTTGAGCGGAAAAAAGGGGTTTCATGGCAGGGTATGCAGAATTTGTGTTCTGGCCAATTACCAAGATCAGAGGTTTATAATGGAGGTATATGAGTGAAGGAAATTATGATTTATACCGATGGTGCTTGTTCAGGGAACCCGGGTCCAGGCGGATGGGGCGCTGTTTTATTATATAAGGGACATCGAAAAGAATTGTCAGGTGGAGAAAAGCATACGACGAATAATCGTATGGAGATTCAGGCGGTTATTTCAGCGTTAACCGAGCTCAAGGAGCCGTGTATCGCCAAGGTGTATAGTGATTCAGCGTATGTGGTGAACTGCTTTCAGCAGGGTTGGATTCGAGGCTGGCTTAAGAACGGCTGGAAGAATAGCAAGAATCAGCCTGTAGAGAACAAGGAATTGTGGCAGGAGCTTTGGCGCTTGATGGGAATACATCAGGTTGAGTATATAAAAGTTAAAGGTCATAGTGACAATGAGCTGAACAATCATTGCGACTTTTTGGCGCGTGAAGCGATCAAGCGTTTGTCTTAAATCAAACATCAAGGAGGGGACGGGATGGCGACAACTGAGAATGGCGCGGCTGGAAGCTTGGCCGGGAAACTGCCAATATGGGCCGAGCTTAAGCGGGAAATTGTAGCGATAGCACCGTCGCTCGGCATTGATGATATCGGGTTTGCTTCGGCGGACCCTTTTTTATCGTTGAAATCTATTCTGTTAGAGCATCGAGCAAAGGGATATGAATCTGGATTTGAGGAGCCGGATATTGAGAAACGGGTTCATCCAGAACTGTCATTGGAGCAACCTGCCTCATTAATCTCCATTGCGGTGGCATATCCGTCTAAGATGGACAACCCTCCCAAGTCAGAGCCAGGTAAACGAAGAGGTATCCTTGCCAGATCGGCATGGGGACAAGATTACCATCATGTTCTAAGGGCAGCAATGGCTAAGCTTGAGGAATTTATTTTGAGTCGTGTTCCTGAGGCCAGGTTAGTTAACATGGTGGATACAGGAGCTTTAGTGGATCGGGCTGTAGCTGAACGAGCAGGGATTGGATTCAGCGGCAAGAACTGCGCGATAATCTCACCCAAATGGGGATCATGGATTTATCTCGGGGAGCTGATTACGAATATCCCCTTTCCTCCAGATAGTCCGGTTACGGAGGACTGCGGTGAATGTACAAAATGTCTGGATGCATGTCCTACAGGGGCGCTTGTCGGGCCAGGGCAGCTTAATGCGCAACGATGTATTTCTTTTTTGACTCAGACCAAGGGTTTTCTGGAAGAGGAATTTATGCTGAAGATTGGCAATCGTCTGTATGGATGTGATACCTGCCAGATTGTTTGTCCTAAAAATAAAGGGAAGTCTTGGAATCACCGCCCTGAGCTTCAGCCAGAGCCGGAGGTAGCTAAACCTCTGCTCTTACCGCTTTTGGATATGAGTAATCGAGAGTTTAAAGAGACCTTTGGTAGCAGTGCTGCCTCCTGGAGAGGAAAAAAACCAATGCAGCGTAATGCTGTTATTGCGCTCGGGAACTTCAAAGATCGGGACTCCGTACCGAAATTAATAGATATAATGCAAAATGATCCGAGACCTGTCATGCGAGGAACAGCTGCTTGGTCATTAAGTCGGATTGGAGGGGAAGAAGCATTGGAGGCTATAAATAGAGCTATCGCGACTGAGCAGGATGCAGAGGTGCTTGAACGGTTAAAAACGGCATACGAGAAGCTGAATGGGGCAGAGGCAGAAGTGCTTTATTATGATGAAATGGATTCAGTGATCGGTAAGCTGACTCTGGTAACCAGTACACGTGGTTTATGCCATATTGAATTTGGTCCCTATAGTGATTGTTCTGATTTTTTGAATCGTTGGATGCAGCGTTATTATAAGGGATCACAAATGGTAGCCTCCAAGGAGGCGTTGTCTACAGCTAGCCAGCAGCTTAAAGAGTATTTTGCGGGTGAACGCAGGCAATTTGATCTGCGGTTGGATTTACAGGGGAGTGAGTTTCAGCGTAAGGTCTGGAACGCATTGCTAACCATTCCGTATGTTGAGACCGCTTCTTATAAGGATATAGCGGAGATGATAGGCCAACCCAAAGCTGTGCGGGCTGTTGGCGGAGCTAACAACAAAAACCCGATTCCTATCATTGTGCCATGCCACCGAGTGATCGGCTCTAACGGAAGCCTGGTCGGGTACGGAGGTGGACTTTCAATTAAAGAGAGTCTGCTGTCGCTTGAGCGGAATGTGGAATATGGATCAGGACAAGATCAGTGAGTAATGCCTCAAGCTAGCATCCGCCGCCAAATCGCGAACTTCTTCCTTGCACTTTTGAATGAATTTAATAGCTATCAAGGGGGATAAGACATGAGATTCATGAGTGTAGAGGATATTGAACCAGGGCAATTGCTTGGCAGAACCGTATATTCTGCAAATGGAACAGTGCTGCTATCGGCAGGAGTACAGCTTACTGTATACATGATTAGTACATTGAAGCGCATTGGTGTGACCATGCTTTATATCAAAGATGCTGATTTTGAAGATGTTGAAATAGAAGATGTTATAAGTGAAGCTACAAAGCAGGTGGTTTTTCGTGAAATGAGCGAGACACTGGAATCGATCAGATCGGGCAAGGATTGGAGCACACGAAAAATTAGCACTAGTGTGGACACCCTTCTTACGGATGTGCTGAATAATAAGGAAGTACTGCTTCAGCTTACGGAAATCCGGACGGCGGATAATGCGGATTATATTCATGCGGTTAACGTATGTCTACTATCCTCAATGATCGGACTTAATATGGGGTTGAATTATTCGCAATTAAAAGATTTGGCGATAGGGTCGCTTCTTCATGACATTGGAAAATCTATTTCTCTCCCAGACGATGCCGACAGGAATGATCCCAAAAATCATCATACATGGCGGGGATTTGAGTTATTAAAGCACAAACGGGAATTCAATCTCCTGATTGCCCATACCGCACTACAGCATCATGAACGATTGAATGGGAGTGGGCTTCCACGAGGTCTGGATCATGAGGCGATACATTTGTTCGCTAAAATTGTAGCGGTAGCCAACATGTACGATAATCTGATTGGCGGTGGGGGAACTGGCGAAGGACGTGCTATGCTTCCTCATGAGGCTTGTGAGAAGCTAATGGCTTCCTCAGAGCAGGAGCTGGATCATGAGGTATTAATTGAGTTTACTAGAATTGTATCCGTATATCCTACCGGAACCTCAGTTCGATTATCTACCAAAGAAACCGGAGTCGTTGTAAGCCAGCATCGCGGATTGCCGGGAAGACCGGTAGTTCGTGTCATTCGCGGGGCTGGAGAGGATATCGATGTGAAGGAAGTAGATTTGGCAAGAGAGACAACATTGTTTATTGAAGCTGTTCTTGCTTGAATCGCGTTAAAGTGAATGATATTATATGTTGAGTGTCCTAGCTGTTAGCGAATTGACACGGAGATTGTATACAGGGGTGGCTCATTGATATGGATATCGTAATTCCTATTATTACTTTAATCGTTGGTTTAGTCGGCGGATTTTTCATCGGTGTTGTTTATTTGCGTAAACAGCTTACGAAGATGCAGAATGATCCTCAAATGCTGCAAAAGATGGCTCAGCAAATGGGCTATAATCTGAACGGCAAACAAATGCAGCGTGCACAACAAATGATGAAGAATCAGGGCGGTAAAGCCAATCAAGCTGGAAAGAGCAAGAGAAAATAAAACTATTCAGATACAATTATTCTGGAAGGAGGAGGCGCTAGAATGTCAGGAGTTAAAGATTACGTAAACAAACAGGTTGGCGACAATCGTGAACGGATTGAGCATCATGTTCGTGAGATTTTGAAGCTGATTGGTGAAGATGTAGAGCGTGAAGGACTCATTGAAACACCAGCACGGGTTACCCGTATGTATGAGGAAATTTTTGCAGGGTACGAGGTCGATCCCCATGATGTGCTTGGTGTTACGTTCGAAGAGAATCACGAAGAGCTTGTTATCGTGAAGGATATTGTATATTACAGCCAATGCGAACATCATATGGCGCCTTTCTTCGGCAAAGTGCACATTGGATACATTCCTAGCGGTAGAATTGCTGGACTTAGCAAATTGGCTCGTCTGGTAGAGGCAGTTACACGTAGACTTCAGGTGCAGGAGAGAATTACTAGCCAGATTGCCGACATTATGGATGAAGTACTGAAGCCGCAAGGTGTTATGGTCGTCGTTGAAGGTGAACATTTATGCATGTGCGCACGGGGCGTGAAAAAACCGGGAAGCAAAACAATTACGTCTGCAGTTCGTGGTAATTTCCGTACGGATGCTGCATCCAGAGCCGAATTTATGTCGTTGATCAAGGGATAGAATAGTGTTAGTTCGTTTTAGTTAATAGTAGTAACGAGTAAAGATTGAGGCCGACATCGATTTATATCGATGTCGGCCTTTTTTTAATTTGGTGATAGGAGGGGAGAACCGGTCGGATGACGGAGCGACGAATTCCTGTACAGAAACTGAAGCGGAAGTTCGGAACTTCGGAACTTCAGAACCTCAGGACCTCAGATTCCCAGAACCTCGTGGTCAAAAAGATGCAAAAGTACATCTTTATTGTCATGACATAGGCGAAAGAGCAGAATACCTGCAATAATACATTTTTTTCAGACCGGAGGACTAGTTTTAAGCTGAAAGCTTAGAAATACATGTACTTTTGCAGGCTTTTTTCAAAAAATAGCGACTCTGAAGGTAAATTCATGCATTTTTGCAGGTATTTGGTTCGGTGTATACCGTCTCCAGAGGGAGAGACAAAATCTGTACAGAAATCTTTCATGTAATATTATCTTACATAAATCTTTACAATACATCATCTAGTCACTATAATAAGGAAATATAAACGATCATAAATTATCATTTAGAAACAAATAAGTTCACTCGTTGGTTGCTAGCCCGTTTTTCAGAGGGAAGGGAGATCATTTTATGCTGCAGCAAGAGCAACTTAAATCTAAATTGTTGGATTATATGAGCACTATTCGATTGTCTGGTTATGAATCGCGTATGGCCTACAAATTTAAGGGCGATTTATCAGCCTACGCTGACCAAGTGAAGATAGACAAGCTGGGAAATGTAATTGGCACGATTGAAGGAACTGATCCGGAGGCTCCAAGTGTAATGGTTTTTGCGCATATGGATGTTATCGGCTTTGTGATCAGTTGTATCGAACCGGATGGTTTTCTGCGATTTGATCGTGTTGGCGGGATTTCGGAGAAAATTGTGCAAGGTAAGGCGGTCATGGTAGGGAGTGAGATGGGTGAATATTATCCGGGGATCATTGCTGCTAAATCCTATCACGGCCAGACGCCAGAAGACAAATCGAAGGTAGACTCCTTCAACACTTTGTTTGTCGATATAGGGGCAAGGAATGTTAAGGAAGTGAATGATCTCGGAATTTTCGTGGGTTGTCCCATTACATTCGCTCCATATTACGTTGAGTTGTTAAATGATCGTATTGCCGGAGCTTACTTGGATGATGCAACAGGTCTAACCAATCTTCTTCAGATTGCTGCAGTCTTATCCGATGACAGACCGCGCTGCACGGTTCATTTCGTAGGAACTGTAATGGAAGAATTTAATGCAAGAGGCGCGATGATGGCGGCCCGTACTGTGAAGACGGATATGGCAATCTGTTTGCTTAGTCCTGGCGCAGGTGATACACCGGATCAGAAAAGTGTAAACAATATTGTGCTTGGTGGCGGGCCTGGAGTTACGATGTTTAATTTTCATGGCAAGGGTACATTGAATGGGAATATCGTACATCAGGGGATGTATCAATTATTGAAAAAAACGGCCGAGGAACAGGGTATTCCACTCCAACGCTGTGCCGCAAGAGGAGCTTTGTCAGATACCGCTTATTTGCAGCTTGAGAATGAAGGGATTCCTTGTATGGATATGGGGACGCCTGACCGTTACAGTCACTCTCCTATGGAAATATGCGATTTAAAGGATTTGGAGATGGTAGGTCTATTAGTAGCTGCATTTTTGAATTCTGTCGATCGCAATTTCAACCTGAACCGCTATTAGTAGATGATGCAGACAGAAGGGGAGGATGAGCTTGGTTAGAGATGTTCTAATGGGAATAGACGGAGGAACCGGGAGTATTCGAGTGGGACTCTATGATCTTAAGGGGAGTCAGCTTGGTTTTGCAGCTACCGAATATAATACAAAGCATATTCATACTGGGTGGGCCGAGCAATCTCCAGATGATTGGTGGCAAGCTTTGAAAGAGAGTATCGGCACAGTTCTTGCCTCGACAGGAATTTCAAAGGATAGAATACTTGGGCTAAGTACGACGACAACAAGCTGTAGTGTGGTGCTTAGCATGAAGGATGGCACACCGGTTAGGGATTGCCTGATTTGGATGGATGTCAGAGCGGCCCAAGAGGTTGTTGATATTGCTGAATTAACAGGCTCGAAGCTGTCGGCAGAATGGATGCCTGGCAAGCTGTTGTGGCTGAAACGGCATGAGCGTAACAACTATGATCGGGCTGAGGTTTTTTGCGAATATCAGGATTGGATGACTTTCAAGCTAACGGGCAAGTGGTCTATCAATATCAATAATTCCTGCAACTGGGGATATAATGCTCGTGAAAAAGGATTTGCAGAAGAGTTCTATCGGAAAATTGGGCTGGAGGAAGCTGTATCGAAGTTTCCTGGTGATCATGTATTTACAGTCGGGGATAACATCGGAATGCTAACTAAAGAAGCGGCTGATGATCTGGGGCTTGACTGTCATACCATTGTTGCTCAGGGAGGCATCGACTCGTCCATCGGTGTTCTTGGCATGGGTGTATACGAACCTGGAAGAATCGCATTAATTACCGGTTCCTCCAATCTGGCGATGGCGCTGACAGAAGAGCCGTTGTTCAATGAGGGAAAGATCAACACTGGACCCGATAATTTGATACAGGGTTACTATACCTCTTACCAGGGGCAGGTCTCATCAGGATCTATTCTAAGCTGGTTTAAGAGGGAGTTTTGCAGAGATCTTGAGCTTGAAGGGGTCTCTGTGTACGATTATTTGAATAAGGAAGCAGAGAATCTCCCCATTGGTTCAGAGGGATTAATTGCACTTGATTATTGGCAAGGCAATCGTCATCCTTATTTGGATTCTAAAGTCAGAGGCATGTTCTATGGCTTGTCGCTGCATCATACTCGGGCCCATATGTACCGTGCGTTGATGGAGGGGATCGCCTATGGCACGGAGAATTTGCTGGTGCAGTTCAGGAAAAATGGCTTCGAGGTGAAAGAAATCAATATCGCCGGCGGGACTACAAATTCAGATTTGTATTTGCAAATTCATGCGGATGTGAGCAACGTCATCGTGAATGTTCCTTCTGAACCACAGGCGCCGTGCTTGGGGGCTGCGATTTGTGTTGCGACGGCTGTCGGGGAATATCCGGGTCTGAGGGAAGCGGTTCAAGAGATGGTGACCTTTGACAAGGTGATTAAGCCGAACCCTGACAATCAAGCTCGCTACAAACGATTCTTTGAGCAATATCGCAAAATTTATCCTACCTTTAAAGACTGGATGCATGAGACTACTGATCTTTATTTGAATGCATAAGCTTACATTCTGAATTTTCATTTTAATAGATGGAGGGATACATCATGAGTATACCAACACCGCATATGACTGCAGGGACTGAGGATATTGCCAAGACGGTACTGATGCCCGCAGATCCGCTGGCAGCCCAATATATCGCAGAAAATTTTTTGTACGACTCTAAACGCTTCAATCAGGTGCGTAACATGCTGGGATACACAGGGACATACAAGGGTAAAAAAATCTCGGTAATGGGCAGCGGTATTGGGATGCCGTCCACGGGAATCTATACGTATGAGTTATTTCAGTTTTATGGAGTTGAACGAATTGTTAAGCTTGGATTTTCTAATCCGATTCAACCGGATCTGTCGCCTTCTGAGCTCATAATTGCAATGGGAGCCAGCACCTCTTATTCCAATTACGCAGATAGCTATGAGCTTCCGGGATCGTTTGCTCCTATTGCAGATTATCAGCTAGTACGAAATGCAGTGAATTTGGCCAAGGATGAAGGGATAAGCTACCGTGTTGGGACGGTGCTGACTACAGATGTTTTCTATCCGGATGACCAGAAGGTTTGGGACAGATGGGTCAAAATGGGGGTACTCTTGCGTGATATGGAGACGGCTGCGCTATACTTGACTGCTGCAAGGGCTGGCGCACAGGCTCTGAGTCTGTTGGTTGCTGGTGATTATGGAAATGCCGAGGCTGAGAAGACATACCACAAAGCGATCAACATTGCATTGGAATTAGGATGAGAGGAGAGCGGTTAGTATGAGTCATACATCAACACCAACACTTCATAATACGGCTAAGCTTGGAGATATTGCCAAAACTGTTCTGATGCCAGGGGACCCGCTTCGTGCAAAGTTCATTGCAGAGAAATTTCTGGATAATCCAGTGTGCTTTAATACTGTTCGGAATATGCTGGGCTATACAGGAACGTATAATGGTAAGCCTGTATCGGTAATGGGGCATGGAATGGGTATGCCGTCAGTGGGTATATACACGTATGAACTGTTTAATTTCTATGATGTTGACAACATCATCAGAATTGGTTCCTCGGGTGCTATTCAGCCGGATGTAAAAATGCGCGATATTATTATCGGAATGGGAGCCTGTACAGATTCGGGTTATGCCAAAAGTTTTGAGCTGCCAGGAACCTTTTGTCCTGTAGCCAGCTATGATTTGATCGAGAAGGCCGTAGATGCTGCGGAAAGCAGGGGTATACCTGTGCGGGTGGGCAACATCATTTCAGGGGATGTATTCTACTGTGATAATGCGGATAAGCATGATAACGGATGGATTAAAATGGGTGTGCTTGCTTCTGAAATGGAGGCAGCGGCTTTGTATATGAATGCCGCTAGAGCGGGTAAAAATGCCCTGTGTATGATCACGATTTCGGATAAACCGGGAGATACGCCAACTACAGCTGAAGAGCGAGAAAAGACCTTTACGGGGATGATGGAGATTGCTTTGGCTTTAGTATAGATCAGTTTATGATCGATATTGAATGAGAAGGATAGGAATAAGGGTGAATCTAACTCTTATTCCTATTGCTTTTAAGGTATAAGAAAGTATAATCTTCATAGATTCCATAATGGGTGGGGATAATATAGTGTTTCAAATTGAGAGACAGGAGAAGATCCTGCAATATATTGATAAGAAAAAGAAAGCAAACGTAAATGAATTAAGCACTTTATTCGATGTGTCGAAAGTGACGATTCGGCGAGATCTCGATGATTTGGCGGAGAAAGGTCTGGTCATCAAGACACACGGGGGCGTCATGTCTATTACGAACAAATTTTCTTATGAGATCCCTTCTTCGAGCAAGCTTGAGTCTAATACAGAGGCTAAGCAAAAAATCGGATTGGTAGCAGCGGGGATGATTGAGGAAGATGATATCGTAATTTTCGATGCTGGTTCAACTACGCTTGAAGTAGCTAGAAACATTCGTAATCAACAAGTAACAGTGCTCACTAATGACATCAAAATATCAATGGAGATGGCACATAAACGTGATGTCACACTTATGGTTTCGGGTGGTGTTCTGAATGAATCTGTGTACACGCTTGTAGGAGACCAGACAGTCGATTTTTTCAAGAAAGTACATGTAAACAAAACCTTTCTGGGCTGCGATGCGATTGATCTGCAATTCGGAATATCCAATCGGACGATGCAGGAGGTTGAGACAAAAAAGGCGATGATTGGTGCGGCTGAAGAGGTTATTATGGTAACGGATAGTACGAAGCTGAACAAGAAAGTGTTCTGTCATCTATGTGATATTTCGGATATAGATAAGCTGGTTATTAACGAAATTGATGTAGAGTACAAGAGGGAGCTTGAGAAGAAAGGCGTAGAAGTGATTGTAGCAGAGTAAGGTTAGGTATTTTAGGATGGAGCATCTGATCATCATCAATTTTTGAAATCAAGAATTGATGATGATTAGGTGCTTTTTTTGTGTTTTTTTCATGTACTATATCCGTCAATCAACCTTATTTTCCAGTATTAACCACATAAATGATAAATAAATTATCAAAAAGATAAATAAATTATCATATATGATCTTGACATATAATCTGACATGATAATATAATTCACTTAAAATAATAAATTGTTTGTTAGAAAACCTAACATGACAATTGAAAAAAATGTAAATTAGATCATGATCAACAACAAAACATCACGAGTTGGAGGGTACAACAATGGAATGGATTAAGGACACTTTTGGAACGCACAAGCCCATTATTGCAATGTGCCATTTTCGAGCGTTGCCGGGCGATCCCTATTTCGAAAGTGAAGGGGGAATGGAGCGTGTAGTTGAGCTGGCAAGACAGGATTTGAATGGTCTCCAGGATGGCGGTGTTGATGCGGTAATGTTTTCGAATGAATTCAGCCTTCCGTATTTGACGAAGGTACGGCCGGAAACCGTTGCATCAATGGCAAGAATCATTGGTGAGCTGAAGAGCGATATCAAAATTCCTTACGGAGTTAACGTCCTGTGGGACCCGATCGCCTCCATTGATTTGGCAGTAGCAACGGGAGCAAAATTCATTCGCGAAATTATGACGGGTGTATATGCAAGTGATTTTGGTCTTTGGAACACAAATGTAGGTGAGACGATACGACATAAAACAGAGCTTGGAGCAAAGGATCTTAAGATGCTGTTTAATATCGTTCCTGAGGCTTCGAAATATTTGGCGGATCGCGACATCGTTGATATCGCTAAATCCACGGTGTTCAACAACCGGCCTGATGCATTGTGTGTTTCCGGATTAACAGCGGGTGCTGAGACAGACAGTGCGGTGTTGTCCAGAGTTAAGAAGGCTGTACCGGAAACGGTAGTGTTCTGCAATACCGGCTGCACCGTAGATACGATCGAACGCCAGCTGTCGATAGCGGATGGAGCCGTTGTTGGGACTACCTTCAAGATTGACGGGAAATTCGACAATTTGGTCGATCAGAAGAGAGTAAAAGCTTTTATGGACAAGGTTAAGTCAGTCAGAGCCTAAATAGGGGTTTGGAATTCACTGTTCCAAGGTGGATAGGATCAATAAAATAACTAGACGATTGAGAGGGAAAGAAATGAGAAAAGAGATGAGAAAAGTTTGGGTACTTATTGCAGCTCTGGCACTGATTCTTACGACCGCATGTTCTTCCAAGACAGCAAACACAACGGCTTCTTCGAATGGAGCTGAGCCAGGAAATTCAGCGAATACAGCGGTAAGCGAAGATACTCTCAAGGTAGTATTGCTAATCCCGGGTAACCTTGGGGACAAATCATTTCTGGATTCCGCCAATCGTGGCCTTCAATTAGTTAAAAGTTACTTAAATGCTGAAACGAAAGTTATTGAAATGGGCACAGATCAAACGAAATGGCAGCCGATTTTTGAAGACGTATCGAATCAGGATTGGGATTTGATCATATCGGGTAACTCGACGACTACGGAAATTTTCCATGCTGTAGCTGCTGAACATCCGGACAAGAAGTACATTGACTTTGAAACAGAGCAGGAGCAAGTACCTGAAAATGTTTATGCAATGAACTACAAAGTAAATGACTCCTCTTTCCTGGCAGGTGCAGTAGCAGCTCTGGTAACATCTTCTGATTTACCAGGTATGAATCCGGATAAAAAAATTGGCTTCCTCGGTGGATTGGATGTTCCAGGCATCAATGCATTCCTGGTTGGGTATATCGAAGGTGCTAAATACATTGATCCTGAAATCAAGGTTATCACTTCCTATGCGGGGGATTTCTCAGATCCTGCAAAAGGCAAAGAGCTCTCACTTGTACAATATAACGCTGGTGCGGATGTGATTTTTGGGGCAGCGGGCGGTACGGGACTCGGGATCTTTGATGCAGCCAAGGAACAGAAGAAATACGCAGTAGGCGTTGACTCCGACCAAGCATTGCTTTTCAAAGAGACAGATGCAGACAAAGCCAGCCTGATTGTAACGTCAGCCATGAAAAATATCGATCAATCTATTCTCAGAGCGGTCAAAGGTTATAAAGAAGGAACTCTTAAATTTGGTGTAAGAGAGACGCTTGGTTTCGTAGAAGGCGGAACGGGCATCGCTGAGAATGACATCTATAACGAGCTGCTGACAGATGAGATGAAGAACAAAATTCAAGAGATTAAGAACAAGCTTTCAAATAATGAAATTAAAGTTGATGACGCGAACATCATGGAAACCTCCGAAGTAGAAGCGATTCGTAATTCAGTTAAACCTTAATAAAACAGGATGATGAAGCAGCAGGAGAAAATCAGCGGTAATCGGGTTTAGGCAAATGGCAAGGAGGGGTCAATATGGCTGAAGCTTTACTGGATATGCGGAACATTACCAAGGTCTATCCAAACGGAGTTGTCGCAAATCAGGATGTGAATTTCTCCTTAGTAGAAGGTGAGATTCATGCAGTTGCAGGGGAGAATGGCGCAGGTAAATCGACGTTAATGAAAATGATGTTCGGTATGGAGGAGCCAAGTAGGGGTGACATCTACTTGCGCGGCAGCAAGATCAGGCTAAATTCCCCGCAGGATGCGATTCGGATGGGAATAGGTATGGTCCATCAGCATTTCATGCTCGTTCCCTCCTTCACTGTTGCGGAGAATATGGTTCTAGGGATGGAGCCAAGGAAGGGCATCGCGATTAATTATAGTGAAGCTGTAAGACTTACAAAGGAATATGCAACAAAATACAATCTGCATGTAGATCCGACGGAGAAGGTTGAGAACCTCTCCGTCGGAATGAAGCAGAAGGTAGAAATTTTAAAGGCGCTTGTGCGAGGGGCAAACATTCTGATATTGGATGAGCCAACCGCTGTTCTAACACCGCAGGAAACGGATGAACTGTTTGATCAATTGAAGCTGCTGAAGGAGAAAGGACATACCATCGTATTCATTTCCCACAAGCTGAAGGAAGTAAAGGCGATTTGCGATCGTATTACGATCATGCGGAGTGGTAGAACAGAGGGTGTTTTTGATATGCAGCAGGTATCTGAGCAAGAGATTACTAGATTGATGGTTGGAAGAGATGTTGTCCTGAAGTACGAAAAGGAAGCTAATTCAATTGGGAAGCCTGTTCTGCGCGTTAAGGACTTTACGGTGTGCTCTAAAGAAGGTAAACGGGTGCTGAATCATATTCAGCTCTCGATTTCAGAAGGTGAAATTGTTGGTGTTGCAGGAGTCGAAGGAAATGGACAGTCACAGCTGGTTGATGCAGTTGTAGGCAAGCTCAAAGGTGAGTCAGGTTCGGTTGAGGTAGGGAATGTTCCAATCGGCGGAATGGATATTGAGAGCGTTCGAGGCTTGGGCGTCTCTTATATTCCTGAGGATCGAATGAGGCAGGGGACGGCTAAGGAAGCGAGCATACTCGATAATATTATTTCTACACGCTACAAGGGAAAAGAATGGAGCAAGCTTGGCTTCTTTAAGAGAAGTAAGATGTTGGAGCTGACGGAAGAATATATCAAGAAGTTTCAGATCAAAACGTCCGGACCGAATCAGGAGATCGGGATGTTGTCCGGCGGTAACATGCAGAAGGTAGTTGTTGCCAGAGAAGGCTCGACAGAACCTAAATTTCTAATAGCGGAACAACCAACTCGGGGTGTTGACGTCGGGGCTGCACAGCTTATTCATCATAATCTATTAGAGCTCCGCAGTAATGGATGTGCGATTTTACTAATATCCGCGGATTTAAATGAAATTCTTGAACTTAGCGATAAATTGCTGGTGATGTATGAGGGTGAATTCGTAGCCTGCTTCGATCATCCGTCGGAAATTTCTGAACAAGAGCTTGGGCTCTACATGCTCGGAATTAATAGGCAGGAACAGGAAGACATCAGGAGGGGTATGCATGTTTAAATCCAAACATTTCGAGTATTATCGTACAGCTTCCGTGTTGCTAATTGCATTACTCCTCACTTTTATCATAATTTCGTTCGTAAGTGGTCAACCGCTGCATACGATTTATATTTTCCTGTACGAGCCGATTTCCTCTTTATCACATTTTGGAAACGTTGTGGAGATGGCGATACCGCTCACCTTTACCGGATTGGCACTTGCGCTGCTCTTCAAGATGAACATGTTTAATTTGGGGGCAGAAGGGACGTTTTATTTTGCAGGATTAATGGCTTCGTTTATTGCAATTCGTATCAGTATGAACGGGGCGTTGCATCCTCTCGTGTGTATTATGTTCGGAGGTATAGTCGGAGCCGCTATATCAGCGATTCCGGGATGGCTGAAGGCAAAATGGGATGTGAATGAGCTTGTAACATCGCTGATGTTTAACAGTATTTTATATGGGGTCGGACAATATCTTCTCAATTACAAATTAAGAGATTCAGCAGCATATCAGACGGCATCCTTTAAGTTTGAGTCAACAGCTGTTCTCAGTAAACTGATTCCAGGTACTCGTATTCATACGGGGTTAATTATAGTCATTGTTTGTGTAATTCTCGCTCATCTGTTTATGTACAAAACACGCTGGGGTTATGAACTCAGAATGACTGGAGCGAACCGGGAATTTGCTGAGTACTCCGGGATCAAGACAGGACGCGTCATCATATACGTGCATTTGCTGGCAGGATTAATTGCAGGTATTGGAGGCTCGGTTGAGGTGCTTGGGATGTACAGCCGTTTCCAATGGAATGCGCTGCCTGGTTACGGGATGGATGGGGCTTTGGTAGCCATGCTTGCTAAAAACAGCCCGATTGGCGTAGTTGGTGCAGCCTTGTTTCTGGCCTATATACGAGTTGGAGCAGATATGATGTCCCGTTACTCAGATGTTCCTTCCGAAATGATCTCGATCATTCAGGCAATTATTCTTCTGCTAGTTTCGGCAGATCAGTTCCTTAAATTTTGGAAGAATCGGATGTTGTTAAAGGAGGCGCAAAAGCATGCATGATTTTTTTGCAGTCATCCTGACAACGGACTTTGCATACTCGGTGCTTAGAGTGACCACTCCAATTTTGTTTGCTGCACTAGGTGCACTCATTTCGAACAGAGCGGGGATCGTCAATATTGGTCTCGAGGGTATTATGCTTACCTCTGCGCTGATGGGTGTACTTATCAGTGCTTATACAGGAAGCGCGTGGGTCGGGTTATTAGGAGCCGCATTGGGCGGAGTTCTTATGGCAGGTATGCTGGCGTTCTTCACACTACAATTTAAAACGCATCTCATACTAGGCGGGATTGCGATCAATGCGTTCGCCGCCGGTGGAACGATATTTGTGCTATACATGCTGACAGGAGATAAAGGAACCTCATCCTCCCTATCCAGCAAAGTACTTCCTTCTATTGATATCCCGCTGATTAAGGATATTCCAGTTCTGGGTCCGATTATTTCCGGGCATCATGTGCTAACTTATATGTCTATAATCGCTGCTATTGTAGTCTATTACATGCTTAAGAGGACGCCGCTTGGCCTTCAAATCAGAGCAGTTGGTGAAAATATCCATGCTGCAGAATCCGTAGGGATTAAAGTCAAAAAAGTTCAATATATTGCGCTGCTGCTTAGTGGATTGTTTGCGAGTCTGGGTGGAGCATATATGTCGATGGGCTACTTGTCCTTGTTTACACGGAATATGACCGCTGGCAGAGGCTGGATCGCATTAGCGGCAGAGTCCATGGGCCGAAGTACCGCAGTAGGTACAACGGTAACTTCATTCCTGTTTGGTTTTGCACAGGCGTTATCCAATGCGCTTCAATTGCTGAAAATTCCGGCCGAATTGATCTCAACCGTACCCTATGTAGCGACAGTTCTGGGTCTGGTCTTTTATTCCATCAGTGTATCTCGAAAAGCGAACAAGTTAATGAACAAGCCTAAGTAAAAACTATGGGCCATCCGTTTGGGGGCTTTATTCATATAAGGAGAGTGACCAACTACATGATGAACACTATTGAAAAAGCAGCAATTATCGTCATTGATATGCAATATGATTTTGTCGGAGAAGAGGCTGTAATTCCTTGTAAATCTGATGGAGCTTTCATAGATTCAACTCGCCGTTTTCTGGAGTATGCACGTGAGAGCGGAATTCCGGTCATTTACACTCAAGAAATTCACCGTAAGAATCATATCGATTTCGGGAGAGAGCTTGACCGTAGTGAACCCATTCATTGCCTGGAAGGCTCTACGGGCGTAGAAATTATTGAAGAATTAAAGCCACAGCCGGTTGATTATGTGATTCAAAAGCGGAGATACAGCGCGTTTTTCCAGACTGATCTGGAGGTGCTGCTAAAAGGGCTTGGTGTGAACACCATCATTCTGACTGGTGCGGCCACAGATGTATGTGTACGTGCGACGGCAACGGATGCTCAGCAGCATGATTATTTCGTGATCGTTCCGCGTGAATGTGTCGCTGGCACAACGCTTAAGCAGCATGAGGCTGCGCTTGAGCATATTGACTACGTGCTTGGACAGGTTGTGAGCGTAGATAGCATTCAATTTCCTGCACATGAGAAGGAGATGGGAGCATGATTACAGAGTGGGCCCGTTTAACTACAAAAGAGATCGAAGCGATCAATAAGGAGCAATCACTCGTTATTGTACCGATCGGGGCGACAGAACAACATGGCGCTCACCTTCCAGTCGGGACGGATTCTATTATTTTGGGAAATTTGCTGGATGAGCTGACTAAGCGGGTTGATTTTCCAGAGTACGAGGTTCTGTTAGCCCCCTTGATTCCGGTAGGTAAGAGTAATGAGCACATGGATTTTTCAGGCACGCTTTCTTTCTCTACGATGACTCTGTATCACATGATTGATGATCTCGTGCAAGGGATCAGTAGACATGGATTCGGAAAAATACTGCTCATGAACAGTCACGGGGGTAATACCGATCTGCTTAACGTGCTAAGCCGTGATCTTCGGATCAAACACAATGTGGAAGTGTTCGTCTTCGATTGGTGGTTCACCTCGTTCTGGAACGATATTCTCAGTCAGGTTCAGCAATCGGGAGATTATGGTGTATTCCATGCTTGCGAGCTGGAGACCTCACTTATGCTGCACTTCTGCCCTGAACTGGTTGATATGAGCAAAGCGGTAGATGAATTCCCAAATCACCAGCTTACAGATCATGAGCATGTCTCGATCAAAGGTCCGATTGTACCGGGATGGAAGACGCAGGATGTATCCTCACACGGAGTGATTGGAGCACCCACCCTTGCGAGTGCGGAAAAAGGCCGCCAGTTTGTTGATTTTGCAGTTCAGAAATTAAATCAAATGCTGCTGGAAGTTATTGAAACGAATTATACAAAGCTTGGTTCCCATTGAACAAAAGTTTGGTAAGGAGAATGGCCATGAAAATCGTAGTCGGAATGACTGGAGCGAGTGGAGCCATATACGGTTATTCGTTGATCCGCACGCTGCATGAACTAAACATAGATACGTATGTGATCGCCACCAACATGGCTGAGAAGGTTCTCAAGTTCGAATGTGGAGTATCTATAGACGAGCTGAAGAAATATGCAACAGTGCTCAGCAATCAGAATTTGTTCGCTCCTGTGGCGAGTGGATCTTTTAAAACCGACGGTATGGTCATTGTGCCATGCTCTATGAACAGCCTTGGTGCAATGGCCAACGGAGTAGGCGACACCTTACTAAGCCGAACCGCGAGCGTCATGATGAAGGAGAAGCGCAAGCTGATCGTCGTTCCAAGAGAAACACCGCTACATTTGATTCACTTAGAAAATATGACCCGTTTAGCTCGCGCTGGCGCGGATATTATGCCGGCATCACCTGGGTTTTATCATCACCCGACAGAAATATGGGAGCTCGTCAATTTTATGAATGCTCGCGTGCTGGACGCCCTGGGTATTGAGCATGAACTGATGGCGAGATGGGGGGAGAAGACGTTGGAATGAGTACACGAGCGCATGCAAATCTAAGAGAATTGCTTGAAAATTGGGAGCAACGCCAGTTAGTTCGGCATGTACATCATGAGGTAGATCCGGAATACGAGCTTGCCGCAATCGTGAAGACAGGAGAGGGGAAGCAGCCGTTTTATTTTGAGAAAATAAAGGGCTACGATATGCCGATGGTTGCTGGCTTGGGAGGGGATCGCGAACTGCTTGCAGACAGTATGGGGATTAAGAGCTCTGAGCTAGTGCCAAAGCTGATTAACTCCATCGTCAATCCATTAAAGACACGTCGCGCGTCAAGTGGAGCTGTTCAACAAAATGTGATTACGGGTTCGTTTAAGCTTGACGAATTGTTTCCAATCTGCAAATACCACAAGGATGACTCCGGTTTTTATCTTGTATCCGGCATTATGGTTGTTAAGGATAGTAACGGTGATAAAAGATACACCTCCATTCGACGAATGCAATTTTTAGGAGGTAATCGGACTAATATATTGATTTCATCTCCCGAATTATACAAACAGTTTCTAAGCAATGAGCAGCGTAACCTGCCGATGGAAATCGCGGTGATGTTCGGAGTGGTCCCAGCGGTTGTACTTGCCTCGCAAATCAGCACCCATTTGTATCACTGTGACAAGCTGGATGTAGCTGGAGCATTGTTAGGTACACCGCTGGAGGTAGTTCCATGCAAAACAGTGGATCTGGATGTTCTTGCAGATGCAGAGGTTGTATTGGAAGGCAAAATCTTGCCGCATATACGAGAGCCGGAAGGGCCGTTTGGAGAACTGGGCGGCTATTATGGCGATCAAACGCTGCAGCCTGTCGTTGAGTTTTCAGCGGTCACCTCTCGGGATCAACCGATCTGGCAGACGATGTACCCCTCAAGCTTTGAGGAGCATACACCGATGGCGCTTGCTCGTGAAGCTACTCTGCTAAGCACAGTTCGTCAGGTCGTTCCCGAAATTACGGGAGTCCATCTTACCGTGGGCGGGATCGGTCGGTATCATGCGGTGATCTCTATTAATAAACGAACAGAAGGGGATGCCAAACAGGCATGTCTCGCTGCATTCGCAAGCGATAAGGATTTGAAGCATGTCGTCGTCGTAAATGACGATGTCGATATTTTTAATCCGAAGGATGTAGAATGGGCGATCGCTACCAGAGTGCAGGCGGATTTGGATGTCTTTATCGTTCCGGGTGCCAAGGGTTCACCGCTGGAGCCTTCCCATCAATTGCGTGGTGTATCAGCCAAAATGGGCATCGACGCAACATATCCTCTCCATGCGGCTGAAGCCTATAGAAGGACGAGTATTCCAATGTCTGATGAATGGCAAAGTAAATGGAATATAACATGAGGGAGGTAGAGCGTCATGCAAGCGATAGGAATGATTGAGACACGCGGGCTTGTCGCTGCACTGGATGCACTCGATACGATGTGCAAAGCGGCAGCCGTGACAATGATTGATATGAAAAGAGTTGGCTCGGGTCTCATTACAGTAATTATTGAAGGTGATGTCGCTGCAGTCTCCTCGGCGATCGAAGCAGGCAGGACATCTCCAGAGCGGACCGGAGGACAATTAATTAGTGCAAATGTCATTCCAAGACCACATCCGGAGCTTGCCAAGATTTTATGAAGGGAAGATGAGTGACCATGTCGGATTTTATGAAATCCATCGTAGAGGAAGCGCTGGGAAGACGTACACCAGCTCGTTCAACCGCTGTTACAGCCGACTTGGCG
>RCUF01000162.1_pt1 | contig 31823 bp, 29 predicted proteins | sample 2166311 | NCBI WGS metagenome assembly RCUF01 (sample SAMN09932608, study PRJNA488358) | compost metagenome | feature: garden; material: soil; isolation source: compost soil in 4-hydroxybenzonitrile-enriched culture | place: Germany: Experimental Botanical Garden Goettingen | collected 2016-01-27
ATTTTAACCTACGATTGAAGCAAATACGGAGCTGTTTTACGTTCATATTAACTTTTTTCCAGATTTATTGCGATTTCAGAATAAAATGTTCGAAATTCCTGCATAATTGCAGGTTTTTCACAGTAAACGCCATTTTTTCTCAAAAAAGCTGCACTTTTGCAGGTTTTATGCTTTCAGACGGTATTTACCAAACAGTGAGGCGTAATGAAATAAGCCAATCATATTTTTTTGTAAACAACTAAAAAAGGGGTTGTCATGGCGATTTTATTTTGATATACTCATTTTTGTCGTCACAGCAACGAGCTGTGAATTAATGCAAATATGGCCCGTTGGTCAAGGGGTTAAGACACCTCCCTTTCACGGAGGTAACAGGGGTTCGAATCCCCTACGGGTCACCATAATTGAATATGCGGTCGTGGTGGAATGGCAGACACGCTATCTTGAGGGGGTAGTGGGCGTACGCCCGTGGAGGTTCGAGTCCTCTCGACCGCATCCTTTATGCAAGAAAGGAACCTTGATTTTTCACAGGGTTCCTTTTTGCTTACACATTTTTGTGTAAGGAATTTATTAAATCTAAAGCTCTAATAAATGAGTCAATGCATGAGCAACGCCATGTTCGTTATTTGTTAGAGTGACTTGAGTGCAAAGCTGTTTGATTTCATCAACGGCATTTCCCATGGCTATCTTGGTTCCAGCGACGCGAAACATGGAAACATCGTTGTAGTTATCGCCGATCACAATCGTATCCGAAAGTGGAATCCCATAATGATCTGCTAAATAACTTAATGCTTTGCCTTTGTCGGTTTCTTTTGCGATAATTTCAAGTGTTAATTGTGCGGCGGCTGTCGTATGGACGGAGGTATTGTGGCGATAGTGTTCACGAATGCGCTCTAATTTGTGTTCATCATATGTGAAAATGAGCAGCTTATACACTGGCATGCCTGCTTGAATCACTTCCATCGGATCGTTGATGGGCTTGATACCAAATTGCTGAAATTGGATCAGGGCACTTTTCCATAGTGTATCTCGATCCATATCAGGATTGGCGCTGATCAGCATATCTATTTCCGCTTGCAGCTTGTCTTCTCCATCAAAAGGAGAATAGATTGCTTCCGGGCAAAAGATTTCAAAATATACATTCTGCTCGCTTAAATACTGGATCGCAGCCGCAGCCGCTTCCTGTGTAAGAGGAGTCTGTCTTAGAAGCTGTCCAGTTTCATCATTTACAGCGGCACCATTAGATGAAATGATAGGTATATTCATATTCAGATCGGCATCAATTAAGCCTTTGACGTCAAAATAGGCTCGTCCGGTACATATTGCTACTTTGTGTTGTTTAGATATCGTTGCTTTAATAGCGTCAAGACCCTCTTTGCTTGGTTTACTTTTAGAAGTTAGCAAAGTGCCGTCAAGATCGATTGCAATAAGTTTCATGTCGTGTGTCCTCCTCAATGTCCAGGGTATGTAAGTGATGTTGTAACGAGTATACGGTATGAAATGCATTTCAGGTCAACACCTCCGGTGAAATTGACTTGAATCAAATCTGAACTGTATATTTTCATGATAGGACTGAGATAAATGGCATCGGAATTGTGGATTATTATGATCATAGGGATTGGAACTTATTTATTTCGAGCTGTATCTTTGCTATTAGGAAGCCGTTTACAGTGGTCTGAGAGGACGAAGGAGTGGTTGTCTTATGTATCTCCTGCTGTACTGGGAGCTCTGCTTGGACCATTGCTGTTGCTTCAGGATGATCAGTTGGTTTCGTTAACGGAAAATAAGGTGCTGTTGGCTTCGATCCCTACAATAATAGTAGCTTGGAGCACCCGTCGTTTGTTGTTGACAGTTACAGCCGGAGTAATCTTTTATGCTGCAATTTATTATTTACTATAAAATATTGATTTACAGTTAGGATGATTTAATATGAAACGTCGTGAAGTAATGACGGTGGCACTGCGAGATGCGATTCCGATCATTATTGCTTATTTTCCGTTATCTATGACGTTTGGTGTACTGGCTTCAGCCAGCGGGCTGCCAGCGTTGTATAGTATTTTAAGTTCGGTGTGGGTTTATTCTGGCGGGGCGCAGTTTATGTTGGTCAGTATGCTTGCAGAGGCAATAGTACCTATGACCATCATCACCACAATTTTGCTTGTAAATTTGCGTCATGTACTTTATGGGGCTACGTTAGGACCTTCCGTAAAAGAGTGGAGAGAGCCTTACAAGTGGCTGGCAGCATTGGGATTAACTGATGAAATATTTGCGGTGGTCTCAAGTCGTGTCAATAAAGGAGAACAATTAACGCCTACTTACTATTTAACCTTCGCTATATCTGCTTACGGATCATGGATTTTGGGAACAATTTCCGGGTCGGGACTTGGCGGTGCTGTAACTCCTGATGTAGCGAATATATTAAGCTTTGCTCTTCCAGCGTTGTTTCTGGCATTATTATTTGGAGGAGAGCGTGGTATGGCGTCTATGCTTGCTGCATGTACAGGGGCTGTTGTGGCTACGATTGCAGGTATGCTGCATTTAGGTGGTATTGGACTTGTCGCGGGAGGATTGATTGGAGCTACCATAGGTTTACTGGCTACGATGAAGCTTCGTCTGAAGCAAGTTAAATAGTAGGCAATTAATTCCACTTTACATTTCGTTTACACGGAGATATAATATTAAATGTTCGCTTCACAAAATAATACGCGGTCGTGGTGGAATGGCAGACACGCTATCTTGAGGGGGTAGTGGGCGTACGCCCGTGGAGGTTCGAGTCCTCTCGACCGCATCCTTAGAAGAACACTTTTTTATCAGAATTAACCTTCTGGTGATAAAGTGTTTTTTTTGCATGTAAATATTCCGATTTTTACCTCGTATCAACAAACTCCAAACATTCTCTTAATATTCCACCTATAAACTCGATTTAGTTACACAAAATTGGGAGGGGTATTCATGAACAAGTTTTTGAAGGGGCTCGCAATTAGCGGTCTTGCGTTTTCGATGATTGCAGCGGGAACTTCAGCGGCAGCGAAGAGCACAACAGCTACGAATAATCAGACCAAAGGAAAATCTAAAAATTTGATCGTCCTGATCGGTGACGGCATGGGTCCGGCACAGATTTCTGCGGCGCGGTATTATCAACAATATGAAAAAGGCATTCAAAAACTGAATCTTGATCCATATTATGTTGGACAAGCGACCACATATGCAGATCGTGGAGAAGATGGAGGAACTGTCGTCTCCGGGATCGTTACGGATTCTGCCTCGGCGGGTACTGCTTTTGCTACAGGTCACAAAACGTATAACGCTGGGATCAGCGTATCTAATGAAGATGTGTCCAAACCATTTGCTTCTGTCATTGAGGCTGCAGAATTAAGCGGCAAATCTACAGGCCTTGTAACTACCGCACGAATTACTCATGCTACTCCTGCTGTATATGCTTCCCATGTTCGCAGCCGTGATAATGAGAGTGCAATCGCTTCACAGTATTTGGATAGCGGAGTCGATGTGCTTTTTGGCGGCGGAGAGTCATTCTTCGTAACTAAAGATGGAAAAGGTAAGCGTACAGATAAAAACCTGCTGCCAGAATTCGAAGCTAAAGGATACAAAATCGTTAAAACAGCCAAGGATTTGAAAGCCCTGACTTCTAAAAATGCCAAAGCACTCGGTTTATTCGGAGGCTCGCACGTTAGCTACGTTCCTGACCGCAGTGCGGAAACTCCAAGCTTGGCGACTATGACCTCCAAGGCGCTCGATATTTTGTCCACGAACAAAAACGGCTTTGCCATTATGATTGAGGGCGGAAGAATTGACCATGCAGGTCATGCCAACGATCTTCCTACCTTGGTTCAGGAGGCGCTCGATTTTGACGCTGCTTTTAAAGTAGCTATTGAATTTGCCAAGAAAAACGGAAATACGTCGGTTGTTGTTACAGCAGACCATGAAACAGGCGGTTTGTCTTTGTCCCGCGACAACATTTACGAAATTAACATTGACCTGTGGGATCAACAAAAGCACTCTTCCGAATCTCTGGCTTCCGCTCTGAATGAAGCGGTGACGATTGATGACGTGAAAAAAATAGTGCAAAACAATACTTGGATTACAGACCTTACGGATGAGGAAGCTCAGTATATTTTGGACGGAGACGGTTCTTCCTACAAGCGTGAAGGTGGATATAATGTTGTCATTTCCAAGCGTCTTTTGATTGGTTGGTCAGGGCATGGTCACTCAGCCGTTGATGTAGGTGTATGGGCATACGGTCCGATTGCTGAGAAAGTAAAGGGTCAGGTTGATAATACGCAGATTGCTTTCGCAGGGGCAGAAGTGCTTGGAGTAGATTTGAAAAAAGCTTCTTCCGAGCTGCAATCCAAATACCTGTATCCGAAGTTCAAAATCAATCGTGATAAGGAAGTGCTTTATCCGGCTCAGGCTCTCGCTAAAGCATTGGGCGTAGCTTATAAAGAATCAGGAAGCACTGCGACTTTGACCGGAAAAAGCGTAGTAATTACTGTGGATCTTAGCGCAGGAACTGCAAAAGTAGGCGGCAAGGCGGCATCCTTTACTGTTGATGTAGATAATGGAACATTGTACCTGCCTTTGGCTGCTTTCAATCAAGCTACTGGCAAAACACTGAAATGGGATACCTTGTCTGAACGGATTATTTTGAAATAAGCATCACTAAATCTAGCAGTTATTCGGAAAGCAGGGGACTAGATTCTCCTGTTTTCCTGTATTTTAGGATGAGAGGACGGCGGTTAACAGGATGATGCTGCAGATTCGTGGGCTCACAAAACAGTTCCATGTTGCAGGGAAGAGTATCCCTATTGTAAACATCCCGCAGTGGAATGTAGAGCAGGGTGAAAAGATTGCAATCACGGGTCCGAGCGGTTCTGGCAAAAGTACGATCCTTCATTTAATAAGTGGAATTATGACGCCTGACGCTGGAGAGATCATCATTGGGAGTCGCGCAATTCATGAGATGAAGGAGCATGCTAGAGACCAGTTTCGTGCTGATTGCATTGGGTATATTTTGCAGGATTTTTACTTGATCCCTTCTTTGACTGCACGTCAAAATGTCGAAATCGCGATGAGAGGAGCAAGCGGATCATCCTCCGAGCGGAAAGACAAGATAGAGGCTTGGTTTGAAAAAATAGCACTGAGTGACCGGATGAATCATCTGCCCTCACAACTATCCAGAGGCCAGCAGCAGCGCGTCGCTATGGTTCGCGCATTAATCCATGAGCCTACTCTGGTGTTGGCTGATGAGCCGACAGGAAGCCTGGACGCGGAGACAGCGGAAGAGGTAACTGAGCTGATGCTGGAATTGTGCAAAAGTGTAAAAAACACCTTGTTGGTCGTTACGCATGACATGAAAATGGCAGAGCGTTTTCCCAGACAGGTTCATATTCATGACATCAATTTTAATCAAAGTCAAAGCCAAAGAAACCGTGTAACACCGAAGGAGTGTGTTGTATGAGTCTCTTCCATTTGCTGATTCGTAATATCTGGCATCGGAAGGCGTTGTCCATATTGACTGTATTATCTGTAACCGCGACTGTAGCCTTTATTATTGTTCTCTCTCTGTCCAAAGCCGGCGTAGAGCAAGGGGCGGAAAAGGGATACGGGCCTTTTGATGTCGTAATCGGTGCAGTGGGAAGTGACACTCAGCTAGTGCTGAATACGTTTTATCATGTGGGTGCACCTACAGGGAATATTTCTGGCAATACGCTTGATAAAGTCAAGGAGAGCAGTGAGGTGGATCGGGCATATGGATTTACAACAGGCGACTCGTACAATGGATATCCCATTATAGGGATTGAACCGGAATACTTTATGACGAGATATGGTGATCAGCGCCTTTCTGATGGCAGCTTGTACAGCAATACGGGAGAAGTTGTCCTGGGTGCATATGCAGCTAAAATGCTTCAGCTTCGTGTTGGAGACACCTTTTACGGGGCGCACGGGCTCGTAGAGGGGGGGCATCTTGAGAGCGAGGAGGAAGAAGAGGGCGGAGAGCATGAAGAGCATGGCGATGCCCACTCTATTTTTAAATATACGATAACAGGGATTTTACCGAAGCTGCATACTCCGGATGATCGGGCGATATTCACGACAATGGATTATGCTTGGGCTGTCCATGAAGGTGCCGATCATAATAAAGAGATCACGGCGATTTTGGTTAAACCAGCAAATTTGTTAAGCGCGCAGCAGTTAAGGAGCGAACTGGAATCGATAAACGGCGTTCAGGTTGTGTATTCCAGCAAGGCGGTAGCCGATGTCGTTAATCTGGTCGATAAAGGCTCAGAAATCGTGGATATGATAACGATACTGTGTATCGTTTTGGCAGCTATATCTATTCTCCTATCTCTTGTTGCAGCGGCGAGTGAACGAACGAAAGATGTAGGACTGCTTCGGTTACTGGGGAAATCCAGAGGTTTTGTATGGATGGCGATGATTGGAGAAGGACTGGTCATTACATCGATTGGTCTTGTACTTGGACTGTTGTTGGGTCATGTTGGGGGCTACTTGCTGCAGGATACATTGTTCTCATATGCAGGTATTCAAATTAATCCACTCCAATGGTCGCTCGATCACCTGATTATTGCTGCAGGTACGATCTTTATTGGTCTTATGGCCTCTTTTGTTCCTGCAATAAGGATGTACCGGATGGACCCATTAACATTGTTTAAAGCCTGAGGAGGGACATAGTTGTTGAAAAAATTTATTGCCATAGCTTCTTTTGTTTTCCTCGTATTGTTGCTTCAGGGTTGCGGTCAGAATGAACCGTCGGCTGATAAATCTAGTGCTGGTTCCTTCTCAGCGGCTGAAGGAAAACTAGCTGTTGTGCAGACAGAAGTACAGGTAGAGCAACCGGAGCAAGTGGATAAAGAAGAGAAACAAGAGACACAAGCCAATGAAACAGACAAAGAAGACAATAATACTGCCCCAAAAAGAGCAGATTCGAAACCAGCGACTACTACAGATGCTGTTGTGACTAAAGAAGATGCTGCAACGAGGGAAGCTGCTGAAGCCGCTGCTGCAACTAAAGAAAAGCCTTCTGAAGCTAAAGAATCACAAAAGCCTGTAAAGGTCGATAATAAGGCTGAAGCCGCGGAGGCGAAAAACATAAAACCAGCTGCTGAAAAGAGCTCAACTGGCGAGCAACAAGCAAAAGAGACGACTATAACTACAAATTCAAAACTGCAAGTAAATCAGAAGAAATCTGGAGAAGCTACAAGCAACATCAGTTGGTCGGGCTTTTTTGACGGTGATGATCAGACGACACCTTCCGAGCAATTTTGGGATCTGAGCGGCTCCACTGTAACGATCAAAGGATTTATGGGTGAGGTGCTGTCGTTTGAGAAGAACTGGTTTTTGCTCATTCCAGAGCCTGGTGCAGAGTGTCCTTTTGACAACGGGGATGAGACGTATTGGAACAAAATAATGATCGTATTCGTCCCGGATGACGTCAAGCTGAGATATACTTCGGAAGCGATTGAAATTACAGGAAGACTTGATGTTGGAATCAAAATAGATGAATCAGGTTATAAGACAATGTTTAGATTATATGATGCTGCTTTTAAAGAAATTAAAGACAAATAGAAAAGAAGGAATCTCAATACCTTTACTACTAAATCGGTAATGAGGTTCCTTTGATTTCTGCTTTTTTTAGCTCCAGAAGGTCTGAACTAACAAATATACATTCAACAGGACGATGATTCCAGCGATCAGCCAAGCGAGAGTATTAAGCCACGGCTTATTGGCGAATTCCCCCATTTTTGCTTTGCTGGAAGTGAATTTAACGAGCGGTATGACTGCAAAAGGCAGCTGAAGTGACAGAATAACCTGACTTAGGATCAGAAGATCCTGAGTTCCTCGCTCGCCATAAATCGCTGTAACAATGACAGCTGGAATAATAGCGATTAATCGCGTGATCAAACGCCGCAGCCACGGGGCCAGCCGGATATTGACGAAGCCCTCCATGACGATCTGTCCAGCGAGAGTGCCTGTAAGGGTAGAATTCTGCCCGGAAGCGAGCAGAGCCACCGCAAACATTACGCTTGCCAGTGTCGTTCCTACAATCGGAGTGAGCAGATGATATGCTTCGCTTATGTCTGCTACTTGTGTCATCCCTGTTTTATGAAAGGTTGCTGCAGCTACGATTAGGATAGCTGAATTAATGAATAGAGCAAACGTGAGAGCAATCGTAGAATCCCATGTCGCATATTTAATGGCTTGCCGCTTGCCTGCCGAGCTTTTATCGTATTGTCTGGTTTGTACAATAGATGAATGCAAATATAAATTGTGAGGCATTACAGTTGCTCCAAGGATGCCTATAGCAATGTACATCATTTCAGGATTTTTCAATATTTCTGTCCGTGGAATATATCCTAGAGCAACACTGCCCATATCCGGCTGAACCAAAAACAGATCGATCCCGAAGCAGATACCTATAGTTGCGATCAGAACAACGACAAATATTTCAAGGGTTCGAAAACCTTTATTTTGTAATAATAAGATAAGCAGGACATCAATGGCTGTAATCATGACTCCATAGATGATGGGTATGCCAAATAGTAAGTTAAGCGCGATAGCCGCTCCGATTACTTCCGCCAGATCCGTTGCTGTAATGGCTAGCTCGCAGAGAATCCACAGCATGATGCTTACTGGCTTGGAGTAATTGTCCCGACACGCTTGAGCCAAATCCTTGCCGGTCACGATGCCTAGCTTGCTTGACAGTGATTGCAGCAAAATAGCCATCAGATTGGAAATCAAAATAACGGAAAGCAGCGTATAACCAAAGCGTGAGCCGCCTTCGATATCAGTAGCCCAGTTGCCGGGGTCCATGTAACCTACAGCAATCATATAACCCGGGCCTGCAAAAGCTAAAAATTTTCTGAACCAGGAGCCCCCAGCTGGAATGCGCATCGATCGATGAGCTTCTGGAAGAGATGGCTGATCGCCATTATTTTTCCATCCGTTGATACCGGTTCCTGTCTGATCTTGAATTTCTTTCATATGGTATCATCCCTATATTTTAGAGTACAAAAAATCGTCAACCTGACTGTTTTTCTTTATTGTACACCTACAAGATTTTTTGTCTAGGGAAACTTTTTGGTGTAAGCGGTTCAGTTACAAAAGAGATAAAATTTTTTTGTTAAAGGAAAAAAATTCAATAGGAAGTTGACATGATGCCCAAAATTCTTTAATATGTCTAAGTACTAAAAACAGGTTTTAAATTTGATAATACGGGTGATGACCATGTCTTACAGACCGAGTATTGATAACGTGACTAAGGCCGCAAGCAATGATAAAGATGGATTGTACGAATTTATCGTTAAATTGGTCGATGGTACGGAGTGTCGCGTGTTTTACCACCGTTTTCCTGAATGGAGACTGACTAATATTAGCCGATTGCAAAAAACACCTTGTCCGGTCTGCCGTAAAGATTTCATTTGTAAATGTATGGACAGTTTTACGGGAGAATTTGAACGTCAAATGTCGGACGAACAATGGTTTGACAAGGCACTGGCTGAGTAAGTTGTCAGGCAAATAAAACGATTAGATAATAAGCGCGGGGAGATCCCCGTGCTTTTTTCTGCTGTGAACTACGATCTTTCGCAACTTTGAATCATTTGGTACGTATATTCAGATGGAAAAGATAGTAATTGAAAGCAACTATTATATGAAATGATTTAATTTGGATTGCGCATTATCAAACTTGCAGAAGGTAGTGGTGACCTTGACATTGTGGAACGAGCACATTTTATTAGTTGATGATGAGAAAGGTATATTGACGATGGTAACAACAATCCTGAAAAAAGAAGGTTTTCACCGAATTACTACTGCTTCTACGGGAAAAGAGGCTCTACGTTTGGTAAGCGCAGAGGTCTTTAACCTCATCGTACTTGATGTGATGCTTCCAGATTGTACTGGATTCGAACTATGTCAGCAAATTCGCAGTCATACATCTGTTCCAATTTTATTTTTGACCGCTCGATCAGGCGATTTGGATAAAATTCTTGGACTTGGAATTGGTGGAGATGATTATATAACTAAACCGTTCAACCCTCTGGAAGTGGTAGCGAGAATTCAATCTCAATTACGTCGTCAGCAATTATACAGTGCTGAGACTCAGCATAAATCAAATGTGATGGATTTCGGATCATTTGTTGTGGACAAGGGTGCTGCCCAACTAATTGTGAATGATAATGTCATACACTGCCCAGCCAAAGAATTTGAATTATTGTCATTCCTATGTACTCACCCGAATCAAGTATTTACAGCACTTCAATTATATGAACAGGTCTGGGGAATGTCGCTTATGGGAGATGAGAAGACGGTGGTGATACATATTTCCAGACTTCGTAAAAAAATCGAAATTGATTCCTCGAATCCTAAAATAATCGTAAATGTTCGTGGTATCGGATATAAGTTTATTCCACCGAGAGTAGGAGAGACCCATGAAGGTTAATTTGCGTCTCATCTTTCGCCTTGCTGTTCATACTACAATTAGTCTTATTCTACTCTTTTTGTCAGTAAGCGCAGGTCTATTTTTGATCACGGAGTTGCTCTTGCCTAATGAAGGGGATAAGCAGGAACTTGCTATTTTAATCAACATTTTTGTTGTTTTTATAGCATTTGTGATTGTTTACGGGTGGTATATCGGAAGACCCATTTTTTATATTATCGGCAGGGTGAACCGGTTGGCAGAAGGAATTTATGTGGAACCGGACAAGTATCTGAAAATCTACACAAAAAACGAGATGAAGCTGAAGAGGTCGTATGCCTTATTTACAGAGCTGATCATTCAATTGGATACTTTGGCCAATGAGTTGGAGAGCAGCAAGAAAGAGAGAAGCAGGCTGGACACTATGCAGAAGGAATGGATCGCAGGAATTTCCCATGATTTAAAAACACCTCTTACATACATTAAAGGTTATTCTTCTATGTTAATTTCCCCACAGTACGAATGGAACTCAGAGGAAAAAATCAAATTTGCATCGGAAATTCTCCTGAAGGCGGATCATATGGAGGAGCTTATTGGAGATTTGAATCTATCCTTCAGCCTTGATGGACAGAAGCTGCCATTGAAGATGGAAAAATATGATCTTGTTGAATTTGTTCGGAGAATCGTAGCCGATGCGGTTAATGATCCACGGGCAGAGGGATTTAATCTATCCTTTGAGACGGATACGCCAAGCGCTGAAACGATGCTGGACGTTAAGCTTCTTCAGCGTGCTCTTCATAATCTGCTGATTAACGCTATTCTGCATAATCCTGTAGGAACGAATATTCAAGTTCGTATTATAAAAACCACCGTATTGAGCATTATGATCACAGATGATGGAACCGGGATCAGTAAGCAAGATATTGGCCGACTTTTTAACAAATATTATCGCGGAACGACTACAGATTCACAGTCAGAGGGAACCGGACTTGGAATGGCGATTGCGCATCAATTAGTGTTGGCACACGGTGGAACTATTGATGTGACCAGCCAAATTAATGAAGGAACTACGATTGCTATTACGCTGCCGATCATAATTTAGATTGATGTTGCTTGTTGTTTACCTCGTATTTACTTTGCTGGTCTACACTGTTTCTGTAAGCTAGTGAAACTAGGCTATAGAGTATGGGGGGTAAGCATCTTTATGCTGGAAATTAATCATGTTAGTAAACAATATAGTACTGGGCTATGGGCGCTTAGGGATATTCATTTGCAGCTAAAGCCTGGAATCATAGGCTTGCTAGGACCTAATGGAGCAGGTAAATCCACGATTATGCGGATTATCGCGACAATATCGCAGCCAACGGAAGGAACCGTTACCTGGAAAGGCATCGATATTCGTAAACATCCCGATGAATTGCGTCGTGTTCTGGGGTATTTGCCTCAAGATTTTGGTGTATATCCACAGCTCAATCCTATTGAGTTCCTGGAATATGCAGCTGCTCTGAAGGGTCTTAGCGGTCGCAATGTAAAGACTCGAATACTTGAGATTCTGGAGCTTCTGAATTTGCATGAAGTTAGGAAGCGTCCTATAGGGGGATTCTCAGGTGGGATGCGTCAGAGAATCGGAATTGCACAGGCGCTGCTTAATGATCCGGAATTACTTATCATCGATGAGCCGACAGTTGGTCTGGACCCGGAAGAGCGGATGCGGTTTAGAAGCTTGCTGACGGATTTATCGGGAAAAAGGGTCATTATATTTTCAACGCACATCGTATCGGATATAGAAGCAACTGCTGATCAGATCGCAATATTGTCGCAAGGGCACCTGCTTATGAAATCAGACCCTTCGTTGATCCTGCGTAATGTGCAAGGAAAAGTATGGTCTGTCGTCATCCCTGACGATGAGCTGCAGGAAGCGAGAACCAGATGGACTATTAGCAGTACAGTCAGACGGGAGGACGGACTGCAGCTCCGTATCGTTTCAGATAGACCACCGCTCCCGCAAGCTTCCGAGCTGTCTCCTAACCTTGAGGATGCCTATTTGTACGCCAGGACAATTCAGGAGGGAGCCTAGTATGTGGGTTCATACTGTCTATCACATAGCACGAGCCGATTTGTATGAAAGAATTCGAAGATTTTCTTTTCTAATTACGCTGGGATTAACGATGCTGGTAGCCTATTTCTTTGTACCGCCACTGGAGGCAGGTTATGTTACGCTGCATATGGGCGATCATTACCGAGGAATCTACAATTCTGCATGGGTTGGTGGATCGGTTGCGCTCTCCATCACGATGTTTCTGTCGCTATTTGGTTTTTATCTAGTGAAGAACAGTATTTTACGAGATCATCAGACACGGGTCGGATACATTATCGCTTCGACTACTGTGAAGAAGCTGCATTATTTATTAGGAAAGGCAATCAGCAATTTTATAGTCCTTTCTATTATAGTAGGGGTTGTTATGATCATGGCTCTGATCATGCAGCTAACTCGCGGAGAAGTGGTGGCGGTTGAACTGTGGCCGCTAGTTTCTCCTTTCCTGTTGGTGACATTGCCAATGATGTCTGTTATAGCGGCGTTGGCTGTACTTTTTGAGTCACGGATGGCGTTGATAGGCGGGCTTGGTAATGTTATATACTTTATTATTTTTATTTTATTTAACACGATACCTAGCTTGACGTCACTTGGAACAGCAGTTGTTACTTCAGATATGACAGACGAGTTTTCAAAATTACAACAGGGTTTTAATGGCTCGTATGGAATTGGAGTTCTTTTTCCTGAGGTGCCAATTGAGCGGTTTGAATGGCAAGGAGTAAATTGGACCGGCGAACTTGTTTTGCGACAGTTGTCCATCTTTTTGGTTGCATTAGGGATTGTTGTAGTGGCTACTCTATTGTTTCGCAGATTTCAGGAATCAAATGAGAAGAGCCTGGGGATGAAAGGGAAAAGTAGTAAGGATGGAATGGATTCAGTAGAGAAAAAAAGCAATGCGGAGATGGAGTCAGGTTGGGACGGATTGAGCGGATTTAGCCAAGGGTCACCTTCTTTGGTTCGTGCCAGTGAGCTTACTAAGGTGAAGGTTCGTATTCAATTTTTACCTCTGGTGAGAGCAGAACTAAGGTTGATGATGAAAAGCGCTTCACTTGGATGGTATGCAATTGCCGGAATATTGTCTGTACTATGTCTGGTCATGCCAGCTAAGCTGTCATCTCAATGGCTAATCTGGCCGTTATTATGGATTTGGCCTTTGCTTCTCTGGTCAGGGATGGGGAATCGGGAAGCGCGTTATCAGAGCAAATATCTAGTAGTATCAAGTCCACGATATGTGATCCGGCAGCTATCAGCGGTTTGGGTCGCAGGAGTTATTTTAACCTTAATTATAGATCTAGGTATGTTAATCCGATTCGTGATTGAAGGCGATTATCAGCATCTGATATTAGCGATCATCTCGGCAATTCTTATTCCGAGTCTTGCGTTAGCTTCCGGTGTGCTTACGGGCACCAGTCGAACCTTTGAGGTATTGTACATGATCATATGGTATTTGGGCCCGTTAAACAAAACGGCAGTTCTCGATTTCTTGGGTGGAGCTGATGGTGGGCTGAATGTTGGGATAATGAGTTTAGTCTATGTGCTGGCCAGTCTGGGGTTGCTGATTTTGGCATATGCGTTCAGGTCTAGGCTGTTGCAGCATTCTTAATCATTTCGGAACAGTCTAAGAATATTGGATAAGAAATGGGAGGCATCACAATGAAAACAAAATCATTTGGTTCATTTATGTTCGGATACATGAAGCTATTTGGCCTGATTGGCCTTGGGGTGGGAATTCTATTCTTCATTGTTACAAGAATGGGAGGAGAAATTCCGATCGTGATTGGATCAACTTCGTATGAAGGGATGACATCTTCGCTGATCCTGTTGATTGGCTCACCGATTATAATGCTGATTATAGGGTTTATTACATCGATATTCACTTATGGCGCTAGAAAATAATAGCTTTCATAAGTATCGCTCAATTCGTTTTCTCCGAATTGAGCGATTTTTTTGTTTGAACATGAATTCCTGCAATAACTCACATTCGCAGGAATTATACTTTTCAAAAATAGACTGGGTGTAGAAACTGCACTTTTACAGGAATTTGTTGCTCATAAGTGTGTTCCGGGGATACCGGATTAATTGCAATATATTATAATGTTCTATAAGAAATACTAAGACTAAAGTTTACGGAATGGGGGAAGCCTCTTTGAATTCAAGGAACAGCGCAATCACTAAGTTAAGTCTGCACAAATATGCCTCAAAACTAATATTGAATAAGCCAGAGTATATTGATGAATTCAACGAGTTGGATTTTGATACTGAATTTACACAAGAGAAGTATGATCTGATCTTTGTGTTCGTCTTTGATCTTGAGCAAATGAATAAGTACCTTCGGCTAATAATCGAGAAAAATGCAATAAATGAAAAGGGTTATCTGTTTTTTGCGTATCCTAAAAAAAATAACCCAAAATACAACGAATATATTGAGCGCGATAGTATATTCGCCAATATCTCTGTTGATGAGGAAGGATATGCGTATAATAGCAGCTTGAAGTTTTCACGAATGGTTAGCTTGGATGAAGTGTTTACAGTTGTGGGACTAAAATCAGACGCGAAAAAAAAGAAGAAAGCAGCCACTGCCAAGAGCAGCCAGCGCGTTGATGATTATATCGATAGAATTCCTGATATTATGCGGTATTTAGAGAGCGATGTGGATGTGCTGGAACGATACAGGCAATTGGCTCCCGGATATCAGAAGGATTGGGCTCGTTACGTATACAGCGCAAAAAGAAACGAAACACAGGAAAAAAGACTGTTGGAAATGAAGGCTATTTTAGCCGAGGGTTATAAGTCAATTGATCTCTATAGAAGTAGGTAAAATAAATAACAAAGTCTGAATTGGGTGAGGGGAATGATTGTGATGACAACTAATATCATTGACTTAAAAACGATCAATGATTTGCTTAAGTCAAGATACGCGTTTTATATTCCTTCGTATCAAAGAGGATACAGATGGAACAGGCAGCAGGTCACTGACCTGTTGTCTGATATATGGGATTTTAAACCTAAGGATGATGAGTTTTATTGCTTGCAGCCGATCGTTGTAAAGCCAATCCTAGTGGATAATCAAGAAAAATGGGAAGTTATTGATGGCCAACAAAGATTAACAACCATATATATTATTTTGTCATACATAAAACTAAACCTTCTTCCTAAAGTAGAGCTATCTTTTTCTTTAGAATATGAAACCCGTCCTGATAGTAAAAGTTTTTTACAGAGTATGGATTTAAGTCTAAAGGACAGCAACATCGATTATTATCATATTTATTCCGCTTTTAATGTTGTGAAGGAATGGTTTGAGCTTAGGGAAGATGAAACTACTGCTGGCATCGGGATATATGATAAGCTTCGGAACCAGACAAAAATAATATGGTATCAGATCAATGATCAAGCAGATCCAATCGAAATTTTCACCAGAATAAATCTGGGGAAAATACCGTTAACCAATGCCGAGCTAATCAAAGCTTTGTTTTTAAAGAAAGATAATTTTGGAGATCCTGAACAAGTTGAGAAAATTCGATTGAAGCAGTTAGAAATTGCAAGTGAATGGGATCGGATGGAGTATTCGCTTCAAAATGATGATTTATGGCTCTTTCTGAACAACGGGGATAAGAAATACGAGACCAGAATTGAATTTATATTTGACATGATGTCAGAACAGATTAACAACTCTTGGACTTCAGATAAGAAAATAGAGAAATCTAATAATGAATATTTTTCCTTTTTAGTATTCAACCAGTTATTTAATGATGAGAAGAAAAATAATCATTTTTCGATTTCACCGATTGATAGTTTATGGTTATCTATTAAAAAATTTTACATGACCTTTGAAGAATGGTATTCCGATCGGGAGTTCTATCACTTAGTTGGATATATTGTATCATCCGGAACAGCTATTGAAACGATAAAAGCAGATACGGAAAAAATGACAAAAAAAGAAATGAAACAATTTCTAAAAGCGAAAATCAGAAATTCTTTTCACCGGGATTTGCAAATCGAAGATTTAAACTGTGAAAGCAATAGTAATAAAGCTGTGATAAGAAACCTCCTTTTGTTATTCAATATTATCTCGATCCAGTCGAACAGTAAGTCCAATTTCCGCTTCCCCTTTTCAAGCTATAAATTTGAGGATTGGGACATTGAGCATATTCATGCTGTACATTCCGAAATGCCAAATGATCGGAAACATCGAATAGATTGGCTAAAAGCAGTCGAGGGAGAAGTTAATGATCCGGTTTTACAAGCAAGAATCAAAGATAGTTTAGAGAATGAAACGTTTACTGACCATACTGTATTTGAAGCGATATATATGGATGTGCTGAAACAACATGGAGAAGGCGAAGATATCAACGATATTTCTAATTTAACCTTGTTGGATTCTTCAACAAATCGTTCCTATAAAAATGCTATTTTTCCTATCAAAAGAAAGACTATATTAGCAAAAGATAAAACAGGGACATTTATTCCCTTATGCACAAAAAATGTATTTTTGAAGTACTATAGCAGCGATATTTCTCAAATGACTTTTTGGGGGAAGGATGACAGGAAGTGTTATGTTGATGCAATAATCGAAACTTTGGGGGATTTTATTCCATAGCAGAAGGAGGGGGACAATGAGCACTCAAACAAAAGTATATTCATTTTGGGAATTAATTACTGAGTTTTCAATAGAAATTCCAATTATTCAAAGAGACTACGCACAAGGTAGAGACAGTGATAAGATTTTGGAAATACGGAATAGTTTTTTGGATAAATTATATGAGGCACTGACTGGAAATCAACATTTGGATTTGGATTTTGTATACGGAAATTTACAAGATAATAAGACCTTTGTTCCACTAGATGGGCAGCAGAGGCTAACTACTTTGTTCCTGTTACATTGGTATTTGGCTGTAAAAGAAGGGAAATTGGAAGAAGCAAGGCCGTTCTTAAATAAGTTTACTTATGAGACGAGAACAAGCTCCAGAGAGTTCTGTAATTCTTTAGTGAATGATGATAATACGAAGATCGAAGCTTTATTATCTGTGAGCACTCAAATTGAGGATGCTCCTTGGTTTTTTATTTCATGGGAAAAGGACCCGACGATCAAATCCATGCTGGTCATGATCAATGCTATTCATGAAAAATTTCATAAATGTGGAGAGCTATTTACTAAACTAACTGCTCCAGGCAGCAATCTAGTGTCATTTCAGTTTATTAAATTGGAGAACTTCGGTTTGGAAGATAGTCTGTACATAAAAATGAATGCAAGAGGAAAAGCATTAACCAGCTTTGAGAATTTTAAAGCCAAGTTTGAGCAGCTGTTAAGCATAAAAGAAAATAATAGAGAGCTGACTCAAGGTTATAAGAAACAATTTGCGAACAAAATGGATGGTGAATGGACGGATTTATTTTGGCGCTATAGAGATACGACAAGCCAACTTTTTGATGATCAAATCATGAATTTTATTAGAGCTATGGTTATTAATAACTATGCGCTAACGCAAAACGTAGACAATCATGAATTAGATCAAAGAATTAATTACTTGATTGAGCACGATAAGCATGTGTCATTTGTTAAGTATGAGGAGTATGACTGCTTTGATAGTAATGTAATTGAAGATATTGCATTTACATTAGATACTCTATATTGTAGCAACGGAAATAGAATAAGAACATTTTTGCCAGATGTATCGCTAGTTGATGAGAATGTGTTATTTGAAAAAATCATCAAAAATACAAATGTAACATACACGGAGAGAATTCGTTTTTATGCATTATGTCAATTTTTCAAGCAGCATCAACCCAATGTAAATAGTGATCAACTATATCATTGGATGCGTGTCATCAGAAATCTGTCCGAATACACTCAATATAATAATCCGAGAGATTTTGCAAGATCGATTAAATCTGTCGTTCTGATGGTCAGCAATAGCTCAGACATCCTCAATTTTCTGATAGGGGTCCAAAATTCGGATATAGGTTTCTTAGGCGAGCAGGTAGAGGAAGAAAAGATTAAAGCGGAACTTATTTTGAAAAGTGATAGATGGAAAAAGGCAATTATCGAGGCTGAAAACCATGGATATTTTAAAGGACAAATCAGCTTTATTCTAATGTTTTCTAATATTTTGACAGCATACAGAGAAGGAGATCCAGTATCAAATTGGTCTCAGAAGCTTGATGATGAGTATTTTGATAAGTTTAAGGAATATTATGAAAAAGCTAGCTCTGTGTTTGATCACAATGGTTTAGGTGTAAATGATGATCTCTGGAGAAGAGCTCTGTTAAGTAAAGGAGATTATTTATTAAGTCATAACCTGAATCGCAGCTTCTTGATTGATAGCCACAGAGATATTAGTTGGAAAAGACTTCTTAGAGATCCTCAAAAGAGAGATTTAGTACGGCAATTATTAGATGATATCGACCCACAAAATGCTGCATCCAGTCTTCAAAACGTCATTGATAACTGTAATGTGTCAGATTGGAGATATTATTTTATACAGTATGAAAATTTAATCGAGCACGGTTGTGGTACAAACAAATATATACGAATGAAAAATGCCCATGATATTCTTTTGCTGAATTCTTCTACAACGGCTGGATATTGCAAGGAGTATTACACATACGCTTTGTATTATGAATTGAAGAAAAGTTGCAATATGCTGTCTTACATTGACTCTCGAGGCGTGGACTATTATAAGTATATTGAAATTAAAAGCAACAACAGTACGATAATTATAACTTATGTTTACGATGAACAGACTGGTGAATGGGGATATGAGGTTGAAATCGGTAATGTGACAAGCTCTTATGCAACCCAACAAGAGGTTATAGATTTTCTGAAGAACCAGCAGTATATATAAATATCGAGGTGATGGGCGAAATGAATGGGAACGATCAGCATGCTGTCGTCTTATTTGATGGAGTCTGCCATATGTGCCAAGGGGCGGTTAAATTTATCATCAAGCGCGATCCGGTTGGTCGGTTTAAGTTCGCTTCACTGCAAAGTGGTACTGCCGAACGATTACTTAGCAATAACGGCATTCGGGCTGAAGATAAATTGGGAACCATTGTGCTGATCGAGAACGGGAATAAATACACTCGCTCCACGGCGGCGCTGCGTATTGCCAAAGGCTTGCGTTTTCCTTGGCCGATTCTCTACTGTCTCAGTATAGTTCCTCCCGTGATCAGAAATGCAGTATACAAATGGATTGCTGCTAATCGCTATCGCTGGTTTGGTAAAGATGATGCCTGCATGGTGCCTACCCCTGAGATAAGGAAACGATTTATTGAGGATTAAATAAGGTACAATTGATATTAGAAAATATTATGTTAATGGGGCTTGTCTGTATTTTATATTTATGTTATTCTAACTGTAAATTTAAGGAATTCGGAACGGAAGCACCGTCCAATGAACCGAAATATCGGTTTTTGGACGGTGCTTTTTTGCGTTCTGCGAAAGGTTGGTGAATGTGTGTTGCCTGTCAGAGCTGTATTGGCTGTTCAGGATGAGCAGTATATTGAGCCATTTTTACAGTATGTCCACTGTAGTGAATTTGACAGACGTATTATGGTCACTGCGTTTAGTCGAAAGGACGCTTTTGTGAAATATATGGAGCATTCGAGCGATTCGGTAGATGTGGTGCTGGGTGAAGCTCTCTTTTTTGAAGCTTGGGAGAATTGGAACGAAAGGGTTGTTCGTATTCAGCTTGGCGCTCTGGGGGATGAAAAGTGCGGAGATCATGTACTTTCTAAGTATCAACCCCTCCAGCATCTATTAACAAATGTTCAGAATATCGTTCGGGGAAATAAAGGAGACATAAGACAAACAAACGGCAACACAAAGATCATTGCTGTTTATTCAATTGTAGGGGGATGTGGAAAAACGACCGTTGCTTTGAATTTGGTGAGACAGTTAGCGGCGGATGGCGGTAATGTTTTTTATCTGAATCTTGAGACGGTGATGAGCAGTCTAGGATGTGAATCAAGGAATGCCAGAACAGGATCAGGGACAGATTCATCGGGAACAGGGCTAGCGAGACTATTATATGATTTGAAAGCTGCCGAAGATCGAAAAGAGTCAATTCAGTCGCCTGTATCTGCCTATGCTTATCGGGATTCCGAGCTGCAAGGAGACAGTTTTTATTTGCTGGATAATTTGGATGAGCTATTGGAGATGGATGTAAAGGATACTGGCAGACTTTTAGAATACATTGCAAACAGCGGCTCATATGATGTGATCGTAGTAGACGTAGATTCCTGTCCTAATGATAGAACAGATGCTGTGTTAGCCCGGGCGGATCGAATCATTTGGCTAATTACAGAAAATGCAGACGTCTTGAGTAAAACTGAAACATGGCTTAATTATTTGGAGCGATCGCATCACAGTGAATACTGCATTCTTGTGGAAAAAGCATTATTTGTGATGAATCGTTATTCTGGTGAAATGTCGGGATATATCTCGAAGAAAGAGATGAAAATTGAAGCAGCTTTGCCCTACATTCCTGCCTGGAATAAAGGTGCATCAAGAGATGCTATTTTACAATCTCCGATTTATCAACGTGATGTCCATAAGCTCTGTCTTACACTACACGGAGAAGCAGAGAAAGAACAACATTTATGAGAAAAGGAGAAGATCGTGCGTAGCAATAAAGCACGTGAATCTGTTGTGACGATGGATGGATGAGGAATTGTATAGAGAGTTACGAAATGAGATTCGTTCCAGTCTGAACGTAACATCAACACTGAGCGATGAGGAGCTGATGGAGCATATAGAACAAAGTGTGCTGAGACAGCGGAGTTTGTCAGGTCTCACTGCTTCGGAAAAATGGAAATGGGTCCGTCGATTTTATAATTCTTTTCGCGGGTTGGATGTTCTTCAACCTTTAGTTGACGACCGCAGTGTAACTGAGATTATGATCAACAGTCATAGAGAGGTTTTTGCCGAGCAGGATGGTCAGGTTCGTCGTCTTTCTGTTCAATTTGAGTCAAAAGAAAGACTTGAAGACATTATTCAAAACATCGTCTCCGGTGTAAACAGAGTCGTTAACGAGTCATCGCCTATTGTAGATGCCCGACTTAAGGACGGTTCGCGTGTCAACATAGTTCTTCCTCCTGTAGCGCTCAAAGGGCCTACGATGACGATACGAAAGTTTCCAGAAACTCCAATGACGATGGAGCATCTGGTAGCACGAGGATCAATGAGTGAGGAATCCGCGAGCCTTATACAGACCCTTGTGCAATGTAAATACAACATATTTATTAGCGGAGGAACAGGCTCAGGCAAGACGACCTTTTTGAATGCATTATCTCAATACATACCAGCTGATGAAAGAGTGATTACCATTGAGGATTCAGCCGAGCTGCAAATCACGACCGTTCCCAATTTAGTCTCACTGGAGACACGAAATGCGAATACGGAAGGAAAAGGAGAAATAACAGTCAGGGATTTGATCAAGTCCTCACTTCGGATGAGGCCAAATCGAATCATCGTTGGTGAGGTTCGGGGGAGGGAAGCGCTCGATATGCTTCAGGCGATGAATACTGGACACGATGGAAGTCTATCTACTGGTCACGCGAACAGTACGAAAGATATGATCAGTCGACTAGAGACGATGGTACTAAGTGGAGCTGATTTACCCATTTCGGTCGTCAGACAGCAAATTGCTTCGGCGGTAGATATTTTTGTTCACTTATCAAGACTTCGAGACAGGTCGCGTCGGGTGACGGAAATTTGTGAGGTCGCAGGGGTAAGGGAGGGGGAGGTGGTGCTTAATCCGCTGTTTATTTTTCAAGAGGATGGTGAGCAGGATGGCAAAATTATCGGAAGGCTAAAACGTACCGGAAATGAGCTTATGTATACAGATAAATTAAAAATGGCGGGAATGGGGCTAAGCGGCATGAGATTTGAAGGTGACCGGGGTGAAGAGTAGCAGAGCCGGCAGGCAAAATGGGAGTAATTCCCCTTCTCAAAAATCGTTGTCAGATTATAGAGTGTGTATCCTTTCTCATCGTCAAAAAGTGGTTTGTCTTATTATTGGAGGAATTGGGCTGTTTGTGGTTGGGTACATTTTTTTTCAATCGGTTTTACTGTCGCTAATTTTAACAGGTGGAGCGGTGCTCTTACCAAAACAATGGAGCCGTTATTTGCTGCGAAGACGAAGAGAAGCGCTTAATTTACATTTCAAGCAGGCATTATATTCTCTTTCCTCCTCATTGGCAGCGGGTCGCTCGGTGGAAAACGGGTTTCGTGAGGCGATTGAAGATTTAAAATTGCTCTATCCTGACGGTAATAACGATTTGATAAGAGAGCTAGGCATTATTTGTACGCGTATGGAGTATGGACAGCCAATTGAAGAGGCGCTGCAGGATTTCAGCAATCGGGCCGGAATGGAGGATATCAGCAATTTTGCTGATGTATTTACCACGTGCAAACGCTCTGGCGGAGATTTGGTAGAGATCGTGAGACGCACTTCTTCGATCATTACCGAGAAGCTTGAAATCAGTCAGGAAATTGGTGTGATGATAGCCCAGAAGAGATTCGAAGCGAAGGCTATGTTAGCTGCTCCGATATTATTTCTTTTGTTCATGGAAATGTCGTCTCCGGACTATATGCAGCCGTTACACAACGGGGTAGGCATCATTATTTCCGCTTTTTCTCTGGTTCTGTATGCGGTCTGCTCGTGGTGGATCATTAAAATCATGGATATCAAGATCTAGGAGGGACTTCTGTTGAAGATGCTATGGGTGTGGGGAAGCCTTTTTACTTTTCTGGTCTTGTTCTGGGGAATGATGTATCAGCGATCAGCAGGTAGATTCAGAGGCTGTACAGATATGAAGATGGAAGGAATCCGATTGCAAAAAATGGCTCCTCCAATGCTGTATGTACTGGAAAAACTAAAAATATCGCAAAGATTTCCTATTCTTTTTTATAAAATACAGCGTTCAATTCAGAAGATCAGCGGCGACAGGCGAGGGGGAGAATTTACGCTATTGTTTTTGGCGGAGATGCTCAATTACAGTTGGCTCTTATTAGTTGCAGGCTGTCTGATGACCCTTCTAATGGACGGAGAAATTACGGGGATTGTTATCGGGGGAATTTTGTCTGTCTTACTACCAGCAGCCTTAATAAATGATTTACATCGTAAAGTCGTTAAACGTGAACAAGCAATCCATCTGGAATTACCCGAGCTGCTGAATAAGCTGGTGCTATTGGTCGGAGCAGGATCAACTGTTCAGCAAGCGATCAGACAATGTCTGGATCGAAAACAAGAAGAGGAACAGCATCCGCTATACGGTGAGCTATTTCGAATGCAAAGAGAACTGGAGGGCGGATATTCCTTTCAACAAGCGCTTGAAGGGTTCAGTAAACGCTGTGGTGTTCAGGAAGTATCCGCTTTTACGACGGCTGTGCTGCTGAATTATCGGCGAGGTGGCAACGATTTTGTTTTGGCACTGCGTGATTTATCCCATTCTTTATGGGACAAGCGTAAATCTGTAAGTAAGACCTTAGGTGAACAGGCTTCATCAAAGCTCATTTTTCCACTGGTATTGATTTTTTTGATCATCGTTATTTTGGTTGGGGCACCGGCTTTTATGATCATGGATATGTAACTCTAACTATGAAATCAAATAAACAGAGGAGTGAAGTGTAATGTTGAGTCAGCTTAACGTGAAATTGCAGGGATTATGGCGTGATGAACGGGGACTGGGAATGCTTGAGATGATACTGATTATTGCGGTAATCGTAATTATCGCCATCATTTTCAGAGATAAGCTTAGTGAAATAGTCGAGAGCTTGCTTGATAAGGCGGATTCTAAAACAGATAAATTTATGGACGCAGAATAATGAAATTGCAGCAAATGAAACTGATTAGTAACCGCGAGGGCAGCTTCATAATTGAAGCTTCTCTCGTATTCCCGATTATTTTTTGTACTTTGCTCCTATTGATGTTTTTTTGCATGTACTTGTATCAGGGAGTAGTGCTTGGACAGGCTGCAATTGTTGCTGCCGAGCGAAGTGCGTACTCATGGGACAATAGCTATCGAGAGCCTCGAACGGGTCAATATGAGGAGGACAAGTACGATTCACTGTATTGGAGATTAAGTGACGACGGTATGCTGAGTACCTTTTTTGGCTGGTACAACTCAGATAATTCATCTTCTGCCGCTCGTTTGCAATTGCCATCTGAAGGAATATCAGAAAGCTCTTTACCTATGAAGAAGCTATCAAGCACAGGAAAAGAGCTTCCCCAAGGAATGGGTGGAACCATGGAATTTAGTAACAGGATGTTGTTCCGCAAGGTAACAGTGTCCTTGGAACGTCTTGTACCTATGGTTCCTTTGGAGAGAGTGATCGGTGATGTAACACAGAGGACTAGGGCGGAAGCTTATGTTGTTGATCCGGTTGAGTGGATTCGAACGGTTGATTTGGTGCGCTATTACGGAGCCAAGTTCAAGGGAAGAGACGCTGGAGGAAATAAAATGGACCAACAAGAAGCCGGAGAAGCGCTGAAGAAATTCGGCAAATAAAGATATGAAAGAAGGAGGTGATGAATGATTTGCGCCGTTCAGAACAGGGAGCAGTAACAGTATTTTTTATCGTTATTTTTGCATCTATATTTGCATTTGTTGCTTTATTTATAGATTTTGCTCGGATTTTTGCACTGCAAGCGAAGACAGAGGTGCTGGCTCATGCCGCTTCCCGTTCTGTAATGTCGTCGTATGATCAGCAGCTTCTGGAACAGTACGGATTGTTTGCTTATGGTGAGACGGACGGAAACTATATTATGTCAAAAATGCTGCAAGATAACCTGGAGATGGCTAAACGAAGCGATGATTTGCCTGTTTTAGGAGCAAGGCTGGATTCGTCATCTGCAGAATTTCAGCGTCCACTTGGTATGTATAACGTATTTGAACAACAAATTCGTGAGCAAATGAAATATAAAGCTCCAATTGATTTCACCATAGAACTGATTAATCGTTTTAAACCGATGTCACAGGTAATGAAAGAAACGTCCAATACAGTAGATTTGCTAGGGAAATTGCAAAAACTATATGAACGTCGTGAAGCCAAATTTGATGCAATGCTGGAAAAGCAGCGTATGGCCGCCAAATTAGTTGAATCGGTTTCTACCGTTATTCCTCGTTCTGGCTCATATAGTGATTCGAATTCGCAAGGTGAAGGTAGTTCTACCGCTTCAGATATTATGGCAGGATATAGTGATTTCGTTTATATGTATGAAGCAGATTTTGGTAGAGAGCCCTCAGAACAGCAGTATATGAAGGAAATTAACGAATACAGGTATCAAGCTGGAAGGATGTTTGGCAGACTAGGCAATCTTCGGAAAGAGGCAGATGGGCGGCACGGAACATTGCTTAACGAGGCAAATGTACTGTTGACCGAGGCTCAGGACATCAATGAATTAATGCGGAAAACCATTGAGGAAGCGGAGCATCGTTCAGCTCAAGATGGATATAACGAGGTCTCTAGCATTCAAAGCACGAGTGGCAATGAATCTTTAGGCGACGGAGGCGAAATCGCCCAAATCAGAAAGAAGGGTCAGTCACTACTTGTGCCTGAATCCATGTTTGATGATTTTAGGGGAGATATCGATGGACAGGCTTCACAGTTTTTGAGACTCCAGAGTGCATCAGGCTCATTTTATTCTATGGAAGGTTTGGTAAGTTCGGCATCTGCATCAGAGAGCTCATTACATTCGGCATTAAGAGAATTTGATAATGAGATAGATCGCTATTTGCGTAAGTACTCGGATGCTGGTTCCAGTAATGTTCTGGATGAAAATAAGAGAAACCTTGATGGACATAGATCTTCTGATCAGGAGCGCAAGCAGATAGAACAACAAGCAAGCGGCAAGCTAAAGGAAGCTGCAAATCTGATGAAACAAATCAAGGATTTGAGGAGCAAGCTGGGAGACTACCAGAAGGAGTTCGATCAGTTGGAGTCCTACTATAACGGGAATCGAAATTTTAATTCTGCTGCGATGGATTCTACTGGAACAGGTTACTCGGGAACTGATCAAAGAACCACTATTGATCCCTATGATGCTGGAAGTGAAGCTATAGGTGGAATGGACCTGCTGTATGGTGGATTATCCAATTTAATGAAGGGGATGTCAGATAGCTGTTTTCAGGGCGAATACATTGTTAGTTATTATGAACTGTTTGATATCAGCACATTAGATGAGCTCTTGAAAGAAAGCGGATCTCAGAAAATAGATGCGTTATCGGATTCTTTTGCACCAAAAAAGCAGGAAGTGGAATACATACTGTACGGCTTTCACAATCCGGTTGGCAACTTGGCTGCAGCATATGGTGAAATATTTGCAATGCGCTTAGCCATTCGGACAATGGAAGGATTAATCAAAAATGCAACCAAAGGACATCCACTCGTTATTTTGGCGGCGGCCTTATTGTATGGGGTAGAACATGCGCTAAAAGATATGCTTGACTTAGCAAAAGAAGGCAGCATCTATCTAAGCGATTTCCTGAAATTGAAGCTTAGCTATAGAGATCATTTACGAATCTTCTTGCTGCTTCATGGGAGGAGTGAACAAAGACTTTCACGTATGCTTGCGGTTATCCGAAACAATACGGGGATTGCTCCTGATCAAAGGCCGACATATCTACAGGGTGAAGTTACTGTGACCCTCCCGCTTTGGTTTTTGCCGGGTGTAGCAAAAGCTATGGGGGGAGCTGGAGTGTTAAAAGGAAGAGTGGAAGGAAGCACTTATTATGTCACGAAACAAGCGGATTTCTCTTATTAGTAATGGTAGAAAATGCTGTTCTTGCTCAAAAGGGAGCATCGTGCTAGAGGCCGCTCTTGTTATGCCAGTGTTTGTTATCGTAATTTTTTTCTTTATTTACATGGTTCAGATGACCCTGTTATCCAGTCAAATGCAAATGGTGGCTTCTAATACCGTTAGAGAGGTGTCCACGAATATTTATCCTGTAGCGTTAGCAGTGCAGTCTTATGCACAAAAACAAGAGACCGGAACAGAGGGAGCGTTCGGAACGGAAGGGAAATCTACTCTAAATACAATGAAGTCTATATCGAAGCTGTCTTTATCAGAGTTGGCGTCTCAATATGCCTCGTCTTTCCCTTCTCCAATTTCAGATTGGATAAAGGATGCAGCAGCCAAGGGCGATGAGCCACTGAATGACTTGAAAAATCAGGTTGCCGAGAGTGTGCTTGATCCAGTCGTTAAGCCGATCCTGCATCCTTTTCTGGATGGAACATTGCTTAAGGAGGAACGCCTGCATGTGAGTCGGATATTTGTCCCTGATTTAAAAAAGGGTAAAACCCCTTATTTTGGTCTGGAAATTAGTTATGAGCTGCCTATAAAAGTCCCGTTTACTGGGAGACGCATTGTTTTGCAGGCTAAAGCGGAAGAGCGGGTATGGATCGGAGATACAGATGAGTTAAATAAGGATAGCAGTGGTGATGGGGGTACACAGGGGGAAGCAGCAATAGTACTCTCCAAACCAAGCCCCGCTTATGCTGGGCATAAGGCTATCGTAACAGCAAAGGTTGCCCCCGGTTCAACAGCAAAGCTGACGGTCTATTACAAAAGCGGGGTAAGTCAGGCCAAATATTTAGGCGAGGTTACAGCAGATGAGAACGGGATCGTGGAATGGAAATGGTTAGTCGGCGGCAATACTACGAAAGGCACTTGGACCTTTGTGATCGAGACGGAGGACGGTATAACGACTACTGCTAGTTTTAATGTTGAGAGTCCTAACAATAAATAAATGATGAAAATAAATGGAGTGAAGGGAGTGCAGGTCTCATGCCAATGGAATATTGGGGATGCTTTTTGATGCTGTGTGCGGCTTTTGTCAGCGATATTAAAACGATGAAAATACCTAATTACATTACATTGCCCGGAATTTTAGCAGGGATTGCTTATCATGGAGTGATGTGGGGCTGGAGCGGGATGTTATTTGCAATAAAAGGGGTAGGAATTGGATTTGGACTGATGTTTCTGATGCACATTTTTGGAGCTGTTGGCGGCGGAGACGTAAAGCTGTTTGCCGGAATTGGTGCTTGGACAGGAGTGTGGCTGACTCTTTCCATCATGATGTATTCCATCCTTGCTGCAGGGTGTCTGGGACTTATAGTCTTATTGTGGCGACGTGAAATGTTCAGTCGTATGCGGAGCTTGCTGCAAAATGTATTAGGAGCAGTCGTTACAAAAAGCTGGAGTTCTATCGAATCCGGTTCAAATAAACAGCTGCAAATGCCGTTTATGCTTGCTGTGCTTCCGGGAGCGATTTTGGCAGTAACCTATATGTAACTCAAATTCATCATGTGGAGGGAAGTGATCGAGGGATGTCAAAGTTATGTACCGATTTTGATAGAAATGGCGGAACATACATGATTTTGAAGGGCCAGGAAATGATTCAGTCTCAGGACATCAATCATGTACAGCGTTCGATGCTGGCATCAGTAAATGTACCGAATCTGCTGAAATTGGATGTCAGGGAAGTAGATTTTGAAGTCAGTCTTCACTATGAAATAACGGGTAAAAGAATGCTATCGCAATGTCTGCGAAACGATAAGCTCAGTATGAACGAGTTCTATAATTTGCTCCTGCAAGTTGCAACCGTGTTGGATCATTGTAAGCAGTACATGCTGTCATCCTCCAACTACTTATTAGATGAGAACTACATTTATGTTGAAGAGCCGCTTGGTTCTGGGGTTTTATATTTTACCTACATTCCACTTAAGAAAAATTTTACATCAGAGCCGCTAGGTAAATCACTAGTAAGCATAATCACCAAAATGATGACAAGTGTTACGGAAATAGAAGGAAATGGGATTCAACAGATATTGAGGTTTTGCTGTGATGATCTGTTTTCAATTCCAGAGTTTAAAGGTATGCTTTTGGAGTTTTTGGCAGGTAAGGAGACCGTGTCTGAATCACAGAGATCACCTAACCAGCTTGTTCAGCCTGCCATTAATCGTATACATTCAGGGGTTACAATAAAGGAATATATCGACACACCGCGGGGATTTGAGGAAGAGGCCGTTGCTGAAAATGTGCGAGATCATGATAAAGAAATTCAGACTGAAAAAGATAGCAGTCCATCAAAGTCAACGTATCTATTACTTGCACTTGTATTGATTGATGCACTCATTTGGAAGTTTCTATATTTTGATCGGCCTAACACCTCTGTATATATTAGCTTGGGGTTAACTATAGTGCTTGTGGTTGTATTTTTTGTTGTTCGTAATGGAGCTGGGGCGATGTTTGAGTCTATATCAGATCGGATGTCTAGCATTTTCCGGAGACGAAGTCCCTCCTCTTTTACTGACCCTGAAGACGGAGGCTGGGGAATACATGCTGAAAAAGATAGCCGTGAATTGTCTAAAAATTGGCGGTGGAATGATTCCGGTTCATTCACTTCATTAGAAGCAAAGAGGGGCATTAATTGGGATGATATTAAAAAGGAGGTGAATCAGCAGCATCAATCTGTATCCCAATTTCATCAGTTTGAACCGATTTCAGAAGCGATTCCGGAAAATTCATTTTTGCCGTCGTCACCTTCGATGCAAACGGTGCAGCTAGGCAAGCCAGCGACTTCGTGTCAAGGAGCAACACCTGTAATTACATATTGCCTAGAACGTCATGGACAAAATAATGAAAGTTCAGGGCTGATCCAGCTTCATTTTGGAAGCTTTGTTATCGGACGGTCAGAAGATATTGTTCAATATGTGGAGACTGCGACAGGTGTGTCACGGGCCCATCTTGAACTAATGATCACTAGGGATGGCTGTACGATTAAGGATTTGGGGTCTAGAAACGGAACGAAATTGAGCGGGGAAGAGATAGCTCCGTATAAGGAATATTCCTTAGCGGTAGGGGATACATTCACTATAGCTGAGCAGGCTTATACATTACGGATTAGTAATAATAACATACAAAAGACGATGTAGAGTTGAACTGAACCCTTAATGTGGATGGTAAATGAATTGAAATCTACTATTAGAAAGTGACTTTTATACTTTAGGATTAGTTTCTAGCTTTTTGAATTGTACTATGGTATACCGCATACTCACTGCCCCTTTCTCTTTAGATGCCGTAAGATGTACTTTTTGTAATAGATTACTATGTATAAATTTTATAAATTGTTAAAATCTAGTATTTTTTCAATAGTTGTATTACCTCTTTTATCGAGGTTTTTGTTATTTCGAAATTTGTCTCTATGATGGCTAATTGCTGGACAGTAATTAATATATTTTTATAACTTAATGTGGCCATGTCCATCTGACTTGCTAGTTTTGAATTGATATTTTCATAACTATTTGTACCGGACCAATCCAATAAGTCATTCCCGATAAAATTAGTGTTAAAGGAAAATCTAATTATGATTTGTTTGGATTGATCTTGATTTTCATAGATGAATAGATGTGAGGTTGGTTGTACGTTTGCCATATTCCTTTTGCCATCAAGCGTTAAATTTTCTCTTTTACCGAAAGTCAGTTCTTTTTCAACGACAACAATATTTTCTCCGGAAGCAGCTTTAAGAGTAAAATCAGTTATATTTAGATTGTCTGCAACACTTTTTATTAAACCTTCATACTGGGTATAACTTAAAATCGGATCAACGGATTTATCAATTACAGTGGTATCGGTATTATTTTTATTGGAGGTGAGCATTGAGTTTGTTTGCTCAGAGCAACCTATGAGCAGTACCGTTAATATTACAAAGAATAAAAAAATAAATTTAATTCTTTTCATTTTTTCCTCCTGTATTCTCACTTATTCGCAATTTTTCAACTTTGACAACCTATGAGGTGAAGAATGTTGTCTGTGTCACTATTCCTGCAGGCGCATACATAGATTCTCTTTACGAAGGGGGCTGTCCCAAAAGTAGGTTTACTAGCTTCATGGGACGGTTTGTCTGATAAAAAGACGTGTTAAACTAGAAATAGCAGTGCAAGGAAGACGATCCTGCACCGCTTGATCCCGCCACATTCCATGACCGTATCTGGGCGTTTTCAGCCTATCTCAGCACTTCGGTAGCAATAAAGGAAAAAAGTTCCCCTATTCCATCAGGATTCGCTCAAGATCATAAAATAAAGGAACTTCATTCCTCTATTTTAGTGCTAAACGCTGATTTTTCGCATTTTAGGGCCATTTCAGTAAGGATAAAGGAAAATATTTCCTCTATTTTCTTTAAAATCATCTCATTTTTGAAAATAAAGGAGATTTTTTCCTCTACTGTGTTCGATCTGCAATCCTCTGACTTCTCACGAATAAGCTAGCTGTACTATTT
>RCUF01000163.1_pt1 | contig 31770 bp, 29 predicted proteins | sample 2166311 | NCBI WGS metagenome assembly RCUF01 (sample SAMN09932608, study PRJNA488358) | compost metagenome | feature: garden; material: soil; isolation source: compost soil in 4-hydroxybenzonitrile-enriched culture | place: Germany: Experimental Botanical Garden Goettingen | collected 2016-01-27
CATACAAAATACCCCATGCCTTGGTCATTCGGCAAGAGGTATTTGTATTTGCTTAGCGTTGATCGGTTGGTTTCGATTTGTCCGCCTTGCTCATATATTCGTCGTATCGGTCATCAAGTTCCCGTGCCATACTTCGGTATTTACGCGTCTCCTCAACAATGGGATCGATATGAGTCTGAACCCGCACCTCATATTTAGGACTGAGTCTTTCCCGCTTCTGGGCCTCATTCTCACGAATTTCGCCTTCCGTCAGCAGTTCACTGAGCTGGCGTTCCAATTCTTCGGATTGGCTCATCGCGATTTCCTCCTTCAGGATGATGTTCTACGTAGAATTATAACCCGGTTGCGTCTGCTTCTTTCAGCACTTGAATAAGTTGAGAATGAATAGCTGTATTCGTCGCTGCAATATGCCGTACACTCAGGTCATAAGGTCTGCCCAATGTATCGGTAATGGTGCCGCCTGATTCCTGTACCAGCAAAGCGCCCGCTGCCACATCCCACGCATTCAAACCAATTTCGCAATAGGCCGACAGCCGTCCTGATGCTACATAAGCCAGATGCAATGCTGCCGAGCCCAGCGCCCGAATGCCGCGTACCTGAGGTGTAAGAACCTGCGTAATTTTCATATTTAGCGGTTGTGCATACGTACGATCCGGCGGGAAGCCGATGCACACCAGACTATCTCCCAGTGTTTCTTCTCTCGATGCTTGCATGCGATTGCCATGTACATAAGCGCCTTTTCCTTTTTCCGCTACAAACATTTCATCACGGGACGGATCATAAATAACCCCGACAATCACCTCTCCACGATGGGCCAAGGCAATGGACACACTGTAATACGGCAGACTGTGTACAAAATTGGTAGTGCCATCTACCGGATCAATAATCCATAAATATTCCTCTTCACGGGCAGCCTCTAATGCGCGGGCCGAAGCTTCGGCTCCCGGCTCTACACCCTCTTCACCCAAAATAGCATGATCGGGAAAATGGGTCAGAATCAGTCTGCGAATCATCTGCTCTGCACCTTTATCTACCTCGGTCACTAGATCCGTAGGAGACTGTTTGGTATTCAAATGTTCAACAGTTCCCAGCCTGCTTTTAATCCATTCCCCGGCTTTGGATGCCGCGTTAATAGCCACGGCAGTATAGCTTTTTCCTGATACGATATAGGGAACCTTTTCGTTTTCATTTTCGTTCAACGTGTTCACTCTACTTTCTATATCATTGTTACGTGGTTTACGAAGCTGCCCTACAACACAGTCTCTTAACCATCTCTGTTTCAGTACAAGTTTGCTAGTTTACACATTCTAGTATACACAATAATCTGCATAAAGTTTCTCTAAATGGGAGCTTTATCCTCAAAATGCTACTTTCTAAGGCATAATTTCTACGGAAGCTCCATCCAGCACTTTAACCCCATTAGCTTCCTGAAGGCGCAGTTCATTCATCAACCCGAATAACGCTTCATCCTTAAGTTTGGCTTCAAGCATGACATCAATCCGATCCGTATATCCGGCAATATTGCGCAAAAAGGTAAGCAACGGCTCCACTAGAACACCGTCCGCATGGCCCCGAGGATCTTTTTCACTTTTGGGGCTGGACGCATGGATTTTGGGCGGCAATGGATGATCCACAGAAGATCCGGCTTGGGCCAATTCCCCTTTCCAGGTATCCAAAATATCCGGCCATAGCTCCCACGGCTTTTCCCCCTCATTATTCACCCATTGATGATGAATATCGAGAACCATCGGTAACCCCGTCAATTTGCAAGCCTCCAGCGTTTCCACCGCATTGAATGTTTTATCATCATTTTCCAGCGTTAACCGTTCTCTTAACGAAAGATCCAGAGCACTAACCTGCTCTACAAAACGCTGGCCTGAGGTCACCTTATCTCCGTATGCACCACCAATATGAATGTTGTTCTTGGCTTCGGCACCCAGTCCCATGGCCTCCAGCATCGCTTTGTGGTACTTCAGATCATTAATGGAGCTCTGCAACACCTCAGGACGGGGAGTGCTTAACACTGTAAAATGATCGGGGTGAAACGATACCCTCATCTTATTCGCCCTGACATAGTTCCCAACCTCTGCAAAGTCAGCAGCAAGCGCCTGAAAAGGGTCCCAATCCCGTAGATCCTGATGGGTCGCGAGCGGAATCAGCTTGGATGAGAAACGATAGACCTGGATATCACTCGCGCGATTATGGCGCAGCAGCCTCAAAGTATTATGGAGATTTTCGGCTGCTATCCGTTCTAGCTTGCGGATTGCAGCTTCTCGGTCTCCAATCTTGTTAAAGCTGCTCAATGTCATGGTTTTAGAGGGGGATGCATTTTGAACGGTAACCGACATAGCTACATAACCGAACCTTACGATCATAGGGTGTCTTCCTTTCAGCAGTCGCAGTAGATGGTAAGGTCGCTTTCGTTCAGTGACCTAAAACCCTTTTCTACTGATCATACCCGGAAAAGCACCTGCTGATTCGGTGTTATCGCACAAATTGCAAGAAGAAAACAGCTAGGATTGCTGCTGTGCTCCAAAAAACATTTCATCCGCCAATGCGGTCTGAATTCTTGATTCCTCTTCATTCAGCTTACGAATGAGGATCATTTCAACTTCGGTCACTTCATCGCCCTGGAAATTAATTTCGGCGATACAGCCCACAATCTGCACGATGGCTACTGCCACGTTGTCCACGCTGTAAGCGATGACCTTCTGGCCTGTCGGAAACACGCGCAGCCCGGATTTAACCATTTTGCCACGTCCGTATTCCAGTAGTTCGTAAAGTTCTTGCTCGCTCTTGAATTTGCACACGGAGTTAAATTCAGTTTGAAAGCCCATGTGTAGCCGCCACCTTTCATCATTAAGGGTTTAGTGCAGTGCTCAAAGATATGCCATATATATGAACAAAAAGGAGAGTGATCAGCTCCCCTTTGTTTCGTTTATGAGTTCTCGTAGTGCAGTGCCGACCTGCGCTCATAACGCTCCAATGCAAGAGCAATCATGCGATCCAGCAGACTTGCATAGGATACGCCAGTTTCTCTCCACAGCAATGGATACATACTGAACGGTGTAAAGCCAGGCATCGTATTCACTTCATTAATAAGGATATGTCCGTCCGAGCGTCTGACGAAGAAATCGGCACGGGAAATCCCGCAGCCTTCCAGAGCACGGAATGCTTGCAATGCGGCTTCACGAATACGATCTGCCACTTCCTCATCCAACGGTGCCGGAATAAGCATTTCCGATTGGCCATCCGTATATTTGGCAGCGTAATCGTAATAATCACTCGACGATACAATTTCACCCGGTACCGAGGCAATCGGCTCATCATTGCCAAGTACGCTGACCTCAATCTCACGGGCATCGACGTACTCCTCGACAATCACCTTTAGGTCAAATTGCAAAGCCAGATCTACAGCCTTTTCCAGCTCTTCTCGGTTACTGGCTTTGGAAATACCCACACTTGATCCCAGATTGGCCGGTTTGACAAAGCAAGGATAACCTAGCTCGGTTTCCATGTTACGTACCAGATCATGACTGGTTTGGGCCCACTGTGTACTATTAAAATAACAGTATTTCACTTGCGGCAATCCTGCATGCTCAAACAGCTTCTTCATGACGCCTTTGTCCATACCTGCTGCCGAAGCCAGCACTCCTGCCCCGACATAAGGCATATCCGCCATTTCGAACAGACCCTGAATCGTTCCGTCCTCGCCAAAGGTACCGTGCAGCAACGGAAACAGCACATCCAGCGTCTGCTCTCCGTACAGCTTGCCGAACAATGTATCTAATGCCGCCTTGGTGCCGCCCTCTGCGCGTTCCAGCTTCAATTGCTCTACAGAAGCCAGAGGAGCGCTTAATAGCGCCCCTCTACGCCAATCGCCAGCCTTCGTAATATAAAAAGGAATAATCTCGTATTTCTCATAGTTAAAAGCGTTCATTACCGCATACGCCGTTTGCAGCGAAACCTCATGTTCGCCCGATTTGCCACCGTACACTAGCCCTACGGTCAATTTTTGATTTGCCATGCCTATCCTCCGCTTTCCTGCTTTCGTCATTGTGACTGATTTGCATCACTGTACCTGTTATCCATCAACTCATTTAAAAATAGTCGGCGATGTGATAAAAGCGATATACCGTGTTGTCCGTCCACGCATACGAATTTTTATAGTCCCAATAACGATGTCTGGAGCTTACCGTATGTGCATTGACTAGCGGCATGCCGCCCGCATCAAAGGCCGTGACCACCGTGCTGTGCTGGAAGGTTCCGTCACCATCCCAATCGTAAAAAATGACGTCCCCCAACATGAGCTGCTCTGGGCGACTCACCTGCTCAGCGGTCAACCCCCATGAGCTGGAGCCCAAATACCGCTCCAGACTGTTGGAAACTGCCCAACTGTAGCTCCACAGCTCATTTCCGGCGACCCGTCCTTTATACCACCAGCCCGATTCTCTTTTACCAGTATAGTGGATCGGTGCTCCCCCTGCAAAGAGGCATTGCGAGATATAATTGGTGCAATCCACATCAAAACCTTCAAACTCCGGATTGAAGCTATCCCACCACTGATCTGCATAGGCCGCTGCTTCTTCGCGGCGATATCGGCTGGGACGTGCTGATGAGCCGAAGCCCAGCACACCGCGATTCAGCAGCGGCAGATTTCCTCCTTGATTAAACGAAGCCTGTTCAAAAGGAACCTCTCCCCCCGCTGGCTTCCTTTCTGCCGGATCGCGCTCAATTCTCGCTACCTGCCAGGCTTCACCCTCGCGTGTGAACGTCAGACGCTCCCGTTCGATCCGATCCTCCCGGTGAGTCATCCCACCCTTCTCATAAAAGAGTCGGACATGCAGTTGTACATCTACCACAGCCTCATCCGGGGTATCCTGCACCATTCGTAGCGGCTTGGCGCGTGTCTCGCTGCGTAGGGGAACAGCATCCCGTTCGTTGTACCACTGCTCCAATCTGGCCGCACGTGCTGCCCGTTCCATCCGCTGACCCACCTCCAGATACTCATCCGGCTGCGGTACACCATTCACTTCACTGCGATTGTATTGATTCACGTAAGCAAAAAGGGCCTGTTTCCATTCCCGCTCCCCCATCCCAATCCCTCCATATTCGTTCCGCTATCCTTTTCCGGGGATAACCGGAATGATGAATAACTTCCTTTCTTGCCTCTCTGGTCTGAAATGCTCTCTATCTATAAGTATGAATCTCTAAAGCTTGGTATGAACATCGAAACGCGAGGGAGCGGAACGTTTTATTTTCCAATCTGCAACGCATCATTTAGGCCAAAAAAACTTTACGGAACCGTCTGAAAACGGTATACTTAATCCAAAAGCAATCATTTTGAAATCATGTTTCATCTAATGAAACAAATTACATTCATCTCAACCTCTAACACGTTATGAAGCACTGAAGATGTAATTGAGAACGCAACCAATTTAAACCAACTGTGAAAGACGTCGAAAAAACGACATCCCTATTTTCCCCCAAGCATCCACTTCAAGGAGGTAATACTTATGTCAGGAAAAGATCAATTCTCCATCGCCCGTAGTCTGGAAGTTAACGGGAAGCCTTATCGCTACTACAGTCTTAAGGCACTGGAGGAACAAGGAAAAAGCGGTATCGCCAAGCTGCCTTTCTCCATTAAAGTATTGCTGGAAGCCGCGGTTCGACAGTTTGACGGTCGCGCCATTACGGAAGAACATGTGCAACAGCTGACAGGCTGGGCTGAGGATCGTGACACCAACAAGGAGATTCCGTTCATTCCTGCACGCATCGTGCTACAGGATTTTACCGGTGTCCCGGTAGTTGTCGATTTGGCAGCTATGCGTGATACGGTGAAAAAAGCGGGCGGTGATCCGAAACAAATCAATCCACTCGTCCCTGTCGATCTCGTTATCGACCACTCGGTCATGGTCGATGCTTTTGGTACCAGTGATGCGCTGGATTACAATATTAATGTAGAGTTTGAACGCAACGAGGAGCGGTACCGTTTTCTGCGTTGGGCGCAAACGGCGTTCAACAACTTCCGGGCCGTTCCGCCATCCACCGGTATCGTTCATCAGGTCAATCTGGAGTATCTCGCCTCCGTTGCCGCTACCAAAACCATTGACGGTGAAACGGTCGTCTTTCCAGATTCCCTCGTAGGAACAGACTCCCATACCACGATGATTAACGGGCTGGGTGTTGTAGGCTGGGGTGTCGGCGGGATTGAGGCAGAAGCGGGTATGCTGGGGCAGCCGCTGTATTTTGTCACTCCCGATGTGATTGGCTTCAAACTGACAGGCAGCCTGTCGGAAGGCTCTACTGCCACCGATCTGGCGCTCACTGTTACGCAAATGCTGCGTAAAAAAGGCGTAGTCGGCAAATTCGTAGAATTTTACGGGCCTGGTCTGGCAAACATCAGCTTGGCTGACCGTGCGACAGTTGCCAACATGGCACCGGAATACGGCGCAACGATTGGCTTCTTCCCGGTCGATGCAGAAACGCTGGCCTACTTGCGCAGCACCGGACGTTCTGATGAGCAAGTAAGCCTCGTAGAGGAATATTACAAAGCCCAAGGCATGTTCCGCACATCCGATACACCGGACCCTGTGTTCAGCGATACGATTGAGCTGGATCTGGCTTCGGTAGTACCGAGTCTCGCCGGACCCAAACGTCCGCAGGACCGTGTTGAGCTTAGCCGCATGAAAGAAACGTTTGAAGGCATTATCCGTACCCCGGTAGACAAGGGCGGCTATGGACTGAGCGATGAAAAAATCGCACAGAAGATTCCGCTGACCCATCCGGACGGCTCCACCAGCGAGTTGGGTACAGGAGCAGTCGTTATTGCGGCGATCACAAGCTGCACGAATACCTCCAATCCAAGCGTTATGCTCGGTGCGGGCTTGCTGGCCAAAAAAGCAGTACAGCGCGGGCTCAAAAAGCCAGGCTATGTTAAAACAAGCTTGACACCAGGCTCCCTCGTCGTGACGGAATACCTGCAAAAAGCCGGATTAATCGGACCGCTCGAAGCCCTCGGCTTCCATGTAGCAGGCTACGGCTGCGCAACCTGTATCGGTAACTCCGGCCCACTTCCTGACGAAGTGAGTCAAGCCATCACAGACCATGATTTGACGGTTGGCGCAGTTATTTCCGGCAACCGGAACTTTGAAGGCCGTGTGCATGCGCAGGTCAAAGCCAACTATCTCGGCTCACCGCCACTGGTTGTCGCTTATGCGCTGGCAGGCACAGTGAACATTGATTTGGTGAATGATCCTCTTGGTTACGATCAGGACAATCAACCAGTCTACCTGAAAGACATCTGGCCCACTTCCGAGGAAATCAAGGAAGCCATCAGCCTGTCTCTCAGCCCGGATATGTTCCGTCGCAAATATGAAAATGTATTTACTGCCAACGAAAAATGGAACTCCATTCCGGTTCCTGAAGGCGAACTGTATGAATGGGATGAAAACTCAACTTATATTCAAAACCCGCCGTTCTTTGAAGGACTTCAGGATGGCGTACAAGATATCAAGGAAATCCGTAATGCCCGTGTGCTTGCCCTATTGAATGATTCGGTCACAACGGACCATATCTCACCAGCAGGCAACATTGCCCCTTCCAGCCCGGCAGGACTGTATTTGAAGGAGCATGGCGTGGAACGCAAGGACTTCAATTCCTACGGCTCCCGTCGCGGTAACCACGAGGTCATGATGCGCGGTACATTCGCCAACATCCGTATCCGCAACAATGTGGCTCCAGGCACCGAGGGCGGCGTGACCAAATACTTGCCAACGGATGAGGAAATGTCCATCTATGATGCATCCATGAAATATCAGGCAGCCGATCAGAACCTGATCGTCATTGCTGGTAAGGAATACGGCACAGGTAGCTCTCGTGACTGGGCGGCCAAAGGTACGCTTCTGCTGGGCGTTAAGGCTGTCATTGCCGAAAGCTTCGAGCGTATTCACCGCAGTAACCTGGTCGGCATGGGTGTACTGCCTCTGCAATTCCAGGAGGGCTATGGCTGGTCCAGCCTGGGTCTGAACGGTCGTGAAACGTTTGACATTCTTGGCATCGACAATGACGTGAAGCCTGGTCAAGAGCTTACAGTGGTGGCTAAACGCGAGGATGGCACAAAGTTCGAATTCCCGGTAATTGCCCGTCTAGACAGCACCGTCGATATCGACTACTACCACAACGGTGGTATTCTGCAAACCGTATTGCGTCAAATGATTCAAGAGTAAAGAGCGTATAAATAACAAAATCCCCTCCAAATGCAGTGGAAACTGCACATTGAGAGGGGATTTTTTACATGCTTCAAGCCTTTAAAAGAAAACATATACCCAGGATTGCAAATACGAGGGTTATAAGAAGTGTGAAGAGACCAGGCAGGCTTTCCATGATTGCAGAGCCTTCTTCGCTCTTGAACTGACGACTGAAATAGGGTTGGAGCATAAGCATAATTATAAAAGATATGAGGCTAATTCCACACAACAACCATACCTCAGGGGAGGATTTGTCAACAAAACGGTCAGCCACATCATTGAAATTGTAGTGGATTGCTACATTCCTAGGCATTCTCGGATACATGAAAAAGTAGATGACGAAAGGCAAAACAGAAATAAGAAAAGACAATACATTAGAAAAATTTAATTTACTTCTCATGGAAATCCCCCTAATATGCTAAATCGATCTGCATTATACAGATATCAGCAGTCTATATTTTTATACCTATGACTTAGAAAGAGAGAAGTAATAAAACTAATCATCGTCGGTAAACAAGATGCGAGCACCATATACACATTAACTTCTTGTCCTAATCCTATAGCGATCCCGATTAAGCCAAAGGCTATCCAAATAGAAGCAGAGATACGATGCGTCTTCTTCCATGCCATTTCATTCGAAAGTAGCCAAGGGAACTTCAAACCAATTAGACGGTTAGGTGTTATTGTAGCAAAAGACATTCCCACTGCTAAATGCAAAATAGCCGATAAAAATAAAGCTAATTTCAGCGCACTGAACAGAAATTCGCCCGAATATTTGAACATGAGTGCAAGGAAAATCAAATCAAGTACAATAAATACACTTGCACAAATCTTACGATAGGAAGCTAACATATGCTCAGAAAAGGATTCTCTATGCTTAGAATACCTTGGATTCAATACTACGATTGCTAATGTAATAAACATAGTAACTAATGGAAAATATAACAATGCTATACGATCCTTAGTGGAATGAAGTGAGGAGGAAAATAAAGCGAAATTCATAACATGCAACATGATAAAAAAAATAGACACATGCGTCCACGGCTTCTTGAATTCTTCTTTTACATCATAATTACCCTTATTCTCCATCCCGTCAAACCCTCCATATAACAGGAATTGAGTGACTCCTCTTTATTATGCATATTTTCCAATACCAAAAATGGAAGAAACATCACAAAAACAAAAAGCCGATCCCTCAGGACCGACTTCCAACTATGTTCTCTTATAACCTTACTTTCGCACGCGAGCTACTTCGAAATATCCAGAAAACCCTCTCCGAACACGTCCCGCACGTCATGAATGGTGATAAACGCTGCTGTGTCGATGGCTTTCACTATCTTTTTAAGCGCTGATACCTCTTGTTTACTAATGACGATATACAGCACTTCTTTTGGATTTTTAGTGTAATAGCCGTGGCCTGACAGGACGGTAACTCCACGATCCATTTTCGTAATGACCATCTCCGCAATTTTATCTTGGTGCTCCGAAATGATCATGACTGCTTTTTTCGGGTTCAGTCCTTCGATCATGAAGTCCATCACCTTTGTACCAACGTACAAAATAACGATAGTTAGCATCAATTTTTCCGGACCAATAATAAAATAGGAAGAGAATGCGACAATCAAATCAAAAAACAGCAAGCCATAGCTGATATTCCAATCCAGATACTTGTTGGCAATCCGGGCTAAAATGACCGTTCCCGCCGTAGTGCCACCTACCCGTACAATTAAGCCAATGCCGACCCCCACCAAAACTCCGGCAAATACAGCATTAATCGTCGGTTCATGCGAATCAATCCGCCAGTTGACCGTTAAATGTAAAAACAGCGAGTTAAAAGCGACCGCAATTATAGTGTACAGGGTCGTTCTCTTGTCCAAAAATTTATATCCGACAATCAGCAGCAAACCATTAATCACCAGATTGACGATCGAGGGAGACCACTGAAACAGGTAGTACAGGATGATCGTGACGCCTGTAACGCCCCCCTCGCCAAATTCATTCGGGATCACAAACAGATTAACAGCTAGCGCGAAAAAAAACGCTCCCAGAATAATAAATGCGATGTCTGCAATACTTTTTTTCATATATGCTCTAATCCTTTCTCTAACATTTCAAAGGATGAATCGCCAGATGGATTGGCTGACTCTTGTTGTCAAAATACGCTGACAACCAGTTCATGGTATCTACTACCAAACATAAAGTCAATACAACTTTGACACTTTAATTCGCCACCAGACTGCCTCAATCCTGACCTGGATTCCGCAAAATTCTCCTTTTACAAGGTTATTCGACAAAATAACACAATCCCGACTACTAAACTAAGAAAACGGGCCTCTAGCCCTTGTTTTAGACCTAGGCACATTTTCCTCTAAAACGACCATCCTCCTAATCGACATTTTGGACACATATGACCATCTTCCTGTTTTATGTCAAAAGCGTTTTACTTTGAAAAAATGTGGGTATAATGATTGAAACATTACCAAGCAACCTACATAGCATTACGACATCAAGTACATACAAATAGTCCTATACAGACGTCCTAAGCAACTCAATCTGAATTTGACAATATGGAATTGGAGGAATGACCTACATGAATACAATGAACTTAACCGTCCACACCCTGATGCCCTTTCACCACCAATACCAACGTGCCAACGCGGTGAGTATGCAGAAGAAAGAAGATAGCTCGGAAAAGAAGCTCAGCTTTCAGGATATTTTAAATGAAAAAATGGGTAAAAAATAAGGCGCCGTTTATCCGGTTGCATGATCCGCTTTACATAAGCTAAAAAGCCGTAGTTTCCTACATCGACTGTAGAGAACCACGGCTTTTTTAATTCATTTGTCCCTAAACTCCCACGTTCGTTTTACTGACCTCCATCCCGATACTGCTCTGCCTTCTCGCGCATTCCGGCAGCTACTGCTTCTTGAGTGTTCAGCCCCTTATCCGCTGCATAGGCGCGAATGTCCTGAGTGATACGCATACTACAAAATTTAGGGCCGCACATTGAGCAAAAATGTGCTTCCTTGGCGCCCTCTGCCGGTAGCGTTTCATCATGGTAGGACAAGGCCCGCTCGGGATCAAGCGACAGATTGAACTGATCCCGCCAGCGGAACTCAAAGCGTGCCTTGGACAAAGCATCATCCCGCTGCTGCGCCCGTGGATGCCCCTTCGCCAGATCGGCAGCATGTGCCGCAATTTTGTAGGTAATGACACCCTCACGGACATCATCCTTATTGGGCAGACCCAAATGCTCCTTAGGCGTAACATAGCACAGCATGGACGTCCCGAACCAACCGATCATCGCCGCCCCGATGGCTGAGGTAATATGATCATATCCGGGGGCAATATCCGTCGTGAGCGGTCCCAAGGTATAGAAAGGAGCTTCCTTACAAATCTCCATTTGTAAATCCACATTCTCTTTGATTTTATGCATAGGGACATGTCCCGGCCCTTCAATCATGACCTGAACATCGTGCTTCCAGGCGATTTGCGTTAGCTCGCCCAACGTTTCCAGCTCTGCAAACTGCGCTTCATCATTCGCATCATAGATACTACCTGGACGTAGACCATCCCCGAGAGAAAAGGCCACATCATAGGCTTTCATAATTTCGCAAATTTCTTCAAAATGTGTATACAAAAAATTCTCCTGATGGTGCGCAAGGCACCAGGCTGCCATGATTGACCCGCCCCGGGACACAATTCCCGTCATTCTATTCGCCGTCATCGGAATATACCGCAGCAATACACCCGCATGAATTGTAAAATAGTCCACTCCCTGCTCCGCCTGCTCAATCAGCGTATCGCGATACAACTCCCACGTCAGCGCTTCTGCTTCGCCGTTCACCTTTTCAAGTGCCTGATACAGCGGCACAGTCCCAATCGGTACAGGAGAATTCCGAATGATCCATTCACGTGTTGTATGGATATTACGGCCTGTGGACAGGTCCATAACCGTATCCGAGCCCCAACGCACAGCCCAAGTCATTTTCTCCACTTCCTCCTCGATGGAGGAGGTAACCGCAGAATTACCAATGTTCGCATTGATCTTCACATGAAAATGACGCCCAATGACCATCGGCTCACTTTCCGGGTGATTGATATTCGAAGGCAAAATGGCTCGTCCAGCCGCCAATTCCTGCCGTACAAACTCAGGCTCCACCCCTTCGCGGATCGCCGCAAATTCCATTTCGGGCGTAATGATCCCTTGCCGCGCATAATGCATTTGCGTTACTGTACGCCCTTGCGAAGCACGAAGCGGACGATTGGTCACGCCGGGAAATTCTACTGTCTCCCGTTTGGAGCCAGGTTTCAGTCCATTATCCTCCGGCTTGACGGCGCGTCCCTCGTAAGCCTCCACATCGCCCCGTTCCAGGGCCCAAGCTCGCCGTAATGGAGGCAGGCCCTGACGGATATCGACCTGATAGGCTTCGTCGGTCATGGGACCGCTTGTATCATATACACGCAATGGCTCATGATGCTCCGTGCCCTGCGGCGTATGTGTAGGATGAAGAGCAATTTCGCGCTCTGGCACGGCAATGTCCGGCCGCGAGCCTTGAATATATACCTTACGGCTTCCTGGAAAGGGCGTTACCCCACTGGCTTGCTCCCCGCTTGTCTTCTCTACCCCAACTTTTTTTGTTCCTTCTGCTTCTGTCGACTTCATTGTCCATTCCTCCCGTTTCGATGAAATGACACACCGATCCGGAACCATTCCCAGGGTGGCGCTGATCTATGCAAAAAAGCCGGTTCCCCAGGGAACCGGCTAATCTAACGAGGCAGCTATCCAGACAGTACGCATATGGAATAATGATATTCCAATGCGTCACCGTAGACAGCAGCCGCGTATACATTTCAATGGCCGATTACTTCCCTACGCTGGTATGATCCAGATCAGGTGCAAAGGGTCCGGAATCTTGCACGATTCCATCTCAGCCCGGCATTACAGGCTCCCCCAGTAACTGTGATACTTCTATTCACATGAGGCGGATATAACAGACATCCGCCTTCCTTACCAGACTACTTCAAATTTATGGCTTTGGCAACCCTTCTAGGTACCCTTTTACCAAGAAGACACTCCCTATCAAATCACTCTGCTTGCTTCAACTGTGTTCATTCTTGTTACGGAAGCATAAGCCCCATTTCCTTCGCCGCTTCGATCAAAATCGGAGCAAAGTCATGTAGCGTCTCGGGTGCAAGTCGGCTGACCGGGCCGGATACAGATAAAGCCGCAGTGACCTGTCCCTTCCGGTTCACAATTGGCGCTGCCACAGCAGCAGCCCCTGGCTCCCGTTCTTCATAGCTGGTCGCATAGCCCTTCTCGCGAATGTCCTGCAGCTGGGCTTTATAGACCTCCGGGTCTACTGAGGGCGGCCATTCATCCCCGCTTAGCAGGGCTTCCAGCTCCTGCGGCGGCATAAAGGCCGCCAGCACCTTGCTGGAGGCCCCTACAGCCAGCGGCATACGCGCACCTACAGGCGCAACCCTGCGGATCGCCTGATTGCTCTGCACGGCTTGTATGCGAATACGCATGCTGCCGTCCCGTAAGTACAAGCTGACCGTCTCCCCCAGACGGTCACGTAGTCCTTCCATTGCAGGTTGTAACAGCACCGCCGGCTCGTCACTTTGGGACAAATGCGTGGATAGCTCCCAAATGCGGAAGCCAAGTCGATATTTTTCCGTTTCGGCATTCCGAACGACAAAGCCCCGATCCTCCAACGTAGTCAGCAGCCGATGAACCGTGCTTTTATGTAGACCAATTTTGGAGGCAATCTCCGTCAGGCCAAGATCCGAATTTGCAGTAAAACACAGCAGTATATCAAGTGCACGCTCTACAGCGCGAACGGTTAATTTACGGTCTTCCATCGTGAACCGCTCCTCTTGTATCCATATTCGTTTCACACTATGAAACATGGTTACATAAATTATATAGAATAGTTGCGGCTACTGTAAACCGATGTTTTTGTGACAACCATATTACAGAACGAGAACAAACATCGACAATTCTTTGCATCATTTTTACTTTTCCGGTTCAGGCGTTGACTTTGGATAATCCCCATCATACGATAATAGGTATCTATACGGATCTACACTACTATTTTCAAGTGGAATTATACCTAAATTCTATGAAACGAAGATCAATTTTATATAAGGAGGCTCTTACATGATTTCGACATCCCAGCGCAACGCTCAGCTACAGACCGCTGTTCAGGAGCCGTCCACCCCACTCTTTAATCCCCGTCTGCTGCGGTTCAAGCACGTTGTGATTGCTCTGCTGCTGTCGGTCGTCTTTTTTCTGTTGTTTTGTTTTATTGCCTTGCATGCTTACATCGCATGGGTACTTACGAATCCCACCGTTGCACCACTGTACTCTAATCCGATGCAGGCCAAAAGCATGCCTTATGAGGAAGTCAGCTTCCCTGCCAAGGATGGTAGTCGCATGGTACAAGGCTGGTATATCCCGGCGGATCAATCGCGGAAAACGATTATTTTCAGCCATGGTTATGGAGCTAACCGCGAAGAAAGCTGGATTCCCATGTATGATCTGGCGCATTATGCCCACAGTTTGAACTTTAATGTGGTCATGTTCGATTATGGATTTGCGTCACAAAACAGCAAAGCAGTCGCAACCGGAGGCAAAGCAGAATCCCAACAGCTCCTCGGAGCAATTCAGCTTGCGAAGCAACGCGGCTCGTCGGAAATTATCGTATGGGGCTTCTCCATGGGAGCAGGCACCGCTCTTCAGGCGGGTTTGCAAACCAAGGATGTGGACGCAATGATTTTGGACAGCACCTTCCTGCTGGAACCGGATACGCTGTACCATAACATTCACAATCAAATTAATCTGCCAAGGCATCCGTCTTTGGAAATTCTGGAGTTGCTGTTTCCAGTTTTGAACGGCACCAGCTTGCATCAGATTCCATATCAGGAGGTTAAAAAGGAAAACTACCCGTTCCCGATCATGTTTGTGCATGGTACACAGGATGAAAAAGCTCCTTATCCTATTGCGGAAAAGCTCGCTGCCAATCAAACCAACCCGCTTTCCAGTGTATGGATTGTTAAAAACGGGATACATGAGCTTATTTTCAGAGAGCACCCTCGTGAATATTTGCGACGGGTATCGACGTTTCTAAGCAGTGTACAGGAGCTGGAGGACAAGAAAACCACCGCTGATGCCCACAAACAAACGAATATGAAGTAAAAAATTATTTTTCGAAGAACTATATTCTATTCTTCCCCTTGAAGAAGCCTGTCTATGGACACTTAACCCGTGTCGTAGCTGGGCTTCTTTTTCGTTTTCCATGGGTATTCATTGTTTTAGTAACAGATGTGACCGGATTAAGGGAGTTCATAGACATATTTCCGATGAGACAGTGAATATACTGGGTACGTATGCATCCAGGGCAGATCTGCCAGATCGGCCGGATAGCCATAGTGGGATACGGGAGGTAAAAAACGATGCTGAGTACTTATGGGTCTTTCCTGCCCTTACGTGTGCTGGAGGAAATTCGGCATTGGAAGCAGCAGGAAAGTTGGCATGTGGAAGTGATTAAATCCGCTACCGAGGGACTGGAGCCTACTTATGTACGGCTGCTGGATGATTGGCGGACTGTATTCGAACAGACGGAACGCACCGCCATAGAGTTGCTTGAAGAGCAACGGAGCGCACTCGATCCGGCAGATCAGGCGTGGCATCAGGAATGGAAACAGATGTCAGCTGCTCCACAAGCACATACACACGAATTCACTGAACATTCTAAACAGTCAAGGGGATTAGACACATCATCATCTGTAAAAATGCCATTGTCAGAGTCAGCCTCAAACTCTCAGCTTGACTCACAAGAATTAAATCGTCGACTGGACGATTTGCTGCAAACCGCAAACCGTCAGTCACAGGAGTATGTACGACAGCTCGGTCTGCTGAGCGAGCACAGTCATGCATTGCGTCAGCAGCCAAAATCCGCTGGAGTTGTATTACACGCGGCACATGAAAGCCAATATTTCCTGATCTCGACAACCCCCTTTCAGGAACCTGGCTCCATCGCAAGGGCTGCTAGGTTGTATCATGTAGCTACAGAGGGTGAGAATTACCCAGAGGAAGCGTTTCGAGAACGGCAGGCAGGCATAAGGGGAGAAGGCGCATGGACGACTAAAGGCGTCAAGTCCAGCCAGGCGCAACCTTCGGCAACGGAAAAAACCACAATCGGCCGGTCGGTTCCTATTGGGGGACATCGGCTACCGCCGCTCCCTTACCCCTACAATGCGCTTGAACCGTATATTGATGAGAAAACAATGCGTATTCACCATAACAAGCATCACTTGAGCTATGTGAATGACCTGAATAAAGCGGAAAAGAAGCTGGAAGAAGCCCGAAAAACAGGTGATTTTGACCTCGTAAAGCATTGGGAACGAGAACTGGCATTCAACGGCGCAGGCCATTATCTGCATACTCTTTTTTGGACGATCATGAGTCCTCAAGGTGGTGGAAACCCAAGCGGACCGCTGGCTGAACAGATTAAAAAGGATTTTGGCAGCTACGATGCATTCAAAAAGCAATTCAGTTCAGCAGCCGAAAAGGTCGAGGGTGGCGGCTGGGCTATCCTGGTATGGAGTCCACGCGCGGGACGACTTGAAATTTTGCAGGCCGAAAAGCACCAGAATCTGACTCAATGGGAGTCCATTCCGCTGCTAGCGCTAGATGTATGGGAACATGCATATTACTTAAAGCATCAGGCCGAACGCAACAAATACATTGAAGATTGGTGGCATGTCGTTAACTGGCCTGAAGTGGAAGCGCGCTACGATCAAGCCTCCAAACTGAGATGGCAACCCTTCTAAGCTTCTAAGCTAAAGAAAAACTACACCTGCAAATCGTATCGCTCTCTGAGCGCTGCCATTTGTTCGGTCAATCCTTCCGGTTGTACCAGCCAGCCATCGGCAGGTACAATGGTTGTCCGGCTCTCAACGACACGGCGCAGAGATGCCGTGTACGCCTCAACAGACGGCACTCCAGCCAGCTCTGCCAGGCTACCCATTGTTGCTGGATTCACCCGGGGGTAATCCTGCTGCTGCACGCCTGCCGACGTGTCCCCGGCTGCCTCTGTGTAGAACTCCTGTACCGCCTGTGCACGCTCTACACCACTGCCCTCAATCATCACGAAGGCTGTGATGATATACGCCTTGGCTTGGCGCCGCTGTGCAATGCCGCAAAACTTGCGGCCCCGGACGCTGACATCGTAATCCCCGGGACAGAAGGACCCGGGGATTTCTCCGGTCTGCGCCTCGCCAGACCACGGAACCAGCGCATCGGCAATTAGCGCTGCCATGAGCCGAAAATCTTCATGCAGGCTGATGGCCCGCTGTGGATTCGGCAGGATCAAGGACAGGTTCAGCACCCCCCTGTCCAGCATGACGGCTGCTCCACCCGAGGGGCGTACGCATACCGAGGTTCCCGCGCTGCGCACTCGCTCCATCGCCTGTGGGGCGTAGGGAAGCCTGCGGTCCCGGTGACCGATCACAAGCGCTGACGGATGCCGCCATAGATGCAAAATGGGTGCAGCTCCTTTCCCTACTCGCCGACAGGCCAGCTCCTCCCAAGCCAGCGGAGACAAAACGTCCTCCTGAGTGGCCGCGAGTGGCGCTTCAAACCACTGCAACTCAGGCAAAGCTGTTGTTTTTTCTGTTGATCTATGTACATTCTCCATACGTTATCCCCTATCTGTAAAAATAACTGTTATCCATAGGCTAATTGTATTTTAAGGCGGCTATCCCGTCGTCTCTATTTCTGATGTTAACAAAAAAAGGTGGCTACGCCTATGCGTAAACCACCCTTTTTTTGTTCATCACATAAACGTCTTGCGATGTTCGATCAATCCTTGAGCAGCGACAGAAATTCTGCGCGCTGTGCTGCATCATCACGAAACGTACCACGTACCGCAGACGTTACCGTTTTGCTACCAGGCTTTTTGACACCTCTTGCACACATGCACAGGTGCTCGCCTTCCACGACCACCATAACCCCGTGAGCGGAGACTGCTTCATTTAAAATATCAGCGATCTGTGAAGTAATACGCTCCTGTACCTGCAATCGGCGGGTCACTGCCTCTACCAGACGTGCAAGCTTGCTCAGTCCTACAATTTTGCCGCTGGGTACATAGCCGATATGCACTTTTCCGAAGAAAGGAGCCATATGGTGTTCACACTGGCTGTAATAAACGATGTCCTTCACGATCACAAGCTCCTCGTGATTCTCGTCAAATGTCACACCCAACGCATCCCGGGGATCAACCTCATAACCCGCAAATATTTCCTCATACATGCGCGCAACGCGTGCCGGTGTTTCCAATAACCCTTCACGCTTGGGGTCCTCACCGATCAGTTGTAAAATCTGCTCCACATGGTACTCGATTTTATCCCGGTTATCCGCAGCTTTGCGGTTAATATAATCTTTTACGCCAGCCACAGTAATCCTCCTCTATGCAGCAACCTCATGCGGCATCCGTGCTCACGTTGCTCATTATTTCCGACGGCCCTGATTTTTACGCGGACCAGGCTGATTTTTGGAGAACTGTTGGTTCTTCATCATCTGCTGGGCTTTTTGCATTTGTTTCCCATTCAGGTTGTAACCCATCTGTTTGGCCATTTTTTGCAGCGTTTCAGGGTCGTTTTGCATCTTTTCAAGCTGTTTACGAAGATAATAAGCACCGATGAAAAATCCCCCAACCAAACCAGCAATCAGGGTAATAATCGGAATGACAATATTCCACACCACGAAGTCGTCACCTCTGTATATTTATATGAAACATCTTGAATTGCACGAACCTATCATAGCAAAACATGGGACAGCTAGCAAATCACTTTTTGCAAACATATGTCCTTATTGTTTCTCCAAATCCAGCAGCTTCATCTTGACTGGCAAGCCTCCAGCATAACCGACCAAACTTCCGTTTTCACCCGATACCCGATGACATGGAAACAGGATGGGTAACGGATTTTTATTATTTGCTTCCCCAACAGCACGTACCGCCTTGGCTCGGCCGATCGATTCCGCAATATCTTTGTAGGACACACTTTGCCCGTACGGAATATTTTGCAGTGCACGCCATACCTGTTCTTGAAAAGGAGTCCCTCTCAAATCATAGGCTATACTAAATTCCCGTCGTTCTCCCGCAAAATATTCACGCAGTTGATCTGCGGCTTCGCGCAGTTTGTCAGGTTCCTGCACATAGACATATTCCCCAATCCATGTCCGGGCCCATTGCTGAAGCAGTGCTTCCCTCGCATGAAAAACGCCATAGTCTATTCGGCACAGCCCCCGATCTGTAGCGCACAGCGTCAACGTGCCCACAGGTGTCTCCATTTCATCATAATAAATCGTAGTTGGACCCTGCGAGTCCTCAATCATTAATTCAGACGCCTTTTGCTGTTCTGCCTGCTCTTGTTCCTCTAGTTTGGAATGCGCTTGCGCGATCATTTCGCGTACTTGCTCATGTTGTTCCTTCTCTGATGCTTGCTTGATCGCTGTCATAGCGTTTTCCCCTCCTATTCGACTCAAAGCCCACGCCGCCGTGCCTCGCAGCTCGGGACGCGGATCATCCAATAAAACCTCCGTTAATTTGGGCACCGCGCTGATATCCTTGAAATTGCCCAGTCCAATGACCGCATTGCGTTGAATGGGCTTCTTCCCCCGCCAAGCCGCCGCACTTTGACCGAATCGGTCTTTAAATTCACGGTTGCTCAAATCCAATAACGGCAGCAGCAACGGCTTCACAATTTCAGGATCGGGTGTAAGCTCGGGATGGTGATCCCAGTTGAGACCCCGATTTTTGGGGCATACCATTTGGCAGGTATCACATCCGTACAGCCGATTCCCTATCTTCCGCATAAACTCCTCATCCAGAAAGCCCTTCGTTTGCGTCAAAAAGGACACACACCGCTGGGCATTCAGCTGTCCAGGACCCACAAGCGCGCCCGTAGGACAGGCATCCAAACATTTGGTACACTCGCCGCAACCATCCGTTACCGGTTCATCTGGCTGGAAAGGAATGTTCGTCAACAGCTCACCTAGATAAATCCATGATCCCAGCGTCGGTGAAATCATCATCGTATTTTTGCCGCTAAAACCAATCCCTGCGCGCTCCGCAACAGCTCGATCCGACAGTTCTCCGGTATCCACCATGTTTTTCAATATGGCATCAGGCACCCGCTCACTTATAAAAGCCTCAAGCTTTTCCATCGCTTCGCGTAGTACCAGATGATAATCTTTCCCCCAGGCTGAACGCGCCAAAATACCACGGTACTTCCCCTTGTCCGACTTCGGCGGGTCCTTCATTTTAGAAGGGTACGCCACCGCAATAGCAATCAGAGATGCAGGCTGTGAGCCATACAGCTCCGGGTAGATCCGCTTATCAATATCTGGCTCCTCAAAGCCGGATTCATAGCCTTTCGCACGATGCTCTTCCAATATAGCTTTCAGAGACAGAAAGGGGTCGGCGGATGCGAACCCGATGGAGTCGATACCCAGCCCTGGAGCTGCCTCAATAATTTCCTGCTTGAGCGCAGCCCAAGTCGAAGCGGTTCCGGCAGCCGCCTGAGTCAATCCGCGTTGCATCCGATACTCACCTCTCTTCCACTTTTTATCATTACAGATATGAGGATTTGCAAAATTCCCATATCTCAAATTTCAACAGAAAACAGCAGCAGATGCTACCGTAAATTTTTAACAGCACTGGTCGCCAGAAAATCACAGCGATTATTCAGTTCGTTGTCACTGTGCCCTTTAACCTTCACATATTCAACCTCATGCTTACCCATCAGTTCCCACAGTTCTTCCCATAGTTCCTTGTTCTCCACTGGCTGATTTTTACTGTTGCGCCAGCCATTACGAAGCCAATTCTTAATCCAGCCCTGTTTAAAGCAATTGACGACATAGGCAGAGTCACTGTGTACTTTCACATGGCAAGGCTCCTTGAGCAGCTTTAGCGCTTCAATCACGGACTTGATCTCCATACGGTTGTTTGTCGTCATTTTCTCGGCACCTGACAGCTCCTTACGATGCTCCCCATACAGCAAAACGATCCCCCAGCCCCCAGGGCCCGGATTTCCCGAACAAGCACCGTCGGTATATACCATCACTTCTTTCATCATCCTCTTCCTTTCCTCATCGGTAACCGCCTGATCCGTCATGGTCCTGATCGGTTTGGACGTGTTCCGCATTGATTTCAGACTATAGTTGCTCTATAGCCATTTCCACTCAGATATCGGCCAAAATATAAATTCTGCACGTCCCAGTAAATCTTGAGATTTAATGCTGCCAAAATAGCGGCTATCCTTGCTTGCTGCAATATGGCGATTATCCCCCATGACAAAAAAGTGCTCCGGCTCCACCGTAAAAGGACCATAATCACCATCCTCCACGTCAGAGTTGGTGTAAGGTTCATTTAGCAGTTCACCGTTCACATACAAATGATTATGTTCAACTCGGATTACATCTCCGGGAATACCTATGACTCTTTTCACTAAAAATCTTGGACTCGACAGCTTGGAATCGGGATCTTTTAAAATCACAATGTCCCCCCTGCCCGGATCATGAAAATTATAAACCAGCTTGTTAACGAACAAATGCTGGCTTTCCATTAGCGTCGGCTGCATCGAATGTCCTCTGACCGTGGACAAGTTAAATACGAACAGGTTTAGAAGCAGCAAGACGACCATGGCGATCAGCAGAGTGACTAACCAATCGCGTATGTAACCAGAGCGGCCTGCTTGTTTGGACGTTTCCGGCGAGGGAAGCGGGCCTGACGAAGGAGCCAAAGCGTCCATAATTAAACCTCCTCAACCCTGTTATAAATAGAAAAGCATATCCCGTACCCGATTGCAACGGTTACTCAGATATGCTCTAAATGTAAATATTATACTTAATGTTATTCAATTCTCTTTATTTCGATTCCCGATTAATGAGGCGCCAAAATACTCAGCTTCTGAAAAGCCTGTAAAATCTGGCTTGCTCCATAGCCCATCGCTTCGTACAAAGGCATGGCCGCACTGTTATGCTTGTCCCCTGCTACCCAAATACGGCTAACCTTACGTTGCTGAAAACGCTGCTCCATGGACTCCACAAGCGATTTGCCGATTCCCATCCGACGACGATCCGGGTGAATAGCGATACGATAGTAACAACCATCATTCTGATCCATCGTGCCGATCAAAGCACCAACGATCTCTCCCTCTTCTTCTGCAACGATGATCAAACCGGAATCCCACGAAAGCTGACGGGCAAACGCACTCACCGTCTCTTTGTAGCACTCCTCTGACAAGGCAATTTGCATGAGTTCCGTTACTGAGTTCACATCACTTAATTGAAAGGAACGAACGTGCATAAGTAATATCTCCCTTTTCGTAAGCATAATAAAAAAATTGAGACAGCACCGTCATTTTTACATAAATCCTTAAATTTCTTATCATGGTGTTAATCACAAGGCATTATGATAAAAATGCATACGATCTGCTATATATGAAATGAAGAACAGGAAAAGGGTGTATGCCCTCAAGTTCGTCATGTCATAGACATGACAGATTATAGCAGACGACAAAAAAGCCGAAATTTCTGCTTCCTTGACCATTAAACCATACTTTTTGACGGAATACATCCCTTTTTCTCATGTAAGCGCTGCATATAAAGCGTTTACATTTTAAAGTTCACAATTTACCTCTTATTACCTATGTATTGTGTATTCCAATCGGGTTTTTGGACATGCTAGCTACCAGGCCGTATTGCCCAGTTTGCTATTTTACAAACAAAAATGTTGATAAAATAGGCTGAATGCGGTTTAATATAACTATCGAGGGTATTATTACATAGGAACACTTACCCAACCATATAACCAGGAGGGATTTTACTATGGCATTTCAATTACCAGAACTTCCTTACGCAAAAGACGCACTGGAACCGCACATTGATGCACTGACAGTAGAAATTCACCATGATCGTCACCATAACACATATGTAACGAACTTAAACGCAGCGCTGGAGAGCGCTCCTGAACTGCAAAGCAAAAGCCTTGAGGATCTGATCTCCAATCTGGACAGCGTTCCTGAAAGCATCCGCACTGCGGTTCGCAACAACGGTGGTGGACACCACAACCACAGCCTGTTCTGGGAAGTTATCGGTCCTAACGGCGGCGGACAACCGACTGGTGCTATTGCTGAAGCAATCAGCAACGAGCTGGGCGGCTACGACAAATTTAAAGAAGACTTCACTAAAGCAGCTACAACACGTTTTGGTAGCGGCTGGGCTTGGTTGGTTGTCGGCAAAGACGGCAAACTGGCGATCACTAGCACTCCAAATCAGGATAGCCCGCTGTCTGAAGGTCTGACTCCGGTACTTGGACTGGACGTTTGGGAGCATGCTTACTACCTGAAATATCAAAACAAACGCCCAGACTACATTGCAGCATTCTACAATGTAATCAACTGGGATGAAGTAAACAAACGTTACGCGGCTGCAAAGAAATAAGCCAGTAACAACATCTCTATCCTATAATAAAGGGCTGTCTCAAAAGTAGATTTTCTACGAATGAGACAGCCCTTTTGGCATTCCATGGTAAACTGGTGGAGATGATTCTCAAATACAGCTCTGGAGGTTGATGAATGCAGACTTTTTTTCGTTACAACTGGATGATTCGGGAACAATGGTACCGCTGGTGTGAAGAGGTGTCGCAGGAGGAATTACTGAAACAACGCGTCGGCGGAGTCGGCGGCATTCTAAAGACACTCTTTCATATCGTTGATGTAGAGTGGAGCTGGATTCAAACGATTCAGGGCAAACCCGACTTTCAAGAGGACTTCTCTCTCTATGATACGCTCGACAAAGTCCGTGAGCTGGATGCAAAGTTTCGACTCGATGTCGAGCCGTTCGTGCTCGCCTGGCATGATGGTCTGGAACGGAAAAGGTTCGAAGATCACCTCCCGGACGGCAGGATTGTAATTGATGCGTGGGGCGAGGTGATGCGGCATGTCATTGCCCACCAAATCCACCATATTGGGCAGTTGTCCATATGGTCTCGGGAGCTAGGCAAGCCTCCGGTTTCGGCCAATGTAATCGGCAAAGGGCTGATTGAAAGCGATAGTGGAATCGATTAGCTTTAACGAACATACAAATATATTCATGTGACTCAGAGCCGTCCCCGGTCGTTTTTAACGACTGAGGACGGCTCTTTTACTTTTTCATCTATACTCTCTGGTCTATTCCACGAATATTCTCTTCTTTTAACCGTTTTCATAAAAGCTTGATTATAACTGATTAAGTTTTTTCAACCTATCAATATTCTCTTGGTTCAGACTGTTGACCTCTTACTCTTGAAAGCACCGTAAGCCAATGTAAATAATGCTCCACATAACAGGGCAATAAGATGAGCGATCAGATAATTCATATGACCATGGTTCTCTGACGCGGCAATTGCAAAGCCGGGAAGAGCCGTGGTTCCGAATCCTATGGCTGTCAGCTTGCTTAAATATACATATGCTCCCGCAATCATTCCTCCGAGGCATCCAGCAACCAAGGGGAACTTATACTTTAAAGTGACCCCAAAGATTGCTGGTTCCGAGATTCCAAAAAGTACAGACCCGAATGCAGAGTAACCCATTTCTTTAACCTTGGTGTCTTTGCGATTCAAAAGAATATACCCCAAAACGGCGCCCCCTTGAGCCATCAAAGCTACTGATGCCAACGGGTTGATAAAATTTCTGCCTGTATCGGTTAACAGCTGCGCTTCTACCGCACCCATAACATGATGTAAGCCTGTAATAACAATGATCTGCTGAATGCCTGCAAAAAACATAAAACCGAATATCCCAAGGTTTTGCGTCATCCAAAGCAGCGAAACGGTGACCAGACTAGCTAACTCTCGCCCAAGAGGGCCGATAATAGTAAACAATAGCAGGGAAGAAACAAAGACCGTCAGCAACGGAGCCAAAAATAGTTTAATCATGTCTGGAACCTTTTTGTTAAAAAACTGATCCAACTTGGCTACCACATATCCCATCATTAGAGCAATAATAATACCACCCTGAAATCCAACCAACTGTACGGGAAGGCCGAAAAGACTGATCGATTCCGGATTTTGACTCCCTTTAGCTACCTCAAAGGCATCCGCCAGGGCCGGATGAAGCATAATTGCACCCAGCACAAGCCCCAAAATAGGACGACCGCCATATCTCTTGGTTGCAGAATAAACAACAAGCAGCGGCAGGATGGTGAAAATACCTGTGGAAACGATTTGAACAAAGCGATTGATCCCTTGGAAAATTGGATACATCTCCACAATCGATTTAGGGCCGAATAGCCCCTTCTGGCCTAATAGACCGGTGATCCCCATTAACAATGCCGCGGCAAGAATTCCCGGCATGATCTCAATGAAGACATCTGACAGCGATTTAATGGCTTTTTGAAAAGGATTTTGCCTTTGTGCGGACTTCGTTTTGACATCACTTAATGACATATCTTCCGTTCCGGTCAGTTTGGAAAATACGGCATAGATATTATTGACCAACCCTGCTCCAAAAATGATCTGTAGTTGATCCCCCGCTATGAAAACGCCTTTAACCAGATCAATATCTTCAATCTTTTTTAATTCCGCTTTTTCATTGTCCTCAAGTACAATTCTTAATCTTGTGGCACAATGGGCCACACCGATAATGTTCTCTTCACCACCGATATATTTTAAAATTTCTTGAGAAATTTGCTTATACTGCTTTTCTTTTGCTTCCATCTAGTAAAACCTCCTCTAGCTGAATCAGATATCTTCTTTAACAAATCTCCAGAACATGCCTAAAAAGTCCTGCTTTACCCTGGCAAGCGTTATGCCGACATGCATTAATTCATCACCGCCGAACAGCTCACCGGTTTCTACATTTCTATAAACGTAGTCTGGATTCAAACCTTTGAATTTTAACGTTTTAATCGCGGCTGCGGGTTGGGATAAAACCTTGAAATAGCTGGCCGCCATTTCCGTTTGATCCTCTGATACAAAGCTCCATGCGGCTTCATTTTCATCAAACGGATTAATTATTCTGTAAAACTTCCCAAATTGAATGAGCGATCTAATTTCTTTATATAGAGCGATCTGTTTTTTTACTATTTCTTTTTCCTCAACAGATAATGTCGTCAGATCCAGCTCATATCCAAAATTCCCGGCCATGGCGACATAACCTCTTGTCTCCAAGGGAGTTATTCTACCCACTTGATGGTTGGGTACCGTGGAGACGTGTGCCCCCATAGTAATCGGAGGATAGACAAGACTTGTTCCCCATTGAATTTTCAGTCGGCAAATGGCATCCGTATTGTCACTCGTCCAGGTCTGAGGCATGTAATAGAGCATGCCGGCATCAAAACGGCCTCCTCCACTAGAACAGCTCTCGAATAAGACATGGGGAAATCTTGATGTAAGCTCTTCCATAACACTATAGAGTCCCAGGATATAACGATGCGCAGTCTCCCTCTGTCTCTCAGGTGGCAAGGCTGCCGAACCCACATCCGTCATGTGACGATTCATGTCCCATTTTACATAAGTAATTGGAACGTCCGATAAAATATCGGAAACCGACTTAATAATGTACTCACACACTTCCTTCCTCGATAAATCCAACATCAGTTGATTTCTTCCCAACGTATACGGACGATCAGAGACATGGATACACCAATCGGGATGCCTTCTGTATAAATCGCTGTCTATGGATACCATTTCAGGTTCAAACCACAAACCAAACTCCATACCCAGATTTCGTATGCGGTTTGCAAGATCCAGCAATCCATCTGGAAGTTTGCGACGATCCACCACCCAATCGCCTAATGAAGTATTGTCATCATCCCGTTTTCCAAACCACCCATCATCCAATACAAACAGTTCCACTCCTACACTTTGGGCTTCCTTCGCCAACTGCTCAATCTTGTCGGCATCAAAGTTAAAGTAAGTGGCTTCCCAGTTATTAATCAGGATCGGCCGCTCTTTGTCACGAAAAGGCTCACGACATAATCTGTTCCTGTATAATTCATGATAAATTCTCGACATGCCGCCCAAGCCATTTTCGGTGTATACCATGACCACTTCAGGCGTTTGGAACGATTCCTCAGGTTCAAGCAGCCATGTAAAATCAAAAGGATTAATCCCCATGGTGACTCTTGTGTTCCGATAGGAATCTACCTGAGTCTGGGCCGTAAAGTTCCCGCTGTACACCAGGTTAAAGGCGTACACTTCACCCTGTTCTTCATCTGTCCCTTCTCTTACAAGTGCCATAAAGGGTGCTTGTTGAGGGCTGCTAGCTCCACGGCAGCTGTCTACCATTTGAATTCCAGGTAAAATTTTTCGCCTTGCTATATTTTTTTCATTATTATGCGCACCGTACAAGGTAATTAGTTCATATTCATCATCACGAAAATCCACACTAGCACTTAACGCTTTAAGCAGTTTTAGCTGCTGCCGACCTTCATTATCGAAACGGACTGAACGGGTAATGACATCCCACTTTTGATATAGGCTATAGGATAGTACAACCTTTACATTAATTAATGGGTCTTCAAGGACGATTTCCAGAGTTTCTACTTCGCTAGCATCTTCTGCATAAGTAGAAGGAAGCCCTTTCAATTTTGGTTTGCCTTGGTAAACCCGATGTTCTTTATAGCGAAAATCTGTCACTGTAGAACCATTCTCCAATTGAAGCTGATACGCAGGAATCCTGAAATCACTATTTCCAAATGACGGATATTCTTGCGGGATAGTATCCAGTGAAAAGGCTCGATCCGAGCCATCGGGATTGGGTGAAAATCCTCTATCCATAAAGATGATTTTATTGCTTCCCCGATAGTTCTGAATTTTCTTTCCCCAATACAGATGGGCTAAATAACCATCTCGTATAACCTGCATGACATAACTCGTATTGCTGCCTTGTAAATGGAATAAAAGCTTCTCTTTATCGATGTATATAGCCATAGTAACCCCCTTGTAGCGCCAATAGTAATATTTTTAAAAAATATAAATTATGTTGTTTCCTTGTTTCTTACACCCTAATAATAATTGAATAGTTTTAATAATTATATGGAATAATGTAGACTCTATATGAAACGGTGTGATAATATGCAGAGATGAATTAAGGGGTGAAACCAAATGAGTTCGCATTTTTCCAATCATTCCTATAACAACCTGGATCTCAATTTATACACATGCGGCAAAGAGAGCTGTACCAGCAAACACTCTTATGGTCCAGCCATTCGAAGCGGGTATATGGTGCATTATATTTTAAAGGGAAAAGGGATCTTTAAAGTCAACGATAAAATCTATCATTTGGAGAAAAACGATGCTTTCTTTATTGAGCCGAAGGTTTTAATTTACTACGAAGCGGATGAAGTCGACCCATGGGAATATGCCTGGATTGGTTTTAATGGGGTGCAAGCAAAAGAATATCTAAGCCGGACCTGTATCAATAGGGACAATCCCATTTTCCGGTTTGAAGCAGAGGGCAGCCTTGCCCGCTGTATGGAGAGTATCGTCGTTTCTTCTACACTGAAATCCAACAAAGACCTACTGCTTGCATCCAAGCTGTATGAATTTCTGTATCTGATGGTTGAACATTACCCTAATCAGGAAGTCAACCCTGAGGTAAGACAGCAGCGGTATATTAAAGAAGCGCTTCTCTTCATTCAACAAAACTATTCACACTTCATTACTGTAAGCGACATTGCCAAGTACATTTCAATTGACCGTTCGTATTTGCATCGTTTATTTAAACAGCAACTAAATAAGTCACCACAGGAATTTTTATTACATTTGAGGATTGAAAAATCGTGCTCCCTATTAAGAAATACTTCCCTTAAAATCGGGGATATTGCTCGGTCTGTAGGGTATAAAGATGTACTCCTATTCTCCAAAATGTTCAAAACGGTCAACAAGGTGACTCCATCCGAATACCGAAAAAATCCCCAGGAATAACACGCTTCGTTCGCAACTAAATTAGGCATATTCATTCCAAAAACAGAAAAATAGCGGCAGCATGGATCAACCTCATGTCCATACTGCCGCTATTGTCAAAAGAAAATAAAGTTCTAGACTGAAAAATAAAGTGGTAGACTGACATCCAAAAAAACACATAAACAAGAATGATATTTCAGCGACATAGCCTTAAGTACAAAAGTCATATCCATAATTTCCGTCGGATGTCGTCGCCTGCTGCTAACGAGGCGGCCTTCCGCCAACATGTATAATTTGCGGCCGTCCACCAATTAATACTCTTTGATGTTGCGGCGCATGGTTCTTTTCAAAGCCGATATCGCTTCTAACTCCAATTTGTTTCCCCATTATTTCTGGAATATTTGTACTTTGCACCAGGGTTGGAGCAAAGAAAATCCCTTCACATTCAATAGATCGGTCATTGTTAAACGTAATTCGACTCACATATCATTGATGGGATTCAATTCGTTGGATGCTCTCTTCAACTAAGGCAATACCGTGAATGTTTATTTTCGCACGTTGCTCGTCCGTTAGCAAGGAAGCATTGGTGAGCACGGTCAAGCGCTTTGTCCAGCCTGATATCATCTTCACATAATGCAAATTTGAATCATTCGGAGCAATCACGCTGATCTGCCGGTCCCTCAACTCCCATCCATCACAGAACGGACAGACAAAAGCGCTGGTGCCATACACTTCGGAAATCCCCTCAATGTCAGGCAATACATCTTTCATGCCTGTGGCAAACAAGAGCTTGCGACTGCGAACCGTCGCTTCCGAGCTCTCCAACTGAAGGCGAAAATCACCGTCACCTCCAGTAACAGATGACACCACCCCAGATTGGAATAGGACCGAAGGGTACTTCAATATCTGTTCCCTTGCAATCCGCCGGAATTCAGATGGCGTAATCCCATCACGTGTCAAGAAGCCATGAGATTCTTTTGTCACATGATTTCTTGGCATCTCCTTATCGATTACCAGTACCCGTCTGCGTGAACGAGCCAGCACCAAGGCGGCGTTCAGTCCAGCAGGGCCACCGCCAACAATCGCAACATCATATATTTCGCCCTCAGTCTCCGGTCATCTTCCTTCTACCTCCCTGATCAACATCGCAATCTTCAAAAGCTATTGGCAAGCCAAGTTTGCACGGATTCGGCTTCAGGCTTCCAGCCAAGCAAGTTTCGAGCATGCACAGAGCGAATTCGGCAATTCGTCGCAAGTGTATATTGAGCAAGAAGGCCAAATTCAGCAACCGCTTCTTCCAGAGACCAGCTCATCGTGCGTCCCTCATATCCAAGCGCCTCACTCACGTAACGGCTTAGATCACGGAACGATTCCTCGCCATTTTCTGCGAAAAAGTAAGAGGAGGATGGCGCTTTGTCTAGCGCAAGAAGATACAATTGGGCCAAGTCACGAATATGGACGTTCGACCATCTGTTCAGACCTTTGCTAATATAGACTCCGGCCTTCATTTCTTTCGATTTCTGTACAATCATTGGAAGCTGAATGCTGTCTCTTGGAAGTCCGAGAGACGTTCCATATACCATGGAAGGTACGATGACAATGCCTCGCACTCCTTGATCGACCCCTGCTTTACGCACCAGCTCATTGACTCGAATCGATTCCAAGTCCCTTGTTACAGGTGTTTCTTCGTTATAGATTTGCTCGCTCTGGAATTCGCCCTTGGCATCATCCCCAACGTTGCCTGAACCGGATGTGTGAATCAACGGCTTTCCTGTACCGCGCAAAGCGCTAATAAACGTCTCAATAGCCTTGCGGTGAGCAACGTCAGCTGTATGAATCACTCCATCGCTCCGTTTTGCGTAATCAGCCAGTATTTCCGTATCTCCAAGTGTGCCCACGACAGGCTCCACTCCAAGCTCTTTCAGCTCGTTTATTTGGCTGGTGCTCCGGGTCAGACCATAGATAGAATGCCCTGCATCGAGCAATACTTTAGCCACAGAACTTCCAATATATCCGGTAACGCCTGTCATAAATATTTTCATCGTTCGTCATCTCCCTAATCTAAGTTCTTAAAAGTAAAGTGATACGATCTGTCACTGCCTCCTATACTTAAATTAATAATAAGATATTATAGACCCACTATGTCTATAATGGAGCAAAAAAAAAGGTGCGTGATTCAGCTTGCATTCATACAAAGAACCAGCTCCTTTGATCGCATGGACACGAAGTGCATAGTCGAGTTAAGAATAATTCATTTGCGCTCCAATTATCGACTCATCGAGTCCATAATCGACTGACTTAGCTCATTTTAGGGCTATGGATTACATATGTCAAGTACCTGGCTCGCCTAAAAAAACAATTATTCAAAGCTGTTCGCAATTTCTTTGTTAGCTTTATGTCGTTCTCGTGCCAAATGTTTTTAACAACGAGCATCCGGTTTTTCGTTCCGCAATTATCTCAGCTCGGCCGATGAAGCTATCAACATTAGGATATCTTCTGCATATTATTTCAATAAATTGGCTTTTACCACGCCTTATTTAATGCCAAAGAGAGCCTATCCCTT
>RCUF01000164.1_pt1 | contig 31194 bp, 26 predicted proteins | sample 2166311 | NCBI WGS metagenome assembly RCUF01 (sample SAMN09932608, study PRJNA488358) | compost metagenome | feature: garden; material: soil; isolation source: compost soil in 4-hydroxybenzonitrile-enriched culture | place: Germany: Experimental Botanical Garden Goettingen | collected 2016-01-27
CATGCCTTCATCATTACCACCGCCAGGAATCGAGCCTGAATCGTCTCCGCTGCTACCGCTTGGTGGCGTTGCTCCTCCACTGCTGTCGCCGCTTCCTGTTCCGCTGCTATCGCTTGGCGGCGTTGCTCCTCCAATGCTGTCACCGCTTCCTGTTCCGCTGCTATCGCTTGGCGGCGTTGCTCCTCCAATGCTGTCACCGCTTCCTGTTCCGCTGCTATCGCTTGGCGGCGTTGCTCCTCCAATGCTGTCACCGCTTCCTGTTCCGCTGCTATCGCTTGGCGGCGTTGCTCCTCCGCTGCTGTCGCCGCTTCCTGTTCCGCTGCTATCGCTCGGTGGTGTTGCTCCTCCAATGCTGTCACCGCTTCCTGTTCCGCTGCTATCGCTTGGTGGTGTTGCTCCACCGCTGCTGTCACTGCTTCCTGTTCCGCTGCTTTGTTGCTGGCTGGCTATAAAATCTTTATACTCCTGAATCGCATCTTCCAGATTCATATAATTTTTCTTGATTTCCGGCATAGGATAATACTGGTCCAGACGATTGTATGCATCCACTACTCTGTGAAAGTAGACCGTCGTAGGATCTGTACCATTTACTGTAAGCAGATTGTTCGCAATGTTCTTGAGCTCATTGATATCAAGATCAGTTACGATCCATTTGGATTGGTAGTTCGAAAGTGCTGTAATCAAATCTGTGTTAGCCCGGTCTACCTGAAGCTGTGTAATATCCGGAGTATTAAGCACAAGGCTTGCCTGATTAATTTGCCCTTGAAGTTCTTCGCTATCTTGTTCGGTATAATGACGGCCGAACGTCTGAACTTCATTATTAGCTAAATTTATGTTGTAATTCAACAACGTGGTATCCACCGCTATTGGTACGGCATACTGGCTCTGTACCTGTTGCAACTCCTCGTATACAGGAACCACGTCTTGCAATTCAAAGCTAGGCAAACCTAAGAAGATGGAGGCATGCTCTGAAGCAGAAGACAAGGCTTGCTGGGCTTCAGCGCTTAATGAGCCTGAATTTTGCACCAAAATTCCATTGATCGATGCCTGCATTTCAATGATTTCGTGTCTTAATTGTAGTCTTTTCTCGTTATATTTTTCAATATAGTTCCCTTTAGCCTGACTTAATTGATTATAAGAGATCACCAATTGCTCCTCAGGAGTAAACGGCATCATGAGTGCAAAGTTGGCTTGTTCTGCTAGTTGCTCTAAAGGGAGCATTTCCGTATTCAAATAATTACGAGCGATAGGGTCAGACAGCAGTTTTAGATGAACGTCATGAACCAGCTGTTGCAGTTTTTCCCGAGTTGTAGCAGGCACTGGTGCAGTGAATTCCGCAAGCCTTTGACTCAGCTCCATGTTCAAGTTCAATACATCCAGCTGCGTCATAGCGGTGTGCATCTTCTCTGTATATTCCTGAATGAGGTTGCCCAGTTCGGCATTTTGAGAGCCACTCTGATCGTAGATAACCTGCGCTTCTTGTAAAGTATTTTTAAGCACTGAGAAGTCCGCTGCTTGCAGTGCCAAGAATGATTCTGTGGTACCTTCTATTTTTTGTGTCCATTCGTCCAACTGCTCCGTTGTAGATAATGGATTCAGATATACGTTTGATCCTTCCCTCACTACGGACTTGTAACGCTCTTTATCAGTTTTCATATTCTCCACACGATCCGTTACATCGAGAAAATGTAGATAGGCATCTCTGAGTTTTACTGATGCATTGTAGACTTCAATTACTCGACGCAGGCTTACTACTTCCCGATCCACAATATTTTGAGGAGCATTCCCTTCCAACACATTGTTGCCAAATTGAATAGCTTGACTTAGTGATTGATCCCAAAGAGGCGGGAATTCGTCGCCAACCATTCGGTTTTGCTCAAGGGTAGTCGAAGCTACCTGAATCAGTCTAACTAATTCCTGTGTTCCAATCGCTGGTTCTGTGGCTGAGGCTGTGTACACAGAAACATCCTGCTTCAATGTGCTGAGCGCTTGATCTACTTCTGCCTGTGTAGCTGTAGTATTGTTGAGCACCAGCGTAGCCTGATGGATTGCTGCCGACAGGCTTTCCTTCGACGTAGCCGGGTAGAGTGCCTGATCCGGTCCACCCTCACCTGCACGATCCAGCAGATCTTTGGCTACATGGACTTCTGCCTCCAGCTGACTGCGGTCTACGTTGACAATGTCACTGTTGTGTTTTTTCTTATCTTTGCTCTCTGTTTCCGTGACAACCGATCCAGTAGAGGACGAGTTCGTCGTGCCATTCACGAGACTAACAGCTTCTTTCATCGCATCATAGTTAATGATAACATCCTGCGGCTGTTTTTGTTCCGGCAGGTTAAGCTGGTTGATTGTAGCTCCCTTAGCCAGCGTAATAAAAGGAACGCCCACATATTGTGATGCATCCAGCAAACCAATACTGCCGCTAACCAACAGCTTGCCCAGTCCCTGTTGCAACGAAACGCGGCTAATCGCGGCATTTCCCTCGGTCACGATCGATGCATCATTTTTCAGCGTCAGGTTGTCGATCTTCGTCGTCCCGGTTGCTGTCAGCTTGGCATCCTTAGAGCCCAGCTCCACACCAGACCATGCCGTATTTTCCAAAATGGCCGATACAGGCTGAGTCCCTGAGCCTTTGATTTCTAATACGCCTGTGGAGGACATGTTTTTCAAGGTTACCGAACCATTGACGATCAGGCGTCCATCAAAAGACACACCCTTACCGTCAAATACGCCGCCGTCTGCGTTAATTTCCAGCTTATTCACACCTGTCAGTGTACGCAAATTACGGTTAAGGTCGAATTTTGCCCCTTTTAATACAGCTTTGTTATTTTCACCAAACAAACCTTGCAAAGATCCTTCCAACTGATACGGGATATTTCCGATGCGAACGGTATTCCCCTCTGATTTCACTTCTCCTACCGGATGATCCAGCAGGCTGACGAATACTTCCGCACCACTCTCCCGGTTCAATGGATTTTTCAAATCCGTTGTAGAAGCATCCTCTGATAACAGACCATAAGAGCGGGCAACTTGAACTGCATTTTGCTGTGCATTCGCTGTGCCGGCATCCTGTAAGTCCATTGCACGTACTAGCGATACGATCAGTTCTTCCTTGGTAATGGCATCCCCCGGACGGAACAGTTCCCCGTTACCTGTCATATACCCGGCTGCACGTACAGCCTCAATATAGGGAGCGCCCCATGCATCGGACGATACATCCATAAAAGAAGTCTGCGACTGGTTGTTAACTTCCAACTGGAACAGACTGCACAAAATTTTAGCCGCTTCTGCACGGGTCAAATTTTTTTGTGCCATAAAATCGCCCTGATTACCGCCTGTCATCAAACCCAAGGTGCGAGCTTGTGTTACAAATCCAGTTTCGCTTTGCGTATCTGCTGTCGCTGCATAAGCAGTCTGGACGCCGCCCACCCAAGGCAGAGATACGATTGAACCTGAAGCAATACCCAATACCATCGCAGATGCAATCCATTTATTTCGATTTACAAGTTTCAACATTTCCACTCCTAGACACTATTTATTGGCATATATCCTGTTATATCAAAGGCTTTAGTCATGTTTAGTTCTACGATTTATGCAACCAAGGAACTATGCTAAGAAAATTATACGAAACCCCACTGAACCGATTCTGAACAATAAGACCTATATGATGGCATCACGCTACAAAATCGCTTGACTTGGAGTGAACTCCAAATGTAATAATATCCGGTGTAAGTAGCTGGAGTAGACTACATTTGAAGAAAACAATATCTAGGAAAGCGAGGTATAATCAAATGGACTATGTGAAACTTGGAAATACCGGCTTGGATGTATCCCGGCTTTGTCTTGGGTGTATGGGCTTTGGGGTTGCAGAACGGTGGATTCACCCATGGATACTAGATGAAGAGCGCAGTCGTCCCATTATAAAAAATGCCCTGGAGCTAGGTATTAATTTTTTTGATACCGCGAATGTATATTCAGATGGAACTAGCGAAGAAATTGTTGGACGGGCTTTAAAGGATTATGCGAATCGAGATGAAATTGTCCTCGCGACAAAGGTTCATTTCCGTATGCATCAAGGCCCGAATGGTGCGGGACTTTCCCGAAAGGCTATCATGAGTGAAATAGATAAGAGCCTTAAGCGACTGGGGACAGATTATGTGGATCTGTACCAAATCCATCGCTGGGATTACAATACCCCTATTGAAGAGACGATGGAAGCATTACATGATGTTGTGAAGGCCGGGAAGGCAAGATATATTGGTGCTTCTGCTATGTACGCATGGCAGTTTCTAAAGGCGTTACATGTCGCTGAAAAGAATGGATGGACCCGATTTGTATCAATGCAGAATCATTTAAATCTCTTATATCGTGAAGAGGAGAGAGAGATGCTGCCGCTTTGTAAGGAAGAAAAAATCGGTGTGATTCCATACAGCCCGCTTGCAGGTGGAAGATTGACGCGTGATGTGCAGGAAACAACACATCGTTCCGAAACCGATCAGGTTGCGAAATCTAAATACGATGCGACTGCCGATACCGATCGATTGATCGTGGAGCAGGTTGCGGCCATCGCAGAAAAACGTGGAGTTCCTCGCGTTCAAATCGCACTTGCCTGGTTGCTACAGAAAGAACCGGTAACAGCTCCCATTATCGGTGCTACGAAAACGTCTCATCTCGAAGATGCAGTAGCTGCTCTTTCGATTACGTTAACACCTGAAGAAATTGCATTGCTGGAAGAGCCGTATGTTCCTCATCCGGTAGTTGGCGCTCAGTAAATATGGATGAAATGACAGTTTCGAAATAAGAAACGACAAGAACGCCCTATCCATTTACATAGGGCGTTCTTGATCAGAAATCAGGAGGTGAAGTCTGCATGTTGATCGCAGAAGTAAGCAAAAAATTCGAACTATCTCAGGATACACTCCGCTATTATGAACGCATCGGACTTATTCCGCGTGTGAACCGTAATAAAAGTGGCATCAGGGATTACACGGAAGAAGATTGCAGATGGGTTGAATATATTAAATGTATGCGAGGCGTAGGACTTCCCATTGAAATTTTGATTGAGTATGTTAGGTTATTCCAACAGGGTGATGAAACGATGAATGCTAGAAAAGAACTCCTAATAGAGCAGCGCAAGCAGCTCATTGCAAAAATGAAAGATATGAACAACGTATTGGAACGCATGGATTATAAAATTACAAGCTATGAACAGACAATAGGTGAAAAAAAACATCTAATTTAACCCCTGCGTGCTTTACGGGACAATAGGTTCCCCAAGGACTGAACACCTTGTACAAATAATACTAGAATGATGACGGTAATCAGCATAACCAGCGTATCAAAACGTTGATAGCCATATGCGATCGCCAGATCGCCAATTCCGCCTCCGCCGACCGCACCAGCCATAGCAGTAGCACCAATCAGACCAATGGCTGCTGTCGTTAACGACAAAATCAGAGAACTGAATGCCTCAGGAAGCAAAAAGTATCGAATGACCTGGAACGGGGTCGCCCCCATCGCATCTGCTGCCTCCAATATCCCCGGATTCACCTCCAACAGCGAGTTTTCGACCAGCCTTCCGATATATGGCGCAATATATATAATCAAGGGGACAATTGCCGCGCTGGTCCCAATGGATGTATTCACAATCAGACGGGTTAACGGAATGATCGCAATCAGCAAGATAATAAACGGTAAGGAACGAACAATGTTAATGATCGGATTCAAAATATTGTGCAGCCATTTGTTCTCCAGAATTCCGCCTGGACGGGTGATGACGAGTAAAATACCGATAGGGATACCGATCAGGGCGCCAATGAATAATGATATGCTGACCATGAGCACGGATTCATACAAAGCTTCCCACAGTTGATCCCAGGTGATCGTAGTTCCTGTAATCATCATAGACTCTCTACCTCCTGAATATGGACTCCTTTGCTCTTGATAAAATCAACAGCCTGCTGAACGGCCTGCTGCTCACCGCGCAGTTGAAGTGTCATATAGCCAATCGTCGTTTCTTGAATCTCCGTCATGTTGGCAAACAAAATGTTCACGTGGATATCATGCTGCCGAATCAATTCATGAACCACCGGATCAGAAGCAACCTGCCCTATAAATTCCAGCTTGTATATTCGCTGTGATTCTTGCTGTTCGAACGTTTGCAGCACACTCTCGGGTACCGTATCGTGAATGACCGTGCGTACAAAGCTCTGTGTCGTTGGGTGCTGCGGCTGCCCGAATACCTCCAGGACATTGCCCTGCTCGATGATTTCCCCCTTTTCCATTACGGCTACCTTGTTGCAAATCCGCTGAATCACCGACATCTCATGGGTGATGATCAAAATAGTGATCTTGTATTCCTTATTGATTTTGCGAAGCAAGTCGAGAATTGACTGTGTGGTCTGCGGATCAAGTGCCGAGGTTGCCTCATCACAGAGCAAAATGGACGGGTTGCTCGCAAGCGCCCGTGCAATCCCTACACGCTGCTTTTGTCCGCCGGAAAGCTCGTTGGGATAGCTATTCGCCTTGTCCGACAATCCTATGAATGCCAAAAGCTCTTTTACACGCCTCTCTATTTCTCGTTTGTTGCGCTTAAGCAGCACCAACGGAATTGCAATGTTGTCGAACACCGTTTTTGATTCCAGCAGATTAAAATGCTGAAAAATCATTCCGATCTTCTTCCTTACCTTCCGAAGCCCAGAGGTCGAGTAGGTATTTAACTGCTCCCCCTCAACAAGAACCTCTCCGCTGGTTACCTTCTCCAGACGATTGACCAAACGGATCAGCGTACTTTTCCCTGCGCCACTGAATCCGATAAATCCGAAAATATCTCCTTTATCCACTTTGATATTTATATTTTTTAACGCTTCAATACTTAGACCTTTTCTCACATAGGTTTTGGATACATTCCTAAGTTCAATCATGAGTCCTAACTCCTTCCGTTCTCACAAGTATGTAAGATGTTCTAAGCTGATTGCTTTTCTTTGGCATAAACGATCGAACTAAATCCGAGTATTCTAGTAAGTTTTATAAAGTATACTACTTCGATTTAATATTCATGTCAATATGTGTTTTGAGTCTGGTTAGTTCACGTCCTTGCATAAATCAGCATGATATTGCAAATGGTATGAAATATGCCGAAGCATACACACCTTACCCGAACGGGACGGAAGCGGAGGAAGATAGATGAAGCGAATATTTACCTTGTGGCTATGCGTTGCAGTTATAGGGATGTTGACAGTTACGCCAAAACCCGCATGGGCTACTCAGACTGTTGACGGACAGCCTTATCATTTTGGGTTCAAAAAAAGTAAGGGAGGGGAGCTGCCTTCCATCGCACAAGAAGGCTTTATGCAACTAATCGAAAGGCAAGGTGGCATCTTTCTGGGGGATACGACTAAAAAAGAATTATTTCTCACTTTCGACAACGGCTATGAGAATGGGTATACTCCCAAAGTGCTGGATGTATTAAAGGCCAAAAAGGTTCCCGCCGCCTTTTTTGTGACAGGGCATTTTGTAAAAGACCAGCCTGATTTGATGCGACGCATGGCCAGTGAGGGTCATATTATCGGGAACCATTCATGGAGCCATCCTGATATGAGCACCATTTCTTCGACAGAGATCCGGTCTGAGCTAGATCGGGTACGAAATGCATCGGCAGAGCTAACCGGGCAAAAAGAAATGAAATACGTCCGGCCGCCTCGCGGCATTTTTAGTGAAAAAGCATTGGCTTCCTGTCGAGAAGCCGGATATACGAGCGTATTCTGGTCCGTGGCTTACAAGGACTGGGACACAAATATCCATCAAGGAACGGACTATGCCTATCGTCAAGTGATTGGTCAGCTCCACCCTGGTGCGGTCATTCTGCTCCATTCCGTATCCAAGGACAATGCCGAGGCGCTTGGTTCCATCATCGACGAGGCTCGCAAGCAAGGGTATGAGTTTAAAAGTCTAGACGACCTTAAGGTGAAACATTATCACTAAATAGTAATCGAATTTAATGAGTCGATACGTTATCAGCCCGATCCACACCTGCCCATGGTAGCCAGTGTGAATCGGGCTTTTTAGTTTACGACCAAGGAAGGTAATGGATATAACGATATGGATGGGCTGGCTGCCAAGCTTTCGCCACTCGGCGTGGTCATCCATCAACACCGTAATGAACAAGTGCTGGACATCAGCCCGCAAAATATCCATAAATGGAACGCGCTTCAGAAGCTTGGTGTGCAGCCCTGTCAATTTATCGCCTTCGGCAATGATGCGAATGATATTCCGATGTTCAGGGAGGCACACCATTCCGTCATGATTCATCACCATGCTGAACTGGCTGCCTTCGCGACTGAATCGATCCCTAATGAGGGGGAAAATCAAGAAGACCAGATTATCGCCAAAATACGTGAGTTGGCTGAAATAGTAACTATTTAGTCCAATGCTAAGGAAGGGGAGGTCCCTCTATGGACCTCCCCTTCCTTTTACCATCTAAAGGATAGCAACGCCTATTGCATGGTTAGCTTATACACCCTGGCTTCATAAGGACGCAGCTTCAAGGCATGCAGTTGTTCCCCTTGAACCAGCTTGTAGTTGGACAGCAGCAGCTCCGCCTTAGCGACAGGAAAGTCCTCCTCGGGCCAGTGGTACACCGGATCACGGTCAAAGAAATTCAAAATGACCAGCAAACGTTCTTCTCCCAGCATACGAGTGAATACATACAGCTCCGTATCCAGCGGCAACAGCAGCTTGTATTCGCCATAGACTATGACCTCATGTTGTTTACGCAGAGCAATCAACTTGCGATAATAGTGAAAAATCGAGTCTGGATTACTTCTTTCTGCCTCTGCATTAATGTGTGTGTAGTTATCATTAATCTTCATCCACGGCTCTCCATCGGTAAATCCGGCTGAGGGTCCAGCATTCCATTGCATGGGAGTACGCGCATTATCCCGACTTTTCCGCCAGATCTCTGCCATAATCTGTTCCTCAGACTCACCGATCTTCCGTTGTTGCTCATAATAATTCAACGTTTCCACATCCCGATAATCATCAATGGACGGGAATGCAATATTCGTCATCCCAATTTCCTCACCCTGATAAATATAAGGCGTACCCTCTAGCATATGCGTGAAGGTTGCCAGCATTTTGGCCGACTCCACACGATATTGTCCATCATTCGCAAATCGCGAGAGGGCCCGCGGCTGATCATGATTGTTCAGATAATTGGCATTCCATCCTTCCTCATGAAGCACTGTCTGCCAGCTGCTCATTATTTTTTTCAGCTCCACCAGTGTCCACGGCTTGGGTTTCCATTTTTCCGTCCCTAGCCCTTGTGCATCAATAAACATGTGTTCAAACTGGAAAACCATATTCAGCTCATGCCGCTGGTCCCCCACATAATCAAGTGCCTGTTCCGGTCCTAAACCAGACGTTTCGCCAACTGTCATTAAGGGATAACGCTCCAGTAATTTTTCATTCAGCATCCGTAGAAGTACATGTACCTGTTCTAGATTGGAAAAGAGCTGATAGGCACGTACCAAGGTTCGTTTGTCAGGATTATCGGCATCCGGCAGCCCTTCGGCTTTGACAATATGGGCAATGGCGTCAAAACGGAAGCCATCGACTCCCTTTTTCAGCCACCATTCCACCATACGGTAGAGTTCGCTCACCATCTCTTCATTTTCCCAGTTCAGATCTGGCTGATGCTCGGAATACAGATGCATGTAATATTCGTCTGTAAGCTTGTCATATTTCCACACTGAACCGGAAAAATACGATTCCCAGTTGTTCGGATATCCGCCATTTTTGCCTGTTCGCCATATGTAGTAGTCCCGCTTCGGATTATCCTTGGACGAGCGTGACTCCGTAAACCACGGATGCTCATCCGATGTATGGTTTAATACCAAATCCATCATTATTTTGATGCCTCGTTCATGCGCCTGGTGAAGCAGTTCGTCAAAATCCTCCATTGTTCCAAACTCATCCATAATGGCATAATAATCACTAATATCATATCCGTTATCGTGATTGGGCGATTTATATACCGGACAAATCCAGATTACATCAATACCCAGCTCACACAAATAATCCAGCCTGGACAAAATACCTCGTAAGTCCCCTTTACCGTCTCCGTCAGAATCCTGAAAACTGATCGGGTAAATCTGATATACAACGGCTTCCTTCCACCATATTTTTCTAGGCATGTTTCCCTCCTGTAGCTTCTCTGTACATCCAATAGCTTATGCTCTTAACATACACGCAATACCTGTCTGCGAATCGTTGATGTAGAGGAACAAGAGTCTTGTAAGCTTGCTTCCATGCATCAGCAGAGCCGCTATAACCTACGGAGGTTTATTTTAAAAAAATATTTTGCAAAACAGGTTGTAAAAGTGGATCTGGCGTTACCTATATTTATGAACTGCCCATATACATGTACCCAAAGCGGTGCCATTTTTGAATAAAAGGAGGATTTGACATGAACCATCGACCCAAGGAGCCAAAGGATCTGATTGTGGAAACTGCTGTGATCCCGCCCAACATCCATGTGGACGTGGAGTCAGCCACTGAGGGGGGAACACGCCGCCTGATGCTTAGCGATAATCCAGAGACGCTTACCCATGTGACGGTACCTACCGAGCAAGCCACCCTGTGGCATGACGTGGTACGCACGACAACCCGAACGGTTAAGCATCGCATTTTCGGCTGGCATTATAACAAAATCGGCAGCGCTGTTAAACTGGGCATCACCGTAGAGAACAGAAGCGCTGCTAAACTAGAAGTACGTCATATTGAACGTGCCCTTAAGATTGTGCCTGAGGATGGCAACTGGATTATAGATGTCGGGCAGTCTATTGCCAAAAGCTGTTTGGCGGGTACGATGGAACGTCTGAAGCCAGCAGACCGTCATAAATTCAGCAAAGGCACCGCCCTGCTGGAGGAATTTGAGCTGCCCGAAGGATCGCTGGCCGGATTCATCTATGACCTCACAGTAGAATTTGCTGAAGGCCACGGTACGCTGGATTATGTGATTCGCACCGTGATCAGCAAGGATACGGCGACCGATCTGCGCCAGATTCATACGGATGCGCTTCCTCCCGTACCTCCACCACAGGCGCATCCACGAGGGGTGTGGTCCTTTTCCGAAACGAATGCGCGGATGCCAGAGTACGTGGTGGGGCAGAGCGCCAACTATCGGGCGTGTGCCACCAAAAAGCTGAACGGCGAGACTCCTGCCGATCTGCTGTTTACCGGGGCACGCAGCGAGCTGGGGCCTGCGCTAGATAATCGCGGACAATTCGGAACCATATACAACGCGACGATTCCCATCGTTAATGACAGTGACGAGGTACGTATCGTACGAATCTATGCCAATCCACGTGGGGGCGCGTTCGCCGGGTCTGTGCGTGTGGATGATCGTGTATATGGTATCCCTCTGCTACGAGATAATACCAAGGTATGCCGATTGGCTGATATCAGCGTCCCTCCCGGCAGATCCAGCTATGATCTGAGCTTCATGGTCGCCGGCAGTGCAACTACGCCGCTAGGTCTGTACGTCATTACACTATAGCTATGCTCACGATGACTGGATAAGCGAACGTGGAGCCAAAATTTTCACAGGATATGGTCTGCTCTATAGTAAATGGAGCTGTCCCAAAGCTGGTTTTAAACTTTATTGGACAGTCACGCTTCGTCATTAGTATAAAAAAGCGCGAGTGCAAGGGTTATTCCCCCTATAGCTCGCGCTTTTTGGTTCATGCTCACCCATTTGAGCAGGTTATGGTCAAGCGAAGGCACGTAGTCCTCATCGCCGCCATACCCGGCATCGGCGATGACCATACCCGCTTACCCGGTTTGTGTCAGAATAAATACCGCTCTATTTGAACCGCTGGACCTGCCTCGAAGGCATAATGGTCAACTCTGGAATATTGACATGCTCCGGCTGCTCTAGTGCATAAAGGGCAGCTTCTGCGACATCATCGGGATGCAGCGGCAAAACGCTCGAAGCAAACGCCCGAATTTCCTGCTCGGGATATCCGGCCACCTGCGAAAATTCCGTCGCCACCGCCCCGGGGTGAATCGCAGTTACACGAATTCCTTGCGTACTGGTCTCCAAACGCAATGCAGAGGCTATGGCACTAACGCCGTACTTGGTAGCGCTGTATAGTCCTCCTCCGGCAACCACTTCCTTCGCTGCAATAGAGGAGACAATGACAACATCCCCCTTGGCCTGTTCCCTCATTGGCTGAAGTCCGTACTTCAGTGTCAGGACAAGACCGTGCACATTCGTCTTGTAAAGCTCCTCCCACCTTTCCAGTTCCACTTCTGCCAGTGGGCTTCGATACCCGAAGCCAGCATTGGCAACGATAATGTCAAGCCGTCCCCAGCGTTCAAGAATGGCGTGGACCGCCTGCTGTACGTCTTCAGCTTTTTGGATATCGGCAGGTATTGCCATGACCTCGTACAATTCCTCTTGGTGCAAGTCGCGAACCAATTCATCCAATCGTTCCTGACGGCGTGCCAATACAGCTACATACGCGCCTCGCTTTGCCAGTTTTTTTGCAATTGATGCCCCAATGCCGCTGCTTGCGCCTGTTACCAAAGCTACTTTCCCGGCCAGGCTTTCCTTCGCTTTCCAGGATAATCTCAACTCATCTAATATCATGTTATACCCTCCCCAAGCTTATTTGGTTAAAAGCACACGATGAACACCCTGGCTGCCTCCAGGAGCTGTACCTATATATAAATATCCGTCATGGTTTACAGCCGTGGTTACCCCATAAAGCGAGCCTTCAGGATCATGCCAGCTTCCGATGAGTTTACCCTGCGGATTAAGCTCCACAGCAAGCCCATGCTTCACAGGTGCGCTTGCACCGCTGAGCAGCGATTGAGGCAATTTGGCCATCATTCCAGCCAGCCACGGGCTTCCATGCATCTGATCTACAAAGGGAATACGTGTTGTGAAGAGACCGACCCAGAAATGGCCTTGATCATCACGCGTAATGTTATCCGGAAAACCGGCAAGATTATCCACAAAAATATCCGAAGTCCCCTTCTTCGGCCCTTTGAGCCAGTATCGGGTCAATTGGTAGTGATACGACTCTGCCACAAGCACAAAATCTTCGTCCGCAGACAAGGCAACCCCGTTCGCAAAATAAAGGCCTTCCAACAGAACTGTCGTCTGCTTGGTCACCGGATCATATTTCAGCAAACGTCCATGTGGCTTGTTCTCGGCGATTTCTTTGAAGACTACACTGCCATAATTGGAGGTGTCAGAAAAATAAATGGTACCATCTTTGGCAATATCCAGCTCGTTGGCCAAATAGATCGGTGTGCCGTCGACTTGATTGGCCAACACCGTCACTTTTCCGGAAGGATCTACCGACAGCAACCCCTTCTTAACATCCGTAACGATCAAATTTCCACTTGCATCAAACATAAGTCCATTGGGCGTTCCTTGGGTATCTGCATATAGCTGGGCCTTTTGCGGATTGCCCTTAGTATCAAAGGCAACCTTATAAATTTTCCCGTCGGAGTCTCCCGTATATAAATTTCCTACCTTGTCAAAGGTGATAAATTCCGGAAACTTAGGGGCATCTGTAACAAGCTCTGCGGAGCTGAGTTTGTTGTTTTGTTGCCATGGACCCGCTTGTTCAAAAGAGGGGGCCGAAGGTGCAAGCCATTTTGCAGGCTGGACAGGGGAAGGGATGAGCATAAAAATAACCACTCCCAGAAGGATTACCGCCAGCAGCGATAATCCGGTTCTGCGTACCCATTTACGCGGTTTCTTATTCTTTCTTCCTTGAGAATCTTTGACAGATAAATCAGGTTTACTGGGCATTAGAGTGCCTCCTATGTGATGTGAATAATATTTCAGCATTTTGCATAATTCGATTCCCAACGCTCGAAAGTACACTATATAGACGAACTAAACCGTTTCGATCTATATATTGCTGATTTGAAATCGCTCTTGGGATTTATGCAAAATGCTCATTTATATTTGAACGACGATTTTACCGAAATACTGTTTTCCTTCAGCCAAAAGTGCAAAGGCTTCGCTGATTCGGCTGAGCGGGAATACCCGGTCAATAACAGGATGTAAACGATGGCGGGAAATGGCACGATTCATATTTTCGAAATGTTCCCGGTTACCGACTTGGCTGCCGCGAATCGTCGCAGCCTTCTGCAAAATGCTGGTGACATCGAACTCAGGAATAGTCAAGCCCGATAAGAAGCCGACCATGTTCACAGTCCCTCCGGTACGAAGTGCATTGATGGATTGCGCCATTGTTGCCGCTCCCCCTACATCCAGGACATGGTCGACTCCGCCGTCTGTCAGCTCCAGAGCCACCTTATCCCACTCGGGAACTTCCGAATAGTTGATTGTCTTCCATGCGCCGAGATCCTTTGCCCGTTCCAGCTTGTCATTGCTGCTCGATGTGATAATTACCCTTGCTCCCGCCATCAGAGAGAATTGAAGCCCAAAGATGGAAACACCGCCTGTTCCTTGCAAGAGCACCGTATCCCCCGCTCGCAGCCCGCCGGATTCCATCAGCATGCTCCATGCGGTTAATGCTGCAATCGGCAAGGTGGAAGCCTCCTCCCAAGAAAGGTGATCCGGAATGGCGACGACCCCTTCTTCATGCAGAACGATATATTCAGACGCCACTCCACTGAGTGGGCCTCCCAGACTGTCCTTTAAGACCTCCGCTCTCGTGCTCCCGCCAATGAATTTCTGTTGTAAATTTGCCGCTACCCTTTGTCCAATCTGAAATTTTGTCACCCCTTCGCCCACAGCTACAATTTCACCCGCTCCATCAGATAACGGAATGAAGGGAAATTGAATGCCGATTGGCATTACTCCGTTAATGATTACCAAATCCCGGTAATTCAGAGACGCTGCCCTTATGCGGATCAGAACTTCCAGCCGTCCTGGCACCGGTATGTCAAGTTCCGTCAAGGTTAACTCTTCAAAGCCAAAACCATTTTTCAGTTGCACTGCTTTCATTTTGGTTGTCCTCCCTGTAATGTTAAACTTTTTACCTAGTATGGATACAATGTATTACGTAAGAAACACTGTTTCCTATGTAATACACTGTATCCAATTGTCTTCAAAACGTCAATCTTTACTTTAAAAATAAAAATGGTCGTAAACTGTTCCAGGCTTTTAACGTTCCTTACCAAGTAAAATTCGAGACTGGGTGGCTTCGCTTGTCCAGAACTTGCTCAGGTGGGCAAGCATGACCAAAAAACGCGAGTTGCAAAGGTGAGATAACCTCTGCAACTCGCGTTTTTTTACGTTAATGGTGATATAAGCACTGTCCAATAGAATTGGAATTTGCTTATGCCACAGCCTTATTTAAGCTCCAATTTTTATAAACTACGTCTACTTAAATTTGTTCCTGACTATATTACGCTACTAAGTATAAAATTAGAGGGCGGACCGGGCTCCGGCTTGCCAAACAAATAACCCTGAGCCAGTGATACACCTGCTTCACGGCAAAATTCAAAATCCTCCATCTGCTCTACGCCTTCAGCCAACACTTGGCCTCCAAAACGAAAAGCCGATTCTACAATCCCTGTAATTTGCCGCTTCTGATCACTGTTACTATGACAGCCGTCAATTATACTGCGGTCAATTTTAACATAATCCGGCTGAAGGCAATTCATAAGCTCTGTCGTAGAATAACCTGCCCCCACATCGTCCAGGGCTACCGAAACTCCTCGATTGCGATATTGATCAAAGATATGATGCAAAAAATTAAGGTCGTCTATTTCTTCCGTTTCTACGACCTCAAATACAAAATCCTTCGTATTCATGGATAACTGATCAATCGTCTCAAAGGTGTGATTCAAGCAATAAGCCGGATTATAAATGGTCGAAGGGAGAAAGTTAATAAAACGTTTAATTCCCGCCGGAAGGCATGTTGCACTTTTTTCAATAGCGGAAATACGAGCCGAGCGATCCAGATGAGCATGCAAGCCAGCTTCACGGGCAATTTCAAACAGTCGGAAAGGCTGAAAAGGTCTCTCCGCATGTGATGGACGCAGTAAAAACTCAAACCCGATAATATCCAGCTTATGGTCAACAATAGGCTGCATATGGCTGGAAAAACTTTGATCCTTAATGATATTCACGATATCCGGATGTTGCAGTCTGGCTTGCAATTGACTAAATAAAAGCCAGTCCTCATATCCTTCGACATGATGCAAGCCGGTCACCACAACTTGCATATGGTTCAAGTATTCCTGCGGCAGACGAGCCAGTCCGTTAACCAGCTGTTCCAGCTCCGAACGGCTATCATAACGAAACTCTATGCCACCCTCACGCTCATGTTCCTGCTTCATTTGTTCCGATAGCATACCCAAACCATCTAATGCTGGAGTAAGCGACACCCTGGAATGCCTAATTCTGAGCAATCCTTGATCCTTAATAGGTAATATGATGCTGCAATTGCTGCATGTCATAATGGTCCTCCTCGGAACAATTTTCCGGTTTTTTCACCATTATATCACAAATAACTAGAACAAAAGTACTATATAACTACGTGTTTTTACAAAAAACTAGCTTATTCTTAACGACAACTTAGGACTTAAGTATATATTCGACAAAAACAGAAAACTTTTTGCACTCATGATAAATTCGGGGGCTGTTGTTTTTGACATTAAAAAAGCAGCAAATCTCTTGGTTAAAGAGACTTGCTGCTTCACTCTGATATTGATTAAAAACTAAAGTTCGAAGTTATTTGGACGCCTTTGGCTTCGTTGTTTTAGCTGGTTTAACAGTCGCGGGTTTGGTCGTTTTAACAGCTGGCTTTGCTGTTGCTTTCGCGGGAGCCACAGCTTCCTTTACAGGAGTCGTTGCTGCACTAGGCTTAGCGCCAGCTTTTAAGCTGTATTTGGCAAAGCCGTCTGCCGCGCTGCTCAAGAATGAAATTTGTTGATTTCCTGCCAGCACGTCTTTGGCATCAGGAGAGGACTCGAAAGTAACCTTTGCCTGACCAAAAGGAGCAATAGACCAATTGCCATCCGCCGATGGATTAATCGTTCCGTTCGTACGGATATAGTCAACAATGACCTGGCGACTTTCATCCGGTGCTGCCATCACAATTCGTTTGCCATCTGGGTTGGCCAGTTTGGATGAGGAAGCACGATAGTTATTGGTGGCCACGATAAATTTCTGTGCAGGATCTATCGCTTTTCCATTGTATTGCAGATCCTTGATACGATGAGCTGAAGAATCAATAATAGTTCCCTTGGCATCATATCGTGCAGGCTGAGTTACATCAATCTGGTAATTCACACCGTCAATGACATCAAAATTGTAGGTTGGGAAATCTTTGTTGATTAGCGATTGCTCCTCAGTTTGCTTTGGATCAATGCGGTTGAACTGACCTGCAGACCACTCCAGCCATTCCTGAATTTCAGCACCGGTCACTTCTACAGCATGAACCGTGTTCGGATACACATACAGGTCGGATACGTTTTTAATCGCTACCGTACCTTCAGGAATGTTGGTGTAATACTCGGCTCCGTTTCGACCGCCGGCCTTGAATGGAGCGCCTGCCGACAATACGGGAAGTTTTTCGTATTCAGTTCCTTTAAGATGGTTTTGAACATACCATTTCTGTGCATTCGTCACAATTTGAATGGAAGGGTCATCCTGCACTAATGCAAAATAACTGTTAATCGGTGCAGTCGTTGTTCCAACAGGTTGGCGAACATAATCCAGCGTTCCTTGATGCTCTTCCTTGATCGAATCTGTCAGTTTGTAGTCAGGAGTAAACTGCACAGCCTGGTTAGTGGTATTCACAACCGGACGTACTTCAGACTGAGAGTTTGTTACGTTCCACTCGCGGTTTTTCTTTTCCAGGCTCAGGTCAATAATACCCAGCTCCTTGCCCCATGAGGAAGCTTCCACGGCCGGTACGCCGTTAATGGTTCCTTTATCTAGATCTACACCCTTCATTTCTTTAAAATCAGGACCAGGGAAAGATTTATGAGCATGCCCAAACAGAATAGCGTTAATTCCGTCCACCTGGCTTAAATATTTAACGGCATTCTCCATCATTGGCGTTTGCGGCACATCCTCATAACCTGTGTGCGCAAGCACGACAATAATGTCAGCACCTTCCGTCTTCATTTGAGGAATAAACTTTTTCGCCGTTTCCACAATATCCTTCGTAACGACTTTATCCTTCAAATTGGCTTCATCCCACTGCATAATTTGAGGTGTGACCAAGCCGATGACACCCACTCTGAGCGTATGCTCTTCACCTTTCTCATCCGTTACCGTTTTATCAAGAATTTGATAAGGGGTAAAATAATTTTTAGTAGCTTGCCCCCCCTTATCAACATAAACGTTCGCATTTACGTAAGGAAAATCGGCTCCCTTGAGCGATTTCTCCAGAAAGTCGAGGCCGTAGTTGAATTCGTGGTTGCCCACTGTCGCCGCATCATAGCCCATCAAGTTCATCATCTTGTAGACTGGATGGACACCGCCTTCTTTTTCATAGGTTTTGTTTCTGGCCATATAATCGCCTAATGGATTGCCCTGTAACAAATCACCGTTATCGAACAGCATGCTGTTTCTTGTTTCACTGCGCGCCTGTTGGATCAAACTGGCTGTGCTAATCAAGCCATATTCGTTGGTTTCTTTGTCTGAATAGTAATCATAGTTCATCAGCGACGCATGAATATCCGTTGTTTCCATGATCCGCAAATTCACCGTAGCGCTATCGCGAGAATCGCTAGCTGCCCAGGATGGAGCGGCCGAAAACACCAGCATGCTACAAGCCACAACTGCTGCTGTAAACCCTTTAAACCAATTTTTACGAAATAACAAAATATACCCCTCCTCATTAAGGTGTATGCCTCATATACATACTTTTGCACATATATGTAAGCCTTGAACCCACCATTTCTATTTTAATCCAACGCCAGACAAAAGAGTAGTCATTTACTTAAATTATTTATGAAAAAATAATTAATTTTCTCAAAAAAATAAAAAGCCAGCAAACCTCCTAAAAAACTCGGAGATTCACCGGCTTATCCATTTATATTCGTATTACTTCTTCCAAACCTGGCGCTCAGATTGCTGACCCACATACTCAATGCGTGTCGGATTCACGTCCAGAATGACATAATCGGGATCATCCGGTCCGGAAAACCATTCCTTCAAGGAATCGTTCCACACTTGTTTGCGCAGCCCTTCATCAGCTGTAATCTGGACAGTAGCCTCCACTTCTACGACTTCCTTTGTACCGCCAACTTCATAACCCAGCAGCAGATAAGCATTCGGATTATCCTTTAGCTCATCCACTTTATGCGTTTTGCGATCTGTCGCCAGATGAATGTTCATTCCATCGTTAAAAAGGGCCATATAGCGTACTTTCGGTTTGCCACCCTCTACCGTACCTAACGAGCAAAATTTGTTGTTATCCAAAGCCTTCACAATGGCTTGTTCTAGTTGGCTACGATCCAATGTTTCCGTTTTACCCACAGTACAACAACTCCTTTTCACGAATTAGAATTCTCTACGGCCATGCCATTGGGCACCAGCCCATCTGAACCTACCTGCGCAGCTGTTCTGAAAATAACATGACCCGATCAGATCGGATTAATGCATGCTCATTTTCAGATCAAAGCTCACAGTAAAAGTGTACCCTGTCGTTCGGCAAATGAACCGTCATCTCTCCCTTCATGCTGGACAGACCCGCATTCAAGGCATATAATCGTCGTAGTAAACCCGAATAAATGAACCCATTAAACCATACAATGCCAGGGGTGCTGGAATCGGCCGGCTGAGAGTGTGTCCCAAGACACTGACCCTTACAACCTGATCTGGGTAATGCCAGCGTAGGAATGCTTAAGCAAGATGTGCCTTTTTTACATAGGACCATCCCTTACTTTGGTATATACAAGCGCAAGCGTCCCGGAACCTCGGGGCGCTTTTTTTGTTGAAGATTAAGTTGTTGGAAAGATCGCGTCCGGCAGATGTTATTTTTATGAAATGGGGAACATAAGCTGTCTGATTGGACGGATAACGGGTAATTAAAGGAGAGAACACAACGATGAAGCGCATGAAAATGTTAAGCCTGGGACTGATCAGTCTGTGGCTCATGGCCCTGACCCTGACCGCTTGCGGTGGAAGTCCCTCCACATCCCAAGAAGCGGCTCCCGCTACCAACACTCAAACGTCTACTCCGGCAAAGGAGCTCAAAGATGTTAAAGTCGTGCTCGACTGGACACCCAATACGAATCATACGGGACTCTATGTTGCCAAGGACAAAGGATTTTACGAAAAAGCGGGTTTGAATGTCCAAATTATTCAACCTGGTTCAGGCGGAGCCGATCAAATGGTTGCCTCTAATGCTGCACCTTTTGGTATTAGCTACCAAGAAGGCGTCACACAGGCTCGTACGCAAGGCGTGCCGCTTGTATCCATCGCTGCGGTGATTCAGCATAATACCTCAGGCTTCGCAGCCCCAGTAGATCGCGGAATTAAGAGCCCCAAAGATTTTGAAGGTAAAAAATACGGCGGTTGGGGCTCTCCCGTAGAAGAAGCGGTCATGAAATCCATCATGGATTCAGACAAAGGCGATGTGAGCAAAGTGAAGATCGTCAACATGGGTAATGCAGACTATTTTACAGCCGTGAAGCGGGATATCGACTTTGCCTGGATTTTCTACGCATGGACCGGAATCGAAGCCCAGCTTCGAGGTGAGCCATTGGATATGCTGTATGTAAAAGATTATTCCAAAAGCCTCGATTACTATACACCTGTAATTGTGAGCAACGAACAGACAATAAAAAATGATCCAGAACTGGTAAAAGCGTTCATGAACGCTACCGCACAAGGCTATGAATACACTATCGCCCATCCAGAAGAAGCCGCGGACATCTTAAGCAAAGCTGTACCGGAGCTGGATAAAAAACTGGTACTTGCCAGCCAAAAATGGCTGAGCCCGCGTTATCAGGACGATGCCGCGCAATGGGGTGTGCAAAAAGCGGAGGTATGGCAAAACTATTCGGACTGGATGTACGAACGCAAGCTGCTCAGCAAGCCTTTGGAAGTCGATAAAGCCTTCACAAACGACTTCTTGCCCAAGCGCTGATCATTTGTTAAAACGCTAAATAAGACTGAACTAGAGAAGTGAACGAAGTTCCACTACGCAGTCGGATGGTGCTTCCCATCGCTGTTGTACCCAGATTTCTTTTATGAATATCCAGAGGTTGAAATCTGGGTACAAAGGCGAACGCTAACGCTTGTACAGCACCATTCCGCCCACTTCGTTCTTTTGCTTGTTTTGCTTTTATAAAAATGCTACACAACCTAGCTTTAAAAATAAGGTGCTTTTTAAGGCGGTTGGCAGCGTAGCGGTTCATTTGAATCTGGAGAAGCGCAGCGTTCGCCTTTGCCGTGGGATTCTTACCTTTTAAAATTTATTCAAAGAATCCCACGGCAACAGCGATCGTAAGATCAAATGAAACGCGAAGCGGTCTCACCCGCTTTAAACCACCCTATTTTCTCAAAACAACTCCACAATAAAGGACAGGTGAATTTTCATGGCTAACACACTGCTCAGTATTCAAGTAATCCCTAAAACTCCTAATAACGAGGACTCTTACCCGTATGTAGATAAGGCGATTGAGGTCATTCAGCGCTCCGGAGTCAAATATCAGGTGAATCCATTGGATACGACCATGGAGGGCGAGCTCGACGAGTTGCTGAAAGTGGTTAAAGAAATGCACGAGGCTTTGACGGAAGCGGGCAGTCCCAGCGTCATTTCACAGATCAAAATCGCACATAACCCACAAGGAATCAGCATGAACAAGCTGACCGAGAAATATCGCCCATGAATCCGAAAGGCAAGAACGCATCCTGGTGGAAAAGCGTATGGCCGCCCCTTGTGGCGGTCCTCTTCTTTTTAGCGGCCTGGCAGGGGGCGGTTTCCTATTTACATATTGAATCCTGGCTACTGCCAGCTCCATCCCTCATCGTACAAGAGGGCATGGCCCAGACGGCGCTGCTTGGTGCCCATACATGGGCTACAATTCGTCTGACACTTGCGGGATTCGCTATAGGGACAGCTACGGGACTGCTGATCGCCATCGTTCTTCATACGATTCCTTTTCTCAAATCTGCTCTATACCCGCTCTTGATCCTTAGCCAAAACATTCCGATCATCGCCCTCGGTCCGTTGCTCATGGTGTGGTTTGGTTTTGGCGTGCTGCCCAAGCTCATGGTCATTACCTTAGTATGCTTTTTTCCCGTGGCTGTAGCGGCCATGGACGGGCTGACTCGAACAGACCGTACGATGATGAACTATATGCGGATGTCGGGTGCAAGCCGCATGTCTATTTTTATGAAGCTGGAGCTGCCACATTCCCTGCCGCAAGTCTTTTCTGGCGTTAAAATTGCTGCTACCTATAGTGTGATGGGCGCGATCATTGCCGAATGGATCGGAGCTAGTGAAGGAATTGGATATTATATGCTGCTGCAAAAATCGGCCTATCGCACGGACCTCATTTTTGCAGCCATCGGCATTATTGTCGCACTCAGCTTACTCATGTTTGTGGTTATTTTACTACTGGAGAAATGGTTGGTTCGCTGGAAACCCGATCGAGAGTAGCTTCCTCCTTGAATTAAATACAGCAAAGAAAGGACGTGGCGCGTATGAGTCTGCATCCGATTGACTTATCATCACACAACGTGGCTAATGAACAACGAGCCGGGGAACAACAGAGTCCTTCAACTGCTCCTCCTGCTTTGGAATTGGACGGGATCAGCCTTGCCTTCCGCGAAAAGCGAAGCTTACTGCCCGTACTGCAGGATGTATCCCTCACAGTCAAGCCGGGAGAATTCGTTTCCCTCATCGGTCCGTCAGGCAGCGGCAAAAGCACGCTGTTTCACATCATCGGCGGGCTACTCAAACCACAGCAGGGACGTATCCGTATGCACGGACGGGACATGACTGGTGAACGTGGGCATATCAGCTATATGCCGCAGCAGCCCGCCCTTTTTCCGTGGCGTACCACGCTGGACAACGTACTGCTTGGGCAAGAAAATGCTCCACGTAAAACTACAGCAGTCCCCCCTGAGTACGCCAGTGAACGCGAGCGTCGCAAAGAAGCCTTGCAATGGCTCGAACAGGTTGGACTTGGTAAATTCGCCAAGGCGTACCCACATACGCTGTCTGGTGGAATGCAACAGCGCGCAGCCTTTCTTCGCGCACTACTCAGCCCGCAGGAATTAATGCTGCTGGATGAGCCGTTCAGCGCACTCGATGCGCTGACACGTGCAGACATGCAGCAATGGTTATTACGCATGTGGGAGAAAAACCGCCGTTCTGTGCTATTTATTACCCACAGCATTGAAGAAGCGCTGCTGCTCTCCGACCGCATCTATGTGCTGTCGGCGCGACCTGCTTCGGTGGTGCATGTCGTAGATGTCCCTTTTCCCCGCCCGCGTAGGGAAGAAATCACCCTCGATCCGCTCTTTATTGAATGGAAGCGGACCATGACCAGCTGGATGCGCGAGGAAAAGTACAAACTGGACGGCGACATGGACAATGCTCAGAGCGTCCACAAGAATATCCCGGAAGATGGATTGAATCGACATGAGTGACGTAAAAGTTCGATGTGCATTGAAATGGAACAGCCAAACAAAGCCAGGCTTGGATTTGACCGCAATTGAGCCCGCTCCATTGATCGACGCGCATATTCATGTAGACAGCTACCCGCCTGAACAACAGGAGTTATTGCTCGCTTCACTTGCCGATAGCAGCGTCCAAGCCGTGATAGCCGTGTCGATGCATCTGGGCTCCAGCCGAGCCAATCTACAGTTAGCCAAGCGTTACCCCGAGCTGGTACGACCAGCCTTTGGCTTTCATCCCGAACAAGCTCTTCCACCGCAAGCTGAGCTTGACCTCTTATTCGACTGGATGGACGAACATATACAGCAGATGGTCGCCGTGGGTGAAGTCGGCTTGCCCTATTACAATCGGCTGGAAGCCTCACAGAGCGGTTCACCTTTTGACCTCGCTCCCTACATAGTGCTACTAGAGCGCTTTATCCAGTTTGCAAGCAAGCATAACAAGCCCATTGTCCTGCACGCCGTTTATGAGGACGCAGACATCGCCTGTGACCTTCTGGAACGTCACAGCGTCACGCAGGCGCATTTTCACTGGTTTAAAGGCTCTGCCGCCACAACCGAACGTATGGCGCGGAACGGCTATTATGTCTCCTTCACACCGGATCTCCTGTACGAAGAAGAGATCCGCAGTTTGGCAAGACAGTATCCGTCTGATCAGATCATGGCAGAGACAGACGGTCCCTGGCGGTTCGAGGGGCCTTTTACCGGACAACAGACACATCCACGGATGACTGCCGACGTCATTCGCGCGTATAGTAAGCTGACCCATCAAGATGAATCTGCCGTCCGTCAATTATTTTATGAAAATACGAGACGCTTTTACTCACTATCTGATTGATAAAGGCATACCAGCTATTTACTGACTGGAAGGTTTACAACCACAACATGCAACCAAAGCAAAGAACCTCCTTATTTACGCGGGACTTCATCATGCGTAAATAAGGAGGTTCTTGTATTTTGCAGAGTTTTTTGTCGCTACTCAGCTTTTATTGCTTCAAGAAACCCTTCTGTTCCAAAAATGGCTTCATCTGCAAACGTGCTGGCTCGGTCAGTCTCGCGGCCATTTGCTCAGACCATGGCGTAGAGCGTTGACCGCCCGTACGCTCCTTCAAATATTCGGCTGATGTGTGGTCGTATACCTCTACAGCTTTCATCGTCTGATTTTTGTCGTAGCCGTTCATATGCAAAACACCGGACAGCGGAAGACGTGGGCGCAAGCCCGTTTCCTGATCTGGTACACCAATACACATACCGAATACTGGATACACCAGCTCTGGCAACCCTAACAACTCAGATACCTCTGCTATTTTAGTACGAATACCGCCGATGTAGACGATGCCCAGGCCCAGTGATTCAGCGGCTACCGCTGCATTTTGTGCAGCTAACGCGGCATCAATGGTCGCAACCGTATAGTTTTCGACGGACCCTTCGTAGGAAGGCTGGCCTGGCTGGTGGTGAATCGTCACCTGCTTCAAACGGTACAAATCTGCGCACCATACCAGAAACGCGGGGCATTGCTCAACGTAAGCCTGCCCTCCTGCCAACTCGGCCAGTTTTGTTTTTAAAGAAGGATCGGTAACGGCAATAACGGTATATGCCTGCACATTACTGGACGAGGATGCCATTTGGCCAGCTGCCACAATAGCTGCGAGCTGCTCGTCGGTAACGGCGGCGTCTGACTTGAACTTTCGCACAGACCGGTGATTCATCAACAAGGAAATCGTATCATTCATGACTGCTTCACTCCTAATCCATAATTTAAGCTCTTTATCTACTTCTAGCTGTGAGTATACGAAGAAGTTCTTGCATGCTTGCATGGCACTCCTACAAATATTATGAAACTTTCGCGAATGATAAGCAACCTGACGTGATGAGGGTTAACAGTATGGTTTAAAAAAACAAACGCAACAAAAAGCAAGCACGCAGAAAACCAATTGTGCGTACTTGCTCTATACTCTGATAATAACTTTATCTCGCTACAGATGTCCGGCAGCACGCTATCCTGCTGGTGCATCCATACATTTACAGCTTCACCCGTTGGAGACGCAGTGCATTTAGCACAACCGAAACAGAGCTAAATGCCATGGCTGCTCCCGCCAACCATGGAGCAAGGAAGCCCAAAGCGGCAATCGGAATACCGATCACGTTATAACCGAGCGCCCAAAACAGATTTTCCCGTATGTTTGTCATCGTCCGGCGGCTCATTTCGATCGCGTCAGGAATGCTGTTCAGGTTGCCGCGCATGAGGGTAATATCCGCCGCCTCCATGGCCACATCCGTTCCCGTGCCCATCGCCATCCCAATATTAGCAGTAGCCAGCGCAGGCGCATCGTTAATACCATCCCCAACCATAGCTACGATCATGCCTTGTTCCTGAAGCCGTTTCACTTCTTCAGCCTTTCCTTCAGGCAGCACCTCCGCCAGCACTCGTTCAATTCCAGCCTCGGCGGCAACAGCCCGCGCAGTCCGTTCATTGTCACCCGTAATCATGATGACTTCAATGTTCATCGCCCGCAGACGGGCAACGGCCTCCCGTGACGTTTCTTTAATCGTGTCCGCCACGGCCACCAGTCCGGCATAGGAACCATCCACAGCAACAAGCATCGCGGTTTTCCCTGCGCTTTCCAGCTCATTCATATGCTGCTCAGCTGAGTCCTCTATCACGATGCCTTCCCTGCTCATTAATCGGCGTGTACCCGCCAATACCTGCTTACCTTCCACATGCGCCTTCACACCATAACCCGGAATATTTTCAAAATCTGTCGGTCCTACCAGCTCAATGCCTCGATCTGCAATCCCCTTTACAATGGCTTCCGCCAGCGGATGCTCCGAACTTCTTTCTGCTGCACCGAGCAACCGCAGCAAATCGTTTTCAGCCAAGCCGCTTGCACCAACCATAACATCTGTCAGCTCTGGCTTGCCATTCGTAACTGTACCTGTCTTATCCAATACCACTGCGTTGACTGAACGGGTCATTTCCAAATGCTCGCCACCCTTGAACAAAATACCGTATTCAGCGGCACGTCCCGATCCTGCCATAATGGACGTTGGAGTAGCCAAGCCGAGCGCACAAGGACAAGCTATGACGAGAACTGCAATCATTTTCTCCAGTGAGCCTGCAAAATCAGTCGGCGTCACAAGGAAAAACCAGACGATAAAGGCTAACACAGCAATAGCAACAACAATGGGGACAAAAATACCGGAAATCTGATCCGCAATCCGCTGAATCGGGGCCTTAGAGTTTTGTGCATCTTCCACGACCTTAATAATCCGGGACAACGCCGTATCTCCACCCACACGCTCCGCCTGAATACGTAGTACCCCGTTTTTATTAAGCGTCGCCCCTGTAACTGCGGAACCTGCTTCTTTTTCAACCGGAAGACTCTCACCACTTAACATGGATTCGTCCACTGCGGAACGTCCGTCCACGACCACACCATCGACAGGAATTTTCTCGCCGGGTCGTACAATAAAGATATCCTTCACACGTACCTGTTCGATCGGTATATCAAGCTCTTGTCCATCACGTACTACACGTGCCGTCGTCGCCTGTAGGCTCATCAGGCTCTTGATCGCCTCGGACGAACGCCCTTTGGCTACCGCTTCGAACCATTTACCAACCAAAATAAGCGTAATTAGCACCGCGCTTGTCTCGTAATACAGCTCTGGCATGGTCATGACAGGCATTCCCGCCATTCCCTCCATGACATCAGACGGACGCAGAGTAAGGTACAAGCTGTAAAAATAAGCCGCAGATGTACCCAGTGCAACTAACACATCCATATTCGAACTGCCGTTACGAAGCGCTTTGTACGCGCCCACATAAAACTGCCAACCAATGACGAACTGAATCGGCGTTGTCAGCACTAGTTGGAACCATGGATTCAAGAACAGTTCCGGCACATAAATCCATGACGTAAAGGAAAAATGAGCCACCATCGCCCACAACAGCGGAAACGACAGCACTGCGGACACAATCCACTTCCATTTTTTACGATGGATATCCTTACTGCGCACATCCGCGATATTGTCCTCAGCGCTCTGCGGGATCGCTCCGTAGCCTAGCTGTTCAATCTTGCTCACCAGATCACCAACCGCAATACTCCCCGCGGCATATTCCACATGAGCTGTTTCCATCGCCAAGTTTACCGTGGCACCTGTTACACCAGGCATCCGATTCAATCCCTTTTCAATCCGGGTTGCACAGGCCGCACAAGTCATGCCCGTCACATTCAGATTGGCTTCTTCACTTACAGTTCCAAACCCAAGAGAAGCAATTTTATCGCGAAACTCAGGGATCTCCACCTGCTTGGGATCATAGGATATCGACGCCTGCTCCAAAGCCAAATTCACATTAGCCTGTGCCACACCATCTATTCGATTTAAACCTTTCTCAATACGGCTTGCACAGGCGGCACAGGACATCCCCGTAATGTGAAGCGTTGTCTGCTTGTCACCGTCAGTCGCACGGTTTTCCATGGTAACCCTCCTCTTATACCCCAGTGGGGTATATCATATCCAAAAAGAAAAAGCTTCTAATATGGAAGCTTCTCCTTCGAAACAAGTCTTTCACACATAAAATATCTTCAGCTTAAACAACATCATAGCCTTCGTCTTCAATGGCTGTTTTCAGAGCTTCAACGTTCAGCTTGGACTCGTCATATTCTACATTCACTTGTTTCGTTTCGAGGCTGACCTTGCCGATAGCGCCAACTTTCTCCAAAGCCCCTTCTACTGCCTTCACGCAATGATTGCAGCTCATGCCTTCTACGTTCAATGTAACTTGTGCCATTTCTTTTCCTCCTCAGGGATACTTCCGTACCCATAATGTGTATGATTACTACTCTTAACGGATTAGCTTTTTGACCGTAACCAGCAGCTCGTCAATCACTTCCTGCTCTCCTGCCTGCATGCGCTCAATGACACAGCTTTTCATATGCCCTTCCAGCAGCAGCTTACCAACACCATTCAGTGCGGACTGGACAGCCGCAATTTGGTTCAGTACATCGTCACAGTAGGTATCCTTCTCAATCAAGCCCTTAATTCCGCGAACCTGACCTTCAATACGGTTCAACCGGGATACGAGGCTGTTCTTGAACTCTGCCGAATGATGACTTTTTCTAACTGTCTTTTCCCCGTCTGTTCCACAGTGATTCTCATGGACTTCAGTGTGGGAAACAGGTTGCTCCTCAGCCATACATCAGCCTCCTGTGTGGTGTATATATGCATTTATGCATTTGTTATATCCTTATCATAATATACCCCCACGGGGTATGTCAACCTTGTCACTTTTTCGTCTCAATTTTTGCCACTGTCTCTACTCAAGCGAATTAAACTGATCAAAATAAGGTTGAAGCAACTTCAAATGTTCCTCGTAATCTTCTCTTTCTCTTTCAGACAAACGATCTGGATACAGTACCCCATTCTCGCCAGTTATACGTGGGATATACTTGTAAAACTCCGTGAACAGTACACGAAACTTTACAAATTCATCCTCAGTCAGAACCTTTTTCGCATAGTCCAGCTCGACCTGTAAATCGATGCCTGCGTGGGCCTTTACATCTAATGTGCCCGTAATGGCAGAATCACCGCCATCTTTTTTAACATCGTCCGTTTGGGTTAGCACTTTTCCCTGATTCAACTTGTCATAATACGGCTCCAGCTTGGCAGATATATGATCGTATTCACGCTGTTCCTCTGCGCTTAAGCGCTCCTTGTGGAGTGCGCCGTTTTTATCCGTCATTTTCAGATTATAGGCGCCGAGTTCTCTCAATAACCCCATAAAAACAGTGAACTCCTCTTTCGTTAAATGCCCCTGCGCCTGCTGCAACTTGGATTCTACTCTATTATATTCCTCTGGCGATCCTCCCATTTCAATTAGCTTTTCCTGTGAACCATACATTGTATCCGCCAAATAAGTGTAAGTAGCAAAAGCACCTGTTGGAATCAGTAATAACACTACGAGAAGAGTTATCACAATATACCTTTTCATAGGTTTAGATCCTCCTTTTTCAAGCCGTTCAATTTGACCCATAATGTTTTCTTTTAATTCAGCCGGAGCCAATATGTGGTCATCATCCTGCTGCATCACCCTACGTAGTTCTTGCTCAAGCTTCATGGATCTTCTCCACCTTTCCGATTAGAAAATGTTCCTGCTGCTCTTTCAATCGAAGTTTTTGCAAAGCCGCGTGAATTCGTGATTTCACCGTGCCTAATGGTATCTCTAAAATGTTGGAGATTTCCTCTTGGGAATATTCCTGCAAATAGTGCAACACAATCACCTGTTTAAGCTTGAATGAAAGCTGCCGAACAGCATATAACAACGCATGATTTGATACCTTGTTCACAATTTCTTCAGAAAAATCATGAGATGTATGAAGTTCGAGCCTCTTTGCTCTGCTTGTGATTCGTAGCCTCATCCATTGTTTTCTCCGGTAAGTCCGGATCTGACGCATAACGACTCCCATTAGCCAAGGCTGAAAAGGACGTCTTTCGTCAAATTGCTCAAGTGATTTATATACATGAATATAAATTTCCTGCACCACATCATCAGCATCCACTTTCTCTTCCAACAGAAAATGCACCGTTCTATAGACTGTATGAATTGTTTGATCATACAGTTCCCTGTAAGCTTTACGACTGCCAGCCAGCGTCTCCGCAACAAGAGCAATCATCAAATCATTCTTTGTCAAATTTGCCCGCCTCCTTGCGTTGTCCAATCCTGATCTCCCCCTTTCTTTCATCTCACACTATATATTGGCAGGAAACCGAAATATCGTTCGATTCTGTTTCAACATCAGGAAAATAGTCTCCGCATAATCATTCTTTAACAGGACTACTACTCTTTTGGTAATATATTGATATAATATTAAAGTTGCAATTCCCACTTGGCTTGTATATATCCAAACAAGCAATAATAACAAATCATACATCGAAGGAGCTTATTAAAAGTCAATGAAAATAAAGATTACACCCTTGTTACGGCTTATCCAAGGCCTGTTGTGGTTTAAAATCCTTGTAATCATTATCGCAGGATGTGTATTTATTTCAGCCCAACCGACAGGTGAGGAGTCTTGGTTAATCCATATGGCCTCCCGCACGCTATCCATCGCCCATCCACTTGAAGGTTCTACCGCTCATATGGTCGGATTTGTATTCGGAAAATTGCTCTTTCGATTACTTCCTACAATAATGATCCTGCTGTTTATTGCGACAAAAAAGTATAAACTTACCCTTACTTTACTGCTCTTCGTATCCATTTTTGGTTTAAACATCAACGGAATAGACCCTTTCTTTCCCGTTCATATCTGCATGCTTATTTCCATTCTGGTTCACAAACCATCTCGTATGTACTTAAAACAGATACCTCTGCCCGCAAAGGAAGCCGAAGATATCTCGATTGCAAAACGGTAAAAAACTCCCATGGACTGAAATGGTTCACGTATCAGTCCATGGGAGTTTTTTAGTTCAAGTTCGCCTTATTTCAAGCCTTCGCGCGTGTTTCCTTAGCAAGTACGACAAAGCTTAATAGCGCGCCAATCTCGGCTATA